>Ga0105237_10005002_pt1 | contig 15097 bp, 14 predicted proteins | sample KBSC24metaG_FD_81520 | JGI IMG/M metagenome (GOLD analysis project Ga0105237, IMG submission 81520) | Corn rhizosphere microbial communities from Kellogg Biological Station, Michigan, USA - KBS C2-4 metaG | ecosystem: Host-associated > Plants > Roots > Rhizosphere > Soil | place: Michigan, USA... | reverse complement strand
ATGGTGGGCGCCAGTTCCTGTGACAGGGTTCAATCCGGGATTCGGCGGCTCCGCCTGTCTGATCCGGTGCGAGGCTTCCGCATCATGGGATGCATCAGACAAAAAAAGAAAAAGCGTCGCCGCGAAACACGGTCGGGACATCACCTGCCGCGGAATCTCAGGGACGTCCGGGTACGAAGCGGCACGCGATCGCGAGCTCGTCCCCGGTCTCCAATATCGCCATCCCGTTCGCTTCAGGCCCTCCCGGTCGATTGTGGGCGTCGACGAGGTGCGTCACGGGTTCGAAGCAGAAGTGGTCTGCGGCGGGCCCTGGCGCGTAGAGGATATATGCGGAGACCGCTTCATCGGCCTCGATGCTGAGCCGCAGATCGCGATCCGTCCATACAATGTCAGCGTATCCGTCCCATGGCGAGAAGTCGTTGTTGATCCAGGTGTCCGGAAGTCTGCGGGGCGCCGAGAAATCCCAGTCCGCCAATGAAGCAACGGGAGCCTGACCCGCCGGCAGATGGAAGCGGTCTTCCAACGTGACAGTCGTTGCGCGCGCCCTCAACGTTGCGCGGGGGGTTCGAGGAAGCCAGGGATGCAGGCCGAGCCCGAAGGGCAATGCGTCCTCACCACGATTGGCGACTCTCAGCCTGACGCTGAGGGCGCCCGCCTCGAGAGCATAGCGAACCTCGGCCGCGTATTTATAGGGGCCCGGGCCGTCGGACTCCAGCGTGAGCGTCGCGCTGACGGCCGACGTCTCGACCGGAGTCCACGCCGAGGAAAAACCGTTGCCGTGGATCGGCGCCGGTTCGCCCGTCAGGTTTGGCGGGAGCGCGTGGAAGCGGCCGCGAAAATGAAAGCCGCCGCCGGAAATCCGGTTCGACCAGGGGACGAGCAGGTTGTTTGCGAGGTCGAAGGGCTGCGCGCGCGCGAGTTCGCGGCAGGGTCTGAACAGCGGCTCGCGTCGGCCACGCGACATGAAGTCGTAGCTTGCAAGACCAGCCCCGAGTGCCGGAACGATCAAGGCTTCCGCGGCGCCGTCCTTGAGCAATATCGTGCGCATCGACGTCAGACGGGCTTGCCGCCCCGCCTGCTGGCGGATGAGCGCCGACGACGCGGAAGCACGGCATCGGGCCCGCGCAAGGCCGGCAGGGGACGGTCCGACTCGGCGTGCTCAAGGACAATAGCGAGTTCCTTCCGCGCCAGGGCGATAAGAACATCCATCGCCGCAGAGGCCTCCTCAGGCTTCCGCAACCTGATGGCCTCCAGTACGGCGCGATGCATCGCAACGACTTCGCCGTGCGAGGTCGAATGTCGATGGGTCAGCCGAAAAGTGACCAGCAACGCCGCGCGGATCGCCGACCCGAAATGCCGGTATATCCAATTGCCGCTGGCCTCGATGATTGCCGTGTGAAAGGACAGATCTGCGCGGCTCCAGGCCTCGTCGTCGCGCGAGTTGGACTCCACCATCGCCAGGAATGCGTCCTCGATCTTCGCGAGTTGACGAGCGGTTGCGCGGGCTGCCGCCAGGCTCGCGGCCTCTGGCTCGAGCAGCGCCCGGGCCTCCAGGAGCGCCTCGTAGAAGCTCGTATTGGCTCGGTGGCGGAGCGCGGCGTCGAGCACCACCGGATCGAGGAAGTTCCATTCGTCGCTGGGCAAAACGATCGTGCCCGCTCGCGTGCGGGCGCGAACCATGCCCTGAGCGCTGAGGAATTGCATCGCCTCGCGCAACGCCGTGCGGCTCACCGCGTAGCGCGCCATCAGTTCGGTCTCGTTGGGCAACGTCGAATTCTCGGGCATGTCGCCGGAGACGATCGCCTCGACCAGACTCAATGTGAGTGCCTCGCGAACCTTGCTGCGGCCCGCACTGGTCACTGCCGTCGGCCTGTTTCGCGCTGACAACGCCGAATCGAAGCTTGTTTTCAAAAACCTGTCCCCCGACTGCCTCGGGCATAGCGCATTGACTCGGCCTCCGTCCATGAGCCCTTATTTATCGTACTTATTTCCATATCAGTCGTATTTTTATTGACACCCGCCGAAGCGAGCGACATGGTTGGCTCGCTCGAGGCGCAAGACCCGGCAAGCAAGGAGGAGGCCGCGTTGAAAATCACCGGCTTGTCGACGCGCGTCGTGAACGCGGAGATGCGCAACTGGGTGTTCGTACGCGTCGAGACCGATAGCCCCGATCTGGTTGGTTGGGGCGAGGCAACCCTGGAATGGAAGACGCGGGCGGTTGTCGGAGCGATCGAGGACCTTGCCCCGCTTCTGATCGGAAGCGATCCGCGCGACATCGAACAGGCCGTACGCACGCTCAAGAAGCATAGCTTCTGGCGCCTCGGCGTCATCGGCATGAGCGCCGTTTCCGGCATCGAAATGGCCTTGTGGGACATTTTGGGCAAAGCGCTCGGCGTGCCGGTTTGGCGGCTACTCGGCGGCAAGGTGCGCGACAAGGTGCGGGTCTACACGCATCTCGGCCTCGGCGACATGAGGGCGGTCTATGAGACGCAGGGCACCGAGCCGCTGCTCGAGCGCGCGCACGAAATCCTCGCCAAGGGCTACCGCGCCTTCAAAGCCGTGTTCATCCCCTATACCCATTACCATGCGCCGCTGCCCGAAGTAGACAAGGTCGGCCGCATGATGGAAGCGCTGCGCCGCGCCGTCGGGCCCCAGATCGATGTCATGGTCGACTTCCACGGCCGCCCCGCCAGTGCGGCCGCGGCGCTCGCCTATATCGATGCGCTCGCGCCCGGCCGTCCCATGTTTATCGAGGAGCCATTGCCGCCGGGCGAGACCGAAGGCCTCAAGACCGTCGCGGCGCACTCGAAGATTCCGCTCGCAACCGGTGAGCGGCTGGTCGATCGCGTCGAATTCGCCGATCTCCTGGCAGCCCGCGTCGTCAGCATCGTGCAGCCGGACATCTGTCACTGCGGCGGCCTCCTGGAAGCCAAGAAGATTGCCGCCATGGCAGAGGCGCACTCGGTCGGCGTCGCCCCCCATAATCCGCTTGGTCCGATCGCCGGCGTCGCCGCGCTTCACTTCGCGATCTCGACTCCCAACCATGTCATTCAGGAAGAAATGGTCGGCGCCGTCCCCTGGTATTTCGAGGTGGTCCAGGGCCCGATCGAGATGATCGAGGGGTTCTGGCAGGTCCCGAACGCCCCCGGGCTCGGCGTCACGGTCGACGAGGCGGCCTGCGCACGTCATCCTTACAAGCCTGAAATCCTCGCCACCCGCGCCGCCGTCCTCGAGGACGGCGTCATCGTCGACTGGTGATCGCGATGGCTGACCGGCTTGCGGGAAAGATCGCGATCGTGACCGGCGCCGGGCGCGGCATCGGCGAGGCGATCGCGCGCGCCTTTGTTCAGGAGGGCGCGGCGGTGGTTATCGCGGAGCGCGACGTGCAGACCGGAGAAGCGACGGCGGCGGCGCTGCGCGCTGGGAACGCAAGGGCGAGCTTCGTCGAGACCGACGTCACCGACCAGCATTCGGTGGAGCGCTGTGTCGCCGCGGCGCTTTCCGACTACGGTCGCATCGACGTTCTCGTCAACAATGCCGGGGTCAACGTTTTCCACGAACCGCTGGCGACGAGCGAGGACGAATGGCGCCGATGTTTCGCGGTCGATCTCGACGGTGTCTGGCGGGTCACCAAGGCGGCGCTTCCCGCGATGCTCGCCTCGGGCGGCGGCGCGATCGTCAATATCGCCTCCTGCCACGGGTTTTCGATCATCCGGGGATGCTTCCCCTATCCGGTGGCCAAGCACGGACTGCTGGGGCTGACGCGTGCGCTTGGCGTCGAATACGCAGCCCGGAACATTCGCGTGAACGCCATAGCGCCCGGCTATATCGAGACGCAGCTTGCGATTGATTATTGGAACACCTTCGCTGATCCCGAGGCCGAGCGTCGACGTACCTACGCCATGCATCCGCCCGGGCGGATCGGACGGCCCGAGGAAGTCGCGATGACGGCGGTGTTTCTCGGTTCGGACGAAGCGCCTTTCATCAACGCAGCGACCATCGTGATCGATGGAGGGCGTTCGGTTCTCTATCACGAATAGGGGCCGAGGCTGGAACAAGCAAAAACTAACGCAACTGGAGGATCCGATGAAGGCTACATTGTTGACGGCGCTTATTCTCGTCGGCGCAGCAGCGGCGCCGGCTTATGCCGACGAGGTCAAGCTCGGCTACATCAACAAGATGGGAGAGCATCCCTGGTTCGTTGCCGAGGTGAAAGGCGCCAAGGCCGCCGCCGTTGAAGCTGGCGCCAAGCTGTCGACCCAGGACGTGCAGTTCAATGCCGACCTCGCGCTGACCACCTTCGACACGATGGTGGGCGACGGCGTCAAGGGCATCGCGATCGTCGTGCCGGACAAGGCGCTGGGGCCCGTCGTCGCCGAGAAGGCTGCAAAGGCCAATATCAAGCTCATCGCCGTCGACGATGACATCTATGCCAGGGACAAGACGATGGTCCCCTATATCGGCATGAACGCTACCGCGATCGGACGTGAAGTCGGCGCCGAAGAGGCCAAGCTCTACAAGTCGCTCGGCTGGGCCGACAAGAAGGACGTCAAGCTCGCCTCCGTCGAGGACCGCAAGGCCGACACTTGCATGCAGCGCACGCGTGGCGCGGAAGCTGCGTTCCTGGAGGCTGTGCCGAATTTCGACAAAGCCAATATCGTCCGCATTCCCTACGACAACACGATGAACAGCGCGATCGACACCGTCACCACGACCTTGACTGCCAATCCCGGTGCGGAACACTGGATCTTCTTCTCCTGCAACGATGACGGCGTTCTGGGATCGGTCCGCGCGACCGAGAACGCCGGCATGAAGCCGGACCAGGTCATCGGCATCGGAATCGACGGCAGCCGGGCCTGCGATGCGTTTGGCAGCGGGTCGGCGACCGGGTTCCGCGGCACCATGTGGATCGACTCCGGCAAGGAGGGCGCCACCGCGGTCAAGCTTCTGGTCGCCTCGATCAAGGACAACACGGCGTTGCCCGAGAAGACCTACGTGTCGCCTGATTTCATCAACGCGGACAACTTCGCCCAGTTCAAGGGCAAGATCTGCAACAAGTAGTCGGCGATCGCCACGGAACGATTGACGCCATGCCCGCCGTAGTCCCCTTGTCCGCGACGGAGCCCGCGCCTCCGCTTCTCGCCCTTCGAGGCGTGTCAAAGCGCTTCGGCGTGGTCCAGGCGCTGGCGGGGATCGATCTCGATATCCGCGCCGGCGAGGTCCTGGCGCTGGTCGGCGAGAACGGCGCCGGCAAGTCGACCATGATGAGGATCGTCGAGGGCGTCGTGCCGCCGGACACCGGCGCCCTCATATTCGACGGCGTCACGCGCGAGCCCAGGCGCGCCGCGGACGCCCATGCGCTAGGCGTGCGCGTCATCCATCAGGAACCCGATATCGCTCCCGACCTGTCGGTGGCCGAAAATCTCTTCATGGGCGATCTGCGGCGGACCATGGGCCTGTTCCTCGACCGGGGCGATCTTGTCCGGCGGACCCTCGCGCTTTTCGACCGGTTCGGATTAGGCGGCCTGTCGCCATGGACGCGCGGAGGCGATCTCAGTGCCGCGCAACGGCAACTCCTCGAGATCATGCGGGCGCTCCGAACGGGTGTTCGCCTGCTCGCGCTCGACGAGCCAACCTCATCGCTGACCGAAGATGAGACACAGCGGCTGTTCGCCATCGTGCGCCAGCTGAAAGCCGCGGGTGTCGCCATCGTCTACATCTCGCACCGGATGCACGAGATCAGGGAATTGGCTGACAGAATCGCGATTCTGCGCGACGGCCGCATGGTGACGGTGCAGCCGGCCGCCGATCTCGCTGACGAGGTCGTGCTCAGTCGCATGGTCGGCCGTCCCGTCAACAAGCTGTTCGATCACGCCACGCGCGAGCCTGGACCCGTCGTGCTGACGCTTCGAGGCGTGACGACGCGCCGCATCCGCGATGTCAGTTTCAGCGTCCGGGCCGGCGAGGTCGTCGGGATGGCGGGTCTCGTCGGCGCGGGCCGCTCGGAAACCGCCGAGGCCATCTTCGGCGTCGACCCCTTGGTGAGCGGGACGGTCTTCATGGACGGTGTCCCGCTGCGTTTGCGCAGCCCCGCCGACGCCATCGTCGCCGGCATCGGCTTTGCCCCCGAGGATCGCAAGTCGCAGGCCCTGCTCCTCAAGGCCGGCGTTGAAACGAACATAACGCTGTGCGTCCCGGATCTGATCAGCCGGGCAGGTTTCCTTCGCTCCGGCGCGGCCCATCGGATCGCCCGCAAGCAGGCCGATGATCTACGCATCAAGACGCCGCACCTCGATCAATTGGTCACCAAGCTCTCGGGCGGCAACCAGCAGAAAGTCGTGCTTGGGCGCTGGCTGGCCCGCCGTCCAAAGCTCCTGATCCTGGACGAGCCGACCCGCGGTATCGACGTCGGAACCAAAGCCGAGATCTACGCGCTCATTCGTCATCTCGCCGACGCCGGCCTGGCGGTTCTCATCGTCTCGTCCGAGATGCCTGAATTGATCGGCCTCTCGGATCGCATCGTGGTGATGGCCGGCGGGCGCGTTGTGGGCGAAGTCGCGCGCGCCGACGCGACCGAAGAAGGTATCCTGGCCCTCGCCATGACCGACAACATCATCCCAGCCCGGACAGACCCGTGAGCCGCGCCATGAACACCATCACCGACGAGATCGAAGGCAGGGTCGCCGGCCGTGGGCCGACGGAGACGCTGGCGCGCCGCCTGATGCGCGGCGTCGGCACGCATAACCTCAGCCTGCTGGTCGCGCTGGCCTGCCTTGTCGCCATTTTCGGCGGCATGCGTCCCGACGTGTTCTTCTCCGCGCGCAACATCGAAAATATCGGTCAGGGGATGGCGATCCTCGGCATCCTCGCGACCGCCCAGACGATCGTCATCATATCGGGCGGTCTCGACATTTCGGTCGGCGCGGTCGTCGGGCTCTCGACCGTCTGCATCGCCCTTGGCGTGCAGGCCACCGACTCGGCGCTGGTCGGCATCCTGTTCGGTCTCGTGATCGGCGCCATCGCCGGTCTCGTGAACGGGGCCATCGTGACGATCGGCGGGGTCAACGCGGTCATCGCCACCCTCGGCACGATGGCGGCGTTCCGCGGCGTCGCCTTCATCATGTCCGACGGCCAGTCGATCAGCATCTTCCACCCGCTGTTTCGCCAGATCGGCTCGGGCCGCATTTTGGGGTTGCAGATCACCATCGAGATCCTGATCGCCGTCGTCGCCATTTTCTTCGTTCTGATGCGCTACACGGTCATCGGCCGCAACATCTATGCGATCGGCGGCAACCCTTTGGTGGCGCGGCTCGCCGGTCTCAACAATACCGGCTACCAGATCGGCGTTTACGTCCTCAGCGGCGTAGCCGCGGGCCTCGGCGGCTTGCTGCTCGCGGCGCGGACCGGATCGGGACAACCGATCTCGGGATCGGACGGACTCGAGCTTCAGGCCATCACGGCGGCCGTTCTCGGCGGCTGTGCGCTGACCGGCGGCAAGGGCTCGATCGTCGGCGGCGTCCTCGGCGTCATCATCCTGGGGGTTCTGAATAACGGAATGATCCTGACCAGCGTGCCGACCTTCTATCAGATGGTCGCGCGTGGGCTGCTGCTGATCCTCGCCGTTCTCGTCGCGGAGCAGCAAGCGAAACGATACAGTTGAGCTTGGACGCCTCGCCGATGACTTCGCTCGCTCACTTCGATCCGTTCGCTGCGATCCGGCGCCCGAATAGCCCCGCCCGGCTCTTGACGGAAGTTGGTTTGTGGAGTGAATTCAGAGATCGATCGAGCATTGTTGCCTATCTCGCGCGCCAGATCAAAGGCTGAGCAACATGTAATTGAGCCATGTGCACAATCGATTGAGCAACCAGACCCATAAAGGGTGTTTACAAGGGAGGATGGCATGTTGAGCAGACTGACTGCGGTTTTCGCCGGTGCGGCTGTTTCCATAGCTCTTGGAGCCGCGGCCTACGCCGGTGACCAGCCGACCATGGGCGTCGTGGTAAAGATCGGCGGCATTCCTTGGTTCAACGCAATGGAGACGGGCATCAAGGAGGAGGCGGCGAAAGCCGGAGTTGACGCTTCCATGATTGGCCCGACCAGTGCGGATCCGGCGCTGCAGGTTAGAGCGATCGAAGATCTCATCGCCAAGAAAGTTACCGTCATCGGCGTCGTGCCGAACGACGAAAAGGCCATCGAACCCGTGCTTGAGAAGGCGCGACAGGCGGGCATCAAGGTGGTGGCGCACGAGGGACCGGGCATCCAGAACAAGGATTGGGACTTTGAGCTCGCTTCCGCCAAAGGCTTCGGCGAGACCCATGCCGAACTTCTGGCTCAGAAAATGGGCGGCAAGGGCGAATACGCGGTGTACGTCGGCTCGCTGACCGTGCCGCTGCATAATGCCTGGGCCGACGCCGCGATCGCGTATCTGAAAGCCAAGTATCCCGACATGAAGTTGATCGGCGACCGCTATGGCGTCGCCGAGAATGTCGACGACAGTCGCAAGACCGCGCTCGATCTGCTCGCCGCACATCCCAATCTCAGGGGCTTCCTCGCTTTCGGCAGCCAGGGTCCGATCGGGGCTGGCCGCGCGGTCGAGGAAAAGGGTCTGCTTGGCAAGGTGTTCGTGCTCGGACCATTCTCGCCGGGGCAGGGACGCAAGCTTGTCAAGGAAGGCGCGATCGCGGGCGGCTTCATGTGGAATCCAGCCGAGGCAGGCCGCGTTTTTGTTCGGGTCGGCAAGTTGCTCGCCGAGGGCAAGGACATCAAGGCCGGCTCGACCATCGAAGGACTTGGTACCGTGAAGCCGGACGATAAGACGCATAACATCATCACCGACAACCTCATCCCCATCAACGCGGAGACCGTCGACAAGCTGGCGGAAATGGGGCTCTGAACCCCCGCCGCGAGACAATCAGCGACACGTGCCGTCCTTCCGCCGGTCTCGGCGGAGGGACGGAATCCAGGCATCGTTATCGCGCGTCGTCCGCGAGTAGCCACGCGGGCACGCGAGCAAAACCCCGCTACACAAGGGGGCAGGGAGTGGAGGCCGCGTGTCTGTCGCTGAACATGCCGTGAGCGCTCCAGATGACACGCCAGCGATCCATTTCGATCGTGTTTCCGTAGCGTTCGGAGGTGTCCGCGCGCTCGACTGCGTCTCACTTGAGGTTAACCGCGGCGAGGTTCACTGCCTGGCCGGTGAAAACGGCAGCGGAAAGAGCACCCTGATCAAGGTCATCGCGGGCGTCTATCGGCCGGAGCCCGGCGCGCGGATGGAGTATTTCGGCAGCCCCGAAACGTCGGTCACGCCCCAGTCCGCTCGCCGCCGGGGCGTCGCGGTCATTTGGCAGGACCTGGCGCTATTTCCCGAGATGACCGTCGCAGAAAACATCGCGTTCGATGATCTCGTCGGGCGTTTCAGCCTCGTCGATTACAGCGCGATCCGCAAGACCGCCAAGGCCGCCCTCGCGAGACTTGGCGTCGATCTCGATCTCGGCGCGCGCCTGAACAAGTTTCCGATCGCCGGACGCCAATTGACGGCGATCGCGCGCGCGCTCGCGAGCGACGCGAAGCTGATCTTCATGGATGAGCCGACCGCCTCGTTGACGCAAGCCGAGACGGACATGCTGCTCAAGGTGGTTCGCACACTCAGTGCTTCGGGCGTTGCGGTCGTTTTCGTCAGCCATCGCCTGGCGGAAGTGCTGGAGGTCTCGAGGCGTGTGACGGTGCTGAGGGACGGCCGCCTCGTCGGCGTCTTCGATGCCGCCGGTCTCACCCAAGCACGGCTGACCGAACTCATGACAGGCAAGCAATTTGATCAGGCGGTTGCCGGTCGCAGCGTGGCCGCCGCGCCGACCGTTCTGAGGGTCGAGGGTTTGTCTCGCGAAGGTGAATACGAGGACGTGAATCTCAGTTTGCGAGCGGGCGAGGTGGTTGGTCTCGTCGGCCTGATAGGCGCTGGCCGGACCGAGCTTGCGCACACTCTCTTTGGCATGACCCAGCCCGACCGCGGGAGCATCCGCCTGGGCGACCGAGAGACGACCTTTCGAAGCAATCGGGACGCCATCGCGGCCGGCGTCGCCTATGTCTCGGAAGACCGGCTCGCGCTCGGCCTCGTGCAACCACAGTCGATTGCCGACAATCTCGTCATCACCACGCTGCGCGCGATTTCGAGCGTCAACGGTACGATTTCGCGCAAGAAAAAGGCGACCGTTGTGGCAAAAGGCGTCGCCGATCTCGCAATCAAGATCGGGCGGCCGGCAAATGCCGTGTCGACGCTCTCGGGCGGCAACCAGCAAAAAGTGGTTCTCGCCAAGTGGCTCGCGACGTCGCCGAAGGTTCTCATACTCGACTGCCCGACGGTCGGCGTCGACGTCGGGGCACGTGACGGCATCTATCGAATCATCCGTCATCTCGCCGAGCGCGGCATCGCAATCTTGCTGATTTCGGACGAAGTCTCGGAGGCCTTCTTCCACGCCGATCGCGTCCTGCGCATGGCCTCGGGACAGATTGTCGACGAATATGATCCGCGCCGCATCTCGCTCGCCGATTTGGAGCGCGCCGTCTATGCGTGACTATCTGCGCTCGCATGAAGGCGAGGCGAGACTCTTCGTGGTGCTGGTTGTGCTCGTCGTCTTTCTTTCGGTGGCCTCGCCGAGCTTCCTCACCGCCTCCAACCTTGCATCGCTGATGAACAACAATGCGATCAACGTGATCTGGGCGGTCGGCCTCTTGGTCGTACTGATTTCGGGCGGCATCGACATCTCCTTCGCCGTCGCCGCCTCCGTCGTTCAATATCTGACCTTTTACGCCCTCATGGCCGTCGGCGGCGGCAATTGGCTCGTTGGTCTTCTCTTCGCCGGTGGAATTGGCGTCGCGGTCGGGTTCATCAATGCTGCGCTCATCGCCGGCTTCGGCGTCATTTCGATCGTCGCGACCATCGCGACGTTCAATGCGCTTTTTGGTCTCCTGATGTTCATGACCGCCGGCCGATCATTGTACGACCTGCCGGACTGGTGGACGACACGGGTCGAGGTCGTCCACCTTGGCGACGGCGCAACGCTGACGCTTCCCGTCGCGGCGATGGCGACCGCAATGGCCGCCACCTGGTTTCTCATTTCACGCACGAACATCGGTCGGCAACTCTATGCGTTCGGGGACAACCCGGAGGGCGCGCGACGCGCCGGGGTTGCGACCTCGCTCATGCAATTCATCGCCTACGGTTGGGTGGGGTTGATGGCCGGCGTCGGCGGCATCATGCAGGTCAACATCGTCCAGGAGGTCGTGCCCAATGCGCTGATCGGGCGCGAACTCGAGGTGCTGGCCGCCGTCGTGCTTGGCGGCGCGCGGCTCGGCGGCGGCCGCGGCACCGTGCTTGGCTGCTTCATGGGCGTGCTGCTCGTTGCGATCACGCAAAATGGTCTCAACATGCTCGGCGTCTCGCCCTATGCCTTCAAGATGGTGATCGGCTTGACGATTCTGGTCGCGATCTCGATGTCGAATTTCGAGTTCTCCGCGCTTGCGGGACGACACCCAGGGAGGCGCAGGCTTGGCCGGCTGGATTGACCGTTTCGAAGCGATGTTCGGGCGAGACGTGGCGGGACTGCTCGGGTTTCTGGCGCTGGTTCTTGTCGCCTTCACCGTGACCGCGCCGCAATTTCCGACGGTGGCAAACTTCAGCTCGATGGCTTTTCAAGTGTCCGATCTCGGGCTGCTCACGCTGGCCATGCTCATGCCGATCGTGTCTGGCGGCTTCAATCTTGCGGTGATCGCCACGGCGAACCTGAGCGGGCTGACGCTGGCCTGGATCCTCAATCGCAACGGCGGGCCGGAAGCCGGTGTCGTCGCTTTCACACTCGGAGCCGTGGCTGCCGTTGCGGTCGGAGGAGCTTCGGGCGCGGTCATGGGAGCGACGATCGCTTTTCTGGGCGCCCATCCGATCCTCGCGTCGCTTGCGATGATGATCTTCTTGCGAGGCCTGGGCGAATATCTGACCCGGGGCGGAGACATCTCCGGGTTCCCTGATTTTCTGAGGGAAGTTGGCCATGGCGCCCTGTTTGGCGTGCCTGTCCCGATGCTCATACTGCTGGTCGCGGCTCTGTGCTGGCATATCCTGCTCTCTCATACGCGCCACGGCTTTGCCGTGGCCATGATCGGTTCGAATGCGCGCGCGACGGAATATTCAGGCGTACCGGTGAAACGGACGATCACCCTCGTCTACGCCCTCTCTGGCATGATGTGTGCGCTCGCCGGAATTGTCATGTTGACGCGGTTCAATTCGGTTCGGGTCGGTCATGGCGAGGCCTTGTTGCTTGTGACGGTGCTTGCCTGCTTTCTCGGCGGCGTCGATCCTTTCGGCGGCTTTGGTCGCGTCCCGCCGGTTTTTGTGGCGCTGTTGATCCTGCAGACGCTCTCTTCGGGCCTCAACCTGCTGGGAACGAGCCAGCATCTCTCGACGGCAGTCTGGGGTCTCTTCCTGATCGCGGTGATGATCCTGCGCTGGGCCGGACCGCGGTTTGCGAAATTGCTCAATCGAACGAAGGAGTGATCCGATGCAAGGCTTCGGCGTGCACACAAGCATGTGGACCATGAACTGGGACAAGCCGGGCGCCGAGAGAGCCGTTGCCGCGGCGGCGCATTATGGGATGGACTTCATCGAAATCGCGCTGTTGAACGCACCCGCCGTCGATGCCGCACACTCGCGCGCGCTGCTCGAGAAACATGGCCTGAAGGCGATCTGTTCGCTTGGCCTTCCGCAGAACGCGTGGGCCTCGGTGCGCCCGGATAGGGCGATCGAACACCTGAAGGTCGCGTTGGACAAGGCCGCCGACATGGGTTGCCTCGCCTTGTCCGGCGTCACTTACGGAGGCATCGGCGAACGCACCGGCGTGCCGCCGACGCAGAACGAAATCGACAACGTCGCGACGGCGCTCGAAGCGGCGGCCCGGCACGCGAAATCACGTGGGCTCCTGCTCGGCATCGAGCCGGTCAACCGCTATGAGAATCATCTTCTCAACACTGGCTGGCAAGCGGTCGCGTTGGTGGAGAAGGTCGGCGCGGAGAACATGTTCATTCATCTGGATACTTACCACATGAACATCGAAGAGAAGGGCGCGGCCAACGGCATCCTCGACGCGCGAAAATATCTCAAATACATCCACTTGTCCGAGAGCGATCGCGGCACGCCAGGCTGCGGCACCTGCGACTGGGATGAGGTGTTCGCCGCGCTCGCCGCAATCGGCTTCACGGGCGGCTTGGCGATGGAGAGCTTCATCAATATGCCGCCCGAAATCGCCCACGGCCTGTCGGTCTGGCGGCCGGTCGCCAAGGACGAATCAGAGGTCATGGAGAACGGGCTGCCGTTCCTGCGGAACAAGGCAAAGCAGTACAAGCTGATCTGACGCGCCCGACCCGCTTTATTTCGCGCGTCCGCGCTCCGCCGCCCTGTGCCTCACTGCCCGAATGATTGCGGCTTGGCTTAACCCGAAGGCCGCGCCGCCGCCGGATCGGGACGCACCAGCTCTCGGCAAAAATCAGTTGCGAAACTCGTTTGTGAGCTCGCCGATCCCCTCGATCGCAACGCTTACGGTGTTGGTTCGGTCCTTCATCGCGCCGACGCCCAGGGAGGTGCCGCAACAGATCAAGTCTCCTGGCAGCAACGTCATGTCGTGCGAGATCTTGCTGACGAGCTGTTGGACGCTGAAGATCATATCTGCAATTGGGTACGACTGACGCTCCACACCATTCAGAACCGTACGCACCACAAGGCGTGCAGGCTCGATCCCGGAGCTGATCACCGGCCCAAACGGGCAGAAGCTGTCGAAACCCTTGGCTCGCGCCCATTGAGCAAAGGTGGCATCCCTGGTGATGATGTCCGCCGCCGTGATGTCGTTGACGCAGGTGTAGCCGTGGATAAAGGCATCGGCCTGGTCGACCGGCACCCGGCTGCAGGTACGCCCGATCACAATGCCAAGTTCGCCTTCATACACGACCTTGCCGTCGTAGGATGGTGGACGTTCGATCGCGCCATTGGGCGGCGCCGCAGTTGTAGGGGCCTTCAGGAGATAGAGCGGCTCTTGCGGCTCCGGGACCTTCAGTTTGGCGGCAAGCGCATGAAAATTGTTCCACAGCGCGATGATCTTGGAGGGTTGGCTCGGCGCCAGCAGGTCGACATCTCGCAAAGCGAGATGCTGGCCGTTCGGCTGCGCGGCGCCGAACATATCGCCGGTATGAACATTGATGTCACCATTCTCGAGCGTGCCGAAACCGATCTCGTCGTGATGTCGAAAGCGAATCCATTGGATCATACCGAGGCCTCCAAACGGGGTGATGCAAGAGCCACTCAGGTCAATTGCTGCCCGTGCGCCTCGACATAGGCGGCAAGACCAAGCGTATGATCGCGTGCGCGCTGTCCCGCGAGCTCGGCGTCACGTTGTTCGAGTGCCTCGATGATGGCCATGTGCTCGACCAATGATATTGCGATGCGATCCGTCCAGCCGATCGCCAACTGGCGGTACCCGCGCACGTGCAGCAGGATGTCCCTGCTCAAACCAACCAGCGTCGGGGACTCGCTGAGCGCAATCAATGCCTGGTGGAAGGCGATGTTGACCTGCGAATATTCCTCGATGTGGTCCTGCGGCAGGCGGTCCGGGCCAAAATCCCTGAAGAAGTCGCGCAGCGCCAAGATGTCCTTCTTGCCGGCGGCGGTTGCGATCAGCCGGGCCGCCATGCCTTCCAGCGCAGCCCAGGCGCGGATCATGTCGACGACTTCCTCCTTGGTGCGGCGAACGACAACAATTCCTCGGCGCGGCACGGCCCTGACCAGGCCATCCTTCTCCAGCATCGCGATGGCTTCACGGACAGGGGTGCGGCTGACGCCAAGAAGTTCGGATAGCGCGCGCTCGTCGAGCGTCACAGGCTCTCGTGTCGCATAGATGTCCATTTTGAGAATCGCTTCCTTCATGGCCTCGTAGGCCTTGGTCTTGAAGCTGACCACGGGCGTTATCGGATCGATTGCTGCTGAAGCCGACACTCGTATCGGCACGATGTTGTCTGACCTCATGATAGCTTCGCCTCAGCTGTGGACGGTCATGCGCGGATT
>Ga0105237_10005001_pt1 | contig 15097 bp, 11 predicted proteins | sample KBSC24metaG_FD_81520 | JGI IMG/M metagenome (GOLD analysis project Ga0105237, IMG submission 81520) | Corn rhizosphere microbial communities from Kellogg Biological Station, Michigan, USA - KBS C2-4 metaG | ecosystem: Host-associated > Plants > Roots > Rhizosphere > Soil | place: Michigan, USA... | reverse complement strand
TTTTCGGATCGAACTTCGGCAACTGGTTGGTGAAGTGGGCCTTCAACGTGTCGTTCTGCGTCAGCGCGAGGCGCACGCCGCCGTAATCCCACACGCAGCCGGCGCCGTTGGCCTGACAGATCTCGTAGCCAAAGCCGGTCGGGTGGATCTTCTTGCCGGTGGTCGGCGAGGTGAAGGTGATGCCTGATATCGGCTTCGCCTTGGCGTTGATCTGAATGTTCAACGCGCCGTTCTGACTGGCGAACACCGGCGGGGCGTGGAAGGCGTTGCCCTGGCCCGCTGCCGATGCGGTCTGGGCTCCGGCCGTCCCGCCTCCGCAGGCGAACGCTGCGGCGACGGCCGTGGCGCCGATCCATTGATGCAGCGATGACTTCTTTGCGGCGTCGTGATCAGACATTTGGTCCCTCCCTTGCTGCTTGCGAAGATCTGAAGATCTATGGCTCGAAGAGGCGGGCTCGGTGCGCGTCGCACATGAGTACAGACGGCGTCGTCGGATGCGCTGCGTTGCCTCCATGCAATCGTTTGATTGCCGGTCTATCGGTCGTTGTCGCGAAGTCTGCCTCGCACAGTCTAAGGTTGCAACAAGAATCTTGAATTCCTCGACGTGTGCATTGCCAAAATGCAGCCTTTGCGTTTAGTGTTGCAACCGGCCAAGCTCTGAGTGTGCAACAGACGAAAAAGACACGGTAGGGCTGGATCTTGGCCCGAGTGGAGGCGCAGATGTGGCAATCCCTTGCCTGGGCATGCTCGGTTCTGGGGATCTCCTGCGGTTTTCAACCTGACGTTGCAGCGATCCAAGCCGCTTACGAGCGGGAGGAAGCGGCCGGCAGCACATTGCACTCCAAGGACCTGATGGTGCTGCAGGCCAACTGCCACGACAGTCCGGGCGGACCGTTTCTCTGCGAAGTCACATTCACGAGCACCAGCCAGAATCCCGATCAACGCCTGTATTTCGACGTCGTCGCCGTCGCGCGCACGCCCGACGGCTGGGTGCTCAAGAGCGGACTGTGCCGGCGCTGATGCGGCGCATCGCCTTGCTCGACCATTGATCCGGAGAAAGTGTGGGGCGTTTTTGGTTCGCGGCAAACGCGAAGGGCGCGCGCGGACGGAGATCATGCGCCGGCGCAACGACAGCGCCCGGCATGATTTGATTCAAGGCTCCTGACCCTCGATTACTTCGAGCGAATAGCCGGCGCAGCGCCCGCTCGGCCAGCTATCTCTCAATTTATAACGATTCCAAGCAGGCGCCGTCTCGCGGAACAAAAAAGCCGTGGTCGTGCCACGGGAGCGTCACGTTGAATCAGAAGATGACAACGACATTGGCCCATCACGAATGAGCCAACCGCGGCTTGGTGGCAGGCGCGCGAGAGACAGGAGCAGCATGTGTTCGGGATCGTTATTTGGGCTTGTTCGCTGCTGGGAGTCTCATGCACCACCGCAACCGATCCAACCGTTTCGACCATCCAGGCGGCTTACGAACTCGAATCCCAGGCAAGCGGCAGCCGCCACGACACCGGCTTGAAGGTGGTCGAAGCCAAATGCCACGACAAGGCCAGCGCTAGCGCCGAGTCGAATTTTCTTTGCGAAGTCCAGTTCATCTCAACCGCAGATCCGGCCGAGCGCCTGTATTTCGACATCGTCGCGGTGACGCGCAATGGCGATGACTGGAAGCTCGTGAGCGGTCTGTGCAAGCGCTGAAATCGTTACGGCCGGGAAATCATCTGCAACAACAGCCATCGGAAGAAATCAAAAAGAAATGAGGAGCATCATGTCCTGGCAATTCCAACACCGCAAAGCTCTGCTGCATCGCTCGCTTGGCGCGATGTGCATGGTTGCGGGTCTCTGGGGCGGCGCAGCCAGCGCCGCCGATCTCGTCGAGCCCGCGGTCTTCGCCAGTTCGAACGGCGTGCTCGATATCCTGATGGTCGCCAAGGCCAGCCCCGTTCCGAATATTGCCTTCACGCCGCCGGATGGCAGCGCCGCGATCAATCCGACCGGCTGGATTTATGAAATCTGCAAGCGGAAGGGCAGCGAAACCAGTTGCCCGGCCGGCTCGGGCACCGTCGCCGACTACGGTGGCGTCCGGCTCGCGCTCAATCAGGGCGATGTCCTGAAGGTGCGCCTGGTCAACAAGCTCCCGATCATCACCGCGGGGAAGCTGAAGCACGTCAACGATCCCGGCCAGGCCAACCTGTTTCTCAATCCGACCAACCTCCACACCCATGGCTTGCTGACGCCGGCGCGCGCGGCCACGTTGCGCGATCCGACCTTCGGTGATTTCGCCTTCGTGTCCGTCTACAATTCGGCGAATGGCATTCCGGTGCCGCAGACGACGCATCAGCATGGTCCCATCGTCATGGACAGCGTCGACTACAAGATTCCGATTCCGTGGAATCACCCGACCGGTCTGTTCTGGTTCCACCCGCACATCCACGGCCTCTCGCTCAATCAGGTGACCGAGGGAATGGCCGGGATCATCACGATCGGGCGGGCCGGCGACAACATCAGAGGCGATGCGTCCAGGACCCCGTGGCCGGAAGCCAGCGTCCGCCATCTGCTCTTGAAAGATACGATGGTTCTGGCCGGCGGCACGATCGGCTTCGACAGCGGCGATCAGGCCGTCGTCAATGGCGAAATCCTCAACCAGCAAGACCCGAATTTCTGCACCCAGTTTCCCGAGAGCGCGACGGAAAATCGCCGCGGCGGGTGCCCCGGGGCCGACAATTCGAAGGATGAGGATCCGGGCAACAACTATACCGGCGGACGCTGGTTCTACACCGTCAACGGCCAGCAGTTTCCGACCATCCGCATCACCGATCCGGATGGCGAGGTCTGGCGGCTGACCAACGCCTCGGCCAGCCTGAGCTATGACCTGAAACTGGTCGACGACACCACGCAGAAGCCGCTCGTCATGCAGCTCGTCGCCGTCGACGGCGTCAGCATCCATCTGCCGCAAGACACCAGCATGGACTCGGTCGTCACGCTCGCAGGCGCGCGCTTCAGGGTCGTCAAGTGTCCTCCGGTTCCGGGCGGCGTGCTGCGCTCGCTCCCGGTCTGCGTCACCGAACTCGTCATGATGCCGAGCTCGCGTGCGGAGATCTGGGTGACCTATCGCGACCAGAACGGCCGCGTCACCGCACCGCCCTCGACCGGCGCCACCGCAACCTTCAAGCAGGTCGGGCTGACGATGGGCTCCGGCGATACTTGGCCGGCGATCGATCTCGCCAGCGTGGTCTTCTCGGCCAAGTCATCACGGAAGCTCACCAGCTACGCCCTCGACATCCAGGGCGACGCCTTCAACAGCACCCAGCCGAACGGCATTTTTTCCCGGCAGGTGCCGGACACGGACAAGGCGACGACGACCGCACAGGCCAACTGCAAGCCGCTGCCGCCCGGACATCACCGCCGGATCTTCTTCGGGTTCTCCGACGTGACCATTGCGGACACCTTCGCACTTGGCTACGAAGAGGTTGATCGCAATGGCGCGGTGGTTGCCGGTACGCAGCGTCCACTGACGCAGTTCGACCCGTCGCAACCCACCGTCTGCCTGCCCCTGGGCCCCGGCCAGACTCCGGTGCACGAGACCTGGGAGCTGGTGCAGCTGTCGACCGAGAACCACAATTTCCACATCCACCAGGCGCGATTCCGTCAGGTCCGCACATCTGCTGCCCCCAATTCGATCGTGGCGGAACGGCCCTATTCGTTCGGCGGAGGCGGCATATTCCTGGACAACCTTGCGCTCGGCGTCGCGGAGCCGAACCAGGATATCAAGGACACAGTCTTCAATGACCAGAATGGCGTCTGCACGGTCGACCAATGGCGTGCCGGTACATGCAAATCCGCACCGGTCGTGGTCGACATTCCGTTCTCGCAGCTCGGCGAGTTCATCTACCACTGCCACATCCTCGAACATGAGGACGGGGGCATGATGGCCGGAATCAAGGTCGTGCCGTATTCCGGCCCGGGTTGGTCCGGCCCCGGTGGAGGCTGGCCGCACTGGTGGTTCAGCCAGAAGTAGTCCCCGTCGGGAGCGCGATTTGCAACGCACATCACGCTCGATCCAGCAAGTCCGCGACCGGACCATCGCTCCGGTCGCGCCAAGCTCGAAAAAAGCAGGGAAGCGCCTCAGGCCACCACCGGCCGCGATCTCAGATCGCGGCCGGTTCGTTGCAGCGGATCAGCAGCGTAAACTCCCGCATCCCGTAGCCATCGATCGTCTCGACCGAACAGCCGAGTTCGCCTTCGCAGAAATCGATCCAGCGCTGCGCGGTCGTGCGATAGAGGCCATCGGCGAGATCGTGCGCGGTGTCTATGTCGGCGTTGATGAAGTTGACGCTGAAGCCGCGGCGGCTCGCGCGCCGCATCTCCCGCAGAATTGTCGCGACGAAGTCTTCCCAGACCTCGCGGGGATGGCCGAGACTGACGTTCATCACCCCGCTTGCGACCGAATAATCCGCAACGCGAGGCGACGAGGTTGCAACGACGAAACGGCGTCCCGAACCTGAGAAGCGCCGGCGCGCGCGTCGGACCATGGCTTGTGACAGATCGACGCCGAGATAGTCGATCGCGGTGGTGGCGTGACGCATGGCAAGGTACGCCGCGAGCGCGCCGTACCCGCAGCCGATGTCGTTGAGCGCAAACGGCCCGGAAAAATCGCACAGCTTCAGGAGCTGGACGAAGCGGAGATTCTGGGTAGCCCAGCACGACCAGTCGACCCCGAGCGGCGTGGCGCCATGTTTGGCGACACGCGCGCTGTAGTAGGCCTCGACGTCCGAAAAAACGCCCCGCAGAGTCCTGTCGCCAGGCTTGGCGCCTGCGCGGTCGGTCCGCGGCGAGACCGTCATTTCTTGGTTTTCGCTCCCCGCGGCTTGACCTGGCCCTTCGGGGTCGTCGGGACCGACACGATGATGTGCTCGTCGGAACTGAACACCAGCGGCTTGCCCTGCGTGACCTTCAGGCCGAGGTCGTCGGCCGCAGCGTGGGCGGCGGTGGCAACGGGGCGCGGCGTCGCGGACTCCAGGTTTTTCTGGATCACCTTCACCCAGCGGTCGTGTCCGGTCACGTTCGGCAAATCCGATTTGTACTTGTGGAGCTGGTCCAAAAAGTAAAACCAGCCCTCTCGCTCCGACGCATCGGTCGGCACGATGCCGAGAAGCGCAAAGGATTGCCGCAAGGTGTGCTTTGCGGAGAAGACCTTAAACTCCTTTTGCAGCGCGACCATCTCGGGGAGATGCTCGGCGTCAAATCGTTTGTTCAGCTGGACGAGAATGTCGCTCGTGGTGCTGTCCTTGATGTAATCGCCCATAATTGTCTCCGGTTATCGATAAAAAACAATTTTGGTACATATCATCCATTTCGCTCGAGGTGCAATCGCAGCCGGGACAATTGCGGCGCGAAGAACGCGGCGCCGGAGATACTCAAAAGCTGGTCCGCGCGCGCGAGCAACCGCCGGGCTTCCGCATCCTCGTTGCCACCGGTTGCCGCGAGGATCGTGGCCAGCATGAGCGCCGCGTGACATTCGGCAACGCGATCGGTGCGCCGCCTGGCGACGGCATCGGCCTCCTTGGCCACTTCCAGCGCGGCATCGCGATCGCCCGCGCGATAGAGAACGTCGGCGAAATCAGCCAGCATGCGACCCTCGTATTCGATGCCTGCCTTGGCGCCGCGGCCGAAATCGATCGCCGCGCGCAGGTCTCGCGCCCCCGCCAGGAAATCGGCGGCCGTGGCCTTGGCAAGCCCGGCGCACGCCATCGCCCTGACCCGCAGATAGGGCATCGCCGATTGCTCGGCCAATTCGGCGACCTTGGCGGCATGCCGCTGAGCCAAATCGGGGTTACCCGTTCCCCACGCCATCTCGACCGATGATTGGTGAGCGATAAACTGCACGACTGGAGCCGCGTTCTCGGGCCGGTTCTGCAAGACATCGGCGAGCCACTCTTCGGCCTCGCGAAAGCGACCCAGCCGGACCAGGATTCTCGTCCTGAAGCACTTGATCCAGTAGGCGACATCAAACCCCAGAAGCTGGTTGGCGTTCAGTCCGAGGATGATGCTGCTTTCGAAGCCGCCCTGCTCGGTGATCGCCGACAGCGCGACATTGCCGGCATCAAGGGCCTCGTTCAGCCGACCAGCCATGAACAGCGCCTGGCTGAGGATCGCGTTGACGGTCGCGAACCGCCCCACATCGCCCTTGCCCGGCGTTAGTTTCAGCGCGTCCTGCATGACGCCGACGTAGTCGTCGGCCGCGCCGCTCGCCGCCAGGATCCGACCGTAGCCGGCGAGCAGGATCGGTTCGTTGGGCGCAAGTTTGAGCGCCACTTCGGCATAGGGTTTGGCCTCGTCGGCCGAGATGCCCTCGCGCCAGCCGAAGTCCAAAATCTGAAGGCTGGCGAAGACGCGTCGCCGGTCATGGAGTTCGGATCTGGGCTGACCGTCCAACAGCGCTCGAACCTTCTTCCAGCTCCGGAGACCCTCGGCGGAATTGGTCCGGCCGATCCAACGGGCGGCGCGTTCGAGATGGGTGATCGCATCGAGGAATTGACCCGCCGCCTCGTAGTGGAATGCGAGCAGGCCCGCGAATTCGTCGAGCTTGCCCCACTCGAACTGTTCGATCGCCCTCGCGACCGCGGCGTGCGACATGATCAGTCGCGATCGCAGTTGCGTCGCGTATGCCACCTCCTGGATCAGCGGATGGCGAAAGGCCAGCAGCCCCTGGTCGAAAGGCGGAAAGTCATACAGCAGGTCGGCTTTCCTGAGTTGCCAGATCGCGTCGGACAATTCGCCATGGGGAATCGCCGTGACCCGTTGCAGCACCGACAGCGAGACCACGCGGCCGATGACAGCGGCGGTTTCGAGGACGTGTTTGGCCATGTCGTCGAGCCGGTCGATCCGCGCCGCGATGACGGCCTGCACGGTCGACGGCAAGGGAATCGCGTCGACCGTCCCCTTCAGCCGATAGGCGCCTCTGCCGCCCTCGAAATCGCCGCGATCGGCGATCGCCTTGACCAGCTCCTCGAGAAAGAACGGGTTGCCTTGCGCGCGCTCGATGATATTGCGCTTGAGAACCGTGAGCGAAGGATCATCGCCACAATGCTGGTGCAGCAGCAGTTCGGCCTGGGCGGCCGACAGCGGAGGCATCACGATCTGGCGATAATGCGGGCTTTGCATCAGGGAGGCGACAAAGCCCGGCCTGAAATTAACCACCAGCAGCGTCGTAGTACCGACCACCACGTCCGCGAGTGCGTCGACGAATTCCTCGCTGGCCGGATCGATCCAGTGCAGATCCTCGATGACAAAAACCGTGGCTGTGTCGCGCGGCGCTGCCCGTACCAGCGCCCTGACCAGATCGAGGAGCTGCATTTTCAGCGTGTCTGGCTCGAGTTTCGGGGCCGGGCGCGCGGCGTCGCTCAGGCCGAGAAATTCCAGCAGCACCAGCAGCTGCCGCTCCGACGACGACAGCGCCGCCAGCCGCTCGGTGACGCGGGCGCGTGCCTCGGCGACGGAGTCCCGGGCCCTGATGTCGAAGACGTCGCGCAACAGCTCCAGTACCGGCTGAAACGGCGTCGCGCGCGCGTGCGCCAGCACCCGCCCCTCGTAGACTCGGATGCCTTGTCGCCGGCAGTGTTCGGCAAACTCGAAGCAGAGCCGGCTCTTGCCGATGCCCGCCTCGCCCACGACGCCGACCACCGTGCCGTGGCCATCCAGTGCACTCTTGAGTTCGCCTTCGAGGGCTGCGAACTGCTCGCTGCGTCCGATCAGGGAGCTCAGGCGGCTGCCACTGCGGAACACGTCGCTTGCCGGCGCGTTCAGGAGCTTGGTCAGCTTGAACGCTTCGACCGGCGCCGCGATCCCGCGGACGGACTGCGGGCCGAGCGGCTCGACCTCGACGAATTGCTTGGCGGCGACATAGGTATCCCTGGTGATGAGGATACAGCCGGTGTCCGCGAGCTGCTCCATGCGAGCGGCGATATGCACGTTGGCGCCGGCGGCGTCGTAGGTTTGATAGAAACTGTTTTCGATGGCTTGCACCACCACTTCCCCGGTATGAAGGCCAACCCGGATCTGCAAGCCGGGGTCTTCGAGCCGCGCGACCGCATCCTGCATTGCAAGCGCCGCGAGGCTGCCGCGAACGGCGTGATCCTCATGGGGATGCGGTGCACCGAACAGCGCCATCACCCCATCGCCCTGGATCCGGTTGACGATGCCATCGTAGCGATGCACGGCCTCCTTCATCAGGTTGAGCACGGGCTCCAGGCGCCGCATGCCCAGTTCCGGATCTCCCAGGCTGTCGATCAGGCTGGTCGAATTGCGGATATCGGCGAACAGGATCGTCAGGCGCTTGCGTTCGCCGCCCTTGCTGCTCAGCGACTGCAGCAGGCGGTGCGAAGCCAGGGCGGAGCCGGCCGGATTCGCCAGCGCAGTGCCGCATTGCCCGCAAAAGCGACTGGCCAGCCCGTTGACGTGATTGCAGGCATCGCACCGCAGTCCGAGAGATGTGCCGCAGTTCTCGCAATACTCGTTGCTGTCCCTGTTCTGGCTATTGCATTGCGAGCACTGCATACCCAGACCCTTGATGGACCAAACCGGCGAGTGTTCGGGTTCTGACTTTTGCGTCACTTCGCTGTGCGCCCGCCTGCCAAGATTGGAACCCAAAGAAGCACTAGCAAATATATGTTTCTGGTGCCGCTTTTCGGTTCGAAGTTCCTGGCCACGAAATTCACCCGCTTTGCCGTACAGGAACTTCAGATCGGCGGTGCGCCTTGCTATCTGCACAGAGCATAGCTGCGCCGGTTACACAATTCTATCGATACGGGAGCCCACAACGGTTTCAAGCGGCTTGGGCGACCTTGAGTTGGACAACCCTGACTGGAAGCGAATAACATTAAGCAACTTTGACGTGAAATGCATGACCTTGACGCCCGCTGCCGTGGCCTCGGCGGGCTCTCCGGCACCATCCCTGGACAACCGCCTTGGCCTCACCGGAACCCGTACCAGTTGTGTTCAAAACGCCACGCAACGTCGATCGCACGGGAACCCCGCATCGAGCCGGGTATTATTCGACCGAGAGTATGTTAGGGTCAAGTGATCGAGGGCGCTGGATGAAGCGACGGCTGTGCCCGGGGACATCGACAATAAGGACCTATTCTTGAGTGCTCATACTGTATGGATCACGTTCGATCTCGGCAACGATGGAGACTACAAAGGACTTTACGCTTGGCTCGACGCCCATGACGCCAATGGGTGCGGCGAGTCGGTGGCCGTCCTCACCTATCACTGCGAAGGTTCCATACCGGACAGGATCCGGGACGACTTGAGGCTCAGCATCGCCGTCGATGCCGATTCCAGTGTTTATGTGATCTATCGCGATCCCACCACGAACGAGAACCGGGGCGCCTTCATCTTTGGTGAGCGCAGAGCCTCGGTGTGGAGCGGCTTCGCGTCGCCCCAGCGCGACGTCGACCATTGGCGTCGATATGGCTGGACGCCGCCCTGTGGCACGGTCTTTCAGGTCCGCGAGAGCCTGCCGTAGCGGCGCCTTCCCGCACTTACAGCCTCAGCCGTGAACCAGTCGCCAGACGATGGCGCCGGTCGCGCCAAGCCAGAGCACGATCGCGGCGAAGGCCTGAATGCCGAAGCCGGGTCCACGCTTGGCCGCAGCCTTCGAATAGCTGGCGATGTAGAGCATGCGGCCGGCGATCCAGACCAGACCGATCGCGGCCGCGATGGGATCGCTGACATGGACCGCAAACAGCCAGAGCGACGGCAGAAAGATCGGCATCCATTCCAGCGTGTTCATCTGCACACGGAACACGCGCTCGAAATCGGGATTGCCTGTGATCGCGGGCGCCTTGATGCCGTAGGCCGTACGCGCCCGGGATACCAGGATCGCGGTCGAGAAATAAAGCGCAACGGCAAGGCAAGTGATCAGCGCAGTCAAAAGATACATCGCGACGTCCCCGCTTGAACGATAATCACTGTCATTCCGGGGCGATGCGCAGCATCGAACCCGGAACCTCGAGATTCCCCGATGCGCGATTGCGCATCTGCGGTCTGCGCTTCGCGCATCCCGGAATGACACCCCGCCATCAATAGCCGGTCAGTTCCAGATAACCTACCCCGTTGTGGCTGCCCTTGAAGCTGATCGGCCCTTCCCAATAGGGAAAACTGGTGCCCATCCAGCTCTTCGGGTTGAGCGGACTGCAGGCGACCGCGAGCCCGAGCGCCGGAATCCCGATTCCCCATTCGACCGGCATCCTGCGGCCCGCGATCTCGATCGCCGCCTGCGGGGTCATGACGATCTCAGCGCCGGCGAACGGCCGCGTCGTGCCATCGGGTGCAATCCAGTTGCCGAACACGTAGTTGTCGCCATCGGTCTGGCGCATCCGGTAGAGCATCAACTTCTCGCCGGAGGCAAAATGCAGCGAAAACCAGTCCCATCCGGCCTGGTCGGAGGCGAGTGGCTGGCTGCTCCATTCGCGGTCCATCCAGGCCTGGCCGGTGACGTCCGCAGTCTTGTCGTCGACCGTGACGCGGCCGGTGACCTCGAAGAACGGCTGGCTGTAATAATAGGAGGCCTGCTCGCCGCGTTGCGATTTGCGGCTGAAGCCGCCGTCGCCCTGCAACACCACCGGCCGGTCCGCCGACAGCGTCAGCGCATAGGTGAAATCGGCAGCCGTCGCGTTGAGCATGAGCGGCGACAGGCTCTGGTCGGAGGTCTCTGCCGAGCCGCGCATCTGCCAGGAATCGATCCAGGCCGAGAACGGCCTCGCCTCGACGCCGGCCTGTCCGACCCCGCCACGGGCAAAGCTCTCGGCAAAGCGGTGGCCGTCGGCGCGGGTGAGCGCCGCATGTCCCATCCAGAACTGCTGGCTGGCCCATCCCGGAGCTTGCGGCCCCGGGCGTGTCGACTGGCGAAACAGCGTCCACTGGATGCCGCTGGCCGCGCCGCTGCGATCCCTGAGGTTCGCCGTCACGTACCACCATTCGATGCGGAAATCCGGATGCGGACCGTGGTCGGCGGGAAAGGAAAACAGCTTGCCCGGGTTGACCTCGGCATAGCCCGCCGCATCCTGACCCAGTCCGGCATAGCCTTGCGCGAAGGCCGCTTGCCGCGACAGGGCGAGAAGCGCAAGGCCGCCGAAGGCGCGGCGGGATAATGTACGATCAGCGCTCACTCGCAAAAATCCTCACGAGATTGGCCGGCTGCATGCGCGCGAGCCTCAGCACGGGCAGCAGGGAGGCGACCAGCGATGCGGCCATGGCGACCGCCAGCAGCTTGACCAGTTGCAGCGGAAAGACATGGAACGGCAGCCGCCAGCCGAACGCCTTTACGTTGACGATGGCGATCAGGCACCATGCGACCAGGAGCCCGAGCGGCAGCGCGAACAACGCCGTGATCAGCGCCACCGACAGGGTCTTCAAGAGTTCGATGCCGGCGAGCCGCGACCGGGTGACGCCGAGCGCCCACAGCGGCGCCAGTTGCGGCAGGCGGGAATTGGCCAGCGTCAGCAGGCTCGTCAACAGCGCCACGCCGGCGACACCCAGCGTGAAGGCGTTGAGGGCGGCGGTGACGGCAAAGGTGCGGTTGAAGATCCGCAGCGATTCCATCTTCACCCGCGCCTGATCGAGCAGGCTGTTGCTGTCGAGACCGAATGTGTCGCGCAGCCCCGCCATCAGCGCGGGCCGCTCGGCCGGGTCGACGCGCAGCGCTATCCGGGTTTGCGGGGTTGCGGGAAAGCGGCCGATCAGGGCTGCGACGTTGACAGCGATCTGTCCCTTGGGATTGCCGTAGTCGGCGTAAATGCCGACGACGTCCACCGTCCAGTTGCCGCCCGGCGCCGGGATCTCGACGTGGTCGCCGAGGTTCAGGTGCAGACGGCGGGACAATTGCTCGCTGACGAAGCCGGCGTCTCCCGGCAGCAGCCTGTTCCAGGCACCATCGGTCCGTTCCAGGAGCGGCCAGTGATCGCGATAGGTGGCGGCATCGGGAAGCCCGAGAATGTCGACCGGCAGGCCGCCGATCTGGGATTCGGCGCGCGCGCCCGGCATGATCGCCTTGACTTCGGGACGACCCGCCAGCCACTCGCGAATCGCGCGGGCCTGCGCGTTGTCGGCGGCGCTGACATAGACGTCCGCCGCGAGCCGGCCCTCCAGCCAACTCACGAAGGTCTCGCTGAAGCTCTGCACCATGGTGCCGACGCCGACATTGACCGCGAGCGCGAGCAGCAGCGCCATCAAGGCCAGCGAGAGCCCGGAGATCTGTTGCCGGCTGTCGGCCCAGAACCAGCCCGCGATGGCATGCCGCGCGCTGCGCTGGCCGAGCCGCAAGGCCAGTTCAAGCACTGCCGGAAGAATCAATGCCGCGCCCAGCAGCAGCATCGCCAGCACTGCAAACCCCGCGATCAGCGAGTCGCCGTACCACAGCAGCCAACCCGCCGCGGCAAAGGTTGCGAGCGAGGCGGCGCCCTGCAGCAGCAGCCAGCGGTGCTGTGCATCCTGCCAGGCCTGCGGCTGTGCCGTTGCCAGCACCGGAAGTCTCGCCGCCTTGATCAGGCTCGCGGCCGCGGCCGCGAGCGCGCCGGCGACGCTGATGACGAGGCCGGCGATCCACCACTCGGCCTTGAGCGTGAGCTCACCCGGCACCTGCGCGCCGTAGAGCCCGCGCAAGGACGCCGCCACATCGGGCAACAGCGCGGCGGCGATGAAATAACCACACACCAGCCCGGCGAGACCGGCGACCAGCGCGAGCGAGACCAGCTCGATGAGCAACGCCACATTGAGCATGCGCGCCGAGGTGCCGCAGGCGCGCAGCGTCCGCAGCGTCGACAGCCGCTGTTCGAAGGTCAGGCCGACAGCCGAATTGACGATGAAGAGGCCGACCAGGAACGACAGCATGCCGAACGCGGTCAGGTTGAGATGGAAGCTGTCGGTCAGGCGTTCGAGATCGGTTTCGCTATCCCGCTCGACCAGGCGGAGCTTGTCGCCGACAACGCTGTCGAGCGCCGCGCGCGGGCCCTTCGCTTTGCCAAGCAGCAGACGCGACACCTGCTCGGGCTTGTTCAGAAGCTGCTGCGCCGTCCCGATATCGACCACCAGCACATCGGGCACCAGCTGAGCCTGCGCATGTAGCGGCGGCAGGGTTGCGCCGCTGCTGGTCTCGGGTGAGGCGCCCTCGGCGAGCTGCAGATCGGCCAGCGTCTCCGGTGCCACCAGGGTCTGTCCCGGCGGGACGAGGAAGGCTGCAAGCCCGGCACGTCCGGCCGTCGGCGCGTTGCCGGCATCGCCCGGCAGGGTCAGCGGCTCGACACCGAGCAGGCGGAAGGCGTGGCCGTCGATCTGCAGGCGACCTTCGAGCACCGGCGAGACCGGCCAGCCGGCGCGGCGCAGCGCGACGAACAGGCCTTGCGAGAACGGCGTGCCGCCGGGCGCAACCAGCATCGGAATGCGGGCGCCGCCGAACACCGCGGCGGCGCGGTCGTAGGAGATTCGGGCCTGCTGATTCAGCGCCTGCACGCCGCTCCACAAGGCGGTCGCGGACATCAGCCCGATCAGTAGCGTGGCGAGTTGCATCGGATGCCGCCGCCAATGGCTCAGCAACACGGCGAGCACCCAGACGAGGCCGCTCATGCGACCAGTCCCGCATGCAGTGTGACCTGGCGATCGAGCATCGCGGCGAGGCGCGCGCTGTGGGTGACCATCAGGAAACCGCAACCCGTTCGTGTCACGAGGTCGGTGGTCAGGGCGAGCACGTCGTCGGCGGTCGCCTCGTCGAGGTTGCCGGTCGGCTCGTCCGCAAGCAACAGGAGCGGCTTGACCGCGAGTGCCCGCCCGATCGCCACCCGCTGCTGCTGACCGCCGGACAATTGTTCGGGATAGCGCTTCAGCAGCGAGCCGAGCCCAAGCCGTTCGACGAGCTCCAACTGCCACGCCGTATCGAGCCGACCGGCGAGGCGCGACTGAAACGCCAGGTTGTCAGCGACGCTCAGGCTCGGGATCAGGTTGAATTGCTGGAACACGAGTCCGAGCCGATCGCGCCGCAGCGCCGCCCGTTCGGCATCGGAGAGGCCGGTGACGACCTCGGCGTCGAGCCTGATTTCTCCGCCATCGGCGGCATCGAGGCCGGCGATCAGGTGCAACAGCGTGCTTTTACCGCTGCCGGATTCACCCGACAGCGCCACCCGCTCGCCGGCTGCGACATCGAGGGTCACCCCACGCAGCACGCTGATCTGCTCGCCGGCCGAGCGATAGGTCTTGGTCAGGTTTCGAACGCTCAACACGATGGATCTGCGGTCATGTCACTCTCTGCTACCAAGTCAGTCGCACCGGATCACGACGAAAATCCGCGACGCGGAAATCACGTCCCAGCGGTGTCCGGGCACGCCTGCTCACGGGCAGCGAAATGCCCTGTTGCGCGGATCATTGCCCAACGATTACCATAAGATGCCCGGCGCAGGCGGGCCAACGATAAACGAAGGGGATCGATCATGGCAGCACAACCGACGCCGCGAGGCGCCTGGAAAATCACATTCCTGCTGTTCCTCTTCATGGTGGTGAACTTCGCCGACAAGATCGTGGTGGGGCTGGCCGGCGTGCCGATCATGACCGAGCTGAAGCTCGAACCCGACCAATTCGGCCTGCTCGGGTCCTCCTTCTTCTTCCTGTTTTCGATCTCGGCAATCGTGGTCGGCTTCATCGTCAACACCATCGCGACGCGCTGGGTGCTGCTGGCGCTGGCCGTGATCTGGGCGCTGGCGCAATTCCCGATGGTCGGCACGGTCGGGTTCACGACGCTGATGATCTGCCGGATCATCCTCGGCGCCGGCGAGGGCCCGGCCTTCAATGTGGCCGCGCATGCGGTCTACAAATGGTTTCCCGACGAGAAGCGCACGCTGCCGACCGCGATCCTGGCGCAGGGGTCGGCGTTCGGCGTGATCCTCGCGGTACCGGCGCTGAACTGGGTCATCGTCAATCACAGCTGGCACTATGCCTTCGGCGCGCTTGGCGTGGGCGGGCTGATGTGGGCGGGCGCCTGGCTCGTGCTCGGCAGGGAAGGCCCGCTGGCCGAGACCCGCGCCGAGATGGCGGCCGGCCCGCGCGTGCC
>Ga0105237_10004999_pt1 | contig 15099 bp, 11 predicted proteins | sample KBSC24metaG_FD_81520 | JGI IMG/M metagenome (GOLD analysis project Ga0105237, IMG submission 81520) | Corn rhizosphere microbial communities from Kellogg Biological Station, Michigan, USA - KBS C2-4 metaG | ecosystem: Host-associated > Plants > Roots > Rhizosphere > Soil | place: Michigan, USA... | reverse complement strand
GATCCGGTTCAATCCTTGAAACGAAGCAAGACACCATCGGCAGAACCGTGCCAGTATCAGCAGATCGCCGCGCGCAAACGGCACCGTGACGAATTCCTTGGCCAAGTACTCGCGTCGAAGCTTTCCCCACTCGCCACGATCGTCAGTGCCGTCGCATCGTTCGATCAAATCGAGTTGTCGCGCATGCCGGTCGATGCAACTGCCGAACTCGGTGCCATCCGACAGTCGCAGATCGCAGTGCGTTTCCTCTGAAATGGCAGAGATGGCGACGCGCAGCTCCCAGGCCGAATGCATCACCCACGGTTCACCGACTCGGCACGTCGCGACGATGGCAGGCACACCTGGTGCCGTGGCCATCGCGAAGGCCTCGGCGGCTTGGTCAGCGGGACGACGAAACAGGTCGGCATTGGGCGCTCCGAACAGCATGTGGATCCACTGGTACGCGGGATTTGCTGCATCCCAGTGTGTTTCGATGTCCTCAGTCGTCAGCCACGTCGCCAGGTATTGTTCACCTCGCGCGGCGGTATCGGGGTTGGGACCACCGGCGAGGATCGCGTGCAGCGACTCGGCGTCATGCGCGGTTACCTCGGACGGCACCGGCTTGCCCGGCCCTGCGGGCGCACGCTGAGGCGCGTTGAGCAACCTGTCTCCGATCGCTTCGACGGTGGGTAACGTGGATCGTTCGCGCAGCCGTGCGGCGTGTTTCTCGCCGCGAGCCACATCGCTGCGCAATTTCTGAAGCTCGGCCTCGGTGGTGATGCGGGTGGCGGTCATGGTTTCTTTCCTCTCTGAAACAGGATGAATCGTTTTGACTTGGTGACTGGCGCGGGACAATCCCGGTAATGGCCGAGAATCGTTCTGGCGTAGACGGCCTTCATGTCATCGGATATTCCTGGCGCGTCACGCAACGCGGCGCACACAAGTTCGACGCGTTCGGCATCGCCCTGACGTAGTTGCATCTGAACCCGCCTAGCGATTCGTACGGGATCGCCTTGGAATCTTGCGGTGTTCGGGCCAATCATGCTGACCGGTTTACATTGGTCACCATGCGGGCCAAGTCTTTACGGTCTACCCGTAGCATTCTCCTACCGACGCGACGGGCGGGAATCAAACCCTCGTGAATCCACCGATACATCGTCGGCTCGCTAACAGTCATTAGTTTTGCGGCCTGAGCGATGGTGAGTGATTCATCGAGAGAATCAACAGGGTCTTGGGGTGCCTCGGGGGTGGGCGTCGCGGCCTGCGGCATTCTGGACACGGATAGTCCTCTCTCGCAATGTAATTCGTCCATCATAGCAGTCGTGACGCACATGTCTCTTACGGTTTGCGGCGCATTGCCGATTCCTCCGAATTCACGACATGCGCAGCAGTGCAGCATATTTCGGGCGTAATGCGGAGTAGAATCGCTGACGACTACCGCGCCGAAGTGAGGCTTTCCCATGACCCCGATCGCGACTGACCGACTCTCCGCTCGCGCGGCTGCATTAAATGCCTGGCCTCTCTTCGGAGGTACCACGCCGACAGCCCCGATTGGAGGTGGCGGCATCACCACCAGCGGCGACGTGCTGGTCAATCAATTGAACGACGGCACTGACCTCAACGCGGTGTGGGATGAATTTCGCGAATTGCTCGGCGCGTGGAACAGTGAAATGAGTTCCATCACGGACCTTTTGAGTTTCAAGACGACTCAGACCGCCGAAGCAGTCCCGCAGAATTTCGCAACTGACTCGATGGACGAAGCATCCGAAATCGGTGTGCCCACGGCAACCGGTGGACCGGGTGACGCACTTCTGTGCGGCTTCACTCTGCGCGACTATGACAAGCGCAATGTGTTCACGTGGCGTGCGTTGAAGAACATGGATCTACGGCAGGTTCAATCGCAGATGGACCAGTTGCTTCACATGGATGCCAAGCTCACGAACGGCCTCATCATGCGAAGGCTGTTCACCCCGGCGCGTAGCCGCAACGAATTTGGTGCCACTGTGTTTGGGCTGTACGACGGCATTGCACCTGGCCCGCCTGACTACCTTGGTCGCACGTTCCCGACGAATGAGAATCACTACATCGCCTCGGGTGCCGCTGACATCGACTCGGCCGACCTCGAAGACGCAATCCGCCTGATTCAGCGCAAGGGCTTCGGAACCACTGCCGACTCGAAAATCATTGCCTTCTGCAACCCCGATGAAGCCGAACAGATCATGGCGTTTCGTGCTGGCGAACCATCGCGCTCGGGTGGCCCGGATGCCAAATACGATTTCATTCCCGCCAACGATGCCCCGCCGTTCCTGACACCCGCGGGGGAGTTGATCGGTGAGCAGGTGCCCGGCAGTTACTTCGGCGTGAAGGTCGAAGGATCGTACGGCCCCGCCCTGGTGGTCCAGAGCGACTACATCCCGCCGCAGTACGTGTTGGTCGCCGCAACCTACGGACCCAACGCACCACGCAACGTGTGCGCGTTTCGTCAGCACCCGAACCCGGCCTATCAGAATTTGCGGCTGATCCCCGGCAACTGGCTGAACTACCCTCTGGTGGAATCGTTTACGGCTCGCGAGTGCGGCACAGGCGTCCGGTACCGGGGCGGCGCTGTAGCGATCCAGTGCACGACGAACGCGAACTACACCGCTCCCGCCATCGCGGTCTAGGCGGGCACACGATGGCCAAAAACAAACGGCGTGACACGGGCCAACCGTCTCGCGCGACAGCACGTGCCGATGGTTTCGGCGCAGCCCATGACATCGTGATGGCGCTTGGGTCAGCGGAATGCAAGGCGCAAAACCTTGCCGAGACTCCGAGCGAGTTCGCCGCGCCGGGTCCGAACCCCTACACCGTGACGACGATGGCCCCGCCGGTGGATGCGCCGAGAACGAAGATGGCGCGCGGTCTCGGTCGTCGTCCGCTGATCTGACACGAAAGGCGCTGTAATGGCGACGAAGAAACAACAAGCGGCCCGCGCTCGATTCAAGCGCCAAGCCAAGGCCAAGGATTCGACGAAGGTCGGGCGGCGGGCCAAGAGCACCGGCCGTCAGCGCCGGAAGCGGTAACGTTGTGGCCGCGAAGCGGCGTCGTCGGCGGTCGACCAAACGCACCTATCGGCGCGACGCACACGGGCGTTTCGCGTCGACCGGCACCGCTGCATCCGAGACCGCCCGGCGTCAAGGCAAGCGCCGCCGTCGTGCCGCCGTAGCGGGCTCTGTGGTCGCTACCGGCGCGGTGGTCGCCAGCCAAGTCCGTCCGGCCAGCCGGACACGCACCGGAGTGCAGCGCCGCCGCATCGTGCGTCGACACGTCGCGCGAGCTGCCGCCGACCATGCGCACCTGGCCTCGGTGCGGGCGCGGGTCTTCCCGACGACGGCAGTCACCGGAGCCACCTTTGATCGTGATGCGGCGACCCGCGAGGGCAAGCGGCTGACTGAGGGCTACCGAAGGCAGATCAGATCGCAGCGCAAAGCGCGTCGATCCCGCTAATGGCTGCGGCGGGTGTCCTCACCGGCTTTGTCCGTGCACGGCGTTAGCGTTGCGGTCGAACCAGACCGGACCGCAGGGGGAAGCCTTGGACACCCGCTACCAAGCATTCGTCAGCTCGACCTACGAAGACCTGAAAGAGGAGCGTCGCGAAGTTACGCAAGCGCTCCTTGAACTCGACTGTTTGCCAGCCGGGATGGAGATGTTCGTTGCATCCACCGATGAACAATGGACGTTGATCGAAGAAGTCATTGACGAAAGCGATTACTACATTCTCATAATTGGTGGCCGATACGGCAGCATGACCGAGGAGGGAATCAGCTACACAGAAAAGGAATTCGACCTTGCGGTCAAGTTGAAGATCCCCGTGCTGGTATTCGTTCCAGCCGACCCCGAAAATATACCGCAAGGTAAAACCGACAAGAATGACGCAGCACGGGAGAAGCTAGACGCATTCCGCGAAAAGGCGATGATGGGGCGTACCGTTGCATTCTATCGGGATGCGAGCGACCTTGGCTCGAAAGTGTCACGTTCCCTGATTCAGACAATGAAAAAGCACCCCGGCGTTGGTTGGGTGCGCGGCGACAAAGCGATGACCGTTGATCAGCAACGCGAAGTTGTCGAACTCCGAGAGAAAATTAACCAACTAGAGACCGAAAAACTTGAGGCCCAAGCCGCTCTCATCGAAGACGTCGCCGGGCTGGCGCAAGGAAACGAAAAAGTCACAATTCCCGTCATGGTCGGGAACGTCCACTCTGAAAAAGGCCAGAAAATGTTTGCCTTTACATCAACGTGGGATGCCATCTTTGCCGAACTCGGCCCCATGATGCTCGATGAAGCAACCGAATCTGACATTGAGGACCGACTAGAATCTCATCTGATCTGGTACACCGATGTAACCGATAAAGTTCGCGAAGAAATCAGAGAACAGGGTTCGAACAAGACTGAACTGTGGCCGGACGACTTCGAAATGGTTCTGGTCCAACTGCGGGCGCTTGGTTTGGTCGATACGGGCAAGAAAAAGCGCCCGATAACCGATAGTGACAAATACCTGATGCTGACCGACAAGGGTCGCCGCCACCTGGTGACCTTGCGCGCAATCAAGAAGGGCGTCGATCCAGGGTCGAGTTACCTAGGTGACGAAGACGAAGACGAAGATCCTTTTGAGGCGCTAGACGAAGCCGCAAAGCAAGAAGACGATTGAACTTGTTCGCTCATCGCTTGCGGCCCTCCACGAAACGATCCAAGTCAGCTAAGTCAAACTTCAACAGCCTCGGACCCATGCGACGCACTTTCAACTTTCCCGCCCCAACGTAATTGCGAATCGTATTGACCGACACCCCCAGATATTGCGCGGCCTCGGCAGTAGAAAGCCACCGAACGGGCTGATTTGAAACAGAAATAGCAGCGGTTGATTTAGCGGACAACGGAACGCACGCCTTTCGCGGTCAGAATCCACACGGATTCATAGTGAGGGTGCGTTTGTTTTCCTGACCCGCCTCAGGTTCCGTAATCCAATCGGTCCCAGCGTTGCCGCTGGCCCATTCACCAACCTACCGTCAGTAGGTGCCAATTGCCACAGATAAGCGCCATTAGCCGCCAGCGGGCTGCGTGGGGTAGTCAGCGTCGCCCCGTTGGAGGTACTGACCGCCAGGGCGGGTGTGGGTGTGGGTGTGGGTGTGGGTGTGCGCGCTGCCAGCAAACGGCGGGGTGGGCGCGGCATCCGTCGCTGATCCGACAAATTTATCGAAATGACCTGTTTTCGCAGGTCAGGGCTGTGCCCCCGGCAGGATTCGAACCTGCGGCCTTCTGCTCCGGAGGCAGACGCTCTATCCCCTGAGCTACGGGGGCGCAAGGGTGAAACCAGTGCGCCAATGGGCCTGGACAGCCTAACGCATCACGGCCGGGCCAATCACACCCCCGAGTCGCCACCCCCAGATGGCGGGGTTCCCGGGTCCCCCGGTAATGGATTCGGGGGGTGACCACCCCAGACCATAGGATGGTCCCTCGTGACCCCCGCCGACCTGGCAGAGCTGCTCAAGACCACCGCCGCCGCGGTCCTGGCCGAACACGGCCTCGACACCGCGGCGCTGCCCGAGACCGTGGTCATCGAGCGCCCCCGCAACCCCGAGCACGGCGATTACGCCACCAACCTGGCCCTTCAGGTCGGCAAGAAGGTCGGTACCAACCCCCGCGAGCTGGCCGGATGGCTCGCAGACGCCCTCGTCGCCACCACTGGCATCTCCGCCGCCGAGGTGGCCGGGCCCGGGTTCGTCAACCTGCGCATCGAGGCGTCGGCCCAGGCCGTCGTCGTCGAGAACGTGCTCTCGGCCGGGGCCGAGTACGGCAACTCCGCCGACCTGGCCGGCAAGAACATCAACCTCGAGTTCGTCTCGGCCAACCCGACCGGGCCCATCCACATCGGCGGCACCCGCTGGGCCGCCGTCGGTGACGCGCTCGGCCGGCTGCTGTCCACCCAGGGCGCCGGCGTGGTCCGGGAGTACTACTTCAACGACCACGGCGCGCAGATCGACCGGTTCGCCCGCTCCCTGGTCGCCGCGGCCAAGGGCGAGCCCGCCCCGGAGGACGGCTACGCCGGCGACTACATCGCCGACATCGCCGCCCAGGTCGTGGCCAAGGTGCCCGACGTACTGAGCCAGCCCGACGACGAGCGGCAGGAGACGTTCCGCGCCATCGGCGTCGACCTGATGTTCACCCACATCAAGAAGTCGTTGCACGACTTCGGCACCGACTTCGACGTCTACACCCACGAAGACTCGATGCACACCAGCGGCCGGGTCGAACAGGCCATCGCCAAGCTGCGCGAGACCGGCAACATCTACGAAAAGGACGGCGCAACGTGGTTGCGCACCACCGAGTTCGGCGATGACAAGGACCGCGTCGTCATCAAGAGCGACGGCAACGCCGCCTACGTCGCCGGTGACCTCGCGTACTTCCTGGACAAGCGGCAGCGTGGGTTCGACCTGTGCATCTACATGCTGGGCGCCGACCACCACGGCTACATCGCCCGGCTCAAGGCGGCGGCCGCCGCGCTCGGCGACGACCCGGCCACCGTCGAGGTGCTCATCGGTCAGATGGTGAACCTGGTGCGCGACGGCCAGCCGGTCAGGATGAGCAAGCGCGCGGGCACCGTCATCACGCTCGACGACCTGGTGGACGCCATCGGCGTCGACGCCGCGCGGTACGTGCTCATCCGCAGCTCGGTCGACTCGCCGATCGACATCGACCTGCAACTGTGGTCCAGCGCATCGGCCGAGAACCCGGTCTACTACGTGCAATACGCGCATGCCCGGCTGTCGGCGTTGGCGCGCAGCGCCGCCGACCTCGGCATCGCCGCCGACACCTCGCATCTGGAGCTGCTCACCCACGACCGGGAGGGCACCCTCATGCGCACGCTCGGGGAGTTCCCGCGGATCCTCAAATCCGCTGCCTCCCTTCGCGAACCGCACCGCGTCTGCCGCTACCTCGAAGACCTGGCCGGCGACTACCACCGGTTCTACGACTCCTGCCGGGTGCTTCCGCAAGGCGACGAGGCGCCGGGTGACCTGCACGCCGCGCGCCTCGCGCTGTGCTCGGCCACCCGCCAGGTCATCGCGAACGGTCTGCAGATTCTCGGCGTCACCGCCCCGGAGCGGATGTGAACGCGCACCCCGCCGGTCCACGGCACGCGGAGGAGATCCACCACGCCGGTGCACCGGCCCGCCCCCAGTCGGTCACCGAGATGCTGGCGCTGGCCCCGAACGTGTGGCCGCGCAACACCGTTCGCGGCGCCGACGGCACCGTGTCCATCGCTTGCGTACCGGTGACCGCGCTTGCCGAGGAGTACGGCACGCCGCTGTTCGTGATCGACGAGGACGACTTCCGGTCCCGCTGCCGCGACATCGCCGCGGCGTTCGGGGGTGGCGAGCACGTGCGCTACGCCGCCAAGGCGTTCCTCTGCTCGGAGATCGCGCGTTGGGTCGACCAGGAAGGCCTGTCGCTGGACGTCGCCACGGGCGGCGAGCTCGCCGTGGCGTTGCACGCGGGATTCCCGGCGGACCGGATTGCGTTGCACGGCAACAACAAGTCGGTCGCCGAACTCACCGCGGCGGTGAAGGCCGGCGTCGAACACGTGGTGCTGGACTCGATGACCGAGATCGACCGGCTGGACGCCATCGCCGGTGAGAACGGCATCGTGCAGGACGTTCTGGTCCGCGTCACCGTTGGCGTCGAGGCCCACACCCACGAGTTCATCTCGACCGCCCACGAGGACCAGAAGTTCGGGCTGTCCTTGGCCAGTGGCGCCGCGATGGACGCCGTGCGACGCGTGTTCGCCACCGACCACCTCCGGCTGGTCGGCCTGCACAGCCACATCGGGTCGCAGATCTTCGACGTCGCCGGGTTCGAGCTGGCCGCCCACCGGGTGATCGGGCTGCTGCGCGACGTCGTCGCCGAGTTCGGCGTCGAGAAGACCGCGCAGATCTCCATCGTCGACCTCGGCGGTGGCCTCGGCATCTCCTATCTGCCGCAGGACGATCCGCCGCCGATGGACGAGCTGGCCGCCAAGCTGGATGCCATCGTGCGCAACGAGTCGGCCGCCGTCGGACTGCCCGCACCGAAACTCGTCGTCGAGCCGGGCCGGGCCATCGCCGGCCCCGGCACCATCACGCTCTACGAGGTTGGCACCGTCAAAGACGTTGCCGTCAGCCAGACCGCGCACCGCCGCTACGTCAGCGTGGACGGCGGAATGAGCGACAACATCAGGACGTCGCTGTACGCCGCGGAGTACGACGCGCGGTTGGTGTCACGGCTCAGCGACGCGGCGCCGGCACTCGCGCGCATCGTCGGAAAGCACTGCGAGAGCGGCGATATCGTCGTGCGCGACACGTGGGTGTCCGACGACGTCACGCCGGGGGACTTGATCGGCGTCGCCGCCACGGGCGCGTACTGCTATTCGATGTCGAGCCGGTACAACCTGCTCGGCCGCCCCGCGGTGGTCGCCGTGCGGGATGGGAAGTCACGACTGATTCTTCGCCGTGAGACGGTCGACGATCTGCTGAGTTTGGAGGTAGGTACTCAATGAAGGTCAAGCGAGTAGCGGAGGTGGATCGCGCATGAGCACAGCCGAGAAGCCAGTTGGCGTAGCGGTATTGGGATTGGGCAACGTCGGTAGCGAGGTCGTCCGCATCATCGAGGACAGTGCCGCCGACCTGGCCGCCAGGATCGGCGCGCCGCTGGAACTGCGTGGCATCGGCGTCCGCCGGGTGGCCGACGATCGCGGCGTCCCGGTCGACCTGCTGACCAACGACGTCGAAGGACTCGTCTCCCGCGACGACGTCGACATCGTGGTCGAGCTGATGGGCCCGGTGGAGCCCTCCCGCAAGGCGATCCTGACCGCGCTGGAGCATGGCAAGTCCGTCGTCACCGCCAACAAGGCCTTGCTGGCGCAGTCCACGGGCGAGCTGGCCACGGCCGCCGAGCGCGCGCACGTCGATCTGTACTTCGAGGCCGCGGTGGCGGGTGCGATCCCGGTGATCCGCCCGCTGACGCAGTCTCTCGCAGGCGATTCGGTGCTGCGGGTGGCCGGAATCGTCAACGGCACCACCAATTACATTCTCTCGGCGATGGACAGCACGGGTGCCGACTACGCGAGCGCACTGGCCGACGCGAGCGCGCTGGGTTACGCCGAGGCCGATCCGACCGCCGACGTCGAGGGCTACGACGCCGCGGCCAAGGCGGCGATCCTGGCGTCGATCGCCTTCCACACCCGGGTGACGGCCGACGACGTCTACCGCGAGGGCATCACCGCGATCAGCCCGGCGGACTTCGCGTCCGCGCGTGCACTGGGCTGCACCATCAAGCTGCTGGCGATCTGCGAGCGAATCATCAACGACGAAGGACAACAGCGTGTCTCGGCGCGGGTGTACCCGGCGCTGGTGCCGCTGGAGCATCCGCTGGCCTCGGTCAACGGTGCGTTCAACGCGGTGGTGGTCGAAGCCGAGGCGGCCGGCCGCCTGATGTTCTACGGCCAGGGTGCTGGTGGTGCGCCGACGGCGTCGGCGGTGATGGGCGACCTGGTCATGGCCGCGCGCAACCGCGTGCAGGGTGGCCTCGGCCCGCGCGAGTCGAAGTACGCCGAGCTGCCGATCGCACCGATCGGGTTCATCCCGACCCGGTACTACGTCAGCATGAGCGTCGCCGACCGGCCGGGTGTGTTGTCCTCCGTATCAGCCGAATTCGCCAAGCGCGAGGTCAGCATCGCCGAGGTGCGCCAAGAGGGAATGGTCGACGACGGCGGCCTGCGCTGCGGTGCCCGCATCGTCGTGGTGACCCACGTCGCCACCGACGCAGCACTGTCGGACACCGTTGCCGCCCTTGCGGATCTCGACGTCGTGGACTGCATCAACAGCGTGCTGCGCCTGGAAGGCACCACGGAATGAGCACTCGTACCGCGGTGCACCAACCGTGGCCGGGCCTGATCGGCGCCTACCGCGACCGGTTGCCGGTCGAGGACCACTGGACGCCGATCACCCTGCTCGAAGGCGGCACGCCGCTGATCCACGCCAAGCGGATCAGCGAACTCACCGGTTGCACAGTGCATTTGAAGGTCGAAGGGCTCAATCCCACGGGCTCCTTCAAGGACCGCGGCATGACCATGGCCGTCACCGAGTCGGTGGCCCGCGGCCAGCAGGCGGTGCTGTGCGCCTCGACCGGCAACACGTCCGCCTCGGCGGCGGCGTACGCCGCGCGGGCAGGCATCACCTGCGCGGTGCTCATCCCGCAGGGCAAGATCGCGATGGGCAAGCTCGCCCAGGCGGTCATGCACGGCGCCAAGATCATCCAGGTCGACGGCAACTTCGACGACTGCCTGGAGCTGGCCCGCAAGCTGACGGCGGACTTCCCGACCATCGCACTGGTGAACTCGGTCAACCCGTACCGCATCGAGGGCCAGAAGACCGCGGCGTTCGAGATCGTCGACGCGTTGGGCACCGCGCCAGACGTGCACGCCCTGCCCGTCGGCAACGCGGGCAACATCACCGCGTACTGGAAGGGCTACACCGAGTACCACCGCGACGGCCTCTCCGACCGGCTGCCGCGCATGCTGGGTACCCAGGCGGCGGGGGCGGCACCGCTGGTGCACGGTGCGCCGGTCAAGAATCCCGAGACCATCGCGACCGCGATCCGGATCGGCGCGCCCGCGTCGTGGACGTCGGCTGTCGAGGCCCAGCAGCAGTCGAACGGCCGGTTCCTGGCCGCCACCGACGAAGAGATCCTGGCCGCGTATCACCTGATCGCGCGCTCCGAGGGCGTGTTCGTCGAGCCCGCGTCGGCGGCCAGCGTCGCCGGTCTGCTGAAGTCCATCGAGGACGGCTGGGTGAAGAAGGGCTCCACGGTGGTTTGCACCGTCACGGGCAACGGCCTCAAGGATCCGGACACCGCACTGAAGGGCATCCCCGTCGTCGAAGCCGTTCCGGTGGACCCCGTCGCGGTGGTCGCCAAGCTTGGACTGGCGTAGCGGAGTGGGCCGTGCGCACGTGATGAGCAAGGGATTAGGGTGACTCGGATTCTGCCTGCCGGCCTGGCAGCCAACGCCATTGTGGCCGCCTCGAGCGCGAACCTTGGCCCCGGATTCGACAGTCTCGGGCTCGCACTCAGCCTGTACGACGAAATCGAGGTCCAGACAACCGAATCCGGCCTGACCGTCGAGGTCGAGGGGGAGGGGGCGGGCCAGGTACCGCTGGACTCGTCGCACCTCGTCGTGCGCGCGATCGAGCGTGGGCTCGCCGCGGCGGGAGTCGCCGCACCGGGTTTGAAGGTGTTCTGCCGGAACGACATTCCGCACTCCCGCGGACTCGGCTCGTCGGCAGCAGCCGTCGTCGGTGGCATCGCCGTCGCCAACGGCCTTGTTGCGCAAACTGATTCGACACCCTTGACGGACATCGAACTGGTGCAGTTGTCATCGGAGTTCGAGGGCCACCCGGACAACGCGTCCGCCGCGGTGCTTGGCGGCGCCGTGGTGTCGTGGACCGAGGGCGACGGCCCGCAGCCGCGCTACGCGGCGGCACCGCTTCGGCTGCACCCCGACATCCACCTGTTCCCCGCCATTCCGCAGGTGCGCTCGTCGACGGCAGAAACCCGGGTGCTGCTTCCCGACGCGGTCAGTCACGTCGACGCGCGGTTCAATCTCAGCCGCGCGGCGCTGCTGGTGGTGGCATTGACCGAGCGGCCCGATCTGCTCATGGCCGCCACCGCCGACCGGCTGCATCAACCGCAGCGCGCCGCCGCCATGCCCGCGTCGGCGGAATATCTCGCCATCCTGCGGCGTTGTGGCATTCCAGCGGTGCTTTCTGGGGCTGGACCTGCGGTTATCGCACTCACCACCGAATCGGAACTGCCAGCCCAAGCTCTGGAGTTCGGCGCCGCCAACGGGTTCACCGTCAACGAGATGTTGGTTGGTGAGGGTGTTCGATGGACATCTGGCGTGTCGGTTCGAAGTTGACACGAGTCACACGCGAATCACAGGTGTTTCTTGCTTCCCACACCAATGCGGGTTATCCTCGCTCTCGTCCAGCAATCGCAGCGTCTGTTTCTGCGCCGACACTAGGACGACCACCAATTCTTCTCGTGGATGACGGCTCGCCGTATCGCGGCGAACCCCAGCGATCACCGTTGCATTGGCGACGGTGGGACCTCGGCACTCGGCGTTTCCGCTGAGTGCGATGAACCCTCGCGCGATCGAAATCGCGAGGGAAAGAAAGGAAATCCGTGACTGATACGGACCTCTTCACCACTGACAGCAGCGACGTCGAGTCGCCGGCCGCCGTGAATTCCGACATCTCCGAGCCGGTTTCGGCGGATTCTGCCGCCAACGCTCCGGAGACCGCGGCTCCCGCTGCCGTGGAGACGGCGCCGCCAGCCACCGCCACCCGTAGCGAGCGCGGCGGTTCACTGACCGGGATGGTGCTGCCCGACCTGCGTGCACTGGCCAACGAGGTCGGCGTCAAGGGCGCCTCGGGTATGCGCAAGAGCGAGCTGATCGCGGCAATCCGCGAGAAGCGCGCCGAGGGCAGTGCCGACACCAAAGCCGACACCAAAGCCGACACCAACACCGACAACAACGGCCACGCTCCCGAGGCTGCGGCCGCGCCGGAGGCTCCTGCCGCCGAGACGCCTGAGAGCGCCGCCGAGGCACCCGCCGAGCAGCCGGTCCGTGCGCGCCGTGAGCGCCGGGGTGCTTCACGCCAGGCCGGGACGCCGGCCGCGGACACCGAGACCAAGACGGACGACGCGTCGGACGCCAAGGTCGAAGACAAGACCGAGGTCAAGGCTGAGCCCAAGGCCGAGGACAAGGCCCCCAAGACGGAGGAGAAGGGCGACGACAGGCGCGCCCAGAACTCCCGTCAGGACAACCGCTCCAACGATGGCGGCAACCGGTCCAACGACGGCGGCAACCAGGGCAACCAGGGCGGTGGCAACCGCAACCAGGGCAACCAGTCGAACCAGGGTGGCGGCAACCAGGGCGGCAACTCGAACAACAACAATGACGACGACGACGATGGCGACGGCCGGCAGGGCCGACGCGGCCGTCGGTTCCGCGATCGTAGGCGGCGCGGCGAGCGCACCGGCGCCGATGGCGGCGGTGGCGACCGTGACACCGAACTCCGCGAGGACGACGTCGTCCAGCCCGTCGCAGGCATCCTCGACGTGCTCGACAACTACGCATTCGTCCGTACCTCCGGCTACCTGGCCGGACCGAACGACGTCTACGTGTCGATGAACATGGTCCGCAAGAACGGCCTGCGCCGCGGCGACGCCGTGACCGGTGCCGTCCGGATCGCCCGCGAGGGTGAGGGTGGCGGCGGCGGTGGCGGCCAGAACCCGCGGCAGAAGTTCAACCCGTTGGTTCGCCTCGACACCATCAACGGCGGATCGATCGAAGACGCCAAGAAGCGTCCCGAGTTCGGCAAGCTCACCCCGCTGTACCCGAACCAGCGGCTGCGCTTGGAGACCACGCCGGATCGTCTGACCCCCCGCGTCATCGACCTGATCATGCCGATCGGCAAGGGCCAGCGCGCCCTGATCGTGTCGCCGCCGAAGGCCGGTAAGACGATGATCCTGCAGGCGATCGCCAACGCGATCACCACGAACAATCCCGAGTGCCACCTGATGGTGGTCCTGGTCGACGAGCGACCAGAAGAAGTGACCGACATGCAGCGTTCGGTGAAGGGCGAGGTCATTGCCTCGACCTTCGACCGCCCGCCGTCAGATCACACCGCCGTCGCGGAACTGGCGATCGAACGGGCCAAGCGCCTCGTCGAGCAGGGCAGCGACGTCGTCGTCCTGCTGGACTCGATCACCCGTTTGGGCCGCGCGTACAACAACGCGTCGCCGGCGTCGGGCCGCATCCTGTCCGGTGGTGTCGACTCGACCGCGCTGTACCCGCCGAAGCGTTTCCTCGGTGCTGCGCGCAACATCGAGGACGGTGGCTCGCTGACGATCATCGCCACGGCCATGGTCGAGACCGGGTCCACCGGCGACACGGTCATCTTCGAGGAGTTCAAGGGCACGGGTAACGCCGAGCTCAAGCTCGACCGCAAGATCGCCGAGCGCCGGGTGTTCCCGGCCGTCGACGTCAACCCGTCGGGTACTCGCAAGGACGAGCTGCTGCTCGGCCCCGACGAGTTCTCGGTGGTGCACAAGTTGCGCCGCGTGCTGTCGGGTCTCGACTCGCACCAGGCCATCGACCTGTTGATGAGCCAGCTGCGCAAGACCAAGACGAACTACGAGTTCCTGGTGCAGGTCTCCAAGACCACACCCGGCAACATGGACTCGGACTAACCGCTTGATCACAGAAGCCCCGCACGCCACCTGCGCGTGCGGGGCTTTTGCGTTCGCGAACTAGAGGGCGGGGTCGGCGCGCAAACCGGGCATCACGTAGCGGCGAACGTGGGTCAGCACGGCCTGGTGATCGCCAGGGTCGAGCAGCTGCCCTGGCACCGTTGCGAACGAAATGATCACTCGGGCAACCCATTCCGATGCCTCGCCGATGTGGACGTCGGCGTGGATCTCACCAGAGTCCCGCGCGGCCTCCAGGTAGCGCGACCAGAAGTTGGCGATGTCGGGCACCAGGCCTTGCACACCTGCGCCGGCGCACGCCGCGAACTCGTCGGGCTCGTCGCGACGCAACTTCATCAGCAGCGCGCCCGGGTCGTCGTACGCCGTCCTGCCGTGGCGGATGCCTGCCGCGAGCTGCTCGTCCAGCCCGTCGATCGATTCGAGCACGGCATGCGCCTCCGACCAGTACGTGTCGTTGAGCCGCACGATGGCTGCACCCAGAAGCGACACCTTGTCGGGAAAGTGGCGATAGAGCCAGCCTCTCGAGACCCCAGCTACTTCGGCGACCTCGGACACCGTCGTTGCGCGAATTCCCTTGGCGCGCATGCACACCTCGGCGGCATCGATGAGCCGCTCACGGACCGTCCTGGTGGCCGGAGGAGGTGACGCGGTGTCGGTCAATGACGACTCCTGATCGATTTCGCAGTGGGGACTCTTGCATTCTGCCAAGGGCCAGACGCTACCCCCTCGCCGGTCGAAGATGGTAGACACTTTGCGGTATCTGTTCAGTCAATCGGATCG
>Ga0105237_10004996_pt1 | contig 15108 bp, 16 predicted proteins | sample KBSC24metaG_FD_81520 | JGI IMG/M metagenome (GOLD analysis project Ga0105237, IMG submission 81520) | Corn rhizosphere microbial communities from Kellogg Biological Station, Michigan, USA - KBS C2-4 metaG | ecosystem: Host-associated > Plants > Roots > Rhizosphere > Soil | place: Michigan, USA... | reverse complement strand
GCGGATTCGGCCAGCTGCGCGTAGTGCGCGTCGGATCCGTCGGCGGCCTTCTCGGCGATGATCCCGACCTGATCCAACGAGAAGCGGCCTTCCCGCATCCCGGCTACACACTTGGGGAACTGCTCGATCCGGTGCGCGACGGCGGCGATGGTTTCGGCGTTCCGGTGGGAGGCCCCGGTCATCCAGGCCACCAATGCCGGCACCGAGCGGGCACCGGTGGCACCCCACAGTCCGTCGTGGTCGATCTCGGCGACGATCTCCACGATCTGCCCGTCGATGGCGTTGCGCTGACCGTTCAGCTTCGCCAACTCCTCGAGCAACACGTCCATGCGCTCCTTCGGGCTCAGCCGAGGAGCGAAAGACGCTGCCGCCGTGGACATAACCCCATCAAAGCAGAGGGGTATGACAAGTTTCTGGCTCGGCGGAGGAATGCCACTAGCCCTTGGGCGCGGGCGGGACGTACCGTCTGGGTATGACGCTCGCCTTCCTGATCACCTCGCTGATCGTCGTCGCGACACCGGGCTCCGGTGCGCTCTACACCGTGGCCACGGGCCTGGCGCACGGGACGAAGGCAAGCTTCTTCGCGTCGGTGGGCTGCACCATCGGGATCGTGCCAGCCATGCTGGCCGCGGTCACGGGACTGGCGGCCATCATGCACAGCAGTGCGATCGCGTTCCAGACCATCAAGTGGGCAGGCGTTGTCTACCTGTTGTTCCTAGCCTGGATGGCGTGGCGCGACAAGTCCGAATTGATCGCAGGCGCAACCGATTCCACGCAACCGGGACCGTGGCGCATCACCTGGACGGCCGTCGCGGTGAACGTGCTGAACCCGAAGCTGACGCTGTTCTTCGTCGCGTTCCTTCCGCAGTTCATCGACCCGGCCCGGCCCCCGGTCGGTCAAATGTTGTATCTCAGCGGTGTCTTCATGGCGATGACGTTCGTCGTCTTCGCGCTGTACGGGGCATTCGCCGCAGGCGTGCGCAACCACGTCATCCGTAAACCGCGCGTAGTGACGTGGATGCGACGGTCGTTCGCCGCGTCCTACGTCGCGCTTGCCGCGCGGATGGCGGCGACGGCGCGATAGTGCCGCCTGTCCAAGCGTCGGGCACGAACGGGCCCCGACCGGCCGGCATCCGGCCGGTCACTCGCACCTGGCTCAGTGAGTTACGGGACTAGCCGTGGCGGGCTTCGGAATCGCGGACGCGCATTCCGAAGTACACGGCGTTCATGCCAAGCACCGTGATCAGCGCACCGCAGATCACGTGTGACCAGATCATGCCCGCGGTCGGCGACGCAACGAAGATCCACGGTGAGGCGATCAGCCACAAACCGAAGACGGGCAGCGTCCACGTCATGCCGTGGGTACGGTCCAGTGCCGAACCGAAACACATTGCCAGGACAGCGACGGTGATTCCTACGATCAGATCGTTGAAGGGCAGCCGCGTGAAGTCGTTGAAGCCGAGGATATACGGTGCCAGGGCAACGTATGTCGCCGTCAGCAACGTCAGGCCGAACGTGGCTTGCGCGGTCATCGACTCGGCGGCGCGGTCGTAGCTCGCGCGCAGAGCCAATATGTCGGGATGCTGATCGATTGATGTATGGGCCGTTGTCATTTCGTTTCCTTTCCGTTATGCAGCAAGCTTTTTGAGGCTTGCTGCAACCCCATTCATCACTGTCCAAAGTACGCTTGGGCACACGCGCCAGCAATCAAGATCCGGCCGCGAACAGCTCCCTCGGGGCGCACGATGATTCGCGGTGTCCAGACGCGGATGGTCATCCGTCATGTCCCACATCCCGCGCACCGCGCAACAAGTCCGCGGCCTCCAATTGATAGGCGTACTCGGCCCATTCGAGCGGCGTCGAGCCGAAACGCCCGTCGATGATCGACGGGTCCGCTCCTGCATCGAGCAGCAAGCGAATCCGGTCGAGATCACCATCCCAGGCGGCCTGGTGCAGCGGGGTGCCTCCATCGGCGTCGAGCTCGTTCGGGTCGGCGGGCAGCGAACGCTCGACGACCGTCACCCCCGACACGTCGACGCCGTGCTCGCCGAGAAGCACCAGTCGGTCGGCGAACCCGTGCTCGGCCGCCCAGCGGATCTGACGCGCCCACATCTGCTCGCTCGTCTCCATGGCCTCACCCAACTCCCGGTGCCACGGCCCTGGCTCGGCGCTCCCCAGCCCGTGGGCGAACAGCAGCTCGAGATGCTCGTTGCCCGGCCGGAACATCCGGTTGTAGAGCGCCTGCTGATCCTCCGGATGCGCGCCCCGGTCGAGCAGCAAGGTCGCAAGCGCCTGGTCGTACGGGTGCCTTGGCTGGCGCCCCGGCCCCTGCTCGCCCTCGCCGAACACCCCGGTGAGCGCGGTGAACGGCGTCGACAGGCCGCGCCACAGGTAGCCGGCGTTCGGGTCGGCGCCCGCGTCGAGCAGCGCGGCGCCAGCCTCGATCACGTCGCCCTGGCTGCGACCCAACGGCGCGCGGGAGTAGGTCAGGTACATCAGTGGCACCCATCCGAACGGCCCGCCTGCACGCCGGGCCAGCGTCGGATCCGCAGCAAGGTGCCGTCGCAACGCCACCGGATCGGACGCTGCCGCCGCCGCCCACACGTGCCGGTCGACGAGCGTCGCGTCCTCGGCCAGCAGGTCCGCGGCGGCCTGCCAGCGTGGCGGGGCGTCGTCATCGTCGTAGCGCAGTGCGCTCAACGCGCAGAACCGATCGGCCGGATCCAGCGTGTCCTCGCCGACCGCGCTCGGGTCCACGGTGAGGTCGGCGGCGATCCGCAGGTAGTGCACCAACGCGGGCCATCCGGTGAAGCCGTACGACCTGGCGACGGTCAGCTGCGCATCGTGCAGCGCGAACCGGGTGTCCGCCAGCGCGATCGACGGCTTCGGGTGCCACCGCTGAACGAGGTCGACGGCGTCCTGCTCGCCTGCGATCACGCCGCGCTGCAATCGGCGCGCATCGGCCTTGAGCCGATCCAGTGACGGGTTGTTGGGCAGAGAGCTGGCCATGACGGCCTCCTTCCGAGCCCGGCGTCCGCGAGGTCGGGCCGAGGAAAGAGGTCATCCGGCACGAGCGTGGTCTTACTGGCAGGGAGGCTGAGCCTCTTCGAGCGGACGTCGGGCGGTCCTGCGCGCCCGACATCACGATAGGCCAGCGGGGTGCTACCTCACCAGGGCCAGCGCGAAACCGTCCCAACCCTTCGTGCCGACGGTCTGGACGGCAGCGGTGTCCAATCTCGGGTGGTCGCCCATCATCTGGAACATGTCGCGTATCGCGTTGGCCTGCTGATCGTCGGGCGCCGGGTCGAGGACACGCCCCGCGCGGGCGATGTTGTCGACCACGATGAGCGCGCCGGGCGTCGCCAGCTCGATCGCCCACTGCACGTAGGCGGGGTTGTTCTCCTTGTCGGCGTCGATGAAGAACATGTCGAACCGCTCACCGCGCTCGGCAAGCTGCGGCAGGGTGTCCAACGCTGCGCCCACGATGATCTCGACACGGTCGCCGACAGCTGCGCGATCGAGGTTCGCGCGGGCGACGTCGGCGTGCTTTGCCTCGAACTCCAGCGTCACGACGCGGCCACCCGATCCGACCGCGCGGGCCAGGGCGGTGGTGCTGTAACCCGCGAGCGTGCCGATCTCGAGCACCCGGGTGGCCTGCCGCAGTTCGGTCAGCAGCCCAAGCAGTTTGGCGTGCTGCGCGGAGACCTCGATGGCGGGCATCCCCGCGTCGATGGCGGACTGCCGCGTCGTGACGAGCACCTCGTCCTCGGTGTGCAGCAGCACGTTGAACAGTTCGTCGAGGGCTTGCGGATTGGGTTCGGTCACCAGCACCACGTTAGTTACCGCACGCCCTCCTTGGCATAGGTCACCCGCAGCACGTGACCGACCTCGGGACCCATCACAGCGTCGGTCAGCTCACAGAACGCCGCGACCAACTCCGGCCCGTGAGCGGGCTCGCACCGGCAGAGATAGTGGGCGATCTCATGCAGACCACTTCTGTGGACATACGTGGTGTTGTGTTCGAGCAGTTTATCTCCGATGAATGGGGCGTTGTGACCGACAGGTGGTTGACCGTGCTTTCCGGTGGCAGATCGTCTGCTCCACCACACTTCCTCCCTGAGTTGGGTTGGTTCGACTCGCCCGAAGATCTGGAAGCGCAAGGGGGCATAATGCCAGGCACACCGGTCATCATCGACCTAGCGCGCATACGAACCGAACCCGAGAGATACCGGACAGAACGCGTCTTCACCGAGTTCCTACGGACCTCCCGTTGGTCACGGCTCAAACAAGGCACGCGCACCACCTAGGCGACCGTGTACCCCCCGATCATTCGATGGTTGCAAGCCGCTCCGTCCCAAAGGCACTACACGAGATGGACGCGAACGACCTCGGCGAACAAAGGGCGAGGAACCCGACGTTGCCGGCTGCAAGATCGCGTGCCCTAACAAGGCACTCACTGTAAATTCAGTCCGTGGGCTGCAACAGCGCCAGCAGGAACTTGAAGCATCAAAGCAAGGTGCGACTGCCGAAGAGGTTATTCGGGCTGACCACCTGATCGACGCCTACGAAGAACAGATCGCCGCTTCGGGGCCTGCCTGTGAGAACTCGCAATAGGAAGCGACGGAGCACACCAGGATGACACTCCACCGCGACACGATCCCCGAGGTTGCCTGCGAGAATAAAACGGAGCGGAAGAAGATTCTCGCCGCTATGCGCCGGCTCTTCATCACCGCAAAGCCCCGCATCGTAACGCTCGAAGACCGCCTCGTGATTGACACGCTCCGCCGAGAAGCCGACGTGACTCGATCAGCACTTACACACAGGCATATCGATCTTAAAGACCTGTTCCTCGATTGCGCCGCAGAGCGCGAGCAGGAGGTTCGAGACCGTCGCAACCCGAACGAGATAGCGCTCGAAGTGCAAGTCGAGGACCTCAAGGAGAAAAACCGCGAACTTCAGACGCGTGCCACTCACTGGGAGGGTGCAGCACGTGACCTCGCACGGACAGTTGCCGCTCTGCAAGCCCTCTACGCCACCGCAAGTGCACGGTTGGACGCCGTAATCGCCAACGGAGCCCCGGGGCAAGTTGCGTCCGGTCCTGACATCAATGTTTCGACCATGACCCGCCGGCGTCACAAATGAGTGCATCTGCGGTCTATGGCGCCGAACAGCAATGGTCCGCGGTCCTCGACCGAGGCGGACTGGTGAACTTCCACGGGTCGAGTATCTACGTGCCCATGCAGAAAGTCTTCGCCGACATACCGTCGATGCAGAGGTACGTTGACAGTGTGCTGGCTATGGATCCTATCCGCGAGGAGTACCCAAGTGCCGGACCGGTTCGCGTACGGGAACGCCGAGGCCAGACCGAAGCTCACTACGAACCGCGGAACGCCACTATGGCGATTCCACTACGGGACAGACTATTTGGTCGTGAGAGCACACTCTTGCACGAGTTGGCCCATCACGTTTCGCTCAGCGAGGGGCTCTCTGCGACGCCAGCCGGGACTCGATGGCACGGTAAAGAGTTCCGAGAAGCCATGCTGTTCTTGGTAAGTACCGCGCTAGGCCAACCCGCGGCCCTTCTGCTCCGAGCCGGGTATCACGCTTCGGGCGCTCGCACTTAATCATTCTCAGTTGCAATGGATTCCGGTTCTTCGGCTATGCGTTCTACAGTTGCGCGCTGCCTATCGGTCAACATGTCATTGGTGTAACCGTCCACCACAAGAGCCCACCATACGGTTCTGACATTAGGGCAACTCGGGTAGCACCGTGGACTGGTCACCCCGAACTGACCCATTCGCGGTGGATAGTCCCAGCCAAGATCAAAAGCTTCGGCCGGAGTCAGGGTCGCCTCAGTGCCGCATATTTCGCAAATGTGCCGCAGCTGGCCTTCGCCACTACTCACTGCCGGCGGCTTCGACGAAAGGCAGCCTGTCGATCAGTCGGAAAGATAGATCGCTCTGGCGTCGAACTCACAGTCAATCTCCTAATCCGAACGCGTCGCTCTCCGCGGACGGCCGTCTCTCGCGTCGGCCTGCGGGCGGCTTTCTCGCGGGGCGCCAACAGGTGCGGCGAGAATCCTCGCTCCGGAAGCAGCGCGACAGGCACGACACAAGGGTTGGTACCAATCCCTCTCGCGCGTATCAGAGACTGACATCCTGCCGGGTTCTCCACACGACTCCCAGACATGCGCAGAAATGGTCTCCGCTTGGTCTAGGAGCGCGCTGAGGGTCTGGCAGATGTGTACGTCATTAGTCTGCGGTCGCATCTGATAACGCAGAGTGCCGAACTTCTGTTTGACTCGGAGAATTTGATAGTCGATATCGGTCGCGCACAACTGCAGGTGAAGTCTAGCGATCAACGGGTACCGCGGGATGTCTTCGCCCTCGCTGTGTACCGCATTGGCGTGCAATTGATCTGCGATAACACGCATGTCGTGGTCAACCAGCGCCTGGTCGTGTGGATCTACCGACAACTGTTCCGGGGTGAAACGCAGACCTACACCGTAAACCACCCCGTAGTAACGCAATCCGACTCCCGCTTATCGTTTAGCTAATCTAATTTACGGCACTGATCGGCTCACGGTGCGGCAACTAATTGTCCCGTTACGTAGACCACTCACCCGAACATTGCGCTTCACTCACGCAAATCCGTGGAGCAGCCGCCTGAACGGATTTCAGCCCACACGCGCCGGACGGTGCGCGGCGGTGGAGGTGGATTCGCGTGCAATCAGTTTGACAGGCAGTTCCACCGAGTGGGCAGCGTAGGATCGGGGTGCATCTAGCAGGGACAGCATCATTCGCGCGGCTTCAACGCCCATCTTGTAGTGGTCGACGGCCACCGTCGTCAATGGCGGCGAAATAAGTTCAGCACCAAGAACATCGCTGAATCCGACGACGCTGATCTGTTCCGGGCAGTCGATACCCCGTGCTCGTAGCTCTTGGAGTACACCGAATGTCACCATATCGTTGAAACCAATGATCGCGGTTGCATCGGTGTGCCGCAGTAGTCGCGCCGCAGCCTGCCGACCACCTTCGGTGTCGATGTGGCCGATGGTCGCGATCAGGCTTGAATCGATGCCGATGTCACGGTCCAGCAGGGCATCTCGATATCCGCGCAGTCGCGCCCTGGCCGTGCTGATGTGCTGCGGCCCGGCCACCAGACCGATGCGCCGGTGCCCGAGATCGAACAGGTGATCCATGATCAGTTTCATGCCCATCGCATCGTTGCTGATGACTTGACCGATGCTGGGATCACCGGATGTGCGCAGCAGATTCACCACTGGAGCGACGCTGCTGAACCGTGCTCCGTCCTCGGCGTCATTGAGGGTGGAGGTCGTGACGATCAAACCGTCAACGCGCCGCTCGTCGAGACTGCGTAAATGGCGCCGTTCACGTTCGGGATCGTTGTCGGTGTTGACGACGAGTGCGGTGTAGGCCGCTTCGCTGGTGACATCGTCGATTCCTCGCACCATGTGCGCAAACAGAGGCACGGTCAGGTCGCCGATGACGACGCCGATCGTTGAGCTGCGCGCGCTGGCCAGGCTGCGAGCCATGGTGTTGGGCAGATAGTTGAGTTCTTCGGCGGCGCGCAGGACGCGGTTGAGCGTGCCGGTGCTGACGAGCTCACGAGTTCGCTCATTGAGTGCGCGGGACACGGTGGCAGGGTGCACGTTGGCCAACTTGGCCACATCTTCGAGCCGAGGTCGCATCGACCGACCTTTCTCCGTCGTCCGCCGGCCGCGGACGTCCTCCCGCGAGCGCCACATCGCGCCTTGCGAGCGGTTGCATGGAATAGTGTACATCCGATCGTGCGGCAATCTGCCACTCGAGCGTGGATCAGTTATCGCTGCACGTCAGGTCGTTTCGGCCCGGATAAAATCGGCGCTTTTGTTGACAGCAAGCGCTTGCAGCGGCAAGGTGTGTCCATGCGCGAAAGAGTGGTACGAACCACACCTTGCCGACACGGTGTGGCCGTGGCGCTCGCCGCCGTGCCGGTCATGCGGGCCTCACGGCGGCCGGTACGCGCTGACCGACTGCCTGGCAGCCCGGTGAGTCTCGTCCGCCGGGCTGCCAGAGCCACTACGTCGGCAGGTCGTGGGGTTGCCGCAGTGACCTCGGTCTGCGTCGGTGAGGGAGGCGCGCTGTGACCGCTTCAGCGCTTACTCTCGCTGTCGATGCCGTCGGCGGGCAGGCGAGTCCGTTCTTGGCGCACCGGACGGTCGCTTCGATGGGCCCTCGGGATCTGGGGGTGCGTTTGGCGTTTGTCGGTATCTGCGGCACCGATGCTGAAATCCTGCACAACAGTTTGCCTTCCACGTTTGCCATCCACTACCCGCACTCGTTGGGCCACGAATGGTCGGGGATGGTTGAGGCTGTGGGTTCTGCGGTGTGCAGCATTGCCGTCGGCGACCGGGTTCTCGGTCATGGTCATCTCGGCGGCAACGACTGGTTCGGGGTTACCCACGACGGAGCGGCCGCCGAAGTGTTCACGGTGCCCGCGGCCGTGTGTTTCCCGGTTCCGGCCGGGACCAGCCTTCTCACGGCTGCGGTGATCGAACCTTTTGCGTGTGTGCTGGAGGCGATCACGACGATCGGTGGTGTCAGTGCCGCCAACACCGTGCACATTTACGGTTTGGGCGCGATCGGCCTGACCGTGCTGTTGCTGTGCCGTAACGCCGGCACCAGCGTCGTCGTTTTCGGTCCCAGCGCGCTGCGCCGTGAACGCGCACGGGCAGTCGGTGCATTCGACCCCTCGACGGGCTCGGTGTGTGATCTGACCGCAGACGCCACCGGGCGGATGTGCTCATCGAGGCCTCCGGACATCCCAGCGCCCAGGCCAATGCCTTGGAGAGCGCCGACCACCGTGGCCGGGTGGTGTTGATGGGCATCTCCACGCCGCAACCGGTCACCGCCCGCATCGGGCTCATCCAGGAACGCGATCTGACGGTGCGATCATCGGTGGGGGCTCCGGTGACCATCTGGGCACCGGCACTTGCCTACGTCGCCGACAGCGATCTGGACCTTTTGGCCATCGTGTCCGCGGTCTACCCACTGTCGCGTGGTGTGCGCGCGCTCGCGGCTGCCCAGGACACGGCGCGCCACGTCAAAGTGGTGCTAGCTCCTGATGATTCGGTGTTTTTCGGGAGTGAGCTGGCAGCCGCGCTTGCGTCGTCCCCGGATTGACCCGCCACCTGGACACAGATTTTTTGTCACCTTTAAATCAAACTGGAGATACGCACCCGATGACTGAGCCTATGGATTTCACCTACCAGTCCCTGCCCATGCGCGTACGGCTGGCTGTCGATGCGATCGCCACCGTCGGCGAGGAACTCGACCGGGCTGGCCTGTCCGGGGCGCTGGTGTTGTGCACACCGAAGCAGCGGCCACTGGCTCAGACGGTGCTCGACAGCCTGGGTGGGCGCGGAGCGGGCATCTTCGATCAGGCCCGTATGCACGTACCGGTCGAAACCGCCGACACCGCAATCAAAGCTGCACGCGACGTGGGGGCCGACTGCTGCGTGGTCGTCGGGGGCGGCTCGTCGATCGGACTGGGAAAAGCTATCGCCCTGGACAGTCCGCTACCCATCATCGCCATCCCCACGACCTACGCCGGCTCGGAGATGACACCGATCTGGGGCTTGACCCGCGACGGGCGCAAACAGACCGGACGCGACCCGGCGGTGTTGCCGACCAGCGTCATCTACGACCCAGCGGTGACGACCACCTTGCCCGCAGGCATATCGGCGGCCAGCGGACTCAACGCGATGGCCCACGCCGTAGAAGCGCTCTACGCCCCCGACACCTCGCCGATCATCTCGCTGATGGCCGAGGAAGGTGTACGCGCCTTCATGGCCGCACTGCCGGCCGTCATCGCCGACGGCACGGATCTCACGGCCCGCACGCAGGCGCTCTACGGTGCATGGCTGTGCGGGGCGTGCCTGGGCGCCACAGCAATGTCGCTGCACCACAAGCTGTGTCACGTGCTGGGCGGATCCCTGGATCTTCCGCACGCCCAGACACACGCCATCGTGCTGCCCTATGCGCTGGCCTACAACGAGGCCCACGCCCCGGCGGCACGCGCGGCGCTGCAGCGCGCCATGGCCACCGAGCAGCAACCCTCGGTCGCGGTGTGGAAGATGGCCCAGACGCTGCCCATTCCGCATTCACTGTCCGAACTCGGGGTCAAGGAATCGCAGCTCAACGAGGTGATCGAGCAGGCGGTGTCCAGCCCATACGCCAACCCCGCACCGGTCACCGCCGACGGCCTCGCGCACCTGCTCCATCAGGCTTTGCACGGCACCCGCCCCACCCACCGCTGACAAACCCCACACTGGTAGCTGACCTTTCATTGGAGACCCGCTCATGACCACGACAGACCTCGACACCATCACCACCACCATCCGCGAATTGGAAGACCGTCGCTACCGCGCCGCGCTGGACAAGGACTGGGACACCTTCGCCTCGCTGTGCCACCCCGCGCTGGCCTATGCACACTCCTCGGCGGTCACCGACACCCTGGAGGAATACCTGGCCAAGGTGCGCAACGACTATTACGTCTACCACGACATCGAGCACCCCATCGACGAGATCCGCGTCGTCGGCGACGTCGCCCTGGTGCTCGGAGAGATGAACGCCCACATCACCGCCGCCGGAGCGCAGAAGACGCTGCGCAACAAGTGCCTGGCCGTGTGGACCAACACCACCGGAAGCTGGCTGCTGCTGGCCTACCAGCCCACCCCCATTCCCGCCCCCGCACCGTCACCGGCCAACTGAAAGGCTCACCGCACACCATGAAGACAAGACTGCAGGACAAGGTCGTCCTCATCACTGGCGCCGCCTCGGGTATCGGCGCCGCCACCGCGCGGGCCTTCGCCGCCGAAGGCGCCCAGCTGGCGCTGAACGAAGGCCCGGCCATCCGGGTCAACGCGGTGGCCCCGGGGCCCGATCCTGTCGCCGATGTGGACTATGGACGGCGGGCTGGCCGACACCTTCGCCGCCGTGCACGGCGTACATCGCGACGAATCGATCGCTCTGGATATGAAGACCCGCGGTATGCCTCTGGCACGCAGCGGAACCCCCAGGAAGTCGCCAACGTCGTGGTGTTCCTGGCCAGTGATCTGGCCTCCTATGTCACCGGCGCGGTCTACGGCGTCGACGGCGGCTCTTACCGCGCCATCACCTAAACCCCACCGGGCCTCGCTGCTGCACGCCGGCAACCGATCTCAGGGATTCGGGACCGTTGAGATCACCTCGCGCAGCACGGGCAGGGCCCGAGCCCCGCTTGCCGAACCGTCCGGGCGCCACGCAGCGATGAGATCGACGCTGCGGTGCGGATCCAGGGTGAGGTAGTGCACGCCGGTGACTCTTAGCTCGGCCGTCGGGGCCGGCACAATGGCCGCGCCGAGCCCGGTGGCCACCAGGGTGACCAGCGTGGAGGTTTCGGCGACCGCGTGACGGATCATCGGGGTAAAGCCGGCCTGCGCGCACAGCTCACCGAGCACGGTGCCCATCACCGAACGCCCCTGCCCGACATGGGCGATGAGGTCCACGCCGCGCAGGTCCTCGATGCTTACCGCGTCACAGGTGGCCAACCGGTGCCCGGCCGGGACGGTCACCCAAAGTCGGTCCTGACGGAGCATCTGGGTGTCCAGGTCGGTGGTGTGCACGGGCGGGCGCAGCAGGCCGATGTCCACCCCGCCTCCGGCCAGTGCGGTCAGCTGGGCCGACGCCAGCATCTCACCGGGCACACTGACCTCGACATGCGGCAACGCCTGCGCCAGTGCCCGAACCAGTTGCGGGAGAACCGAATAGGTCACCGATCCCACACAGCCGATGACCCGGTTCCTGCTCGAAGTGACCGACGCCGTCATCGGCGTATGGGGCGCAGACCGTGTCGGAGTGCACCTGCGCCCGCGCGGCGAAGAACACGACATGGGCGATAGCAACCCCATCGCCCTGTTTGGCTACGTCGCCCAACAACTCAGAAACCGCGGCGTCGCCTTCCTCTTCGCCCGCGAAGTCGAAGGCCCCGACAGCCTTTCTCGGCCACCTCAAGTCGACCTTCGGCGGGCCGGTGATCGCCAACGACACCATGGACGCCGATGACGGCCGCCGCTTCATCGACAACGGCTCCGCCGATGCCATTGCCTTCGGCCGCGACTACATCGCCACGCCGGATCTGGCAGAACGACCCAGCCGCGGCCTGGCGCTCAACGAGCAGGATTCCAGCACCTTCTACGGAACCCCCGGCGCGGACCCAGCGATCGGGTACGTCGACTACCCCGCATTGGTCCACTAACCGGCCGCCGCGGATGCTGACGGCGCCGGGAAGGGCTCACCGCCCACGATCCCGACGCCGTGTGCGTTCGTGTTTCCCTGCCAACAACTCCGAACAGTCTTCGGCCGAGCGGGCACCGAGTGGCTACCCCGGGCACACTCGCCGGCCGGCACACAACCCAGTCCCAATCGCACAGCTGGACAGCGCATTAGATGGACCACGGCCACGAACGGCACCGCTGGTGCACATTGACCTGACGACACCCAATTCTTGCGGGTCCAACGGCTCCTACTGGGTGGTGTAACCGCCATCGACGGTCAGCTGTGCGCCGGTGATGTAGGAGGCCCCGTCGCCGGCCAGAAATGCGATCGCGGCGGCCACTTCCTCGGGCCGGCCGGCCCGGCCCATCGGAGTGATCGCCACGATGCCGTCGCTGATGGCCTGATCCTGGGCATCGGTCATGGGTGTGGTGATCAAACCGGGATGCACCGAGTTGACCCGGATGCCTTCGGGGGCGTAGGTCACCGAGGCATTCTTGGTCATGGTGCTCACTGCGCCCTTGGACGCTTGGTAGGCAGACACGCCGGCGGCTCCGACCAGGCCCCAGATCGATGAGACGTTCACGATGGACCCGCCGCCGCGGGCGCGCATGAGCGGCACCGCGGTGCGGATGCCGTAGAAGGTGCCGGTCTGGTTGACCGCCACGATCGCATGCCAGGTCTCGACCGGGATATCGGCGATCGGGTCATAGGAACCGACCAGACCGGCGTTGTTGACCAGGACGTCCAATCCGCCTTCCCGTTCGGCGATCTCGTCGGCCAACGCGGTCCAGGACTCTAGGTCTGCGACATCAAGACGACGCTGATGAATCCCTCCGCCGGTCGCGGCGCGGCCGGTGTAGGCGATGTCAGCGGCATAGACGGTCAAACCCTGGGCGGCCAGCAGGTCGGCGGTTGCCGCGCCGATCCCGCTGGCGGCTCCGGTCACGATCGCAACGGGGTGTGCGGCGGTCATAGTGCTCCTTGCGGCAGTGGAAGGGGTCGATGCTGTGGGTGTCCCCGGTGTGGTGAGGTGACCGAGCGGGGTGCGCGGGGGCCAGGGCGGCTCAGGCGGGGCTGGCGTCGCCTTCGAAATGCAGAATCAAATCGATCTCGGCTTCGACGAAGCTCGCGGCGACCCCGCACGGGTTGGGAGTGCCGGCCGGGCGCGCCACGAAGTCGCGCACCAGGGACTCCTTGACGGCGAACACGGCATCGGAGTCGAGGTACTTGCTGTCGTTGACGAAGATGTGGGTGGTCAGCTCTTTGTAGCCGGGTGCGGTGACGATGAAATGAATATGGGCGGGGCGGAACTCGTGGCGGCGCGCTGCGGCCAGCAGTTGCCCGACCGGGCCGTCGGTGGGGATCGGATAGTAGGAGGGCACCACCGAGGTGAACCAGAACCTGCCCTCGGCGTCGGTGGTCAGCAACCCGCGCCCATTGCCGGTGTCCTGAATGCCGGGTTGCTGAACGTCGTAGAAGCCGTCGGCGTTGGCCTGCCAGACATCCACGCTGGCCCCGGCGATCGGGGCGCCCCCGGCGTCGAGCACCCGGCCGTGCACGACGCAGGGCTGGCCGTCGCTCTGGGGCGAGACGTTGGCGCCCAGGTCGCGTGCCGGCGAGTCGACCATGTGGAAGGGGCCCAGCACGGTGGAAGCAGTGGCTTCGGGGGTGTGCGCGTCATTGAGCGTCTCTACCAGCATGGAGGCACCCAGAACATCAGAGAGCAGGATGAATTCCTGACGCACGTCGTTGCACATCTTGCCGGTACGGGTCAGGAAGTCGATACCTGCTTCCCACTCCTGGTAGGTCAGCCCGACGTCGTTGATGAACGCGTGCAGATGCGCGGTCAGGCTCTGCAGGATGTGTTTGAGGCGCGCATCCGGGGTGTCGTTGAAACTGTCGACGACCGCTTCGGCGAGCCGCTCGGCGCTGAGGTCTTTACCCATTGCCCATGTTCCTTCGTGGTTATGTTCGGCGCCGGTGCCACCCGGTGACGTGGCCATCTCTTCGGACTGCACGCTGTGCCCTGTATCACTGTGCAAGCGCTCGCATTGAGCGTGCCCCCACGCCGCGGCTCTGTCAAGTTTGCGTCTGCCGACCTACGCGGCGGCGCTCGGCGTGTATCGCGAAAACCGCAGGATGACGCCCGTCGCAGGACCCGGGCCTCGCGCAACACTCGCAGGTTGCAAGCGCTCTCACTTTCGTGCTGCGTCGGCTACCATCGACGCTACCGAGTGGGGCGGTTCAGCGACCAGAAGGGCACGGCATGCGGGCGCGGTTGGAGGACGTGGCCAAGCTGGCCAAAGTGCATCCGGCCACGGCCTCGCGCGCGCTCAACGAGCGCACACGCTCACGAGTCAGCCCGGACACCCTCGAACGCGTGATGCGCGCGGTCGAGGAACTCAACTACCGTCCCAACACGATGGCGCGAAGTTTGGCCAGTGCGCGCAGCTCCACGGTCGGGGTCGTCATCGGTGATTTGGCGGTGCCGTTGTTCGCGCACATGATCCGTGGGATCGACGACACCCTCAGCGACGCCGGTTACACCGCGCTGATCGTCAACACTGACAACGACCGCGAACGCGAGAAACGCCACCTGCGCAGCTTGGAGGAGCGCCGCGTCGACGGGCTGATCGTCACCACCTCCCTGCTCGGCGATGCCGATCACTCGCAACGATTCTCGACGGTCGCGCCGGTGGTCAACCTGCTGCGCACCGACGGCGACCCTCACGTCGGCCAGGTCAGCAGCAACGACGCTTCGGGTATGGCTCAGATCGTGGAACACCTG
>Ga0105237_10004994_pt1 | contig 15112 bp, 16 predicted proteins | sample KBSC24metaG_FD_81520 | JGI IMG/M metagenome (GOLD analysis project Ga0105237, IMG submission 81520) | Corn rhizosphere microbial communities from Kellogg Biological Station, Michigan, USA - KBS C2-4 metaG | ecosystem: Host-associated > Plants > Roots > Rhizosphere > Soil | place: Michigan, USA... | reverse complement strand
TAGACGGTCGATCGGTGCACGCCGGTCAGCTTCACAACGTCGCGCATGTGCAAGATGCCGTCGGATGTCTTGCGCCCGCGCCCGGGTCGACCCTTTGACCTGGACCCGCCAGTGCCGTCCGGAAAGTCCATCGCCAAGGATAGCTGCGGATCGGCCTCCTGCGGGTGAGCCGATTCAGCGAACGCTCTACGGCGGGTGCCTATTCGCGACATCCGGTGCCCATCGTGTTCTAAGCATCGCTCGCCTGAGGCAGGCGAGCGATCCGGGAACTGAGCGCTGAGTCTGTTCGGCAGAACGGGCAAAGAATGTTTTGTGCCGAGCGCGGCGTCAACATCAGGTCGTGGCACCGGCTGCAGTATCTCAGAGAGAGCTGTTCGCCGCCTGAGAAGGCGTAGACCAACGAGATCGCCCGCTCGAGCGACAAACGTACGGTTCCAAGCAAGGCCACGTAAAATTCAAACGCTTCAATGAGTCGCTCTCCGCGTCGAAGGTCCGGAAGTTGCTTGCGCGCGTTGCTGAGGACTCGATCGGGGAGGACGCGAGCCTCCATCGCGAGATACACAAAGGCCAGACTCTCGGCTTCAATCTGCGGAGATCGCGCGAAGTAGCGCGGTGTATGGGGCGAATGGCCGCGGCGCGTCGTGCCGCGGTGGGGCCCGAACCGGCGCGCCAACTGTTGAACCCGGTATTCCGACAGGCCTACCCATTGCATGATGGTGGCCGTTCGGGCTTCCAGAACAATCATCCGTTGTGCAAGATCATACTTGCGTCGAATGAGGGCGTATCGATCAACGACTTGCATCGGATCACTGGCCTTTGCGCTTCGCTGCAGCGTTCGTCGGTGTCAGTGTCGATGAGGCACGAACCTGAGCGGATCGGTCGATGACACCGCCTTCAGACCCGCCGAGGATGGCCTCGACGAGCATGGGAGGTGAATTGGACGCACAAGCTTGAACCAAGCGCAGCGTGGGCGACGGCACTCCCGATCTATCCCCGGTTGGCAGATCGATGATGCCGCGCCAAATTTCCAGCCGCTCCCGCCAACGCGGATAAATCCAAGATACCCGGGCTTCCGCCAACCGAAAGAGGTTCGCGAAGCCCGTGCGCTGAACCAGGAGTTGATTCACCTTCGCGTCCATGCCGAAAAGGGTATGGGTGAAGGAAGGCATTGCATGCGCGCCGTGCCAGGCAACGAAGAACAGTGAATGAGCCAAGACCACCTGGTCGTCCGGCGAAATCCAGCACTCCGTCAGCGCGGGCGGCGCACTGTCTGAGAGACCCTCCTCTGCGAGCCTCCAGATCTCGACTTGCGAAAAGTGGGCCTCGCCCAAACACACGTTCAATGCCCCTTGCTCGCGACACTCGGCGGCCCTCATATGGCTGAATCGATCCAAGAGATCAGAAGGCAGCGGAAACTGCTCTGGCCGTTCACGTGCTGTACGCGCGAGGGCCCCGAGGAATACCGAATTGAAGCTCGCGATGGAGCTCATTACCAGTTGAGTGGAAGTTTGCATCTCGATCCCTCCGAGACCTGTATTGGTTCGGAGTTGAATTAGACACAAACGGCAACGGGCGCACATCGCAACTGCACTGCAGATGCAGCGCGATCAGCTATGGCTACGCGCGTCAGCGATTCACACGTGACCGCTTACCTCAAGTTCGGCATCTGGTGACTACAAGAGCGCCGTTATCGCTAACGCTGCGGACCTGACCGCTTCCCGTGCTTACGAGTTCCCGCATTGACGGACAGAAACAAGTTGATGGCCGTGCGCGCCCGCTTGGTTGCAGGCCGGGCTTTGTGTGCCGTTCGCGCCATGCTGTGATCATACGATTTCAGAAACCGATTGGCTCTCTTTGCAAACTCGGCGATCAACATAGGCAGCGCATCGAGCGGGAAATCGGGGCATTCCACGACGCGTTGCGTCCAACGCGGGGTCAGCCTGCGAACCTGAGAGTTGAATTCAAAATTACGCAGGAGCTGATTGAGCACAATCACGTGATGGGTGCTCAGCGTCCTGGATTGAGGGGTATGAATGACCGACTCGTCCGTCGGAATCAGTTTTCGACCGACTTTGCGCAGCGTATGAGTGCGCAAAAACAGGTCCAATGCGTCTTCGAGCGAAAGATTCGGGCGCGCGCGCTTCACGAGAGCCTCAACCGAGGGTGCGGGGCCACGGATCGGCAGCGCTATTGGCTGGCCATCTTCGTCCACGCAGTCCGGATCAGACTCCCATAAAGTCAGTACGTGACTCGCATCGTGAAATTCGTTTTTGGTTTGCGTCACACCGGCAGTTCGCGGACGGGGCGCACGTGCAACCGCCCGTCTGAAATGGGTGATCAATTCGCGATTAGAATAGCCGGCGCGCTTCATCGTGCCCGCGAAGCGGTTGACGGTATCGCGCCCCATGGGATCGAGCGGCCGACGGCTCGCATCGTTGTGCTTGCCATTCGCTCTGCCGGCGGTAGTGCCTCGCGCTGATCGTTTCACCGGCGTGCCTTCCGACCGCCGCGAGTGCGAGTGGGCCGCGATTTGACGACCCCGTCCCGCTGCGGTGAGTCCCGCGACGCCCGGGGAGATGAATCTGCCGGCACGTCGGTTTCGCGAGCCGAAAACAGAATGTGAACAGTGGCTCGAACCGCGCGACCGTTCGAAGGCGTCACCGTCGCAATTCGATGCATCGTCGCGTCTTCCACCTCGAGGAAGTCCTGAGCTCGTTTACGCGTGGCTGAACTGTAGGAAGGCAGGGCGGATGCCGGGAAGTTGTGACAGATCGCCTGGCGTTCCACCCAGACAGCACCGTTCGCAGGCGATGAATTGTGCTCAATATTGAGTGACACCGAGTGAAGCATTTCCAGATGATAGGCGCTCTGCTCCGAAGTTCCTCGGTCAAACACAATCGGCGCGTGTGCATTCACTGCGAGCCTCTCGCCGACCTGCCTGGCAACACCCTTCGCGAGCAGTTGATCGCAGACCTCTGCCAGACTCAGACGGGAATCAACACGGTTGAGGAGCGCCTCAACGGAGGGCGCCGGCCCGTGCACCGACAAAGTCTTAGGCTGGCCGTCATCGTCCACATAATTCGGATCCAAGGACCACAAAGTCACGATCTGAACCCAGTCATCCCGACTGACCCGGTTTTCTCGAGGAATCGGATTCGACTGTGCAGCGAGTTCGCTCACGCGATTCACAATCGCGTCTTGCGAATATCCGCACTCAAAAAGTGTCCGCAGGATCGTCGTCAATGTCTGGTCCGCCACCCGGTCTAACGGAAGCCCGGCCGGAAGCGCCTTCCGATGCTTCTTCTTTTTGGCGGCGTGTTTCTTTTCGCGCGTCACGATCTACCGATGGGCCTCGCGCGTGACGAATGCGGGCACACCGACCGAGCCGAGTCTTTCGCGCCTGCCTCTTTCGCTATTGCATGATCTCAAACACCGGTCCATTCGACTCGATTTCCTCGCTTTGCCTTTCATCCAGGGCGACGCTTTGAGCGTCCCTTGGGACCAACACCTCTTTTGGCCCTCCCGGCCACGTCCGTAACCGACGTCGTACTCTCAACCGGCGCCCCTGGTTCCTCACCGGGCGGGCTCGATCGGACCGCAAGCGCCGGGTTGCGGTACATGTAGAAGTTGACCGAGATGTGCACGGCGTTCGGATCGAGTGGATCCGCGGTGTGCTGGGGATCTGTCAAAGTGTCGTAGCAGATATCGGCTTGTCCGTCGATTTGGGACCGAATGTCCCGCTGGAGGATCCCGGCAAATTCGGGCCGAACGAAGGCGTTGACCACTCTTCGACACAACAAGTGCTGGCTCCCCTGCGGATATTTGAAATTGTGCAGGCAAGTCTCAATGTGTTCTGCGAGTTGCTCCGCCATTGCGGCCTGCCCCGCTTCCGTCCACTCCGCAGCGGCATAACTTTGGCGCAGCACCTGCACTCGATCTCCAGGCGCGAGCACTGCGACTGCGCCCACTTGCTCCAAGTCCTTTAAGATCGTTCGAGACTGTCTCTCGCCGCTATACCGACGACACAGCACCTCAAAAGAATGAGCTCCCTTGCTGATGGGCAAAATGCGGGGGCGCCCCAGCTCGTCGCGGAAGTCAGGGTCATGCCACCACCCCGCCAGCACGCGCTCTCCGCGATGCCCCCCCGCACCGGGCTCGGGTTCTTCATTCTTCTCTGCGGCTAGCGACTCCCGGATTAGCCTTCGGGAGAGTCCCGTACGAATACTGGTCAAAGAAATGCTGCGGGGATTGATGCCCTCGGGAATCGACTTGAGTGCTTCTGCAATGGCCGCCGCTCTGAGCAAGTCGATCGCCTCCTGCACACTGACACCGGCTTGCAGAAACCAACGCGCTAAGACGGGGAACAGACGGTGTCTGAGCGCCTCAATCACCGCCTGCTTGATTCCAACGCCCAATAGACGACTCCTGGCGTCTGCAACTCGGTGCCTGAGTGATCCTCGAACGAATAAGGACGGATCACCACGGCTCGGCCGGACGCGCGGGTTGGCCCATGCGCCACGGGCGGCGACCGCCGACACGCCGTGGAAGGAGCCGAACCCGCAAAATATGATTTGAACCGATGCTAGCCTGGATCAGTTGATCCACGCAAGATCAATCTCATCTGAGTCCGTTCCCCGCCATGCCCCACTTCGTAAGTGATCTGTGGCGTAACGGCGCCCAACGCTTTCGATGAATAAACTAGGCTGTTCCATTGCCACCCCTGAATTCACCCGATCCGCTGAATCCACCCGATCAGTCTTTACGCGCAAAGTGTCACGTGTTAAGACTGATGTCCGTGGATCAACTGCTCCACGGTCTACCGACTAAGGGGATTGGTTCCGGTTCAGGCGAGCGGACTTTTCGTTGGCGACGGTAGAGCGAGCGTAGGGAAGGTCTTTGAAGGAACGACGGCCATGAACCCTGATAATCAGGCGCCCGTACGGAAGGTCTACTATCGCCCCATCGAAGCGGCCATCCGCTGGTGTGGGTTGGAGAAACACGAGCCGGACATTCTTCGGGCAATGGTCGGCAAGATGCTGCCGGAGTTGGACCAGTTTCGCGAATGGCCCACACTCAGGCTAAATGCCGAGCGGATTTTCGACGCCATCGCTAACCATGAGCTCCCGTTCGGAATTGATGGCGTAACCGTCCAGAGCGGCTTCCGTTTAGACCATCCCGGCCTCACGGTCCGGCATGTTGATCTGCGCACGTGGATGTCTCGGTACTATCCGCACGAGCGTCCCCACTTTTTGTTTGACCCCAATGAGCCCTCCGAGCCTGCTCCCGAATCCATCCAAGCCCTCCTGCGTGAAAGGGAGCAGTTGAGATCATCGTTGGCGCAGCGAGAAGAAGAGCTGCGGCAACTGCGCAATCGAAGTGTCGCCTCCGCACACGATGCCGGATCGGTTGCACGATCCGAATCGGCGTCGCTCACTTTGCGCGCGGAGGCGACTTATCTTCATATCATCGGGGTGATGCTCAGACTGCTGCTGAGACACAGTCCGACGGGTCAACGCACCTTTCAGTTCACCACTCAAGAAGCGGTCGTGAACGCCATGGTCGACGAGTTTGGCAAGGAGTTAATGGGCATTACGGAACGAACGCTGCATGCAAAATTCGCCGCGGCCAATCGCAAGCTCGAAGGTCGATGAGAGTGCAAATGCAGCCGAGGGACTGCATCTGCAGTCAAACCATTCATCGCACCAGGTGAGGCTCGAAGCGCCGAGGCACCCTGACTCAGGTCTCAGAATCGGAGTGGGTCGCCCCGAGCCCGCCCTTTCGATTCACGAATTTCTATTCCGGTCAAATCGAGTGAGGCAATAATAACTGCGGCCGCAGGAGATCATCTTCGCCACACCGCAAACCGCGGGCCAGTTGCTCGAGATTCGCTAGCGTGATGTTCACGGCCGCTTGTTCGACATTACTGACATAGTTTTTCGGAAAACCGCAGTACTTCGCCAGTTGCTGCTGCGTATAACCCCGGTGACGCCGAAATCGCCGTAAGTTATCTGCCAAACGGCAGCGTATCTCGAGGCTCGGCTTCCGGTTCGTCCTGAGAGACTCAACCGCTTCCGGCTTCTCAGAACTGTCTAGTTCCGTCTGCATCTTCACCAACCCGACTCCTCACGATGTCGATTCGATGATTGAAAGCCAATTCGTTGGCTGGCCCGCGCACTCACCATGGCGTCTGCGTTCACATCGTCTTCGCGGACAGCTCACCAAGCGCGGTGTCCTGCGGCTGGCATCGCGTGAGGGGATGTCTGCTTCATCCGTGATTGGCGCGGCAAATACCAGTTGAGATCGCGCAGCACACGTGCCCGCGACCGAATCACCGCTAACACAGTGCTGACGATGCTCCAAGGCACTCCAAAGTTTCCCCACGCCACCCCTTCGAGGTCGGATAACAGGGCTTCTGCGTTTGCTAGCGGGACCCGTAACTCCACCAGCATCTCAAAGAACGACTCCACGCTGTAAGTGGGTTTCGCCACGCGAGATATGATCCCCTGAACGATGTCGTCGAGTCTCGCGGTATGGTCGAGCACCATGATTAGTTCCGCTTTCTCTGGTGAGTCCATCACGGACCCCAACACCTTTCGCACATCTTCAATGTCATTTGAGGCCATACCGGGTTCCTTCAAGCGTATATCAAGAATCATCTAATCTTGGACTTGAACTTCAACATTACCATCTTCACTAGTAAGTCCGGTTCAATGCCCAATGCCCTGGCGTAGCGGATCACAACCCACAACGTCGGGCATCGCTGCCCATTTTCCAACAGCGAGGGATAAGTTCGATCGGTGTCAGTCTTCTCGGCCAGGGCTTCTTGGGTCAATCCTGTGGTCCCCTTTCGGAGGGACTTCACGATCCGGCCGAAAATCTGCGCTACGAGTTCACTCTCAACGCCATTCATAAGCTGTTACCTCTTTCCCCTCGTCAGACATTCGGGACGTGTCAAACGGACTCGCTGGGAAATACTGACCTGGTGAATCGTGGCGACAAGCGATTGTCCCGCCCTACCGTGGCGAGGATCAGGCACGGGAAACGGGAGAGCCGCCTGCATCTCAAACTCAAGGATGATGGTCATCCGACCGCGTCCGCTCCCCGGTGTGAGCGTTGCGCACCTGGCGATGCGCCCTGCCAGACAATCTCTACGACGATCGGAGACTTGGCCGGCAAAAATGTAGGCCATCGCGCTGAGCCTTCGTGGAAGCCACTGACTACCGTTGAAGCGGTGAATAGCCCCTGTCATGCCTTTTGGCCTCTCGCTCTGGGTCCTAGGATTGCCGGCTCGACTCTAGACCGTGGCGCCAGCGCCTCGAAGGGATCACGTTCCGTGTGGAAGTGATTCGCTTCCACCCAGGTGCATCCTATACATGGTTAGCCCTGCAATTCAAGGCAGGGAACCATGCGGAAAGCCAAGAACCGTCAGAAAGCGATCATCGAGGCCCTAAAGGCGGTGCAAAAACGGCTCGGACTATCCGGTCGGAAAATGTCCGGCAGGCTGGGAAGGGCTCACAATTTCATCAGCGAGGTCTATCGTGGCCAGCATCGGCTTTACCTCGATGAATTTCTGGATATGTGCGAGAAGCTCGACGTGTCCACTCACGAAGTCATCGAGATGATTCTAAAAGGCTGATTTAGTCTATCGAGATTTTGTGGCCAGAGCGCGCTCCCGCGTCTGCCGCGCAAGCGGCAATCAAGCCGCCTCGCGATGCTCATAGTAGGCCGGCACGCGGTCACTCAGGATGGCCTCCAGACGGGCCTTTGGAACTTCTGTTGGTGTCAGCCACTCATCCACATTTCCCGGCCGCAGCGAAACGATGCATCGCTGATGGCCCGTCTCCGCGATCTCCGGGGGCGGCTCATCCGTGATGGCGGCAAAGGAGTCGAGTTCTGGCCCCTCGTTCCCGGACCAATGTGACCAAAGACACGCCACGATCATCGGTTCCGGCGGATTCGGCTCGAAGTGCAGTACGGTGTTGGTTTCCTTCTCTCCTTCACCCAGCGCACGCTTTTCAAACAAATGCGTCGGAACATTTTCGAAGAAGCTGTCCACCCACACGATCGCGTGTGAGGTACCGTAGACCTGTGACCAGAATCCCTCCAGGTTATCGCGTCGTGCATTGTACGTGCCAGGGAACTTACGGTCATACATCAAGGGCTTGCCTGCCAGCCGACACGTGTAGCGCATGGGTCGAATGATTCGGTGCCCGTGCTCGCTCACAATCACCGGTGCGAAATGCATCGGGAAGATGCGGCCATCGTTGGGTTCTGGGATGGTTCGTTTCAAATCCGCCAGGCGATCGCGATAGTTCTCGATTTTGTGAGTGGCGATTCGTACGTCCTCTATAGCCTTTTTCGTCTCCTTGACCTCGAGTTTGCGCTTGGCATCATTGAGACGTTGCTTCTGCGTGAACAGATCCGTCTCCCACGCCGTCGACTGCGCTTTCCGGAAGGCGAGGATGTGCTCCCGGGTTTTGTCCGCCACTGGATTCGCGGGCTGCATGAAATTGTCTTCCAGCGCCCGCGACATCTTGATCGTCCCGTCCTCCAGGCGGCGACGAAACAGTAGCTCGAATCCCTCCCAGTCAACGGTCGCCCCAAATTTTCGGATCAGATCATTCAGGCTCTGACGGACCCGTGCGGAATAACACATACCTGCATTTTACCTCGACTGCCGCGCACCCAACGTCCCTGCCCAATCGACAAAATCGGATGAACCTCAGAACCTTATCCAAAGCTCGTAGCTGTACATATATACAGCTCCCTAATTCTAGCTTACTTTGACCGGAAAGCCATCGGCAGCACAGCCGTGGCATGGGCTTTGGGCTACAGCGAGCGGTGAGTCATACAGCATGCGATACGCAGAACTACTGTGTGTATCCAACTTCAGTTTTCAGTACGGCGCCTCACACCCGCGGGAGTTGTTTGAGCGCGCGCATGAAATGGGCTACTCCGCGCTTGCGATCACAGATGAGTGCTCGCTGGCCGGCATCGTGCGCGCCTACGAAGCGTCCGAAGTGACCGGCATCCCTTTGATCATTGGGAGTCAGTTCCGGTTTGAAGAAGGCGACCGGGTGGCTCTTCTCGCACCCACCCAGGAGGCGTACACGCAGCTGTGCGAACTCATCAGTAAAGCGCGCCGGCGTTCCGAGAAAGGCACCTACAGCCTTGCGCGCACGGATTTTGACGCAGCGATCTCGGAGACGATCGCAGTGTGGCTGCCGGGCCGTGAGCTCTCGCGCGTCGATGTCGAGTGGTTCGCGGCCCTCCCCTGCGCGTACCGTTACCTGGGATTCGCGCACTGGTTGGCCCAGAACAGCGAGAGCCGCCTCGAGGCAACACAGACACTGGGCCTAGAGCTGCAACTCCCGGTCGTTGCGGTCGGCGACGTGCACTATCACATCCGAGCTCGCCGCCCCTTGCACGATGTGCTCACGGCCATTCGGCTCAAAACGACCGTGGAGAAGATCGGCCGCAAAGGACTCGCCAACGGAGAAGCGCATCTTCGGCCCCTCTCCACCCTACAGAAGTTGTATCCACCCGAGCTCCTCGCACGGACCCTCGAGATAGCCGAGCGATGTACGTTCTCGCTCAAAGCCCTGCGGTATGAATACCCGGAAGAACTGGTGCCCGCGGGACTCTCGGCGAGCGAGCACTTGCGTGAACTGACTCGCGCCGGTATTCACCGCCGTTGGCCCCAAGGCGCGCCTGCATCGGTTCACCAACTAATCGAGCGCGAGCTGGTGCTGATTCGGGAGCTGCGGTTTGAACACTACTTCCTCACGGTCGAGGACATCGTCCGCTACGCCCGCATGCGCGGCATTTTGTGTCAGGGTCGCGGTAGCGCGGCGAACTCCGCCGTCTGCTACGTACTGGGAATCACCGAAGTAGACCCGGCGCGCATGGACTTGCTGTTGGAGCGATTCATCTCCAAAGAGCGCCATGAGCCACCGGATATCGACATCGATTTCGAGCATCAGCGGCGCGAAGAAGTCATGCAGTACATTTATAACAAATACGGACGCCACCGAGCCGCGCTCGCCGCGACCGTCATTACCTATCGGCGCCGGATGGCCATTCGCGATGTAGCGCGAGCTCTCGGATTTCCACTCGATCTCACCGATGCCTTGTCGAAATCCATTCAGTGGTTTGATACGGGCGTGGAAGTGCCCTCGCAGCTCACCAAGCTCGGCTTCAACCCCCAGGCGCCCATTACGAAGCTATTGCTGAAGTTGGTAGGTGAGATCGTGGGATTCCCCCGCCATCTCTCGCAGCATGTGGGCGGCTTCGTCATGTCACACCGACCCCTCTCGACGCTCGTGCCGGTCGAAAACGCCGCCATGCCGGATCGCACCATCATTCAGTGGGACAAGAACGATCTCGACTCGCTGGGCTTGCTCAAGGTGGATTGTCTGGCCTTAGGGATGTTGTCAGCGATCCGACGCGCCATGGAGCTCAAGGGGACGTTTGAGGGCCGCGAGTTCCACATGCAGGACATTCCGGCCGAGGATCCGGCGACTTATGAGATGTTGTGTCAGGCGGATTCCGTGGGCGTCTTCCAGGTGGAATCGCGCGCCCAGATGTCCATGTTGCCGCGACTGAAACCGCGTGAGTTCTTCGACCTGGTCATCGAAGTGGCCATCATTCGGCCCGGTCCGATTCAGGGGGGCATGGTCCATCCGTTTCTGCGTCGCCGTGCCGGCGATGAGAAAGTGACCTATCCCAGTAAAGCGCTGGAGAAGATCCTCTCGCGGACCCTGGGCGTGCCCCTGTTTCAGGAACAGGTCATGGAGATCGCCATGGTGGCGGCCGGCTTCTCCGCCGGCGAGGCGGACAAAGTTCGTCGCTCGATGGCGGCCTGGCAGCGGCGCGGCGGGTTGGCGGAGTATCGGGACAAACTGCTCGCCGGCATGTTGGAACGGGGTTACACGCAGGAGTTTGCCGAGCAGATCTACAACCAGATCCTGGGCTTCGGCTCCTACGGGTTCCCCCAGAGTCACAGCGCCTCCTTCGCCCTCCTCGTTTACTCAAGCGCCTGGCTCAAATGCCACGCACCCGCCGCGTTCACGGCGGGGTTGCTCAACAGTTGGCCCATGGGCTTCTATGCACCCGCTCAGCTAGTCAACGATGCCCGCCGTCACGGCGTGCAGTTCCGGCCGATCGATGTCCAACACAGTGAATGGGACTGCACCCTGGAAGCCAACGATCGGGGGGAGCCTGAAATTCGATTGGGATTGAGGATGGTCGCGGGCCTGGTGGAAGACCACGGCCGCGCCATCGCTGACCTCCGCTCGAGCGTCGGACCCTACACGGACGTCGACGAGCTCGCCCACCGCGCACACCTGCCCAAGCGCTCGATTGAGTTGCTCGCCCGCGCAGGGGTTCTGGCCTCCATCGCGGGCCACCGGCGGCGAGCGCACTGGGGCGCGATTGGCGTGGAGCGTTTGCCCGGCATTCTGGCCGGGCAGTCAGCCCGTGAGGATGCCCTCGCCGTGGCAGCCCCCAGCGAAGGCGAAGACATTGTGGCCGACTATCGCGGCATGGGCCTCACGCTCGGGCGCCATCCGGTCGCTCTCCTGCGGCGCAAGCTCGACCGGCTGCGGGTCAAACGGGCAGTCGAGTTGAGTCAACTCAAAACGGGACTGAAGGTACGCGTGGCGGGGATTGTCACACACCGCCAGCGACCGGAGACGGCCTCGGGTGTGATCTTCATGTCACTGGAAGACGAAACCGGCATCGCCAACCTGATTATCTGGACCACGACGCAGCAAACGCAGCGGGAGGCCGTGTTCGGTGCGCGTCTGATGATCGTGGAAGGCGAGCTCCAAAACGAGATGAATGTCATTCACGTGGTGGCGCACAAGTGCAAGGACTACTCGCACTGGTTGGGGCGCATTCAGACCGATTCACGCGACTTTCATTGATCGAGTCATCCGCACCCTGAAGTGCGCATTTCTGCCCATACTGGCCCATTAATCAGGCATGACATCGGGCTTGGGGCGTTTCAGACTGAGCCCATGAAGGACGACCACGAAGCCTTGGATTGGCTCTACCAGGATATCCTCCGGCGGTATCCTCCGGGCGAGCGACGAGGGACGGCGTTGGCGCGGCTGTACAACATGGCCACCTACACAGAATGTCCGAATTGGAAACCGCCACGCCCCCAGCCAGTACTGAAACTCTGTGACTCCACACGGGCACAGGCTAGCGTCGGCAATCAACCCACCCACGGCGAGAAATGACGTAAAGGCCCTTCGTCCGGGTCCACCTGACACAGCGTGAGCATCCGTCGCTCCCCCTCTCGGTGCAGGAACACGCAGGGATACGTCGGTTCGTTGTCCAGCGTCCACCCATCAGCGCGCAGACTCATCAGCGCATCCAAGAACGCCTTACGCAGATCCGTGCCAGGCACCAACATCTTCGTAGATACGATCGCACCTCCCACGACGCAGACCCGTAGCCACTGCGCCTGCCGACTGGGAAGAAACGGATCCATTTGACCGCGTCGCCGTCTCATCGGCACAGACTAGCCAGTTTCGTCTGTGCATAAGCTGTGAGTTTTGATTGAGGGTCGGCGATGGGTGTTGTGTTGACCGTATTAGTGACCCACATACAGTCCTCAGAAACGATCTGACTGTCGAACTCGCTAACGATGTAATGTCGGAACTCCGCGCTCCGCCAATCGTTGGCTAATGACATCTATACAGCGCTGGCACGGAGCAGGTTATGAGTGATGACAAAAGTAAGGTCGGCTCCCCCGATCGGGATCGCATCAATACCCACGAGGACTACGAGGTGAGATATTGGTCGGAAAAGTTCGGGGTTTCGAAAGAGACATTGAAAGCGGCCGTGGCGGCGGTTGGCCCGATCGCCACGAAGGTCGAAGCGCACCTGAAGGGCGGCGCCCGAACCTAGTGGCTCGACCGCTATCTCAGCCGTAGCGGGCGATCAGGCCTATCGGACGCGTGCCCCGCTGCGCCGCGGAACGAGTGGCGCCCACAATCGTTCAGAGGTACTAAACACCTTTGGAGCGGACGGGTTATGTCACGCGCCGCGGCACGTCGCCGCCCGAAATCGGCGCTCAGCGGACTAACCGGGGCCATTCGCGCGCCCTTTCCCGGATTCATTGCGCCCTGTTTGGCTACGCCCGGAGAGCGTCTACCGACGCGCGGGCAATGGGTCCATGAAATCAAGCACGACGGCTATCGCGCGCAGGCACACCTGCGGGCCGGCAAATCAACCGTCTTCACCCGCAATGGGTATGACTGGACCGCCAGATTCAGACAGATCGCCGACGCGTTAGCGTCACTCCGCGGACACGACCTCGTGCTCGATGGGGAAATCGTCGTGATGGACGAGCGCGGTCTCTCTGATTTTCATTTGCTTCAGGACGAGCTCGCCCAGAATGCCCCTGAGCGGCTCACCTACTTGGTCTTTGACTTGTTGTACCTCGATGGATTCGACCTGCGCGCAGCCTCCCTCCAGGACCGTAAACGCGTGTTGGGTCAACTGCTGGGAACGGGTTTCAAAAACGACAGCCGCATTCAACTCAATCCCCATATCGAGGCCGATGCCTCCGCCCTCATTGAGCATGCCTGCGCGATGCATCTGGAAGGCATCGTGTCCAAGGAAATTCATTCCGTCTACCGCTCAGGCCGGCAGGACGATTGGATCAAGATCAAATGCGCCACGTCCGACACCTTTCCCATCATCGCCTTCGTTGAGAAGCTGGGTGCATCCCCACGGCGCATCGCTTCTTTGTACCTGGGCCGCTGGGAGGGTGATCAGTTGTTGTATGCCGGTAAGGCGCAGACCGGTTTTCAGCAGCGGATGCTCTATGAGCTGCGGGAGCGTTTGGATCCGTATATTCGAGCAACCTCTCCGCTCTCGGTACCGATCAAGAAACCCAAGGCGACGTGGGTGGAGCCCGCCGTACTGGCGGAGATCGAATACAGCGCAATGACGGCAGAGCAGCGACTGCGTGCTCCCATCTTCAAAGGCATTCGTGACGATCTACTAGCGGCCCGACATGGACCTAAACGCACACAACGGCCAACGAAAGCCGTCGCGGGGATCTCACAATCGAACATCCTGCAGCTGCTGCCCGATGCGGTTGTTCCCACTCGAGATCAGCTTGCGCGTTACTGGCGAGCGGTCGCCTCCGAGGCTCTGCCTCATATCGCGCGCAGACCTTTGAAACTGGTTCGGCACGAGAGGGGCATCACCTACTATCACAAAGGGCGCCTGCCGCCAGTCGCTCGAGGTGTGTATCAGTTTCAGATCGAAAAGCGCGAAGGCGGCACCGGCACCCGCCTGTGGGTGGACGATCTCGCCGGCCTGTTGGGATTGGTCGAGATGGGTGTGGTCGAGTTGCATACTTGGAATTCAACCGTCGACGATCTCGAGCACCCCGATCTAATGGTGTTTGACCTGGATCCCGGCCCTGGCGTCGGCACTTCACTCGTCATTGAAACTGCTATCGCTCTACGCGAGCTGTTGGAGAAAGAAGGCTTTGACAGTTGGCCCAAGCTCACAGGTGGCAAAGGCGTACATGTCATGGCCCCCCTTCTCACGCGCAAGATGTCTCATGATGAGGCACACCGGTATAGCCGCGCTCTCGCAGAGCAGATCTCGGGAAGGCAACCTAACCGATTGACGACGTCGGCGGCTTTACCCGCACGCGACGGCCGCCTGTTTATCGACTACCTCAGGAATGGCCGCGGGACGACCGCCGTGGCGACCTATTCACCCCGGGCTCGACGCGGCTTTCCCATCGCGGCACCGACATCCTGGCAGGCGTTAGAACGCGGCATCAGACCCGATGCGTATACGCTGGCGCGACCTGGGTTGACAGCCCCTGCACCGTGGGCTCGCGGCTCGATCCAACGGAAGTCCCGCTCTGGGAATGGAGCGGGAATCTCCGGTGTGGAAAAGCAAACCGCGACTGGAGGCAAAAAACGCGTGAGTTCGTCCAGGCAAAAAGGCGGTTGAGATGAACTCAACCTCATCATCCGGGCGCAGCCTCATAGTCCCTCTTAACACGCCGCGACCTTCATGATTCGCTGCCTACTCATCAGCATAGTCGCCCGCATGCGATCCCTGAGTCGAT
>Ga0105237_10004992_pt1 | contig 15119 bp, 12 predicted proteins | sample KBSC24metaG_FD_81520 | JGI IMG/M metagenome (GOLD analysis project Ga0105237, IMG submission 81520) | Corn rhizosphere microbial communities from Kellogg Biological Station, Michigan, USA - KBS C2-4 metaG | ecosystem: Host-associated > Plants > Roots > Rhizosphere > Soil | place: Michigan, USA... | reverse complement strand
CTGCCTGCGCCTGGCGACGATATGGGCGGCTGGTATGACGCGGACGGTTTTGTACCCGGCCATACGATCGGGCAGTACATTTCCGGTCTGGCGCGCTTCGCGAAATGCACCGGAGACCCCGCCGCGGCGGCAAAAGCCCGCGCTCTGGTGGACGGTTTTGCCGCCACTCTCGGGCCGGGCGGCTACCCGTACGCCAGCGAGAAGGGCGCGATCACGTGGCCCTGCTACATCCTCGATAAGTATGAGATCGGCCTGATCGACGCATATCAGCTGGCGGGCATTCAGTCGGCAAAAGCGGCGCTGCCCCGCGTGATTCGAGGCGCTATCGGCCATATTCCCGATCACACCTACGACCGCACGCCGGACAGCCCGAAGCAAGCTCCCTACGACGAGCCCTACATCCTTTCCGAGAATCTCTTCAATTCCTGGGAAATGACAGGCGATCAGCAGTTCTTCGACATGGCGAAGATGTATCTGCTGAATGCCGAGTACTTCGAACCCCTGGCGCGAGGCGAAAACATTCTTCCAGGCAAGCATGCCTACAGCCACGTGATCGCGCTCAGTTCGGCGGCAAAAGCTTATCTTGTTCTGGGCGACCGGAAGTATCTGGATGCCATCCGCAACGCGTGGGACATGATTGAGCAGACGCAGCAGTTCGCGTCAGGCGGCTGGGGACCGAAGGAGGCTTTTGTGCCGCCGCACCAGGGGAAACTCGGCGAAGCCCTGACCTCCACCAAAGATCATTTTGAAACGCCCTGCGGCTGCTACTCGCACGTGAAGCTGGCTCGCTATCTGCTTCGCATCACCGGCGACGCGAGGTATGGCGACGGTCTGGAGCGAGTCCTCTACAATACAGTGCTCGGCGCGAAGGACCCGGACAACGACGGCAATTATTTCTATTATTCGAACTACCAGGCTGGGGCGAAAAAAGGCTATTACCATCGCAAGTGGTCCTGCTGTTCTGGTACGCTCGCGCAGGGCGTTGCCGATTACCCGATCAACATCTATTTCCACTCCGACCACGCCCTTTACGTAAATCTGTTTACCCCGTCGGAAGTCCGCTGGCACGCGGGCAAAGTGCCGGTCAAACTCACGCAGACTGGCAGCTATCCGGATGGAGGAGCGCAGGAGTTCGGCATCGACGCGGCGTCGCCTGTCGAGTTTGCGCTCCAGCTGCGCATACCCCGCTGGCTGGATGCTCCGCCGGAGATTCGAGTGAATGGCAAGACTTTTGATGGGACCGCGGCGAATGGCTTCGTGAGTCTGAAGCGCCGCTGGAAAAAAGGCGATCAGGTGGAATTACGCCTGCCGCTGAGATGGCGTCAGGTTCCGATCGACGATAAGCACCCTACCGTTGTCGCCCTGATGCGAGGACCACTGATGTACGTGGAACCTGATAAGCCGCCGACCACTCTTCCGGCTGATCCGGAAGCGGCGCGCGTGAATGGGTCGCTGCTGCCGTTCCATGCCGTAAAGGATCAGACTTACAACACTTATTTCGGGGCGTAGGACGTACTTAGGGTTTGGTTGCAGACGCGGGCTTTTCGCCGGGTCGGTATAGCGTCGGAGGTTTGCGCTTGGGCAGACCTTCTTCCGCCTTGGCTTCTTCTTTCTTCTTCTCTTTGAGTTGCTCCGGCGTACTCATGCTCTCGATCTTCTTTTTCTCTTCTTCCGCCCTTGCCGTCACTGCTTCTGTGCGCTTGCCCAGATCTTCGGTGGCGCTCAGGATGCTTTCGTTTGTCGTATCGATCGCATTCTTGAGAGAGACGTCATACATCTCGAGATCATGGGGACGGCTGTCCTCGATTTTTTGCAGTTGCGCCAGGAAGACCTTTTCGGTGGTGGCCACTTCCTGGACGCCAAGCGAGACATCGACCTTCCGCTTCAGTGCATCGTCGGAAACCGTATCGATGGCATCGATGATCTGCCCGTAGTCTTCCAATAACTGACGCACCGCGAGCGAGCGGCCCTTCTTATCCTTTGTAATCTGCTGCTGCAGTTGATCAAGGCGCTGCTTTGCAAACAGCAAATAAGTCTTCAGCCGAATGTTGGGATCCTGCGCCTCACGAATTTTCTCGATTTCATCGTTCGTGAGAAAATCCCGCTGCGCCAGCGCGGGCATCGCTATACCAACCGCCAGAATCAAGACAAGCAGCTGTTTCATTTCTTTTTACTCATGATGCCGTCAAACCAGGCATCGTGAATCTCCTGCACTTTTTCTTTCGATGGAATCAGGATCGGGCGCTCGTCGGCGTCCATCCTCTTTTCGAGATCACCCAGCCGGAGAAGCATGTCCTGCGTCTTCAGTTCCGCCGACTTATAAGGCCCCGGATTCCGCTGCGGCGTCTTCCCGGTCTGCGCAAAAGATTGCTGCGCGAGTTCCACCGCGTTCTGCATGTTCTTCAGCTCCGCCGCCACCTGAGCCATGTCGTTTTTCGAGTAAGCGGCTTCCGCGCTGCGCTCCGCCGCCTGCGCGTATTCGATCGCCAGTTTCCCCCGGCGCTCCGGGTTAGGTTCGGCGCGCACCTGTTCCAGAGACGGCGCGGCGGTCTGCGCCAGTAACAGGAGGAGTGTGAAAAGGGCGGTCATTTCTTCTTCAGTTCATTCTCGATGATACGCATTCTTTGCCGCGCCTGAAACTCCTGATCCGGATGCGCGCCGCTGTCAGCCGAGAGAAACTGTTGGTAGGCGGCAATGGCCTGCGGTTTCATCTTCAGACGGTCCAGCGTAATGGCCCGGAGGAAGAAATCTCCGGGAATCTCTTTCCCCAGAGCCCGGATATGGTCCAGCGCCGCCAGTCCCTCGGCGTAATTCTCGTTGATGATCAGGACCGATGCCAGTTCGTTCCAGGCGGCCACGGAGTCCGGTTTCAGCTTCGCGGCAGCCGAAAACTGCGAAGCCGCGGGCAACAATTTCTTCTCGTCCCGCAGGGTTCTGCCATAGGCCATCCGCAAATCGTAGTTATTTGGATCGCCTGCCGCGGCCAGCTGAAGCTGTTCCAGCATTTTGGGTTTGTCTTTGGCCAGCCGGTAAGCGTCTGCCAGAGCGAGGCGGTTCGCGGCAGTGGGGGATTTTTTGACCGCCGCTTCCAGATTAGGGATCGCCGCGGCGGCATCCTGACTATCGAGTTGCAACTGTCCCAGCCGCTGCCGGACGGCTGGATCGTCTGCCAACTCCTGATAGATCGAAATGGCTTCGTTTTTCTGACCTGCTTTTTCAAACAGGCCGGCAACTTCCAGCAACCCGTCTTTAGAGCCCGCGGCGCGAAAATGCTCCGCGGCTTCTGACAGTTTGGACTGTTTCAGCAGCGCTCGCGCCAGTCCAAGTTGAGCGGGCGTGGATTTCGGGTCGGCTGCGACCAGACGCCCGTAGCGCTCGGCGGCACCCGCTGTGTCGCCGGAATCGAGCAGCGCCTGGGCAAGATACAGCCGGGGGCGCAGTTCCTGCGGTTTTGCCTCGACCGCTTCTGTCAGGACCGGCAGGGCTTCGCCCGCGCGCTGATTGCGCAGCAGCAAAATCCCCAAATTCAGATTGGCTTCGTATAGCTGCGGCTTCAGTTCGAGCGTTTTCCGAAGCTCCGCGATCGCCTCGGCGTCTTTCGCCTGAAGACTCAGCGCGAGAGCCAGGTTGAAGTGCGCCCCGTAATCCCCCGGTTCGGCTTCGATGGCTTTCCGAAGCAACGGCTCGGCTGCTGCCGGCTGATTCGCATCGAGCGCCTTCAGCCCCTCAGTGAGCAGGTCCTGCCCCTGGGCCGGTTGCAGTGCCACGAGCAAAGCAAGTACGGAAAACCAGAGGGCAGGCATACTTCCAGTTTAATGGCGGAAGTGGCGGACGCCCGTGAACACCATGGCGACGCCCAGACGATTCGCCGCGGCAATCACGTCGGCATCCTTCACAGACCCGCCCGGCTGAATGAACGCCGTCGCGCCATGCTTTACCGCTTGCTCCAGACCATCCGGGAACGGAAAGAATGCGTCGGACGCCACAACGCTGCCCTGTACCGGCAAATGAGCTTTCATGGCTGCGATGTTCACCGAATCGACGCGGCTCATCTGGCCCGCGCCCACCGCTACCGTTTGACCAGCGCGGGTATAAACAATTGCATTCGACTTCACGTGCTTGACGACTTTCCAGCCGAATTCGAGTGCAATCCACTCTTCGGGGGTCGGCTGGCGGTCCGTCTGAACCAGGGCATTCTCACGGCGGAACGTCTCGGTATCGACCGACTGCGCGAGATAACCGCCGGAAATGCTCTTCACAACGATGGAATCTACCGGAGGCGTCGCCACCACAAGGCGAAGATTCTTTTTGGCGGTCAGGATCTTCAGCGCCGCTTCCGAGTAGCCCGGCGCGGCAATGGCCTCGGCGAAAAGACCCGAGACTTCCGAAGCTGTCTCTTCGTCCACTTCGCGATTGAACCCGATCACGCCGCCGAAAGCGGAAACGGGATCGCATTCCAGCGCTTTGCGGTAAGCTTCCGCGAGTGTGGACTGCTCCGCGCAGCCAGCAGGATTGGTGTGCTTGATGATGGCAGCGGCCGGTCCGGAAAACTCACAGACCAATTGCCAGCAAGCGTCGAGATCCACCAGATTGTTGTAGGAAAGCTCCTTGCCGTGCAACTGCTGCGCGCCGGCAATTCCAGCCGCGCCAGTCGTATAAAGCGCGGCTTTCTGATGCGGATTCTCACCGTAGCGAAGGCTCATCCGGCGCGGGGCGCGAATGTCCAGTTTCGCGGGCAGGATTTCCTCTGCAACTGGCCCCGACAGACTTACCTGCGCCAGCTTGTTGCTGATCGCGCGGTCATAATCTGCCGTGGTCTGAAACGCCTGCTGCGCGAGACGCCATTTGGTTTCCCTGGAGAGGCTGCCGCTGGCTTTCAGTTCCTCGAGGAGCGGAGTGTAATCGGCAGCGGAGGTAACGACGGCAACATCCTGCCAGTTTTTCGCTGCCGAACGAATCATCGTGGGACCGCCGATGTCGATGTTTTCGATCAGATCTTCCAGTTTGGCGTCGGTTCGCGCCGCGATCTTTTCGAACTGGTAGAGGTTCACCACCACCATGTCGATCGGCTCGATGCCGTGTTCGGCGAGTGCCGCCGCATGTTCCGGGTTGTCCCGAATGGCCAGAATGGCACCCGTGATTTTCGGGTGCATCGTCTTGACGCGGCCATCCAGCATTTCGGGAAAGCCGGTCACTTCACTCACGTCGCGAACAGGGATCGCTGCCTCGCGCAACAGCTTTGCAGTACCGCCTGTCGAAATCAGATCTGCACCCAAGGCTGCGAGGCCGCGCGCAAAATCTGCCACACCGGTTTTATCGGTGACGCTGATCAGAACTTTCATAGGGGAACTTACAGGATATCAGGGGATCGAAAGATACGACTCCCCAATACCCTGTCAAGAACCCCGGGAATCCTTAGTTTCCGGTTCCGCCGCCTTCCGCTCCGCCCGGAGGGGGAGTGGGATCGTTGTCGGTCGAATCTTTCAGGGGTACTTCGAGACTGTCTTCGTTGGGCAGTTCTTCAACTGTAGGCATACCAGGCAAGCGTAACAGCAGACCTTCGCCATTTCCAGTAAATTATTAAGTCCGGAGTTAAACCTGGACCCAGAACCAGGATTGGAGCGATATGATGATCACCTCAGGAGAATCCGGATGAAACGCTTCCTCGCCTTTACTGCTTTTATCGTTCTGCCGGGCGTCATGCCCGCTGCCGACCCCGTTACTTTTGTCGGGCACGACAAGGTTGCCACCGCTCTTGCGAAAGGCGGAGGACTGGTCACCGCGAAGGACCTGATCGTTTCGGGCAGTCGCCGGGATAAAGCGGGCCAGGTGGAAGTTCATGAAAAAGAAACCGATGTGATGTATGTAATCGACGGGACTGCGACCCTGGTAACCGGCGGCCGGATGACCGGCGGTAAACAGAGTGCTCCGGGTCAGATGATCGGTTCAGGAATCGAAGGCGGAGAAACCCATCAACTGACCAAAGGCGACGTCATCGTAATTCCCGCCGGAAATCCTCACTGGTTCAAGGTTGTTCCCTCAGAAATCCATTACTACGTCGTCAAAGTCGTCAAGCAATAAACTCAGGCAAGGGTGGGTGCGCGGACGATTCGCAGCCACCCTTGCTCGTGTTATTTCTGAGACGCCAGTACAGGTTTCCAGTCCCGCGCCGACTGTTTCAGGCGGGAGGTCTGGTCATCCGACAAGCGCGCGGCCATACTCGCGAGGCGGCGTTCCGCATTCCGCTCATTCTGATTTGCCGCCAGCGTGGACCAGAAGAAAGCCTGGGCGGGATCTGCCGCAACGCCGTTTCCACTGGCGTACATGGCGCCGACTTTCTCCTGCGCGGGCGCAAATCCCTGCTGCGCTGCCTTCAGATAAAGAGCAAAAGCTTCGGCGGGATCACGCTTTGTCCCCTTACCCTTCTCGATCAACTGCGCCAGGTCGAACTGTGCGTTCGGGATTCCCTTGTCAGCGGCCAGACGGTAGTAGGAGACAGCGGTTTTATAATCCTGCTGCACTCCGTACCCTTCCTCATATAAAGATGCGATTCCGGCCTGTGCCCGGCCGTCACCCTGGTCCGCCGCGAGTTGGAACCACTTCGATGCTTCGGCGTAATCCTGCTGGACGCCCCAACCCTGCGCGTAGCGGAATCCAAGGCGGTACTGCGCCATGGCATTCCCCTGCTGTGCGGCCAGATGGTAGAGCCGCATCGCTTCGGCGAGATCCTGTTTAACGCCAAGTCCGCGGGCGAACATCAGCCCCAGATTGAATTCCGCGTTCGGATCACCCTGATCCGCCGCGGCCTTAAACTCCTTGTAAGCCGTCGCGTAGTCCTTCGCGTGGAAGGCCTTCATTCCGGCGGCGGTGTCTCCCGCTATCAATAAAGTCGATGCGAACAGGGCGGCGCTAAAACAAGCAATACGAGTTCCCCAGACATTCCCGTTTGATTTCGTCGCTATCAGCATTTTTCCCCCTTTTGAGAAACTGCCCTTTACGATCATTTACATTAGTCCTGACGAACCCCAAAAGCAACCACTCCCGGTGATTCGTACGGCTCAACATCACAAATGTCAATTTGTACTAGCATTGGAAAATGCGGGTCGGAATCCGGGCGATAACTACGATCTGCATTCTTCTCAACCTTGGAAATTGGACGTTTGCTGAGCAGAGCCCGGTAATTCCCCTGGAGACCGGGCAGAGCGCAGATCGGACTCTGAAAGCGGCCGAGACCGACAGCTTCGAAATCCTTCTTTCTCCGGGAGACTTCCTTCGTTTTTCGCTGGAACATGCCAGCGCAGGTCTGATTGTTCGCCTGACGGCGCCCAACGGCGACGCGCTGATCTCAATCGACGACACGCGACAGCACGAAACACCGGTCATGTTCTCTCACATCGCAGCCGTCACGGGCCGATACCGGTTGTCCCTTCGCGTGTCTCCCGGAAAGCCAGAAAGCAGTTATACACTCCGGCTTCGTGAAAACAGGCCTTCGCGGCCCTATGACAGGAAGTCGCTCGAAGCCGAAAAAGCACTCCGGGAGGGACGAATCCTGCTGGCTGCGGCAACCGGCGCCTCGCGCAAAGCGGCCCTCCCCAAATTCGAGACCGCAGCCGCTCTGGCGAAAGAATCAGAGGACACATCGATCAGAATGAACGCTCTGCGAAGCACAGGCCGGGTGCTGAACCTTCTGGGAGATTCACCTCGCGCCATTGCTGCCCTTACGGTTCTGCTCGATTTTGCCCGCGCTCTGGGCGAAAAAGCGATCGAAGCGGAAGCGCTCAATAACCTCGGACTTGAAAATGTTTTTCTGGGAAATTACCAGCAGGCGATCGTGCACCTGACGACGGCTGTGCAGATGTGGAATGAACTGGGGAAACCGGAATCTGCGATCACTCCGAACAATAATCTGGCACTTGCCTACGTCTATCAGGGGGATCTGGAGATGGCGAGGCAAGCGTATGAAGAGTCAGCCCATCTGCTGGAAGGCAAGGACGACAAGGTCACCCTCGGCTTCGCGAGGGCCGGTATCGCCAGTGTCTTCCTTCTGCAGGGAAATTATCAGGCTGCACTCGATCACTACGGGAGGGCAGCTGCCCTGTGGCACGAGGCCGGTAATGGGCAAAACGAAACCACCGCGCTCGGCAACATGGGTACGATCTATCTGCATCTGGGTGAACCGGAACTCGCGCAGCGCAAAATCGAACAGGCACTTTCGGCGCGACGCGCTCTCGGAGACAAGGCCGGTGAAGCCAACGCGGTACAGAATCTGGGAGACGCCTACCAGATGCTCGGCCAGCCGCAGAAGGCGCTGGCGCATTTTGAGCAGGGCGCGTCGCTCTTTGAGTCTGTCGGGCGGCGAGCTGACCAGGCTACGGTGTTTGCCAGAATGGGCGCACTCGAGGATCGTCTCGGGCAACGCGCAGAAGCTCTGCTTCATTTTGAACGCGCGCAGTCGCTCTCTCATGAGATCGGGGATCGGCGAATTGAGGCGATTGCCAGGCTGGGACTGGCCCGGCTTGCCCTTGAGGGCGGGAACCTGCCGGAAACTTTCCGCATGGCGGAAGAGGCACTGCAGCTGACCGAAACCGGCGGCTTCCGCCCGGAACAGGAGGGTGTACTGGTCTGCCTCGCGCGTGCCGAACTGGCCTCGGGGCACCTCGACAATGCGCGCAGGCGAATGGAAGTGGCTCTCGAGATTGCCGAATCGATCCGCGCATCTATCGCAGGCGCTGATTTCCGGCGCTCTTATTTCGCGGGAGTGCGCAACCGCTATGACCTTCTGATCGATATCCTGATGCGCCAGCAACTCCCGGCGGAAGCCTTCGCCGTAAGCGAACGAGCCCGGTCGCGTTCGCTTCTGGAATTGCTTTCTGAAACCAGATCGGGCATTGAAAACGGCGTTGATCCGCAATTGCTCCGGCGTGAAAAGCAGTTGCGGGCGGCGCTGCGCGTCAAAATTTCTGCTCCGGAAGCGCAGGTGCGCGGGCTGGTTCTGGATTATCGCGAAGTGACCAACGAGATCCGCTCACAGAGCCCGCGGTATGCCGCCCTGATCGCGCCCGAACCCCTCTCTTTGGCCGACGTCCAATCGGGCCTCCTCGACGACGAAACAGTGCTCCTCGAATATGCGCTGGGCGAAGAACACAGCTACGTCTGGGCGGTTACCAAAAGTTCGGTTTCGGCTCACCGGTTGCCATCGCGCGCGATCGTCGAAGCCGCCGCCCGTGCCGCGTATCTGGAAATGAGCGCGCGGCAGGGTACCGGGCAAGTGCAGATTCTGAGTCGCATGCTGCTTGGTCCGGTGGAAAAGCAGCTTGGCCACAAGCGTCTTGCTGTCGTCTCGGAAGGGTCGCTGCAGTATATTCCGTTCGCTGCTCTTCTGACTGCTGGGGGAGAACCGCTGGTCACCGGTCATGAAATCGTCAGCCTGCCCTCCGCGTCCACGCTGGGTGTCCTGCGGCAGCAGGTCTCTTCCCGGCCAATGCCCAAAGGATCTGTAGCGGTGTTCGGCGATCCGGTCTTCACACGTGACGATCCTCGTGTGAATGAACCGGCTTCAGTCTCGAAACATTCCCGCCCGGAAGAATCGCTGGTCGCGCTGCGATCAGTGGAACTGCGTTCCGCACAGGATGCCGGCCTGAAGCAGTTCGACCGGCTACCTTCGACCCGCTCGGAAGCAGAGGCCATTGCTGGGTTTGCGGGCAAGAGCGGCCGGAGTTTCCTCGATTTTGACGCCACTCGGGAGGCTGCGATCAGCCCGGATACAGAGAACTACCGCATCCTGCATTTCGCCACCCACGGCCTTCTTGATAACCGTCACCCGGAACTCTCCGGGCTGGTCTTTTCGCTGGTGGACCGGCAGGGGCACCCGAAAAACGGATTCCTGCAGGCTTTTGAAATCTACAATCTTCGACTCTCCGCCGAACTGGTGGTGCTCTCCGCGTGCCAGACGGCGATCGGCAGCGATATCAGAGGCGAGGGGTTGCTGGGTCTTTCGAGAGGTTTCATGTACGCTGGCGCGCCGCGTGTGGTTGCCAGCCTGTGGAAAGTTCCCGACTTAGCCAGCGCGGAACTAATGAAGCGGTTCTACCGGGGGATGATGGTGGAACGAAAGCCGCCGGCCGCCGCTTTGCGGGCAGCGCAGGCCGAATTGCGAAGCCATCCGCGCACCGCCGACCCCTTCTACTGGGCCGGTTTCGTGCTGCAGGGCGAGTGGAAATAGGATGGCCCCGCATCCTGGTCGCTCTGAACAGGAACCGCTGCCAGCCGAACTGGTAGCCCGCATTCTGGCAGGCGACCGGACTGCCGAAGAGGCGCTAGTCAGCAAATACGGCCGTGGCATCGCGATCATCCTTCGGCGAGCCGCCAATGGAAGAGCCGTAATGGACGATCTCTTCCAGGAGGTTTTTCTCCGGGCTGTCGAGAAAATCCGCGCCGGTGAAGTCCGGGAGCCGGAGCGGCTGTCAGGTTTTCTCTGCGGTCTGGCGCGAAACCTTGCGATCGACCACTTCCGGCGGGAAGCCCTGACCGGCTCCGGCACGGAAAGCGTTACCCACCAGCAATCCGACCCTGGTCCGGGGCCACTCGACCAGGTTTTGCAGGCGGAGGGTCAGGAGTTCGTTCGTCAGACCTTAGCCGAACTACCGGGAGCGCGAGACCGGCAACTTCTCTTACGCTTTTACATTCGGGAGGAGGATAAAGATCGCATCTGCGCAGATCTGAAGCTCAGCAGTCTGCAGTTCAACCGCGTCCTGCATCGAGCCCGAGAACGATTCGGTGAACTCTACAGGAAAGCAGTCAGACATCGCTCCCCCGAGCAGGCAAAATCTGTCAAAAATCAAGTAGCGGGAAATTTTAAGGAATAGTGTGTATCTTTATCTCACTCTTCCATCAGGAATGAACTTAAGAAGCCGATGAACCACGAAGAAATAGAAGAGCAGAACATCACGGAGCGCTACCTGCTGCATCAGCTCTCCGCGGCGCAGTCTGCGCTCTTCGAAGAACATTTCGTGGATTGCCCCGTCTGCCTGGACCGTCTGGAAGACGCCGAGCGATTCCGTTCGGCCCTGAAGCCGCTTGCAAATGAGCTGGCGCAGCCTGCGGCAATGCCAGGGCGGCGGACGGTATGGCCGCGCGCCGCAATGGCCCTCGCAGCGGTTTTGCTGGCTGGCCTGTTCGTGGCGCGTGACGTAAACCTGCGCAGCGAGCTGGAAGCGTCCCGCGCCTCCGCGACCGCCTGGCGGGAGCGATTCCAGGATGAAAAGAATAAACGAAGCCAATTTATTGCCACGCCCCACGCCGCGGCCACGTTTTTCCTGAGCAGCACCCGCGGACAGGAGAGCGCGGATTCCGATCCCGTCAACCCCGTAAAGCTGCCCACGGGAATCGATTGGGTAGTTCTCGCACTTGAAGCGGAGCAACCGCAGCCAGGCACCCTGCGCGCAAAGCTGCTGGACGCAGGCGGCAGAGGCATCTGGAGCGTCTCGGGCCTGCAGACCGGCCCCCGGCAGGCGCTCAGCGTCATTGTGCCCGCAAGTATTCTCGCGGTCGGTAATTACACTCTGACGCTTGAACGGCTCTCGCCCGCGGGGGCCTATCAGCCAGCCGGGAGTTTCCGCTTCGTGGTCTTGTCCGCGCCGTAACCAAAGCTTCGAAAAAAGATCCAGTTCCCCTGCGATACAAGCCCGCTCCGCCCCACTTCTCCCCTTAGACAGAGACGGGGAACGGACCTGCCAGGAAGGCAGCCAATCTCCTGCTGCTGCATGGAGAAAAACAAACATGAAAAACGGTACTCAGCTACCGCGGACGGCGCTCACGGCAGCGTGTTTCGCAGCCCTTTGCTTCGCTCAAAAAGATCCGGGGGTGCGTGGCGGGCGCCCTGGTGCGGGGGGACCCATTCCCGGGCTTTCCGCCAATGAGCTTGCGCTCTTTAACGAAGGACGGCACAGGACCACTCAACTGGAGTCCGTCTGCGATAACTGCAGTGACGTTCCCCTGGGTGGTGAGACCGGGCAGGACCCTAACCTGCAAACCCTGACAAACTCTTCCGGCCTGGGCGCGAGATTCAATGGCGACCAGTGCTCGGTATGCCACCAGCAGCCAACGGTGGGAGGCTCCGGCGGCTTTCTTGTTCCCAATCCACAGGACGCTCCGGACCGGTACCGGCGCCCGGAAAACCCCATGTTCGACCTGATTCCTCACCGCAAGGGAGCCCGGAATCAGGTGCCATCATTCATTACGCAGTACGGTCCCATCCGGGAGGTGCGTTTCCAGAAAAAGCCGGACGGCACTCCGGACGGCGGTGTGCATGCACTCTTCACCATCGTGGGCAGAAGCGATATCGGTTTCCCTGGTTGCAGTGCCGCTGACCTGCCGCCGACGGACTTTGAAACCGAATATCGCAAGGGCAACCTTTCGTTCCGGATACCGCTTCAGACGTACGGCCTGGGGCTGATCGAAGCGATTCAGGACGCGACGATTTTGAGCAACGCTGGTCTGACAGCGGCTCTGCGGAGTCCTCTCGGCATTGCCGGTATCGTCAATCGGAGCGGGAACGATGGAACCATCACGCGCTTCGGCTGGAAGGCGCAGAACAAATCCCTGACTATCTTCGCGGGCGAGGCTTATAACGTCGAGATGGGGGTCACGAACGATGTCTTTCCTACCGCCAGGGACGAAAGCCCATCATGCAACCAGGGCGTCAACGAGCCGAACGACATCACTCGTGTGGACACCACTGACTACCGCAATCAATCGTTCACGAATCCGCTCCACATTCTGCCGGACTGGCTGGAATTTGCGATTTTCATGCGCCAGCTTGCCCCGCCTGAGCCTGCACCGTTTTCGGCCAGCGCGATTCGCGGCCAGCAGCTTTTCGGTACAGGAGTGAACAACCCGGGCATCGGCTGCTTCCTCTGTCACACTCCCACGATGGTGACCGGCCCGCGCCACGAGACCGAGGCACTGCAGAACCTGCAGGCGAACCTTTATTCGGACCTGCTGGTACACCGTATGGGTCCCGGCCTGGCCGACAATATTACGCAGGGCCTCGCCCAGGGTGACATGTTCCGAACAACACCGCTTTGGGGTATCGGTCAGAGATACTTCTTCCTGCATGACGGCAGAACCAGCGACTTACTGGAAGCCATCAATACTCACGCGGCGCCTGAGGATAACGACCAGAGCGCGCCAGGTAATAAAAGTGGTGTCTATCCGGCATCCGAGGCAACGGCGGTGACACGGCGATTCCGGGCTTTGCCGCCGGCGGATAAACAGGCGATTCTCGATTTCCTTCGCTCGCTCTGACGACAGATAAACACCAGCGGCCTGTTGAGAGGGTACCTGCCTGCTCAGCAGGCCGCTGGTCTTTCGGCCCCGCAGTCTCGTGATAACATCGCAGCAATCCGTGGTGACGCATCGCACGTCTGCCTCCGGAAAAAGGAGGAATTCAAATGAACCGCCGCAAAATGCTTCTAACCGCGCTCTCTTCTGCGAGTGCTGTTTTCTTATCAGCCGCCCCGCAAAAGGAAAAACACGATCGGGACGATGACGAGGATAAGGGTGGCCGGGGAAGAGGACGCGGCCGCGGCCGCGGTCAGGCCCAGAGTGCTCAGTCCGCTCCGAATCAGGGTTATTTCCGGGAGGAATACGCCGAGGATCTGCGCCGCCACTATAACGGAGAGCGCGACCTTCCCCCAGGACTGCGCAAGAAATACTACCGGACGGGGACCCTGCCGCCAGGCTGGGAAAAGCGGATACGGCCTTTCCCTCCGGCATTGATTCAGCGGCTGCCGCCTCCTCCACCCAACTGCGAACGGGGTTATCTCGACGGGTATGCGGTGGTTTACGATCGCCGCACCAGGGTTATCGTGGACGTTCTGGACATACTGAACGCGACGATCCGCCGCTAGTTTCCAGCCGCAATTACCGCGGGCGGAACTCCGACGCGAAGTCGAGCACGCACATATTGTGGTACCCGGTATGGGGTCCGCAGGCAATTCCGACAACGCGCCAGCGAGGGTCCAGGAGAGTCTTCCTGTGCCCCCGCTCCGGCACTCCATCGTCGATCACCAGTTGCGAAATAATATCGGCGCCGCTGCCGTCTCCGTAGCTGATGCATTCCGAGATGCCTCCCGACCATTCGCCGAAGCGTGAGATTCTCTGGTTGAAATTACTCCCGTTCGAGCCCTCGTGCCCGAGCAGACCGCGGGGTCCCGTGTCCTGAACATGCAGGCGGGCGGCACGCGCCAGGCCAGCGGCAGGCAACAAGGGCTCCAGCGGAGTCCGGACCGAACGCAGTGCCGCAATCGCTTCCTCTACCGCGCTGCGTCCTTCCTGGGTCTGGAGGGGAATCTCTCCGGGAGGAGAGAAGAGTCTGCCGCGAAAGTAGCGGCGCTCCGCACTGAGCGAATTACTCCAGGCGGCGGGATCCTGACGAAGCCGATTCAGCGCCTGAAGAACCCCGCTCTCCAGATTGGGCGGCGGACCGGGGATGCGGTGCTGCGCTTCGAGCAACTGCCCGCCTAGAGGGAGCGCCAGCAAGAGCAACAGGACCCACCCGAACCAGGAACCTCGCCCTGGAAAGAAACAACCGGACATTTGAAATCTCATCCCCAGGCTCAATAGCCAGCAATATAGCAGCCCCCGCAGACACCTTTTCCGTGGCACATCGGACAAATGCAGTTTGTGTTCTGTTCCCGGCTACCCGTATGGGGTCGGAAATCGTACGGCGGACGACCAAAGTACAGTACCCGGGGGATTGATCCCGATGTGGCAATAGAGCAGCATTGAGCCGTGCACATGATTTGGATACTTGCGCTGCTCTGCCTCATGTGTCTGCCGCTCGTCTGGCGAATGCAGGTCCATCGTCGCCACAGGCAGGACACCCGGTCCATGCGAATTCACCTGAATCGCATTACTCAGAGCAGCGAGGGAAATTGAGAAAAAAGGTCGGCGAAACCACTATCCGGATAGCCGACGGTTTATAGTACTTCGGGCGAGGTGTCCATAACCGAAGTGATATATCCGCCGGGACGTGCCGGGAGGATAATGAGTCGAAATTCTTTTCTTCGAGCCGATAAGGACGGGGAATGTCGCAAAAGCTTTGGCTGGCTGGAATT
>Ga0105237_10004991_pt1 | contig 15119 bp, 14 predicted proteins | sample KBSC24metaG_FD_81520 | JGI IMG/M metagenome (GOLD analysis project Ga0105237, IMG submission 81520) | Corn rhizosphere microbial communities from Kellogg Biological Station, Michigan, USA - KBS C2-4 metaG | ecosystem: Host-associated > Plants > Roots > Rhizosphere > Soil | place: Michigan, USA... | reverse complement strand
TGGGAGCGCAACGGGTGGATGACCGCCGCAAAGCAGCCGGTGAAGAACGTCGACCTGTGGAAGCGGCTGCAGGCGGCGTGCGCGCGGCACCAGGTCGAGTGGTTCTGGGTAAAGGGTCACTCGGGCGTCGCCGACAACGAGCTGGCGGACGTGCTCGCGACCAGGGGCATGCAGGAAGCGATCACCGCATCCGGCGGTAGGCTTCTCAACGGATAGTGGGGCGCGCGGACGCGCCAGCGAAACGAGGAGACAGCGTGCCAATCACCGTGTTGCTCGAGCTCAAGTTCAAGCCGGAATCCGTCGCTGCTGCACGCGAAGTGATGGGCAACGCGCTCAAGGACACCCGTGCGTTCGACGGCAACCTGGTCACCGACGTCATCGTCAACGAGGACGATGACGCCCACTGGATCATCTACGAACGCTGGGAATCCGTCGAACAGGACGAGGCGTACCGGAGCTTCCGCGCCGGCGAGGGGAAGATCCTCGAGCTGCCCCCGCTGCTCGCCGCACCTCCGGTGAAGACGCGGTATCTCGACACAGACGTCTGAGGTCGGGCCTAACGCTCGTCCCTAGGTCGCAGGAACTCGACCTGCCTGTCGGTCAGCAACGGCCGGACGCGTTCGACGACCAGTTCCTGGTAGTGGGGCGAGTTCAGGTGCGCCTCGAGTGCGGCATCGTCACGGTAGTGCTCGACCAGCACCAGTGCGGTGGGGTCGTCCAGGCTCCGAAAGACTTCGTAGCCAAGACATCCCGGCTCGGCGAGCGATTTCGGCCGAAGCTCGGCGACGTGTGCGAGCACACTCTGCAGCGATGCTTCCGTGGTCTTCCAATGCGCGATCACGACGACGGTCTCGGATGCTGCCATCAGATCTGCTTGAGAGCGTCGACCAACGCTTCGCCGACGACCGTGCCCGATTGCGGGTTCTGGCCGGTGATCAACCGCCCGTCGACGACGAGCTTGGACTGCCAGGGGTCCGTCGCCTCGTAGAGGGCGCCCTCCTCACGCAGGGCGGCTTCGAGATCGAATGGGACGTCGTCTTGGGCGTAGCCGTCTTCTTCCGCGGCCGAGAAGGACGTCAGCTTCTTGCCTCGCACGAGCGGCGAGCCGTCGTCGAGGGTGACACCGAGAAACGCCGACGGACCGTGACACACCGCGGACACGATCATGCCTGCGTTCCAGGCGTTGATCACTGTCGTTTGTACCTCGGGGTTGCCGGTGATGTCGACCATCGGGCCGAGTCCTCCTGGGAAGAAGACCGCGTCGTAGTCGAGCACGTCGACGTCGGACAGCTTGCGGCTGCGGGACAGGCGGCGATAGGCCTTGCTGTTCAGAAAGGCGGTCTGCTCCTCGTCATCGGCGTCGAACCCGTCCTCCGGCGGCTTGCCGCCCAACGGCGAGGCGAACTCGACGGCGATGCCGGCGCGGTCGAGCACGCGTACGGGGTGGGCGATTTCGGGGAAGAAGAATCCCGTCGCCCGGTTGTGGGGTCCGATCACGGCGGCGTTGGTGGCGACGACAAGGACGTACGGCACAGTCATGGCGATCTCCTCGCTCGGGTCGTGGTGGTTCGAAGAAATTATTAGGCGAGGACGGGGTTGGCCGGTCGTGTTCAGCGAACCAAGTGCGCGACGGCCGCGGTCATGCCTGGAAATGCCCCCGGCGATTCTCGGAGGAAATATTCGCAACCCCGTCGCGGTTCTCCATGCTGCGATGCTTATGTAACGTTGTTCCATAAGAGACATCGCCAGATAGACAGGAAGCACCATGACCAACGTCGTCTTCATCCACGGGCTTTGGGTCTCGCACACCGCCTGGCAGCCGTGGATCGAATACTTCGCCGCTCAGGGCCACCACGCCATCGCGCCTGCGTGGCCCGGTGAGTACCCCACCGTCGAACAAACCCGCGAGAACCCCTCAGACCAAGCGGGATTCGGCATCGACGAGCTGACCAAGCACTACGCCGCAGTGCTCGAAGAGTTCGACACACCCCCGGTGGTGATCGGGCACTCGTTCGGTGGTCTCATCGCCCAGAAGCTGTTGGGCCAGAACAAGGTCGCCGCAGCCATCGCCATCGACCCCGCCCCGATCAAGGGCGTGAAGCCGCTTCCGATCGCTCAGCTGCGCTCGGCGTTCCCGGTTCTGGGCAACCCCCTCAACCGGGGCCGCGCCAAGGGTTTGACCGAGGCACAGTGGCGCTATGGCTTCGGCAACGCGCTGACTCAGGAGGAATCCGATCAGCTCTGGCAGCAGTGGGCGATTCCCTCGCCAGGCAAGCCGCTGTTCGAAGCCGCGATCGCGAACTTCTCCGGTAACTCGCCCGCCAAGGTCGACGTCACCAACGGCACACGGGGACCGCTGCTCATCACGGGCGGTACCGCCGACCACACCGTGCCGCTCGTCTCCACGAAGGCCACCCACGGGCTGTACGCGAAGTCCGGCGCCATCACCGACTTTCACGAGTTCGAGGGCCGCGGACACTCGCTGACCATCGACAAGGGATGGCGCGACGTCGCCGACACCGCCCTGTCCTGGATGGCCGATCGGCAGGTCACCGCGGCATGACGGCCCGCCGTCGCACCGCCAGCCACCAGGTCTCGGCCGCGTTGCTCAACGCGGCCGAGACCGTGCTGGACCGCGACGGCACCAGCGGCGTGACCATCCGCGCCGTCGCGAGCCAGGCAGATGTCTCCCCCATGGGCGTCTACAACAGGTTCGAGAACAAGGATGGCCTGGTCGCGGCGCTGGCGATCCGGGCATTGGAGCAACTCGGCCAGGTGATCGACGTTGCCGACGGCGACGACCCGGTCGAACGCTTTCGCCAGGCGTGCCGAAACTACCGCGAGTTCGCCCTGCGCCATCCCGCTCGATATTCGTTGATCTTCGGCGCAGGCAGCCCGCTCGAAGACCAGTCCTCCGCGGTGGCAGACGCTGGCCGCGCCGTCTTTGCCGTGTTGATCCAGCTGATCGATGTGATGAAAAAACGAACTTCCGAACGGGATTCGACCGAAGACGCACAGGTGGTCTGGAGCGCCATCCACGGGGCGGTCACCATCGAGCTGGCTCGAATCGGTCAAACGACGAACGCCGACAGCACCTTCGAGCACATGCTCGACATGCTTGCGCACGAACTCGCAGCGACCCGCCGTCGCCGCTCTGCGAGGCGACCGCACGGCTCCTGAAATCATTCCCAGACCACCTCGTCGGGCGACTTGTCGGGCCGCATCCCCCGCCAACTGGGTTGACGTAGTCGACCGTCCGACGTCCGCTCGCTGTACCGCACCTCTCCCACCAACTCCGGGCGCACGTACGTCACCCCCTTCGCGTCAGGTCCGGTAAGCGCTGCAGTGAAGGGGGATTCGTCGGTGTGCAGCGGCGCCAAGGTCTTCTTCAACGCCGCCAGGTCCTTGTCGGTGAAGCCGGTCCCGACGCGGCCCGCGAAGTCCAGTCCGCCGTCGCCAGGCACGCCGATCAGCAGTGCCCCGATGCCGCTGGTGCGGCCGCCCTCACCGGCCCGCCACCCGCCGATGACCACTTCCTGGGTCAACCAGAGCTTGTCCTTGACCCACGACTGCGAGCGCCGACCCGGCTGGTAGGTGGAGTCGCGCTTCTTGGCGACCACACCCTCCCACCGTCGGGACCTGGCGTACTCCAGTGCCTCCGCGCCATCGCCGGGGATCTGCTCGGGGACGATCAACCCGCCACCAGCGGCCAGCATCTCGAGGATGCGCCTGCGGTCGGAGTACTTGGCGCGCAACAGGGGTCGCCCGTCGAGTTGTAGCACGTCGAAGGCCCAGAACTCGATGTTGGCTCCGGCCGCGCGATTCTGCATCGCCCCGAAGCTCGGCACGCCGGACTCGTCGAGCGCTACGACCTCACCGTCGAGGATGACGTGGTGATCGGCCAGATCGGCGGCAAGTGCTTCGAGTTGGGGGAACTCGCGCGTGACATCACGGCCACTGCGCGAACGCAATTCGAGTGCACCGTGGTCGGCGTCGACCAGCAACCGGTAGCCGTCCCACTTGCCCTCGAATGCCCACACCACGGAGTTGAGCCGCTCCACCGAGCCATGTGTCGCCAGCATCGGCGCCATGTCCTTCGGCGAGAACGTCGCCTGCTCCTTCATCCGGTGGGCGAGCCAGTTCTTTCCGCCCGTCTGGATCAGCGCGTAGCGTCCCTCGATCTTCGCGCCGTGCAGGGTGACGATCACCTCGCCGCCCTTCTCCGGGCCGCCGGGGCCGTGGTCGCGGAACTTCTCGGTCTCGTACGTACCCGAATCCCAGACGATGACCTCGCCACCGCCGTACTCCCCCTTGGGAATCGATCCCTCGAAGGTGGCGTACTCCAGCGGGTGGTCCTCGGTGTGCACGGCGAGGTGATTCACCGACGTGGTCTCCGGCAGGTTCTTCGGCACGGCCCACGACACCAGCACGCCGTCGCGCTCCAGCCGGAAGTCGTAGTGCAGCCGACGGGCATGGTGCTCCTGGATCACGAAGCGGTCGTTCTTCCCCAGAGCCGGCGCCTCCGCAGGCACCGGCTCAGGGGTCTTGCCAGGGTCACGCATGCGGCGGTAGGTGGTGAGTTTGTCTGCGACCGGGGCATTTTCGTCGAAGGCGGCGAACAGGTCTCCGTCACGGTCGACGCGCTCGAGCACCTCGTCGAAGCGCAGATGACGCAGATCGGGATCCTCGAACTCCGCCCAGGTTCGGGGTGCCGCCACCATCGGCTGGTCCCTTCCCCGCATCGAGTACGGCGCGATCGTGGTCTTGGCCGAGCTGTTCTGACTCCAGTCCAGGAACACCTTGCCGTCGCGCAGGCTTCGGGTCATGGTGGCGGTGACCAACTTCGGCATCGCCTTCTCCAGCTGCTGAGCCACCTTGCGCGCCAAGACCGACGCGCCGTGTGAGCTGATCGGATCGGTCAGCGGCACGTAGAGATGCACGCCCTTGCTGCCGCTGGTCAGCGGGTAGGTGTCCAACCCGATGTCGCTCATCAATTCCCTGACCGCGCTGGCCACTTCGCTGAGTTGAACCATCGTCACGCCCTCGCCGGGATCGAGGTCGAAGACGATGCGCGTCGCTGGTCCCGCATCCGTCTCGTCGCCGACGAATCGCCACTGCGGCACGTGCACCTCGAGCGCGGCCTGCTGCGCGATCCAGGCCAGACCCTCCCTGGTGTCGATGATCGGGTAGGTGGTGGTGCCGGACTTGTGCGTGATCGAGCGGCGGTGCAGCCAGTCCGGCGCCGACGACGCCAGCTGCTTCTCGAAGAACGCCGGCTGCTCGACGCCATTCGGCCATCGCTTGCGGGTGACGGGCCGACCCGCGATGTGCGGCAACATCACGTCGGCGATCGTGACGTAGTAGTCGAAGATCTCCGCCTTGGTGGTGCCCGTGGCGGGGTAGAGCACCTTGTCCGGGTTGGTCAACCGCACCCGCTCATAACGCTCCACCACCTCACGGTATTACGGGAACGGTCACCGGCCGGTTGCTTTCTCCGCTCTACCGCGGCGCGGCACATGGCCGGCGCCGATCGGGTTTAGGGTCGGACCCTCGACACGGTTGCCCAGCAGACCAGTCGGGGTTTCTTGCCGTCTCGTTCGTCGCGACATAGAGCTCCCCGTCGGTCATCATGGTAAGAACCATGGCCGTTGCCGTGGGGCAAGACCAAAACTGCCGCAACGATCCGCACACTGCACGGTGTTGGCTGTACCGACTCGACAGGCGCGAAGGAGAGTCGGAACCCGGCCCCCAGCCGAGCAGGCCGCCTGCTGATTCGGCGACGTTCTCGGCGGCAAGGCATCGATGGTCTCCGACAAGCTCCCAAATGGGACCATTATGCCCGCTAGCTGCAGTTTGCTGGACATCGACGCGTGGTTGGCGCGATTGGGTCCCGACCGAACGTGGTCGTTGGTTCGACCGCGGAAGTGTCGAGGCAGCGCTGCGGCCGAATTCTTTTGTGCCACATCGAAAGTTGTATTCATCGTCGAAGTGCGTTGCCGGATCGTGCTCCGGCAAATATCCACCGATGGCAATTCGACCTGAACGGTCGATAATCGCCGCGGCGGTCGCTCGACCATCGCTATGATCAGCCCGTCAACAGGGAGAACCGACTCGCTCAGTCGGCACAGGCCGCCTGACCCCGCATCCACGAAACGGGGCCAAGCCCAGGCGCGGGAGGTCTTTCATCCGATGGCAACCGAACTCGCTCGGATCGCCGCAGTCCTGAAGAGAACGTTGGAATCGCTTCACGGAACCGTCGACGACTTGGCGCGGGAACTGGTGAGGGTCCTCGGCGTCAACCAAACGGACCGCCGTGCCCTGGAGCTCATTCTCCTTGCCGGCGAGAAGTTCACGACGCCTGGAATTCTGGCCGACCGACTCGGTCTGACCGCCGCCGGAACCACGATCGTGCTCAATCGCCTGGAGAAGCTCGGTTACGTCAGTCGAACGCTCCATCCGACCGATCGCCGCCGAGTGATCGTGTTGGCCACCGATCTTGCTGCTCGGCGGATCTCCGAGCTGGTCTCCCCGCTGCTGGAGCAGGGCGGCAAGATGTTGTTGAGCCATTACAACGCCGAGGAGATCGACCTGATCGTCGGCTTCCTCAACCGCACCGACGAACTGCAACAAGCTCATCTGAACCGGATGCGTCAATTGGAGCCCTACCCTCGTTGATGGCAGGCCTAGTCGTCGTCGGCCTCCAGGACGGCGAACGGCGCGGTCGGTACCTCGGCGATGGCCAGCTTCGCGGCCGAGTCGGTGGGGATGACGTCACGGGCAAGCGCCGCAAGCGCTTTGTTCGTGCCGACGTCGTGACCGGCCTGCTCGCTGAGCAACCACCGCACTTCGAGCAGATCGCAATAGGCCTGGATGGCGGTGCCCTTGTGGTGCACCGCGTCGTGCGCCAGCTGCTGGTAGGGCCGCAGCACCTCGATGACCCACAGCTGTGCGGCGGTCGACTCGTCGACGTCGTGCCCGACCTCCCTGCACAACTGCGCCTGATAGGCGTGCAGGTCGCCGAGCAGGATGCGAGCCTGCCCCTCTCCGACGTCCAGCCCGGTCAGATCCCTTAGCCGCTGGGCGTGATAGCGCCGGTCCCCAACGGCCACATTGACCCGGAACTGGTCCGGGCTCGCGCTGACCGGTTCCATCGAGAGCTCGTCGACGGCGAAGCCGAGTTCGTTGAGGCGGCGGATGGTGCCCTCGACGCGGTACCGGTCGGTGAAGCCGAACACCGGCTCGGCATGCAGTGTGTCCCACAGCGTGTCGTATCGGACCTGGATGTGCTCGGCCTCGGCGATCAGCGTCGCCTGCAACGTCTCCGAACTCTCCAACCGCTCGGCGAGATCGAGCATGCCCATCGCGACGTTCTCCACCAGGATCTCGAGGTCGTGCTTGCGCTGCCCTCGGCTCAAAGACGGGTGCACCTCGGATGTTTCAGCGTCGACGAGCCACGCCTGCAGTGACTGGCCGTCCCGGGAGAACAGCGTGTTCGCCAGCGAGCAGTCCCCCCAGAACACGCCGTGGCGATGGAGTTCCACTAGCAGGCCCGCCATCGCGTCGAACAACCGCGCGCGGTGCTTGGGCTCGTCGGGTGGCAGACGCATGAATAGCCGGCGGTACTGCCAAGACCCCTCGAGGTAGCGAGTGACGAGGATCGCGGTTTCGAACGCGGGCTGTAACACCAGACCCGCCGGCCGCACGGCGGGCAGCCCCATGTCCTCGAGCCGACGCAGGACGTCGTACTCCTTGATCGCCAGCCGTGGCGGCATCTCCTTGACGGCCCAGAGCTGATCGTCGGCGTCGACGAACTTCACCAGGTGACGGCTGGGCCCGACGGCGATGTCACGCAGCGGCACGTCGGGCACGATCCAGTCCGACAACGGGCGATCCCACGGCAGCGCGAGAAGGCCCGGAGTCGGTGCACGGAGCCGGAACTCAGCCATCTCCCGGGTCGCTTCGCTCCTGCCCTCCGAACGGCGTCTGCATCGTCAGTTGATGCGCTCGCCCGTTTGCGGGTGGAACAGGTGCACAACGCCTTCGGGAGCCCGATGCAACCGCACGGTGTCGGCCAGCTTCGGTGCCTTGCGCGGATTGCACCGCGCCACCAGGTCGACGCCGGAGCTCGCGTGCGTGTAGACGAAGGCCTCACTGCCGAGGTCCTCGACCAAGTCGACGACGACTTCCACGCCACCGGAATCGGTGAGCTCGAGTTGCTCGGGCCGGATCCCGAAGGTGACCTCCGTCAGGCCCGCCTCGTTCAACTTGGTCAGATTGTCGCGTTCTAGTTCCAGCGTCGAGTCACCGATCTTGACGCCGTCGGCGGAAAGCGGCAGGGTCACCAGATTCATTGCGGGCGAACCGATGAAGCCCGCGACGAACGCGTTGGCAGGCCGATCGTAGAGCTCGTTGGGCGAGGCGAACTGCTGCAGTTTCCCGAAGCGCAACACGGCAACGCGGTCACCCATCGTCATCGCCTCGACCTGGTCGTGCGTGACGTAGACGGTGGTAGTGCCGAGCCGGCGTTGCAGGGCCGCGATCTGGGTGCGGGTCTGCACGCGCAGTTTGGCGTCGAGGTTCGACAGCGGCTCGTCCATGCAGAAGACCTGGGGCTCACGCACGATGGCGCGCCCCATCGCGACGCGCTGTCGCTGACCGCCGGACAGCTTGGCCGGCTTGCGATCCAGGAACTCGGTCAGGTCCAGGATCTTGGCCGCGGCCTCGACCTTCTTGCGTCGCTCGTCGGCCGACACGCCACGCAGCTTCAGCGCGAAGCCCATGTTCTCGGCGACCGTCTTGTTCGGGTACAGCGCGTAGTTCTGGAACACCATCGCGATGTCGCGGTCCTTGGACGGCACACCCGTCATGTCCTTGCCGCCGATCTCGATGGCGCCCTCGTCGATGTCCTCGAGTCCGGCGAGCATCCGCAGCGCGGTGCTCTTGCCCGAACCGGATGGCCCGACCAGGACGATGAATTCGCCGTCCTGGATGTCGAGGTTGAGGTTGTCCACCGCGAGTTTGTCCGAACCCTCGTAGATGCAAGAGGCGTTCTTGTAAGTGATTGCAGCCATTCTCTTCTCCGTGTCTCGTGAAGTGGTTGGGGTCGTCGTCTACTTGATTGCGCCGAACGAAAGTCCGCGCACCAGCTTGTTCTGCGCGAACCAGCCGCACAGGATCACGGGAAGGGCCGCCATCGTTGCGGCCGCCGAGAGCACTGCCCAGTACTGACCCTCACCGGCGATGAAGCCGACGAGGTACACCGGCATGGTCTGGGCGTTCACGGCGGTCAGGTTCACCGCGAGGAAGAACTCGTTCCACGCGAAGATCACGCAGATCAACGCCGTGGCCGCGATGCCGGGTGAGACCAACGGAAGGATCACCTCTCGCACCGAACGCCACAGACTCGCACCGTCCAGGCTGGCAGCCTCGAGGAGTTCGCCAGGCACTTCGAGGAAGAACGAGCGCATCATCCAGATGGCGATCGGCAGGTTCATCGACGTGTAGAGGACGACCAAGGCCCAGATGTTGTCCAGCAGACCGATGTTGGACACGATCACGTACAGCGGCAGGATCGCCGCGACGACGGGCAGCATCTTCGTGCTCATGAAGAAGAACAACGCATCCGACGTCTTGCGGACCGGCCGTAGCGACAGTGCGAATGCGGCTGGCACGCCGAGCAATAGCACCAGAATCGTCGACATGCCGGTGGCGAACACGGAGTTCAACATCGCGGGCCCGATGCCCTGGTTGAAGACCGCGGAGTACTGATCCAGCGTTGGCACGAAGAACAGCTTCGGCGGGTTGGTCGCCGCGTCACTCTCCTGTTTGAACGACGTCAGCACCATCCAGAACACGGGGAAGAAGAACCCGAGCCCGGCGAGCCACGCAACCACGCCCCACGGGCTGAACTTCCTGGACTTCTTCTTCCGCGCTGGAGCGGCATCCGGTGTCGCCGTGATTCGTTCGGCAGTTGTAGTCATGATTAGGCCGCCTCTTCCTTGCCGGAGAACGATTTGAAGATCAAGCGGAGCGCGAAGCTGGCGATGATCATCGTGAAGATGACGACGACCACGCCCATGGCCGCGGCCTGGCCCATGTCGAAGCCGAGGAACGCCCGCTGGTAGATGTAGAACGGCAGGTTCGCGCTGGCGACGCCCGGTCCACCTTGGGTCATCATGAAGATGGCGTCGAATGTGTTGACCAAGTAGACCGCGCCGAGCACGACGCCCAGTTCGATGAACCGCCGAAGGTGGGGCAGCGTCAACTCGCGGAAGAGCTGGAACGCGGTGGCACCGTCCACCCGGCCGGCCTCGAGCTGGTCACGAGGCATCGACGTCAGGCCTGCCAGGATCAGCAGCATCATGAACGGCGTCCACTGCCAGATCAATTCGACCATCACCATGGCCAGCGGGAACTGACCGATCCAGTCCACCGGGCCGATCCCCACCAGCGACAGCACCCAGTTGAGGATGCCGTTGTTGGGGTCGAGGATCGTCGTCTTCCAGATCAGCGCACCAGCAACGGGGGTGATCAGGAACGGCGTGATCAACAGCGTCCTGACGGCACCTCGTCCGAGGAACGCGCGGTCCAACAGCAAGGCTATGAGCAACCCCAGCAGGGCTGAGATCAAGACCACGCCGACGATCAGGATGACGGTGTTGCCTGCCACCGACCAGAATTGACTGTCCTGAATGACCGCAAGGTAGTTGTTCAGCCCCACGAATCGCCGCGAGCCGGGACGAACCAGGTTCCACGACAACGTCGAGTAGTACAGGGTGAACAGGAACGGCACCTGCGTGACCGCGATCATGAAGATCAGCGCGGGTAGCAGCGGCCCTCTCCGACGCCATCCCTCTGCGCGGCTAACGCCCACGTCCTGGGCCTCCCGGATCTTGCGGACCCGTTCGGCTACCTCCTTCGCGCCGGTATCGGCACCGGTATCAGCTGTAAGAGTCATCACTTCTCCTGGTAGCTCTTGCCGACGACCTCGGCGTATTGCTGTGCTTGGGCAAGCGCGTCATCGACGGACTTCTGCCCGGCGATCGCCGCACTGATCTGCTGGCTCACCCGCGTCCCCAGGTCCTGGAACTCGGGAATTCCGACGAACTGCACGCCGGTGTACGGAACCGGTTGCACCGTGGGCTTGTTCGGCGTCGCATTCGTAATCGACTGCAGAGTCAGCGGACCATACGACTTCGAGATCGCCTCGTATTCAGGGAGTTCGGTGTAGGTGGACGTACGGCTCCCGGGTGGTACTCGTGCCCAGCCGAGATTCTCGCCGACCAGCTTCATGTAATCCTTGCTGGTCATCCACGAGATGAACTTCCATGCACCGTCGGGGTTCTTGGCCGCCTTCGGAATGCCGAGAGCCCAGGTGTAGAGCCATCCCGAATTGGGCTTCTTGACGATCGGTGCCGGCAGATAGCCGATCTTGCCAACCAGGTCCGGATACGTCTTGGGATCCTCGAGAACGGAGACCGCCGACGTCGCGTCGTACCACATGGCCGTCTGGCCCTGGCCGAAGAGATTGGCGCACTCTTGGAAACCGGTTGAGGAGGCGCCCAATTCACCGGATTCCTTGATCGTGTTGACGTAGAAGTTGACGGCCTCCTTGACCTCGGGGCTGTTCAACTTCGCATTCCACTGGTCGTCGAACCAGCGACCACCGAAGGTGTTGATGACCGTGTCAAGGGGTGCGAGCACCTCGCCCCAGCCCGGCTTGCCGCGGAGGCAGATCCCCGCCCGGTCGTCGGTCTTCAGGGTCTTCGCCCAATCCGCGACCTCCTGCCAGGTCGGTTGGTAGCTCGGATCTGGGTTGACCTTGATGCCAGCCTGCTCGAAGAGGTCCTTGCGGTACATCAGGAACGACGACTCACCGTAGAACGGGACCGAGTACATGTTCCCCTTGTAGGACAACGAATCCCGCAGCGAGGGAATGAAGTCGGCCTCGTCGTACCCCGGAGTGTTCTTCGCGTAGTCCGAGAGATTGAGCAACCAGCCGTCCTTGGCCCATTGCGGGGTCTCGAAGTTGCTTATCATCACGACGTCGAACTGACTGCCGCCCATGGCGGTCGACATGGTGATCTTCGCCCTCGCCTGGTTCTCCGACAGCGAGATGAACTTCAACTTGATGCCGGGGTTCGCCTTTTCGAACTCCGACGACAACTTCTGGGCGTCGGCCATCTGCGAGTTGGACACCAAGGCGATCGTCACCTCGTTCTCCGACGACCCCAGGCTTCCCGCGCCCGCGCACCCGGCGGTCAGCGTCAACGTCGCCGCCGCCAGACACACCGACAGCTTGCGTAACATTGTCAGTTTCATCTCACTCCATCCACTATTGGGATTCCAAAAGCCAACGTGCACAGTCGATGTCGCACACCAAGAGCTTGGCAAGGCCCCCGCGCAGCGCGCCGAGCGTGGCCTGATGCTTGGCCGCTCCACTCGAGACCAAGATGGTCTTCTGGCAGGCTCGTACGTCCTCCAGCGGAACCGATACCGCGCGGTGCGCGAGTTCGGTGACGATGGGGGCGCCCGCCGAGTCGAAGAACCGTCCGCCGATCTCGCCGACAGCGCCGAGTCCGATCAGCTCGTCGAGCATGCGGTTGTCCAGGAAGCTGCCCTCGAACAGCGTGGTCGAGGTCGATGCCGCACCGACGCCGAACAGCATCGCGTCGGCCCGCCTACCGGCCTCCAGGGTGCGGGAGATCACCGAGTCACTGCGCATGGACACCACGGTGGACGGGTCGGCGTACAGAGGGGCGGGTAGGCGGATCGCGCTGGCCCTCAACACCTCTGCGCTGCGGCTCAAGACGTATTCCATGCCCGTCTGGTAGGCCGCGGTCGACATTGCACCGTCGAGCTGAACCACCGTCCTGCAGCTCGCCACCCCGGGAGCCAGACCCGAGGTGACTGCCACCTGCTCGGGGCCCCAGGTGAAGCCGAGCACGTCGTCGGCCGAAAGGCGGCGCATCAGCAGCGCGGCGGCCGCACGACCGACGCCTGCGAACCCCGCAGGCCGACCAGGCGCTCCGTCGTCGATGCCGTGTCCGGTGACGACGGCCTCGGTGAGACCGAACTTCTGCTCGAGCTCGCGTTCCTCGTCGGCGTGCAAGTCGTCCTGCAGGGTTGCAGGCACGACGATGTCGATGCGCACCAAACCCTTGGCCTTGGCCCTGGCGATCAGCCGTCCTGCGGTCGGGCGCGAGACGCCGAGCCGCCCTGCGATCTCCGCCTGGGTCAGTCCATCGAGGTAGTAGAGCGTCGCCGCGCGCAATGCGAGGCGCAGATCCTCCGGCGTGGAACCCGAAATACCGACGGGTTCGGCCACTTGGCCGTTCGACGTCGGTGTCGCCATGATCCCGTCCCGCCTTCCTCGTTTCGGTGAGCAAATGCTCAAGGGTGCGTGTAGATGCTCATCACGCTAACATGTGAAGTGTGACGTACACAACACCTTCGGCACCGACCAAAATGCGGGTCGCTGTCACCGACGAGGCCGACCGCATGCCGGGTACCGTCAAGCCGGTGGTGACCGTGTCATGAAACTGAACAGCGCAACGTTGCCGGCGATCCCGATCGCCAAGCCCACCTACGATCGCGACGAGATCAGCGTCGGCATAGTGCATTTCGGTGTCGGTGGTTTCCACCGTGCACACCAGGCGATGTACGTCGACCAGCTCCTCGAAAAGGGCGTGGCGAAGGAGTGGGGCATCTGCGGTGTCGGCGTGATGCCCGCCGACAGGAGGATGGCCGACGTGCTGGACGCCCAGAACGGGCTCTACACCCTGGTGGCCGAGCACGCCGACGGCACCCGCGAGCCACGCGTCATCGGGTCGATCGTCGACTACCTATACGCCCCCGACGACCCCGCCGCGGTCATCGAGTTGCTCGCCGCACCGAGCACCAGGATCGTCTCGCTGACCATCACCGAGGGCGGCTACGACATCGACCACCAACCCGCGGGCGGTGTCAGCGTGTTCGCCCTGGTGACCGATGCCCTTGCGCTCCGCCGCGAACGCGGGCTGCCATCGCCGACGATCGTCTCCTGCGACAACATCGAGGGCAACGGTGACGTCGCGCGAGCGGCCTTCACCGCACACGCCGAGCGGACGCATCCGGGTTTGGCGGACTGGATGGCCGAGCACACCAAGTTCCCGAACTCGATGGTCGACCGGATCACCCCGGTCACCTCGCCCGATGTCATCGAGGCGCTGGCAACGGAATTCGGCGTCGAGGACGCGTGGCCGGTATCCGCAGAGCCGTTCACGTCGTGGGTGCTGGAGGACCACTTCTCCGACGGCAGACCGCCGTTCGAGGACGTCGGCGTATTGCTGGTCGATGACGTGACGCCGTACGAGCTGATGAAGCTGCGGCTGCTCAACGCGGGCCACCAGGCGCTGTGCTACTTCGCGTATCTGGCCGGCTATCGGCTGGTGGCGGACGCGGCGGGCGATCCGTTGTTCGCCGAATTCCTGCTGGACTACATGGATTCGGAGGCGACGCCGACGCTGCTGCCCGTTCCTGGGATCGACCTGCCAGAGTTCAAGAAGATGGCGATCGAGCGGTTCGCCAACCCCGGCGTGCGCGACACCATCGTCCGATTGTGCTTCGGCTCGTCTGATCGCATCCCGAAGTGGCTGCTCCCCGTGATCCGGGAGAACCTGCGCAGCGGCGCACCCATCCGACTGTCCGCCGCCACGGTGGCCAGTTGGGCCCGCTACGCCGAGGGCGTCGACGAGCAGGGCGAACCGATCGACGTGCAGGATCAGCTCGCGGATACCCTCGTGCCGCTGGCCCGTTCGCAGCACGAGCACCCGACGGCGTTCATCGACAACACCGCGATCTTCGGCGACCTCGGCAAGCAGCCCCGCTTCGTCGAGGCCTATCTGTGGGCACTGGACTCGCTGCACCGCGACGGCGCACGGGTGACGCTGGAGACGCTGTTGCGCAAGGACGCCGAGTCATGACGCCGCGAAGACGATCGCGAGTGAGGATCGCAGCGAGGCACGAGCGAGGACCGGAGCGAGTGGGAGTCGAGTCATGACGCCGCGAAGACGATCGCGAGTGAGGATCGCAGCGAGGCACGAGCGAGGACCGGAGCGAGTGGGAGTCGAGTCATGAGC
>Ga0105237_10004986_pt1 | contig 15131 bp, 16 predicted proteins | sample KBSC24metaG_FD_81520 | JGI IMG/M metagenome (GOLD analysis project Ga0105237, IMG submission 81520) | Corn rhizosphere microbial communities from Kellogg Biological Station, Michigan, USA - KBS C2-4 metaG | ecosystem: Host-associated > Plants > Roots > Rhizosphere > Soil | place: Michigan, USA... | reverse complement strand
GATCCGCCCGGGCGAACCCCAGCACATGGCCTTCGTCGAACCCAGCTACTTCGACCTCTTTCCCCGCAAATGGGTCGCCGGTAACCCCGCCACCGCTCTCGCCGCCCCCTTCTCCGTGGTGCTTACCCGCTCGGAGGCCCTGCGCTATTTCGGCGGCAACGGCCCGCAACAATGGATGGGTCGCACCCTCATCTATCACGATTCACTCACGATGTCGGTCACGGGGATCGTCGAAGACTGGACGCACAACAGCGACCTCCCCTTTACCGATCTCCTCTCATACACCACGATAGGCTCCAGTTTCCTCCAAAAAGATATGAACGGCTGGAACATGTGGGAAAACGTCGCCAACGCCTATGTCAGGCTCGCCCCCGGCGTCACCCGCGCCCAGGCCGAACGGCAATTCCCCGCCTTCTTCGCCCGTCATTCCCAACTACCGAAAGAATTGAAGGGCGAACTGCACCTGCAACCGCTCGGCGATGTTCACTTCGACGCCGCTTACCATGACAACTATGGCCGCCGGGCCCACAAACCGACGCTCTATGCCCTCATCGGGATCGCGTTGTTCATCCTCCTCATCGCCTCCATCAACTTCATTAACCTCTCCACCGCGCAGGCCGTCCAGCGCTCGCGCGAAGTCGGCGTCCGCAAGGTGCTCGGCAGCAGCCGCCTCGGGCTTACCACGCAGTTCCTGATCGAGACCGCCCTCATCGTCGCGGCCGCCATGACCCTCGCCCTGTTGCTCGCCAATCCCGTCATCCGGGCCCTGCATGGCTTCATCCCCGAGGGTGTCAGCCTCAACCTCGCCAATCCCGTCACCCTCGGCTTCATCGCGCTAACGGCAATCCTCACCTGTCTCATCGCCGGCTGGTACCCCGCCCGCGTGCTCTCCGCCTTCCTTCCCGTCATCAGCCTCCGCGGCCAGGGCAGCCCGCAGCTAAACAGCCGGAGCTATCTCCGCAAGGGACTCATCGTTTTCCAATTCACGGTCAGCCTGCTCTTTATCATCGGCACCCTGATCGTCGGCCGCCAGATACACTTCGTCCTCAACAACGATCTCGGCTTCAACAAAGACGCCATCCTCACCGTCGATGTGCCCTGGGAATCCACCCGCAACCAGCGCGAGCTGTTCACCACCGAGGTCGCCCGCCTATCCGGCGTCCGGCTGGCCAGCCTCGCCACCGAAAGCCCCGAGGCCGAAGGGCATAACGGCACCTTCCTCGAATACAAAGGTGCCGCCGATGTAAAGATCGACGCCGGCTGCGATCTCATGGACACCAATTACCTGTCGCTGTATGGATTTCACCTCGTCGCCGGCCGCAACCTGTTCCCCGCCGACAGCGCCGGCGCGTATATCATAAATGAAACCGCCGCCAAAGCCCTCGGCTTCCACCAGCCCGCCGATGCCCTCGGCAAGCTGCTGACCTGTGGCTGGGGCGGTCTCACCGGCCCCGTCGTCGGCGTCGTCAAAGACTTCCACGCCGAAAGCTACCGGTCGGCGATAAAACCCTTCTTCTACATCCCCAACAAAGGCCGCGGCGGCCTCGTCAGCCTCAAGCTCACCGCCGCCACCCGCACCGCCGATGCCGCAAAAACGCTGATCGGCCGCGTGGAGCATAGCTTCAAAGCCATCTTCCCCAACACCAACTTCAACGCGGCGTTCTTCGACGAGTCGATCGCCAAACTATACGAGCGCGAACAGAAGACCTCCCAGATCATGAACCTCGCCATGGCCATCGCCATCTTCATCTCCTGTATGGGCCTCTTCGGCCTGGCCGCCTATACCGCCAGCCAGCGCACCCGCGAGATCGGCATCCGCAAGGTCCTCGGCGCCAGCGTCCCCCATCTCGTATCTTTGCTTTCCCGGGACTTCGTCGTGCTCGTCCTGCTCTCGACCGGCATCGCCGTCCCCATCGCCGGCTGGGTCATGCATAAATGGCTGGCAGATTTCGCGTACCGCACCTCCGTCCCCTGGTACATCTACGCCGTCGCCGGTACCGGCGCCGTCGCCATCGCCCTGATCACGGTGAGCTTCCAGGCGGTGAGGGCCGCCACAGCCAATCCGGTGGAAGCTCTCCGGAGTGAATAAATGCCCGAAGCGCCGCCCCTAATCAAAAAAACACGCGCCATGCTAAAAAACTATTTCAAGATCGCGCTCCGCAGCCTCCTCCGGCACAAGAGCATCTCCTTTATCAACATTGTTGGATTGGCCGTCGGCATCGCCTCCTGCCTCCTCATCCTCCTCTTCGTCCAGGACGAGCTCAGCTACGATCGCTATAACAAGGACGCCGATCGCATCTATCGCATCGCCAAAGATTTCGGCAACTACGACGGCAGTCTCCTTCCCGACGCCACCACGCCACCCGCCCTCGCGCCCGCGATGCAAAAATTCATCCCCGAAGTAGCGCATGTTACCCGCGTCTTCCCCGGCTGGGGTAGCAAGACCCTCATCCAATACGGCGACGACAAGAAATTCCTCGAAGAACGCGTGTTCCGGGTCGACAGCAGCTTCTTCGACGTCTTCACCGTTCCCTTCGTCCGCGGTAGCGCCGCCACCGCCTTCAAAGATGTCAACGACGTCGTCATTACCGAAAGCACCGCAAAGAAATACTTCGGCAGCGAAGACCCGATGCACAAACTGCTGCGTACCGACCGCGGCGATGCGCGGGTCGCCGGTGTCGTCCGCGACGTTCCCACACAGGCGCATATCCATTATGACTTCCTTTTCCCGGTCCGGAAATTCTCCGGCGATATCGATCAGAATTGGGGCTGGTACAATTTCTACACCTACGTCAAGCTGAAACCGAATACCCGGATCGCCACCGTCGTCCCCAAGGTCCAGCAACTCTATAAGCAGAACGACAAGGACCCCAAAAATATCTTCTTTGCCACGGCGCTCACCGATATCCACCTGCATTCCGATCTGAAATGGGAGATCGAACCCAACGGGAACATCCTCTACGTCGTCGCCTTCTCCATCATCGGCCTGTTCGTCGTCGCCATCGCCTGCGTCAACTATATCAATCTCTCCACGGCCCGCTCGGCGCTCCGCGCCAAGGAGATCGGCGTCCGCAAGGTCACGGGCGCCGTCCGCGGCCTGCTCGTCCGCCAGTTCCTGATCGAGTCCATGGTCACCGTCCTCTTCTCCTTTGTGCTGGCCATCGTGCTCGCGCAGCTGGCGCTACCCGCGCTGAATGCCCTCGTACAAAAGCAGCTGTCGCTGTCCCTGCTCCTGCGGCCGGTCTGGCTGTTGGGCACCCTCGGCGCCGGGCTGGTGATCGGCCTGCTGGCCGGTCTTTACCCCGCCCTGTACCTCTCGGCCATCAAACCCGTGTGGGTCCTCAAGGCCCGTAACGTCCCCGAACGCTCCGTCTTCTCGCTCCGCAAGGTCCTCGTCGTCTTCCAGTTCACCATCACGATCGGGCTCATCGTGGGTACGGCTATCGTCCTGCAGCAGCTCTCTTATATCCGCAATGCGCGGCTGGGCCTCGACAAGGAACAGGTGATGATCCTCAGCGATGCCGGCAGCCTCTCCCGCAGCGACCGCGAAGCGATGCAAAACTCCCTGTTGAACATCAACGGCGTTCAACGCGTGGCCACGTCCAACGGCGTCATCGGCGGCATGAACTGGACCCGCACCATGCGGGCCAAAGGGTCCCGCAACGGCCAGCTCGTCAATTTCCTCGACATCAGCTATGACTACCTCAATGTTCTCGGGATCGCTGTAAAGGAAGGCCGCGGCTTCTCGCCTGCCTTCCCGGCCGATACCATCGCCGACAGCCGCGACCCTCAAAAGGAACGCTTCGTCGGCAGCGTCATCCTCAATGAAAAGGCCGTGAAGGATATGGGCATCCCCAAACCCGTCATTGGTCAGTATGTCACCTATGGGGAGGACAACGACACCGTCAATTATGTCCGCGTCGTCGGTGTGGCAAAGGATTTCCATTTTGCCTCCTTCCGCAGTGAGATAAAGCCCTTCGCCTTCTTTATCGGCGGCGCCTGGCAGACCAATTTCACCCTCAAGGTCTCTCCCGCCAACCTCGACAAGACGATCGCCGCCGTACAACACGTCTGGTCCAACTACTCCGGCGGCCGGCCGTTTCGCTATTCCTTCCTCGACGAGAGTTTTAGCAAGCTCTACCAGTCGGACCAGCGCTTCAACACCGTCATCCTCTATCTCACCGCGCTGGCCATCATCATCGGCTGTATGGGCCTGTTCGGCCTGACCGCGTTTATGATCCAGCGCCGCGCCAAAGAGATCAGCATCCGCAAAGTGGTCGGCGCCACCGTCCCCGGCATCGTCTTCCTGCTGTCAAAAGATTTCCTGCGGCTGGTCGCTTTGTCCATCCTCATCGCCACGCCGCTGGCCTGGTTCGCCATGGACCAGTGGCTTCGCAATTTCGCCTACCGCATCACCATTCAGTGGTGGATCTTCCTTCTCGCCGGAGCGATCGCCCTCTTCATCGCGCTGGCGACCGTGAGCCTGCAGACGATAAAAGCGGCGCTGTCCAACCCGACGGACGCATTGCGGGGCGAATGAGCGGTTTCACGGCTCAAGATTTGCGGAGCGGGTAGGCTGGAAATTTGTAGCTTCGGCGACAGTTTGTCGTTATGTTCCAAAAACACTTCTTCCCCCTCCTCCTCACCCTGACCCTCCTCGGCCCCGCCGCAGGCCACGCCCAGGAGCCGGTCGCCGCCGCCACCCGGGGCCAGCAACCCATCCCCGTCATCTTCGACACCGATATCGGCCCCGACTATGACGACGTCGGCGCCATCACGATCCTCCACGCCCTCGCCGACAGCGGCAAGTGCCGGATCCTCGCGACCATGGCCAGCAACCGCTATGAAGGCATCGCGGCCGTCCTCAACGTGTTCAACACCTATTTTCACCGCCCGGAAATCCCCATCGGCGTGCCCGGCGGCAACGCCCCCGATATCCGCGATCAGCAGCATTGGACCGATAGCATCATCGCCAACTATCCGCACACCCTCCAAAGCAACACCGACGCCGGCTACGCCATTCCGCTGTACCGGAAGATCCTGGCTCAGCAGCCCGACCACAGCGTCGTCATCGTCACGGTGGGATTCCAGACCAATCTGGCCGATCTTCTCGAGACCAATCCCGACGAAAATTCCCCGCTCGACGGCCTCCAGCTTGCAAAGAAAAAGGTGAAATTGCTGGTCTGCATGGCCGGCGGCTTTCCCCGCGGCAATGAGTTTAATATCAATCGCGACGTCTCCGCGTCCCTGGCCGTTTCCAGGAATTGGCCCACCCCCATTATTTATAGTGGATTCGAGATCGGCAAGAAAATAAAGACCGGCCTGCCCCTCGTCAACAACACTTCCATCCAGCACAGTCCCGTAAAAGACGCCTTCCGCATCAGCATGCGCCAGGCCAGCGAGGACGCACAGGGCCGGATGAGCTGGGATGAAACGGCCGTCCTCGTCGCCATCAACGGCTACTCCCCCTGGTACAGCCTCCGGCGCGGACATATCGTCATCGACACCTACGGCTCCAACACCTGGGTCGACGCCGTCGACGACAAGCAAAAGCAGTCTTACCTCATCGAGGCCCTTCCCGCCACGACCGTCCAATCCCTCATCAACAAACTGATCCAGCACCAGCCGAAATAAATCGCCGGGTACCCCACGCCCCAACCCCTCGGAACGCCATCCCCTGGCCGCCCCGTCCCCTCGGGCAACCGCTCACAAAGGGATTTTGCCTTCCATAGTACTATATATAATATAGTAGTTTGCATTAACTATCTTCAGGATCAAACCTATAAACACAGTTTTTATGAAACACTTCCTTCTTGCCGGCCTCCTCGTGGCCGCCAGCCTGATCGGCTATGGCCAATGTGACAAAAAAGCCCTCCTCACCTCCTCAAAGACCGATCATCTCGGCGCGGACAGCAGCGTCCAACGCAGCGTCGACGAAAACACCATCGTAGAATTTGATCACGCAACTTTCAGTGTCGCACCGGGTAATAACCCGAAAATGACGGGTAAGGTCAATTCCGTCACTTGCAACTGGTCCACGCCCTATAAGGTCGGTCGTACCCAGATGAAGGTCACCCTTACAAATCCTGAAGGCGAATCCAAGGAAGCCACCATCACGATCGAAAGCAAGGCCGGCAAGATCGTCCTGCTGGCCGTGCTCGATGACGAACCCGACAAGAAGATCCGCCTCGTAGCCGATAAGTTCGAGGAAAAACAATAGGTCCCTTTTCGCCGGCGAATGCAGCGGGAACGGGTCCGGTCAACGCGGATTACGCGTTGGCCGGCTTGTTCATCAACTTCTGCAACAACCCCGGCAGGGCGCCCGCAATGGCCCCCGCCGCGGCGGGCGACAGCCCGAACTTTGCAGCCAGGCTGCTCACCAGCCCGCCTTCCACGGCCCCGGCAATCGGATTGTTGCCGCCGATGGCCGACTCCAGTTTCCCAAGCAAACCACCCAACATACCCTCGGTACCGGCGGGCGGTGTAGCCGCATTGGCCACATGATTGGCAATCTCATTGTGGATCTCTTCCTGTTGCTCCGCGGGGATGTGCTGAGCGATCTCAGGATTCTCAGCAAGATGCTGCTTCACGGTGTTTAAGATCTCTTCAAACATATGCTGTGATTTTAGTCCCTAAAGCTACCCTTTTTCCCACCGGGATAATCGTTATTTTAGAGTTATGGTTGTCCGCTTTCTTCGCCGGCACAGGTATACGATCCTCTACGGAGCGGGTCTGGCCATGCTGTTGTTCCTGTTGAAGTGGCTGGAGTGGCGGTTCATCATCTTTGACCATGCCTTTGAGATCTACAGCGGGCTCATCGCCGTGTTATTCACCGGGTTGGGCATCTGGCTGGCCATAAAGCTGGCAAAACCCAAGGTCGTCACCATCACCCTGCCGCCCGCCGAACGCGCCACCCCGGAGCCAGCTGCAGTAGATGTAGGCCCCGCCCCACAAGGATCCGCCGCCGCCGCCAATGCAGCCCCCGGTCCAACCGCTGCCGCCGATCCCGCCCCCGATCCAACCCCCGGCCCCGACCCGCGGACCATCGCCAAACTCGGTCTCAGCACCCGCGAATGCGAAGTCCTCCAACTCATGGCCGAGGGCCTCAGCAACCAGGAGATCGCCGCCCGGCTCTTCGTATCCCTCAACACCATCAAGACCCATTCCTCCCGGATCTTCGAAAAACTCGATGTCCGCCGCCGCACCCAGGCCGTCGAAAAGGCCCGCCGTCTCAAGGTCATCGCCGATCCGGCGCTTCACCCAAAAGCATGAAACCCGGCCAAAAACCCAAAATCACCCGAAAGTATGACCCAAATCCCGTCGCCACCCCCCATTTTTGAGGAACAAAACAACAGACCATGAAAAAAACCATACTCTCCTTCGGCCTCCTCTCCGGCCTCATCCTCGGCCTCTTCATCATCTTCGTCACGCTGGTCCACACCGGCAACGCGATCTGGGGTTACACCGCCCAGGTCATCGCCTTTGCGTTTATCTATGCCGGCATCCGGAACTATCGCGACAAATACAACGAAGGCCTCATCAGCTTCGGCAAGGCCTTCCGCATCGGCCTGGGCATCACCCTCATCGGCGCCACTGTCTATGTCGTCGCCTGGTGCATCGACTTTTACTGTTTTATCCCCGACTTCATGGAAAAATATGCCGCCGTCCTCATCAAGGAAGCCCGCGACAGCGGCCTCACGGGCGCGGCCCTCGATAAAAAGATAGCAGGTATAAATAAAATGGGGGACCTCTACAAAAGCCCCGTCATGGTGGTCCTCTTCACCTATGCCGAGGTCCTGCCCGTCGGCATCGGCATCTCCCTTTTGGCCGCGCTGATCCTCAAACGAAAAACCCCGAAACCCAATTGGCAACCCACGGCCTGATTGGCCTATATTTGACTCACACAACCCAAAAAAATAAACATGAAACGCGTAATCGGCATCGGCGGCATCTTCTTCAAATGTCAGGACCCGGAAAAGACGAGGGAATGGTACAAGACCCATCTCGGCTTCGACATGGAATCCTTCGGCTCCATGTTCTCCTATCAACAAAGCGCGGATGCGGCCAAGGATGGATATACCCTCTGGAGCCCTTTTGCCGAAAAGTCCAAGTATTTCGAGCCCTCGACAAAGGACTTCATGATCAACTACCGGGTCGAAAATTTGGAAGCCCTCGTGAAAGAGTTGGTAAAGGAGGGCGTGACCATAGTCGATAAAATTGAAGCCTCCGACTACGGGAAATTCGTGCACATCCTCGATCTTGATGGTAATAAGATCGAACTGTGGGAGGCCTAGCGGCTGCTGTGGGAAGCGTGACGATACCCCATTCTCACTTTAACTTTGGCGTTCCCCTCCGCTGCCGCCTCGGGTCGGGCTCTTCGCTATAGTCCTCGCGGCCTACGCTAACGCCGGCCGCTCCGGGCTGCCGCTGCGATCCCTAACGCGATTGCGCGAGGATGCCGGCAGTGATAACCTCAACGCTGCTCTTTTGCCCATCGCTTCTCCGCAGGCCGGCGCCCTGGCCTTCGTCGACGCTGCTTCGCCACGAGAGCTCCGCTCGTATCCTTCGTCGGCTCCAACACCGTTGGAACCTTCTCGGATACCTCGTTCGCATCCTTCGCTTTCAGCTCGGATGCACAACTTGGCGGCGCCTTGGGCAAAGTACCAGGCAAATGCAGTTTATTCAGCAAAGAAAGCCAGCAGCAGTAGAACAGCCCCGCCCGTCCGCAAGGACGAGGCCAGAACTTCGTCGACGCTGCTTTGCCACGCGTCTCCTCGTTCGCAACCTTCGCTTCGCTCGGTTGTGCAACAGGGACGACCGGCCCGGCCTCGGAAAGGGCAGGTGCGTAAATTCCGGCTTCTTATTTCGTGCGTATTTGTCGTCATGTTTCTCTCCGACCAGCTGCTGCTGTTTCGGTGCGATTTAATAACTCATTGACATTCTTTTATCATTGGCAAATTTTAAGCGACCTGGCAGGACGATTCTCGAATCAATTTTTAATGGATTTGCAGCGGCTTTCAACTCTATAAATCTAAATATCAATGAATTATGGCCAGTTTTTCAATTATCAAATTCTTCCGGAATTGTGAAGAAAAGGTTAAAGCAAAATGTTACCATTTTGGTAACCTTTTTTTGTACTTTTGCATATGAGGGTCATTGCCGTGAAGACGCTAAAGGATCATTGGGAAATTTTTCCGCAAGCGGAGCAGGCCTTACTAGCCTGGTACGAAGAAGTAGAAGCTGCACAGTGGAGCAATCCCAACGAATTAAAGGAACAGTATAGAAGCGCGTCCATACTGACCGATAAAAGAGTTGTATTTAATATTCATGGTAACACGTTCAGGTTAATCGTGGACATTGAATATCGGCTAAAAATAGTCTTCATAGTATGGTTTGGAACACACAAGCAGTACGATAAAATTGATGCAAAAAAAGTAAGTTATGTTAAAACCGATAAGAAATAACGCTCAATACGAAGATGCTCTCGCACGAGTGTATGCTTTAATGCAAAAAGACCTAAAGCCGGAATCGAAGGATTCTGATGAGTTGGAAATACTTTCTATTCTCATAAAAGAATATGAACAGGAGCATTATCCGGTACCCAATCCAAGTCCGCTGGAAGCAATCAAATTTCGACTTGAACAAATGGGTATGTCCGAAGCGGAGCTCTCCGATATTTTAGGGTATCGTTCGCGTAAATCTGAAATTTTATCCGGCAAAAGAAAGTTAAGCCTGGCCATGATCCGCAAGCTAAACGAGGTTTTGCATATACCTGCGGAAGTCTTAATTCAAGCATACTGAAAATGGTAATCATATCAAAATCTCCGGCTCGCAAATCGGCGACCGTATGATCAATAATTCAAGCTTTAATCGAGTAAAAGTTCTAATGCGGAAAAGAATGATAGACTTCTGATGAAATTTCTGGTAACCATATTAAAATTCTATTTACTTGGGCTTCTATTTGGTTGCTTAAGCACAAGGTTATTCCATACCAGTCATAGCGCTCTCGGGGAGTGTAAAATAAACTGTGTCAAATCTTAATTCAGTGAGTCTTATTGAGTAGTAGATCTACTTTTCACTTTTTCAATAAGCGTTAATGCTACCCGTTCAAGCAAGATAGCTAAAATTATTACAGGCAATAGATCAATTATTAAGTTTAAGAAATTAAAGTATGCAGGCGTCAATGGACCAGCAACGTTCATACTATATTCAGTGTAGAAGATTAACGGAAAACCATAGACATTGTCCCCATCAATCGGTTGTTCAATTTTAGCTGTTAGTATGATATCCACTGTGAAAAGCAATATTATTAGGATTGATATCCGAAAGGCTCTCTTCATAAGTCAGGAAGTTTAAATTAAACGTTGTGTCCAAAGAGCAAGTCGCCGCCTCTTTTTTACGGAGACCTATCATAGATCTGTACTCATTCTGTCTCCAAAGATAATTTTAAGTTGAGATGCTGAAACGGCCCATCCGTGCAACGGCATAGTCCATTTCCTGGCAATCCGCTCGGTGGCAAGGTAGATTAATTTCAAAAGGGCCATGTCACTGGTAAAGGCCCCCTTATTCTTCGTCACTTTCCGGATTTGGCGGTGGTAGCCTTCAATCGTATTGGTCGTATAAATCATTTTTCGGATCGCATCGGGGTACCGAAAATAGGTTGTCAACTTATCCCAATGGCGTCTCCAGGAATCGATCACTACCGGATATTTCTTCCCCCACTTCTCCTCCAAATCCAGCAGGTTTGTTTCGGCCTGGTCTTTATTCATCGCTTGATAAACGGGCTTTAAATCGGCCATAAATACTTTCTGGTCCTTGCTGGCCACATATTTCAGTGAGTTGCGGATCTGGTGAACCACGCAGGTCTGAACCTCGGTTTCGGGAAAGATCGTCCGGATTGCTTCCTCAAAGCCCTTCAGTCCATCGATACAGGCGATCAGGAGGTCCAGAACTCCTCTTTGCTTCAGATCGGTAATCACCCCCAGCCAGAAATTTGCCCCCTCGCTGTGGGACACATACATCCCTAATACGTCCTTCTTCCCTTCTCTGTTAATCCCCAGAATATTGTATACACACCGCGTCTGAACACGGCCTTCGTCCTTTACCTTATAGTACATCGCATCCAGCCACACGATGCAATACAGCTCTTCCATTGGCCGCTGCTGCCATTCCTTTACCAGGGGGACAACCTTGTCGGTAATGGCACTTAAGGTAGCCGCAGAAATGTCTGTATCGTAGGTCTCTTTGATATGGGCGCTGATGTCCCGGAGGCTGGTTCCCAAACCGTATAAGCCGATGATTTTGTCTTCCAGGCTCTGCGCCATGATCGTCTCCCGCTTCTTGACCATCTCGGGCTCAAAGCTGCCAAGACGGTCACGCGGTGTCGTTACTTCAATCGTACCAGACGACGTCTTTAGTTGTTTCTTGCTCTTCCCATTCTTTCGGTTGCCGGCTTCGCGCTCTTCCTCATCCAAGTGTCCTTCCATCTCGCCCTCCAGGATCGAGTTAAGCATCTCCTGCAACAACGGCGCAAAGGCTCCCTCTTTACCAAATAAAGATTTGCCACTGCGCAATTGTTCCTTTACCTTTTCCTTGGCTAATTCGTAATCAAATGGTTCTGAAGGTGGTGGGACTTTCTTTTTCATTTTTACTGTGTTTAAAGTTAAGAATTTAACTCTTGACACAGTTTATTTTACACTCTCCTCTCGAAATTGTCGAAACTCCGCAATTCTTCCTTGGCCCATTGATTTTTTTATTACTCGGATTGGCTATAGGTGGCCTTTTATTGCTCCTCAGCAAACCCAAAAACAGAATAAGGCTTCTTTTTTATTCTACTTTGGCAGGATTGATTCTATTCTGTATAACCATTGCATCTGTTCAATCCTACGATTGGTATCGCTCGAGATATTTAACAAACATAGAAGCGAATGAAGATTTTTTAAATGGCAACGCATCCTATCCTCTGCAAGAGAGGCGGGCTTTCAAAATGCTAACTGATAAATACAAAGACCCAAACGATCTTAGACTTGTTGAAACATCCGTCACGCGATACGACTCCATCGTGGATAGGGCAAAGACTGATGCCTTTGATATAGAATTTGTGTACTACAGTAAATATCTTAAAGGTCGTTATAGATCCGGCTGCAGAATTACCGGCAATCAGTCAATTCTTCAATATTTCGACCGCCCATTGAATGAGGCTGAAGAAATACAAGATGGATAGCTCAAAAAACGAAGGCCTTAGGGACGGGCTTAAAACAATACTTGACGATTCGACGAAACTGTCACTTGACAGTGTAACAAAAGCGACAATTCGCAAAAAGATAGAATCAAAAAAAATCGTCCCAGATACTCTGCCAGAGGCTAGATAATGCTTCATAATGCAATGTAAATGTTGATCTTGTCCAAAATATGCGACACTTCGACGTACTTCCCTCTATTTTCAAATAGGCTAGATTACGATGACAAAATTCGAACCCATTGCTATTGAATTTGAATAATTTATGTTTATTTACTCAAAATTTCTCCAAACGCGAAACCCGCTCTGGGAGCGGGTTAAAAAAGAAGGTAAAATTGGTCGTCCTTCCTGGATTCGAACCGGCAAGTTCAAATTAAATCCATTACTGCATTTTTACTAACTTGCTCATAATCAATACATTTCTTTGTTGAAAAGTATATTTGTATATTTACACAACCATGGATATCAAAGACCCAATATTTCAGCGTATAAAGAAATCGGTCGTTACAACAGCGCCGAATGCCAAGTTAGTGCTGTTTGGTTCGTATGCCAGAGGTACAAATACGGATGGATCGGACATCGATTTGCTTATACTCTTAGATAGTGACAGAATTACATGGCCAGAAGAAAAGCGTATTACTTATCCATTATACGATATCGAATTCGAAACCGGCACTGTGATTAGCCCGGTGGTTCTTTCCAAAAAGGACTGGGAATCGAAACACAAAATCACCCCATTTTATAAGAATGTTGCCAGAGAAGGCATTGTACTATGAACGAGCAAGACAAAGCCGAACTGGTAAAATATCGGCTGACCAGGGCCAGGGAGACTTTTAAAGAAGTGGACATCCTGGGTAAAGAATGAACTGTGGAATACGGCTGTGAACCGTCTTTATTATTCCTGCTTTTATGCTGTAATAGCCTTGCTGGCGGACCAGGATATTGAAGTACTAAGCCATTCCGGTGCACGGCAGATGTTTGGCTTGCATTTCATAAAAACAGGCAAGATCGATACTGAATCAGGAAGATTTTTAGCACGCTTGTTTGACCTTCGGCAAACCGGCGACTATGATGACTTTATCGATTTCGATAGAGAAAAGGTGACCGAATTGTTGGAGCCGACGGATAAATTAATTTCTGCAATCGAGGAATTATTGCAGGGCAAAAATAAGTAGAACGCTTTTCCGGTTATTGGACTATTGCGTCAAATCGGGTTTTGCAATCATTGCCTTCGCCGACACCCCAACCGCTGCCAATAAGATCGAACTCTGGGAGGATAACAAATAGCCCGGTCCACCGCCCCCCCTCATATCTTAATAAATATCTTCCTCTTATAAAGAAACCAACACACATACCATTCCATCAAAAAAGCCAGCCCGCAGCCAATGAGTCCTATCGCCCCCGGCGACACATGAACCAGCGGCAGATATCCGCCGCAAAGCTTCTCGGCATATTCATTAATCCCACCCCCCACCGTATTCATCAACAGATAAATAAACAATGAATTAACCCCCACAACGCTAAAGAACCACACAAACCGGTGATGGCCGCGGATATCGATCCACCAGTAGAAAAGGGCAAGACCCAACAAACACCAGCCACCGGAAGCCAGCACAAAAGAAGAAGTAGCAATCCGCTTGATAATGGGAGTAACCGTCCACCCAAGGCCAAAGCCAGCCGCCAACGCGACCAAGCCCGCCAGGACCAGCCATTTTAATTTCTCCGCGGCTGGTCGTTCGGAAAGCAGGAGCTTGCCCGCCAGCGCTCCCCAGATGGTATGACAGGAGGTGGATATACAATTGATGGCTACCCACCCGCCTTTGCTCGTCTTATGCATCAGCAGCATATCGATGTAATTGCCGAAATTATGCTGATCGGTGAAAGGCTGATCGTAGCCCGGGATACGGATACAACGGAAAACCACCTCCGTGAGTACCAGTAAACCCAGGCTGAACACGATCTGCCGCCTAACCGGCCACGAGAAAATGAGAAAACTGACCAGGGTAGTGAATGCCAGCTGAACCAGGACATTCCAGAGTTCGAAGCTGAGCCCGTCTGGATGCACCGACCGGATAAAGATGCCCCAGAACAACAACAAACCCGACCGTCTCCCCACTTTCTGAAACCTTCGCCGCCAAGTCACCCCCTTCACCGTTTGTTGATGAAGGGAGTAAGCCATTGCCGTACCCGCGATGAACATAAATCCCGGCTGGATGAGATCCCAGAATCGGAGCCCGTTCCAGGGATGATGGAAGAGCTGATCCACCCAGGGAACAAAGGCAGTCCCCTTCGCGGCTTGCGCCAGCACATCGAACCCATCGGTGGCCTCCAGCATCAGCAGGACCATGATCAGGCCGCGCATGAAATCCAGCGACAGCAGCCGCTGAACGGGAGACGAAGCCGGAGACGACGGAGCCAAGGAGGAGGCAGTCGGGGAGGCCGCCGAGGAGGATGCAACCGATGAGGACGGAGCCGAAGAAGAAGTATTCATGATATCTTTTCCATTTTAGGGGTAACGAAATGGATCAGTACCCACGCCACGAGAAACGAACTTCCACAGACCAGAAAAATAATATTGTACCCGGCAACGATATTCCCGGCACTCTTATAAAGATCCAGGATAAACCCAATGAAGATCGGGAAGAGAAAGCTCCCGATGGCGCCCGCCATCCCACCCAGCCCCACCACCGAACTGATCGCCGTTTTTGGGAACATATCCGGTACGATAGCGAAAATATTCGCGCTCCAGGCCTGGTTGGCGGCCGCCGACAAGCTGATCAGCGCCACCACGACCCGGATATCCGTGGTATAGCGGGTGACAATGATCGGGATCACACAGGCCGCCGCCGCAAAAAGCGCCGCCTTACGCGCTTTGTATACAGGCCAGCCTTTC
>Ga0105237_10004985_pt1 | contig 15136 bp, 10 predicted proteins | sample KBSC24metaG_FD_81520 | JGI IMG/M metagenome (GOLD analysis project Ga0105237, IMG submission 81520) | Corn rhizosphere microbial communities from Kellogg Biological Station, Michigan, USA - KBS C2-4 metaG | ecosystem: Host-associated > Plants > Roots > Rhizosphere > Soil | place: Michigan, USA... | reverse complement strand
AGGCAAATATGAAAAAGCAGGCTGCCATGCCGATGGCGAGCCCGAAGATATTGACGATCGAAAACACTTTATTCTTGAGAAGGCTCCGATAGGCCATCTTAAAGTAGTTCCTGAACATGGTCAAGATTTCCTTTTATCCCCCAAACGAGATGCCGTCATTGCAATTAATTGAGGATCAAAATTATCGGCATATACAGATAGCACCATTGCCCGATTTTGATACAGGGGAGTGTCCGGCTTTTGAACCGCCCGGCCCCCTTACCTTTGACAGCATGAATACCACCGACAGGATCATCCGGCAAAGTCCTTTTTCCGTAAAAGAAACGATCGACCGGCTCGCCAGCCTCCTGGAACAGAAAGGCATTACCATCTATGCCCGCATCGACCAGCAGGCGGAAGCCGCCCGGTCCGGCATCACCTTGAATGCCCTCGAGTTCCTCTTATTCGGCAACCCGCAGCGTGGCGGCCAGGTGATGGCTGAAAATCCCGCCGCCGCCCTCGACCTGCCCCTCAAGGTCCTCGCGTGGGAAGACGAGCAACATATTTCGTGGGTCACCTACAACGAGGCCGACTATATCCGTCAGCGGTACTCCCTCAGTGAGGTGACGGCCCGGCTGTTAGATGTCGATCCATTGATTACCGCGTTGCTGAAGGCGTAGGCAGGGCCCGCCCAGGGCTGGCGCTGTCGTTAAAACCTGAACCTCCCTGCCTTCCTCCCCTTCTCATAGGCCGCCGACTGGCCAGGCGACAATACGGCCTTTACCTTCTCATCAAATTCCAGCTGATTGACGGCCAGCGCGTCCTTTTTCTGCTTTTCAGAACCTGCTCCAACCCTGATCTCATCCACCGTCTTGGTATTACCCAGGTAGAGGTCAAATACCTTTCGCGTAGTCAGGCTGTCCAAACCCAGCGATTGCCGGAGCCCTTCTGAATATTTTTTCGAACGTTCCAATACGTCCTTTGGCATTTGCCATTCATTCCCCTTTTTGACGGGCGTGGAGGGTTCCTTTGCCTGCGCAAATACATGCAAGCCAGCCAATGTGAGGACGGCAACAAAACTGATCATCTTTATCATAATTGTACTATTTAGTCGCCCCATTTTCGGTTACGGGGCAGTTAACGAATACACTGGATTGGTCATAGCCGCCCGCACCACCTGATAGCTCACGGTCAGCATTGCCAGTAAAAAATTGATACCCCCCGCCAGCACAAATCGCCACCAGGAAAGAGATACCCTATACGGGAAGTTCTGCAGCCATATATGCATCGCCATCCAGCCCGCAGGCAGCGCGATCACGAACGCAAGGATGATCAGGCCGGCAAAATCCTTTGCCATCAGTCCGGACAAGCCTGCTACAGACGCGCCCAGCACCTTTCTTATCCCTATCTCCTTTTTACGTCTCTGCGCCGACAACATGGACAACGCGAATAATCCTGTTCCGGCGATAAGAACAACGATCACCGCACCGAAGGAAATGATCTGTTTCCATCTGTTCTCCGGCTCATAGTCCTTCCGATTGGCATCATCCACGAACTGATATTGGAATGGCTGATCGGAGCCCAGCTGCCGGAATGTCTTCTCCAGCGCCAGCACGGTGGCGGCCATATTCCCGGGTGCGATCCGGACCCACATCCTCCCCAATGGAAGAGAGGCTTCCTGTGTAAAAACCATCGGCTCTATTCTTTTCTTCAATGATTCATAGTGGAAGTCCCTGACCACCCCTACGATCATCACCCGCCGGGCGCCCCATCCGGGTATGTTCATATAGTCGATGGTCTTGCCAGCCGGATCAGCCCAGCCTGCCTGATGCACAAATGTTTCGTTGACCAGCACTGCATTGGCGGAGTCCGCCGGATATACAGCGGAGAAATTCCGGCCGCTGATCAGCATGACCCCCAGTGTCGGCAGATAGCCATCATCGACACGTACATAGGTGGCCGTTAGTTCCTTGTTATCCGTCCGGGTCTTGCCGCCAAAATGTCCGATGTTCTGATAGCCCGCGCTGAGCACGCCCGGCACACGGGAGAGGGCGGTCCGGTAATACTCCATCACGGATCTGTTTTGGACGCCCCGGTTGATTGTAAAGCTCAATAGCCCCTCATCGCGATATCCCAGGTCTGTTCGCGTCAGCAGGTTCAGCTGCGCGTATATAAAGAGAGTGGCGGTAATGAGAAATGTGGCCAGGACGGACTGGAGGACAACCAGGCCACGGGCAAAATATTCCCTGCCTCCTACCCGCAGATGACCGGACAATATATCGACAGGCTTAAAACCCGACTGCACCATCGCCGGATACACACCCGCGGCAAATCCGGTGAGCAGGAACAATACCAGCAGCTCCACGATCAGTCCCCCATCCACCAGGTAAGAAAGATCCAACTGTTTATTGATCATCCGGCACCAGGCGGGGAGTGCCAGTCCGGCTAACAATAGCGCAAGCAGAAAAGCAAATAAGCAGGTCAGCATCGACTCGTACAGAAATTGCAGGATCAGCTGGCTTCGTCTGCCGCCAATGACTTTCCGTATTCCCGTCTCCCGGCTCCTTTTGAGAGATTGGGCAATGCTGAGATTTACAAAGTTGATACAGGCTATTACCAGAATAAAAAGCGCGATACCGCTCAATACATATGAATACACAGGGTCGCCGGCCTCCGGCACACCCTGGTAATCCTTTTGCAAATGCATGGACACCATCGGTGCAAGCCCCCATTCGAACCTGTTCTGATACCCTGCCAGATGGTTCAGATCGAGCTCGTCCTTTGCCTGGCTTTCATAGATCTTCTGCATCTTTTGTTTTATGCCATTTATATCCGCACCCGGCTCCACCAGCAGGTAGGTAGGGAAAGACACCCACATCCATCCATTGTCGGGATACAGCCTTTCATAATATGGAAAGGACAACAGAATGTTGAACTGAATACTGGAATTGGGAGGCGCGTCACGGGCGACACCGCTGACGACAAAAGGCTCGAACCTGCCATTCATCTCCAGCATTAATATCTTACCCATTGCCTGCACCGTACCAAAATATTTGTTGGCGGCCCTTTCGCTCAACACGATGCTGTGTGGGTCAGCAAGAGCATTCCGCGGGTCGCCGGATAGCAGGGGAAATGAGAAAACCGAAAAGAAGGAGGGATCGACCCAGGTACCATTCTCGTTGAACAGGTCATTGTCTTTTTTGACGATGACATCGCCCGGACGTACTCTTACAAACTCCCTGATCTCCGCGATCCCCGCCCGAAACGCGGGTCCCTGCGCCAGGGCAGCTATCGCAAACTTCTCACTGCTGCCATCCTGCTCGGTACGAACACAGGTTAGTTGATAGATATGATCCTTTTGCCGGTGCCACTGGTCATAGCTGAGCTCATCCTTGATGAACAGCAGTATCAGTATACAACAGGCAAGGCCGATACTCAATCCGGCAATATTGATCACGGAAAATAATTTATCCCGCATGAGTCGCCGGAGCATTGTTTTTAAATAATGACGGATCATTTCCAGCTTTTGATTGATCGAGGCAATAAGTTACCGTTGCATGCCTTGGCATACAGTTTCATACCATAAATGAAATAGGGAATTAAGGATGCGCGTCTGGAGGTCGGCCGCGGCCTGCCACGGCTTCAGCCTTCAGTTTGGTTTCCATTGCCGCAGCCTGCGAGCCGTCCGCTGGAGCAGTTTGCGCCCCCGGGCTGGCCCGTGAAGATGTACCGGTCCGCGCCGAAGTGGCGGCCTGCATCGAAGTGGCGGTCCGCGCCGAAGTGCCGGCCGGTGCAGGCATACTGGCCCGCATAGAAAAAACAGGATGTCCCATGAAATAGCAAGTGAGTACGAGGAGCAGGGTTAATATGAGCAGCTCCATCCTGTTCAATGTCCTGCTATAGCCAGCCGCCAGCCGCTCCACCCTTGACAACATCCTGCTGCTGCCGCCAAAAGCCATCGCATAGGAAGGAGCGCGCTGTTCTTCAAAATGCAGAAGCGCCCGTATATAGTCGACCTTGTCCCCCGTATGCCGGATCACCAAGTCATCACAACAGTTCTCCCTTTCCGTCCGGATGAGAGAGGATACCCAAAGCACCGCGGGATTAAAGAACAACAGAATGGAAACGATGCGTAAAAAAATATTGACCAGGTAATCCATCCGGCGTATATGCGCCAGCTCGTGCAGAAGGATGACTTCCAGGTCTTCCGGGGTCACTCTGGCGATCATCCCGGCAGGGATAAGGATCACCGGTCTGATATAGCCGATGACCAGCGGTACCCTGACAATACCCGATTCAACGATGCGAATGATCTTTCTTATACCCAACCCGTCCGCTAAATGCTTCGCCCGCACTTGCAGGTGTTCCGCCAATGGCTTTACCCTGACCACTTTGAGCCGCTGCAACGCATACAGGTCGAAGCTTAGCTTGATCAGCTTCATACACATCACTCCAAACCAGACAGCAGCGATCATTCCTGCATGTTCCCCGATCCAGCCGCCGATCCGGCTTCCCACCCAATCCGCCTGGGACGTTGTGTGTTGTTCCATCTCGTAAAGAAATGTAAAAAACACCCCGACAACGAATAGGACAAGCGCACTCATCAGCAGATTGTATCGCACGGCGGCGCCGGACCTCCTGGTAAAGGCCATGATCATCCCCGTCAGAAAGGCCAGTCCCACCCCTTCCCATAAGGAATGCAATAGCGTGAAACCCAGCGCCACCGTTATTTTTTCCTGTATGAAGAGTGACAGCATCATTTCTTTTGTTTTTGTGTATCATCAGAACGGGCCGGAGGCCCGTTGTCCGAAGGACAGACATTAGCCCTTTCCGGAAAACGGGCTATTTTTCCCGGATGTCCGTTTTCCGGACATTTTCCAGTTGCTCCAGCAACAGCCTCATCTTCTTCAGATCCTCCGCCGAGGTCCTTTTGTTGCCCGCCAGCTGCATCAGCAGGCTGGTGGCGCTCCCGTCATAAACATTATCCAGGAACTTATCCAATAAATGCCCTTTCGTCTCCATCTCATCCCCCGCCGGATAATAAATATGCTGCATCCTGCTCTCATCGCGACGGAGAAGACCCTTATCCACCATCAGCTGCATCAGCTTGAGCGTAGCGGTATAGTTCAGCTCGCGTATCTTATTGAGCTCTTCCATAACCCGCCGGACGGGGCTGGGCCCATGTTTCCATAACACCTGTAATATTTCCAGCTCGGACTTAGTAGGCTCCTTTTTTCCGCCCTCTTCCGGCAATTTCGGGTCATTTATATCCATTTTCATCTCTTTAAGACATATATGAAATGCATCTTCAGTACAAACCTACGAATTTTTTTGTACCTACAAAACTTTTTGTAGGTTAGGCTAAACTATTGCATATTTTACATTTTTGCCATATTTTTAAGTGATCCAACTCCTAAAACCATTTGAAAAACCAGGAACTTCTATCACCTGCCAAGGATCCTAAAGCCAGCTTCTGGAGGCTCAATACGTTCATCGTTGTGGCCATGTGCTGCAACCTTATCAACTTTCTTTATTACATCACGGATGGTATGATGCACAGCGCCACGATCGAGATCGTTGGCATCATCATACTCTTTATTTTTATTCTCCTCAACCTGAAAGGTCTCTCAGCCGTCTCCAGGCTGCTCAGCATCTTCTTTGTCAATCTGCATGCCTTCTGTCTCTGCTATGTACAAGGTACGGATCAGGCGTCTTTCTTATACCTGTTCCCTTTTGTCATGGCCATGATCTTCTTCCTTCGCATACGGAGGAACAATCTTATCATCACGACCTTTATCATCTTTACGGCCCTGAATCTGCTGGTCATCATCCTCATCTTCCCACGTCACTACGACAGGTTCGAACTTGTAACGCCCGTCATGACAGATCACCACCGCAAGTTCAATATCATCGTCAACTTCCTGCTGGTCGTCATCTTTTTCTATGTTGTCCTGCGGCTGCTGGATGCCAAGGAGAAGCGAAACAAAAAGCAGATCGCCTCTCTCGTACAGGCGGAAATAGAGATCACCCAGGCAAAAGATCGTGCCGAAAAGGCGGCCGCGGCCAAGACCCGATTTATGAGTAACATGAGCCACGAGCTCCGCACACCCCTCAACGCCATCATCGGGACCACGCATCTGCTGGGGCATGAACACGAACATCTACAGGACAACGAACACTTTTCGATATTGCTTGATTCCTCCAAACACATGCTCCACCTCGTAAATGAGGTGCTGGACTTTTCCAAACTGGATGAAGGCAAGCTGGAATTGACACTGGCGCCATTCGACCTCACCCGGATGCTCCAGCAGGCAGCCGACACCGTTACTACTACCATACAGCAAAAGAATATCAGCCTGATCCTGGAAACTGAATCCGTTCCGACAGACAAAAAGATCTTGGGCGACGAGATGAGGCTAAAGCAGGTGCTCCTCAACCTCCTTTCCAACGCCGTCAAATTCACCGAAGAGGGTTCCGTCACCCTGCGGGCGCATGTCAACCATCTCACCGACACGATCGCCAATATCTATTTTGCCGTGGTCGATACAGGCATCGGCATTCCTCCCGAAAAGAAAGACCTCATCTTCGACAGCTTTACACAGGCCGATGCTGAAACCACCCGCAAATATGGAGGGTCGGGTCTGGGCCTTAGCATCTGTAAGGAATTGGTGAAAAAAATGGGCGGCAAGCTGCAGGTACATAGCCAGCCGGGCCAGGGCAGTACTTTTTATTTCAATCTCACGCTGCCCATCCAGCAGCAAACAGCACCAGCGCCGGAAGAAAAGGCGGCCGGTGTAAAAAAGCTCCATGGTGTAAAGATCCTGCTGGTCGAAGATAATGCTGTCAATATGAAGATCGCCCGGCGCTTCCTCCACAGTTGGGGCGCCACTATCTCCATTGCGGAGAATGGCCGTGTAGGTTGGGAATTGTTCCAGCAGGGCAGCTTCGACCTGCTGCTCATCGATCTGGAAATGCCCCTGATGGATGGCAAGACCTTGCTGGCGCAAATACGAAAGGTCAATAAGGATATACCGGCCATCGCCTTTACAGCCGCGGTCTATGACAATATGTACGACGACCTCCAGCAACATGGTTTCAATGGATTCCTGCGGAAACCCTTCCATCCCGACGAAATGCACCGCAATATCATGCTGCACCTGGGAAAGAATTGATCAGCCAGGCAACGCCGGTGCAGCCGGAAAATCTATCGGTATCTGCGTCATCGCAAAAACATAGTTCGTATATATCCTCACGACCACCAGCCCGATCAGTTCCATAAGCGCCCCCTCATCAAAACCTGCGGCATAAAAATTATCCACCAACCCCGGCGCAGGATACCCTTTCGTCTCGGCCACAGCCTTCGCCAGCTGAACGATGGCATTTATCTTTTCATCATTGGAATGTCCTTTTCTAATATCCAGCGTATCCTCCATCGTAAGCCGCTGCTTGATAGCCGCTACGGTATGCCCTGCAAGACAATACTCGCAATGATTCACTTCCGAGACCACGAGCGCTATCGCCTCCCGCTGCCTGCCGTTCAATGCCCCGCCGAGGAGGTCCGCATCGAGATCCATAAAGCCTTTCAACGCATGTGATGAATATCCCATGGTCGCATACAGATTGGGCACACGCCCCAGCCGCTTCTTCATTTGCTCAAATAATTCCTGCGACTCCGGCGGGGCTTACAAATTCACAGCTACCTCCTTACCCTCGTATTCAACGGTCTTGCGCACCTTCCCCACGACGACGTTGAATTTCCTCGAAGTCAACATCCCCGGGAAGCTTCCCTTCCTATCCCCGATGGTCAGGGTCCGGCTATTGTCATTCCATTGGAAGATGATCTCACTCTTCAAGCCCTTTTCATAATTATAAGAATTATGCTCATCCTCATACAAGGTGAACTGACCATCGGCACCCGGATACACGCTTATCTCCAGATCATCCCACGGCTTTTCCTCCGCATATTGTACCCTGGGTCCCCATGGCAGGATAGCCCCCGCCCGCACATACAATGGCAGCATGTCGATGGGTGCAGCCCTGTCGATGGTTTGCCCGCCCCGCAGCGTATCATTCGTCCAGAAGTCATACCAGACAGCGCCCGCAGGTAAATACACCTTTGTCTTTGTAACCCCCTTCTCCGTCACAGGACAAACCAGCAGCGACCTTCCGAACATATACTCGTTGTCGATGGTGTCCGCATGCCTGTCCCCCGGGAAGTCCAGGTAAAAGGCCCGCATGATCGACCCGCTGTGCGCCGTCACATCCCAGGCTGTAGAATACAGATAAGGCAGCAGGCTATAACGAAGGTTGATAAACTTCTCCTGCACATCGAACGGCTTGTCCCCACGCTGCCCAAATTGAAATATCTCACGGGGTATCTCCGTCCCATGCGACCGCATCATCGGAGTGAACGTGGCAAATTGCATCCAGCGGATATACAGCTCCTGGAAGTCAGGGTTCTTCGCACCGCCGCCTTGTACAAAACGTCCCGCGAAAAATCCGCCGATGTCCGTATTCCAGTAAGGGATCCCCGACAATGACAGGTTCAGTCCCGCGGCAATCTGTTTGCGGAATACACCCCAGTCCGAAAGCACATCCCCACTCCAGTTACAGGAACCAAACCGCTGCTGACCCGCAAAGGCGCTCCGTGTAAGGATCACCACCCTCTTTTTATCGGTGGTCTTTCGCTGATGCTCATAAACACCACGGATATGCTCCAGCGGAAATGCATTCAGCACACGCCGGTAGCTGCCCAGGTGGGTGGGTTGGTCATAGTCGCTGTCTTTGATATTGATATGGTCCGGCTCGGAAGAATCCAGCCACCAGGCGTCTGTTCCCTGTTCGAAAACGCCCTTGTTCAGAAATGCCCAGTAGATGTCCCGGGCTTCCGGATTGTAAGGATCATAGGGCGTCGTCCCGCTGTTGGGCGGCCAGGTGTCGAAATGGATCTGCATATTCCTTTGCTTGAATACGGCATACTGCTTCGTCAGCGGACCAAATCCCGGCCAGGCCACGACAAAAATATGCGCCTTCAGCCGGTGCACGCTGTCCACCATCGCCTTTGGCCTCGGATAGGTCACAGGATCAAAAGCCATGGCATTCCAGTTGCTGTCTTCTCCCCAATAACGCCAGTCCTGTATGATCCCATCCAATGGCACTTTTAACTTCCGGTAGTGCTTGACGATATCCATCAGTTCGAACTGTGTCTTATACCTCTCCCTTGACTGAAGAAAACCATAGACCCACAAAGGCATCATTGGCGCCTGGCCGGTGAGCTCGCGCATCCTGGCAATAACGCCTTCTCCTCCCCCGTCCCCGGCCCCGCCATGGTCACCCGCTCCGGAAAGAAAATAATAATCCGAGCAATCGCCCACTTCAGACTCGAACGACGTCTCCAGCGGACTGTCCGTAAAATGTGTAGGAGAATAATTATCCCAGAATAATCCATATCCCTTCGTCGACTGGAAGAATGGGATACATATCTTCATATTCTCCTGGCGGAGATAAATGTCCTGTCCCCGCTGGTTCAACCTCCCATTCTGCTGCTGCCCCAGACCAAAGATAAATTCGTTCTGATCCAGTATAAATGCCTGCCGCACTGTATAGGAGGGTTTGTCCACTCCCTCCAGGGGTGAGAACCGCGCCCCCTGATCCTTCTCCGTCAGCAGCCTCCCGCCAGCGGCGTCGCTGAATGAAATGCTGCCTGTCTGCAGGTTTAGCTCCGCCAGTAAAACAGCGCTCTTCAGCATCACCATACTGCCTTCCTTGCGTATGTCGATCCCCGTTGCCTCCGGACGGGCTATCACGGATAGACTTTCTTTTGTATAGGAATGTCCCTGCGGCGACCTGGTCACCCGTACAATACCGGGCCGGTAGAATTGTATCCCGATAGCTATATCGTTCACCGTCGCCCTGATCCCATTGTCAGTCTTCGTATAGTTCTGGGCATGTATCGCCCCCGCAGCCATGCAGCCGCACAGGATCAACCATAATTTTTTCATATGCTAAAAATAAAGCCCGGCCGGTTGGCCGGGCCGTTCAAGATAAGAAATAGATTAGTTATATCCGGGATTCTGTGTCAAATTACTATTCTTCGCAATCTCCGTTCGGGGTATGGGGAACAATACCCTGTAATCTCCATTCGGCGAATGCGACAGCCAGGACTTTTTGGTGAATACGCCAAAGCGTATCAGGTCTGTTCTGCGGCGCGCCTCCTGGCAAAATTCCCAGGCCAGCTCATCCAGCATTCTGCCATATTGGATATCCGCACCTCCTTCCTCCGTGGTGGTCAGGTGGTTCCTCAGCCCGTAGTCATAGCTACTGCCTCCCATCAATTGGGCGCCAGTAACCGTCGCCTTGGCAGGATTGGCCTTGAAATCCCTTTGCCTCACCTGTGTTACCAGGTCGGCTGCGTCATTGGCATCGCCGCTCCTCAACATGGACTCCGCCTTCATCATATATATATCGGCATATCGGAACAGCGGCCAGTCATTGCTCAGCCGATTGGTCGCCCCCATGGCAATCTCGAACTTGCCCAGCCGGAACCCATCCACTTCATCCGATACATCCACACCGGGCAGATAGTTCCTGTATGACAGCGGCTTGCCGGCAAAATCACCCATCGTCCCAAACAGGCTGTCACCTTCGGCCGTAAACTGCTGTCCCTTGATATAATTGTCCTGGTATCTGCTGTCGTCCACATCAAACGTATTGATAAACTGGGGTACTGCGCAAACCCCGCCCCAGGGAGAAAACTGCAATTTATAGGTAGACTGGTTCTCCGGTTCCAACGTCTGCATATGCACGTCAAAAGAGTTCCAGTCACTCACATACTTCGAGTCGAAGGGCAGCGCAAAGATGATTTCTTTGGAGTTTTCGTTTTCCGTGACAAAGACGCTCTTCTGATTAGCCTCCAATGCGAACTTGCCCGAATTCATGATCGTATCGCATACGGCAATACACTTGTCCCATGCAGGGGTTCCGGAATACACCTCCGCATTCAGATACATCTTTGCCAGCAGGGCGAGACCAGCCCATTTGTTGAATTTGCCATAGGTCGCTGTACTGTTATCCGCGCTGACCAAAGGTATATTGGTGACAAGATCATTCACGATAAAGTCATACACTTCCTTCCTCGTGTTCTGCTTGGGCAGGTATCCATCCGGCACATCGAACCTGTCTACGATAGGCACATTCCCATAACAATCGCACAGCACCCAATAATAGGAAGCACGCAGCAATTTTGTCTCTGCGATAAGCGCGCTCGTGTCCTTTGCCGCCACGGGTATCTTCCCCGACTGCACCTGGTAAATGATCCGGTTGCAATTGGTGATGCCCTGGTAAGCCCTCGTCCAGACATTGATGACGATGTCGTCGTCCGTCGTCCATTTGTGTTCGTGTATCCTGCGATAGACACCTCCATCCACCCAGCCATTCGGACGGGCAGGCGTCAGCATCTCGTCCCCGGATACTTCCTGAGCGCGGTATAGCGTATTCCATTGCAGCAAAAGCCCGCGCCAGTCCACATATGCAGCACCGGACAGGGCGGACAGGTCCGAGCTGGTGGGCACAAACTCGCTGGCGATGATCTGATTGTAGGAAGTATCCTTGAGCTTGGTACAGGCCGGCGCTATCGCTATGGCAGCGACCAGCAGGCCCCAACTTATATTTTTATTAAAAGATTTCATATTTGCATTCGTTAAAGTTAAAAGGTCACATTCAGGCCAATCGTAAACGTGCGGGTGGTCGGATATTTATAAGGGCTATCCATCCCGGGGTCGAGTCCGGACGTAGGCGTCTGCGCTACACCCGACTGTGCTACCGACAATCCATTCCGCAGGCTCACTTCGGGGTCGATGCCTTTATAGCCGGTGATGACCAGCGCATTCAGCACAGCGGCATACAACCTCGCCGACTGGATATAGCGCATGCCCGTATGCGTGAAATTATAGCCCAACGTGACGTTGTCGATCTTCCAGTAGTCGCCATTCTCGATGTAATAGCTGTTGAACTCGACGGGCGACTGCAGCTGTGTCTTTCCAAAGACCTTGTCATAGGCATTCTTCAATAAATTATACGTCGCACGGGTAGGGTTCTCCAGCATCATCCGCTGCAGATTCGCCACCTGGAACTTGAAGGCGCCGCGCTGCGTGATCGCGAGATCCCAGTTCTTGTACCGGAAGGTATTGTTCCAACCCAGGTAGAATTTAGGAATGCCATTCCCGATCACTCTTTTATCTCCGAACGAATGGGTAAGATCGGAATACTTCACGGACTTGCCGTCGGCGCCTTCATAGACCCATTGACCATAGTTGGCCGCATCTGACGGGTCGTTGCCGATGTCGACGACCTTGAACCCATAGAAATTACCCACGGGACCGCCCACCTTCAAAAGATGCGAGAAGGTCTGTATGGGAGGGAAGATCGCTCCCACCTGCAAATAGTCGGTAGAAGTCTTGTAAACATCGTTCGACAGGCTCTTCAGCTTGTTGGAATTGGTGGAATAGCTGACGCTGGAATTCCATTCGATGTCCTTTGTCTTTACAGGCACAAAATTGACCATTACCTCCACGCCCTTGTTCTCCAGCTGGCCTACGTTGGCCAGGGTCTGGTTGTAAAGATTGGGAGGACTGGGTACATCATACAGGAACAGCAGGTTGTGTATCTGACGGTTGTAATAGTCCACGCTGCCGCTGATCCTGTTTTGGAGAATGCTGAAGTCGAGGCCGACATTGGTCTCTCTCTTCTCTTCCCATTTCAGATTGGGATTTGCATTCTGGGTAGGCACCAGCGTCTGTACCCATTGACCATTGGAATATACAAAACCACCATAGCCGATCACCCCAACACCACGGAAAAGGTCCGACGGCTGTGATCCCGTGACGCCATAGCCCACACGCAGCTTCAGGTCGTCGAATATCTTCTGCCCGGTCATAAAGGTCTCCCTGGATATCCTCCATCCGGCGGATGCGGCAGGAAAAGTACCCCAGGGGTTCTTCGTACCCCACAGCTGACTGGCCTCTTCTCTCCGAACGCTGGCCATCAAAAGATAGCGCTCATCATAGTTGTAGGTCAGTCGGCCAAAGAATCCGATCAGGTTGGTCTCGTTCTTGTTACTACCTGTCAGCCCCTGGTAATTACCACTGCTGATGGCCCGGCCGAGCCCAATATCATTCCACCCGAACCTGTCAGTAGGGAAATCCCAGTTCTGGGTCGAATCGCTGGTATATGAGATCTCCTGGTAGCTGTAACCGCCCAGCAGCACCAGGTGATGCCTGTCGAAATTGCGGGCATACTCCGCGGTCAGCTCCATCAGCCGGCCAATCGACTCGTTGCTTCCAATCTGGGCATACCCGTTCTTTCCATCCCTCAGGGTAGACACATGCTGCTTGGTCTCCAGATAGCCCCAATCGCTGATGCGTTTGCCATAAGAAAAGATCCCGGACAGCTTCAGACCGGAGATGGGAGTAAACACAATGGCGCTTTCATACCTTGTATTGCTTTCATTGGACTCGCCATCGCTCTCCATCAGGTCCGACACGGGGTTCTCGTAATCGAACTTGGTCAGCTCCTGGAACCAGGTGCCATCGGGATTTTTCAGGGGGCTGGTCGGGTTTTGCATAGTGGCCTCGCGATAAATATTGCCATTGAAGCCATTCCATTTTCGCGACGAGCTGAATAAGTTCAGGTTGATCTTGAGCTTGTTGTTGAACATGCTGTGATTGAAGTCGGCATGACCACTAAAGATCTGGTTGTAAGATTTTTTAAAAATACCCGGCGAATTATTGTAGTTGCCGTTGATCAGGTAGTTGGTTGTGGGGTTCCCGCCCCGGAAGGTGAGGTTATGGGATTGGATGACAGGGGTCTGGGTGATTGCTTTTACCCAATCGGTGCTGGCCCCATTATCAGTCATCTCATTCTTGCGGAATCCCGCCTTCACCTGCGCCCTGAAATCCGCCGCCGTGGAAAGGTTCAGCTTTCTGGCAATGGCCTGGGTGCTGACATAGCCACTGTAGTCGACATCGCTCTTGTTATTGCCGCTGGCGCGCTTTGTTGTGATCAGTATCACGCCATTGGTGCCACGGGTACCATAAATGGCAGCGGCCGATCCGTCCTTGAGTACATCTATCGACTCGATATCCTGCGGTGCTACCGTCCTCAGGTCGCCGGGGATACCATCGATGAGCACCAGCGGGTTCTGGTTGGCGCCCATCAGGGTCGTCTGTCCACGAAGCAGGATCTGGGTGTTGCCGGTAGGGTCTCCACTGGGTGAGATGACAGTGAGTCCGGCGATCTTACCTTGTATCAGCTGACCGGCGTCCGTCACTGCCCCTTTTATAAAATTCTCTGCCTTTACGGTCGCCACAGCGCCGGTCAGATCGCCCTTACGTTGTGTGCCATATCCGATGACCACTATCTGCTGGAGCTCCTTATTCAACAGCTGCAGGGAGATGGACAATGTCTTGTTCCCGCTGGCAGAGACCTCCTGCGTGGCATAGCCTATCAGGCTAAATACCAACGTCGGATTGTCCCTGGATGTGTTCAGTGAGAAAGTCCCATCCTCGTGGGAAGTAGTGCCATTGCTGGAGCCCTTCTCCTGGATGGTGACACCCGAAAGAGCATTCCCGCTGGCGTCCGTGACCTTACCCGAGATGGGTGTCGCCGCCTCCATGGCCTTATGGACGGTGATGGAATCCAAAATGACATATAGCCTTTCGTTGACCTTACGGTAGGTGAGCGAGCTGTTCTTCAGGATCACCTTCATGACCTCGTCCAGCGAGGCGTTATCTACGGCCACCGAGGTGCGCTGCTGCCCCTTGGCGAGCACGCTGGTCTTGTAGACAAATCTGTAAGACCCCTGGTCTTCGATAGCCTTAAGCACATCCTTTATTGTCACATTATCAAGCTTTAAGCTGATGTTCCCCTGGCCATAGCTGCTGGCTGCGGCCGGGAGGGTAAAGCCTATAATGAGTATAATGGCAAGCTTCGTCATCAAGAAATATTTGAATGTTAACCTGGTTGCCGGACACGGCAATCCATGTCTTGTTTTTTTCATACCTTAGCAAGAGTTAAATGTTAGATTAAATAGCCTCCCACGGCTGTTTACTGTCTTTTACGAATACGGAGAATGCTGCAAACATTCTCCGTTTAATTTTTT
>Ga0105237_10004981_pt1 | contig 15145 bp, 8 predicted proteins | sample KBSC24metaG_FD_81520 | JGI IMG/M metagenome (GOLD analysis project Ga0105237, IMG submission 81520) | Corn rhizosphere microbial communities from Kellogg Biological Station, Michigan, USA - KBS C2-4 metaG | ecosystem: Host-associated > Plants > Roots > Rhizosphere > Soil | place: Michigan, USA... | reverse complement strand
TGGGTACAGGCTGAGGCGATGGTGGGGTTTCTCCATGCGGCTCATCTGAGTGGGGAGGCTGACTTTTACCAGAAATTCGAGGCGGTGTGGGAGTATGTGAAGCGGGATATTGTGGATCGGGAAAAGGGGGAATGGTATTGGGGGCGGTATGCCGATGGGCGCCTCATGAAGGGGCAGGACAAGGTGGGGTTTTGGAAGTGCCCTTACCACAATAGCCGGGCTTGTATCGAGGTGATCCGGAGGCTTGGGGCCGGGCCGGGGGTGACCCGGAGGCTTGGAGCCGGGCCGGGGCGGGGGTGACCCGGAGGCTGGGGAAAAAAATTTAGGACCGTTGTACGTAAAAATAGAGAATTGCCTGTCTTTATAGGTAGAGATTGCTAATGAAAATTGACGCCAACCAGCTAACGGAATTGCAGCAGCTTATTGCCGGAGGGTCCCAAAAGGCCTTCGAGGACCTTTACAGGGGTTTCTTTACCCGTCTGTTCAATTTCGCCATGCTGTATGTGCACAGGAAAGAGGTGGCGGAGGAGATCGTCAATGATGTTATGATGAAGATCTGGAATAAGAGAAGCGAACTTTCCGCGGTGCAGAACCTGGAGACCTATCTTTTTGTGGCTGTACGCAATCATTCGCTGAACTATCTTTCCCAATATTCGCCTTATCATATAGCGGTGGAGGCCGATGGTTCCCAGGGGCAGCTGATCGACCTCAACGATCCGGGCAAGGAACTGGAGTGGAAGGAGATATATTTCCGATTGAACCAGGCCATCGACGAGCTGCCTGACCAGTGCCGCACTGTCTTCAAGCTTATAAAGGAGGAGGGGTTTCGGTATAAACAGGTGGCGGAGATATTGAATATCTCACCCCGGACGGTGGAGACCCAGCTTTTTCGAGCTTTAAAGAAGTTGGATAAAGTGATTGAAAATAACAGAAAGATCAAACTATCATGAACAAGGACCGCACATTGGAGCTAATGACACGCAAGCTGTCCGGGGAGGCGACCCAGGAAGAGTTGCGTGAGCTGCAGGAGCATTTGTCCGCGGATGCTGCAGCGGGGGAAAGGAGCAAGGTCCTTGACCAGTTCTGGTCACGACAGGAAGACGGAACACATCCATCCGTGGAAGAGAATTTGAAGAAAGTGCTGGGTGGGTTGAACCTGGCGCCGGCCAATGCGCCTGTCGTTGCACTCAGGCGGCGCCGCGGGTGGATGTGGGCGGCTGCGGTGGTTTTGGTCCTGTGCGGGGCAGGGGCGTTGGTACTTGGTCGCGGGTCCGGGGAAGGCGCTGATGCGCTGACGCTGGAAAAGCGCAATGCCAAGGGCATCAAGAGCATCCTACAACTGTCCGATGGCAGTAAGATATGGCTGAATGCGGACAGCAAATTAAAGTATCCGGAAGTATTCAAAGGCGACGCCCGCGAAGTATATCTGAATGGAGAAGCTTTTTTTGATGTGGCCAGGAGCAAGGGGCATCCTTTTATCATTCATCTGGCCAGCGGCACCATACAGGTGTTAGGCACTTCCTTTAATGTCCGTGCGTATGACAATGAGCCGGTGGTTGAGACCTCCGTGGCTACGGGAAGAATAGCATTTATACCGAAATACAGGACGTCCCGCAAGAAACAAGACACGATCTATCTCGCTCCCGATCATAAGGCCAGCTATACGTTCGCTGCTGATGAAGTGCATACCAGCGCCACCTCCGGCAAGGAGGACAAGGCCTGGACGGAAGGCAAGCTCATCTTTCACGGTATGACCATGGAGCAGATCGCTGTCGAGCTGGAGAGGAATTTTGGAAAGAAGGTGGTGTTTGTGGACAACGGGCCAAAGGCGTTTGTTTTTACCGGAAGTTTCGAGAACAATACTCTGGATGAGATCATGTATTATCTCACCATAACAAAGAATTTCAGCTATAAGATAACCAATACTGAACTGCTGATCGCGGCTTCGGCCAGTCAGCTCACCAATTAGCTTTTATCACATAAAACGATTGCCATGAATAAAGCAACCTCAGCCTCACGGCGGCTGTTGACACGTTATTCGTCGACCTGCGTATTATCCGCCTGGTTGCTCCTGAGCGTATTTCCCTTGAGATCACAGACAGCCTTTTCCTCTCCTCTTAAAAGCTGGTCGCCCTTCCAGACGCAGGATCGCAAGATCACCCTGCAGGTGAAGAATGAAAAGCTGGGGTCTGTACTGGAAAAGATCGAGAAGCAGTCGAGCTTTGTATTTGTCTATGCCAATGACGAGATCAACCCCCTCCGCAAGGTCAGCATCACGATGAAGGAAAAGAGCCTTAACGACGCCCTCTCTGAATTGCTGACACCGTTGAATATCAGCTATGAGCTTGTCAATGACAAGATCATTCTCAAGCCTGCCAAGCCATCCGTCCCTTTAGCAGGCGGCAGTAGCGGAGAAGAGATAAAAAAAGACGAACCCGCTGCTACTGCCAGACCCAATGAAGACATCACCATCGAAGGCCGTATCGTCGACGCCAACGGGAGGGGTTTGGCCGGGGCCAGCGTACAGCTGACGGGCACCAATATCGGAACCACTACGAATGACGCCGGAGCCTTTAGCCTGCGGATCCCGTCGGAGCGGTTTGGCAATGGCGTACTTTCCATTTCGTCCATCGGCTATCTGCGGCAGGATGTCTCCTTATCGGGCAGGCGAACATTTCTTGTCCGTCTGGAGTCGGACAACAAGGAGATGAACGAAGTGGTAGTAGTTGGATATGCTACCCAAAAGAAGATATCCGTCACGGGCGCGGTGGATGCCATCAACAAAAAGGCCATCGAGGACCGGCCTGTCACCAATGTGCTATTGGCCCTTCAGGGTACCAGCCCCAACCTGATCATCCAACAGACGAACTTCGAGCCGGGCCAGGGTGTCAACCTGAATATCCGCGGGCTGGGCACGACAGGAGATAATACACCTCTTATCGTCATCGACGGCATACCGGGCGGGGATATCAACCTGCTCAACCCCACCGATATCGAAAGCGTTTCCATCTTAAAGGATGCGGGCAGCGCTGCCATTTATGGCTCCCGGAGCGCCAATGGCGTCATACTCGTCACCACTAAAAAAGGGAGAAAGAACCAGGCTCCTGTCGTCAACTATACCGGTATTTATGGCATGCAGTCTCCCCGCATCACCTATACTCCTGTGCATGCGTGGGAGAACGCCTATTATAAGAACGAGAGCCTGGTCAATTCCGGATTGCAGCCTGTGTTTACTCCTGAACAGATAGAACAATTCAAGACACAGGGCGACGGCGACTGGCGGCTGGCCAATATACTGCACGATGCCGCGCAGCAGACACATAACCTGAGCATCACCGGCGGCGGGGCGACCAATACCTATATGGTGTCCCTTGGCTACCTGGATCAGAAAAGCAATTTTATAGGCCCGAACTACGGCCTGCAGCGATACAATCTCCGCGTGAACCAGACGACGGAGTGGGGCCATTTCAAGTTAAATACGATCATCGGATATGCCAAGACGAGGATCAAGGACCATTCCACTGTTTCCGCCAACCTGGTGGTCGATGCGGGCAGGGTCCCTCTTTATTATAATTTCCAGGATTCTTCGGGAAATTATCTCACCAATGCGGTATCTGCTCAGTACAATCCAAAGGGCATCCTTGAAAAAGGCGGCTACCGGATGCTGGACAACAACGAGGTGTTTGGGAATTTCAATGGCGAATATGCTATCACCAAAGATCTTAAAGTGCGTGGTGTCTTTGGTGGCACCGTGACGAATAACAGCACGTATGGACGTACGCTGGAGGTGGATTTTTTGCCGTCGAGCAACTATGGGGCGGATAAGTCTGTTTCGAACTACAACTACAAGGGGTTGTTCACCAACCTGCAATTGCTGGCCGAATACACGCATACTTTTGCCGGTGTGCATGATGTACATATCCTGGTGGGCGGGGCTAATGAATCCTACAAGGGAGAAGAGAACCAGCTTGTAAAGACACAGACCGATGCGCTGGGCCGTCCCACGAGCACCACTGTGATCGATCCCAACAACAGCTATACATCCAATGCCACCAAGCCGGATGGCAATCCTGCTACCACGGAGACCAGTCTCAATTCTCTTTTTGGCCGTGCTGCGTACAGCTTCAGGGACAGATACTTCGCGGAGTTCAATTACAGGATGGATGGGTCGTCGAAATTTGCGTCGGGTCATCGATGGGGAGGATTCCCCTCGGGCGCCGTAGCGTGGAGGGTGACCGAGGAAGCGTTTATGCGACCGGTGAAAGACCTTTTGGGTGATATCAAGATCAGGGCTTCCTATGGGATCCTTGGCAACCAGAATATTGCGGCCTATCGGTACCAGACCAATTTCTCCAATTACCAGGGGGCATATGGCTTTAACAATTCGGCTGTCACGGGCGCAAGGTATGTGCTGGGTAATCCGGAGATCACCTGGGAAAAGGCGACCACTTTCAACATCGGCGGCGACCTGAGCCTGCTGAACCGGAAATTGGATGTGTCGCTGGATTATTTTGACAAGACCACCCGGGACATCCTGGATCAGCGACAGGATATACCCGCCATCTTTGGCGTATCCAATCTTCCGCCTTACAATGTGGCGGAGGTACAAAACAGGGGCTGGGAGCTGAGGGCGTCCTATACGTTGTCGGGCAGGCTGCTGACGCAGACATTTTCCGTGAACCTGTCGGATAATCTGAACACGCTGAAGAAGCTATCCGGCGGCGAGAGCCAGGAGATACAGCAGATGGAGGAATACCAGATCGTGCGTAAGGTGGGACAGCCCATCACTGTATACCAGGGCTACCGGACCAATGGGTTTTTCCAGACGCTGGATGATCTCAATAAGTATCCCCGATTCGCCGGGACGACGGTTACGCCAGGCGACTTAAAATTTGTGGACAGGAATCATGATGGCGTACTGGATCAAAATGATAAATATATTCTTGGCAACCCCTTCCCGCGCTACACATTTGGATTTACCTATTCTGCCAGCATCAAGGGTTTTGATATCCTGCTGTTTGTACAGGGAGTAGGGAAGCGGGATGAGATGATCCGGGGCGAGCAGGTGGAACCTTTCCATGTGGGGTATAGCGGCACGATGTATACACATCAAACGGATTTTTGGACGCCTACGCATCCCAATGCCAAGCGACCGAAGCTGGCGGAGAATGGTTCGCCGTCCAATACCAATAATTACCGTACGGGCTCCGACCTCTTCCTGTTCAATGCCGCCTATGCCCGGCTGAAGAATCTCCAGATAGGGTATACGCTGCCGCAGGCATTGACGAGAAAGGCGCGGATACAAAAGGCGCGGATCTATTTTACGGGTCAGAACCTCGTCACACTGAGCAAGCTGAACTTCCTGGACCCCGAGATCACGGAATTCAATAACGACACGGGCTTTGGAGTGGGGGCGAATAGCGGCAGGGCCTATCCCATGCCCATATTCACCGGCTTTGGTATAGACATCACCTTTTTATAATATCTAAGCGCTGTCATATGATAATAAAGAAAATCTTTTTGAGTCTTTTGCTGATCTGGGCTTTGACCGGATGCAAGAAGCTGGACCTTGCGCCGAGCGACCGGTATACGGAGCTTACTTTCTGGCAAGTGGATGACAATGTGAACAATGCCCTGAACAATATTTACAACAGCATCTACACCAGCAATCCCTTTTTCTACAATGAGGCGTTGAGCGACAATGCTTATACCCGGCTGGGGATCAGCGCGGGGAATGTGGATGCCATTTCATCCGGCAGTTTTACGGTGGACCTGAACAGATTCTCTTCCGACTGGGGATATTATTATGCGGGGATAAAGTCCTGCAATATCTTTTTGGGGAATGTCGACAAGAATACCACGCTGCCTGCCGCCACGCGGGACAGGATGAAGGCCGAGGCCCGATTTATCAGGGCATGGCATTATTTCAACCTGATGAAATGGTGGGGTGATGTGCCGTTGTTAAAAGAGGATATCACCGCGGATCAGGCCAAGACCATGGCCCGTACGCCGCGCGCGGATGTATTGAAGTTTATTACCGACGAGCTGGATGGCGCCGCTGCTGCGCTGCCTACCCGGGACCAATATGCAGCGGCTGATAACGGTCGGGTTACCAAGGGTGCGGCGCTGGCCCTGAAGGCGAGAGTGTTGTTGTATGAGGGCGATGCCATGGCGGATGTCGTCACGCTCTGCGAGCAGCTGATGAACAATCAAAGTCAGAATGGGACCTATAGTCTGTACGGCGACTATGGAGGGCTGTTCCAATCTTCTTCCAAATATAATTCCGAGGTGATCTTTGACCTGGAGTATGTGTTGAATTCGCGGATGTGGGGAGATTATATCGACTTTGCGCCGTTGAGCATTGGAGCACGGAGCAATAACCTGGCGCCTACGCAGGAACTGGTGGACTCTTATATCATGACCAATGGGAAGGCCATCAGCGACGCGGGTTCGGGATATGATGAGAACAATCCCTATGTCAACCGTGATCCCCGGCTGTCTGCTACGGTAGTATACGATCAGTATGTCTGGAAGAATGCGGATGGAAGCACGCAAAAAATATATATCGCTCCGGGATCGTCTCCCGCGGGGCAGGAGCAGAATGAATACAAGGCGTCGGGTCAAGGTACTGCCACGGGCTACTATTGGCGTAAGTACTGGGACCCCGTGTCCGTGCCTACGCTGCAGTTCGGCTCCAACCTGATACTGATACGCTATGCCGAGGTGCTGCTGATGTATGCCGAGGCCAAGAACAGTTTAGGGCAAATGACATCCGATGTATGGGATAAGACCATCGGGGCCCTTCGTCAGCGGGCGGGATTTACGGATGCCGGTGCGTTGGGCTTCCCCGGTGCGGGCGCTGATCTTACGGCTATCATCCGGAATGAGCGGCGGTCGGAGTTTGCCATGGAAGGATTGCGGATAGACGATATCCGCCGGTGGAAGACAGCGGAGACCGTGATGAATGGGTGGGTCCATGGCGCGCGGTATGGCGATCCTGCCGTGGACAATGGGTATCTGCGTGCGCAGCTCCGCACCTTCGACAAGAACAAACATTATCTGTGGCCTGTACCTTCCTCCGAGCTTGTGAAAGATAGTAAGCTGACGCAAAATCCAAATTATTAACAGACATTTTTTTAAACTACGCTATATGAAAATATTGCTTTCTTTTTCGGTGGTGTTGCTGCTCCTGCTTGGGGCTTGTACAAAGGACACCCGGAGCATCGATCTTAACGTGTCGGCCGTGGCGGCGTTGTATACGCCTGCCGACAGCCAGTATATCAAGCTAAACCCCGCGGCGAATCTATCACAGACCTTTCAATGGCAGCAGGCGCAGGCGGAGGACGGATCGCTGGTGTTGTATGAAGTGGCTTTTGACCAGGTGGGCGGGGACTTTTCACATCCTTTCTATACCACCGTCAGCGATGGGAAGGGCGTGCAGAATACGCTGACCCTTTCGCATGGGGATCTGAACAAGATCGCCGCATTGGGAGGTTCCGACTTTTTCCAGCGTAAGAAATTTATATGGACCGTATTTTCTTCCAAGGGGACCAACCGGGTGAAGGCAAAGGCATTCCGGGTCATCGACCTGGAAAGGCCCGCGGGTTTTGCCGTGCTGCCTGGTAGTATTTATCTTACCGGCTCTGCCACGGAGGCTGGTACGGATCTTGGGTCCGCCCTGCCGATGAAGCAAACCTCTTCCGGCGAGTTCGAGATCTATACCAAGCTGACCGCGGGCACTTATCATTTTGTTGATGCCACGACGGGTACTCCCAAAGCGTATTATCTCGACAGCAGCGCCGGTGTACTGGCGATGAAAGAGGGCGGGGAAGCAACGTTCGCCGGCGCAGACAAGGTCATGCGCATCCGGCTGAGCTTTAATAATGTCAATGGCAGCCTGGCGGAAGTCAAATCTGTCCAGCTTTGGTACTGCGCGGGTAATGCCTTCTGGTGTACGCTGCCGTATGTCGCCAATGGTGTATGGCGGTACAATGCCTTTACCATCGCTTATATTTCGATGCCATGGGGATTTGAAGACAGGTACAAATACAAGATGGTCATCAATGACGGTACGGGTGACAAGGACCAGTGGCTCAATTATTCCTCCAACGACAGTCCGGGACAGGATGGACAATACCCCGGTACCCAGGCTTATAAGACCATCGACTTCGATGCGAACAACAACAGCCAGTGGGACTGGAGCTGGAAATTCGATAAGACCTATCTTCCCCAGGGCAGTACTGCTGATTTTTGGATCTCTCTTAAGGCGACCGATCCGGCCTATACACAAAATTATCAAAAGGAGTAAACTTTGGATTTCATGAAGAATATACTATTGGTGTTGCTGTCTGCTGTGAGTCTGACGTCGTGTCTGAAGCAAAATGTGGATGATTCTCCCGCCCTGTCCGGTGGAAGCACCAACGGCACTTACAACTGGCCCGCGATCGCCGATACGGCGGAGCTGTCGCTGGATTATTTCTGGAGTCCTGCGGGTAAGTACTATCTCAGCAGCAACACTGCTACCGACTGGGCGCAATACTGGCCGCAGGCGCATGCGCTGGATGTGCTGACGGACGCGTATTTGCGTAACCCCTCTACGACGATAAAATCAAAGATGAGCGATCTGTTGTCGGGTGTGCAGGCAAAAAATGGCGGCACCATGATCAACTACTACTATGACGATATGGAGTGGATGGCGCTGGCCTGTCTCCGGGCGTATGTCGCCACCAATGACAGTCATTTCAAGGATGTGACCGATGCATTATGGACGGATATCAAGAATGGATGGAGCGGTGATCTGGGTGGAGGTATCTGGTGGCGTAAGGACAATCCTTCCAAGAATACTCCTTCGAATATGCCCGCGGCCATACTGGCGGCACGTCTTTATAAGGTGGGCGGCAACAGCGCCGATCTGCAATGGGCACAGAAGATATATGATTGGGAGAGGGCTACGCTTTATGATCCTGTTTCCGGCCTGGTGTACGACAATATCGATAAGAACGGGGTGAAGAACATGGACTGGAAGTTCACGTACAACCAGGGTACTTTCCTGGGGGCTGCGTTGGAATTGTATGAAAACACCGGCAGTTCTGCGTACCTTAGTGATGCCCTGCAGGCAGCGGACTTTACATTGAACAGTGGATTTCTCACCAGCAGCGGGATCCTCAAGGATGAGGGAGGCGGTGATGGGGGCCTTTTCAAGGGCATTTTTGTGCGGTATTTTACAAGGCTGATCGTAGAGGGTACTTTTGATCCTACTAAAAAGAGCGACTATGTCAATTTCCTGCGGGCCAATGGCGAAAGTCTTTGGAGCAAGGGGATGAATAAGAGTAATCTGTTGTTTGGGAGCGCCTGGGATAAGGCGCCCGGCAGCTCGACGGACCTGACGATACAGTTGAGTGGGATCATGCTGGTGGAGGCGCTGGCGGAGCTGAAGAAGGGGCAGCTGTTTTAAATGAATCTTTTTTATGCATTTTTGGGTCAGGAAACTTTTATTGGGGCTGATAATTTTTTGTTGTGGAGGAGTGGTGAGGGGACAAACGGATTATAAATCCTTGTACCAGGCCATTTACAGGACTTATTACGACAGCGCCACCGAACTGTTCACGGAGACGAATCTTATTTCCGCGAACGAACATCCCAATTCTTATCTATGGCCTTTGTGCGCCCTGGTGCAGGCGGTGAATGAAATGGAAGCGCTTCAACCCGGCAGGCCATACCTGGAGCCTGTGATGAAAGCCATCGATCAGTATTATAGTGTAAAGCATGGTATAGCGGGATACGACAGCTATGTCGTGAAACAGGGTGGCGGGGATCGGTTCTATGACGACAATCAATGGATCGGGCTGGCGTATATGGATGCGTATGCACGGACCCGGCGGAAGATCTTTTTGGAGAAGTCGGTGGAGATATATCGATTTATGCTATCGGGGTATGATACTGTTACGGGCGGGGGTCTTTATTGGAAGGAGGGGGATAAGCGTACAAAGAATACCTGTTCGAACGGACCGGGGGTGTTGCTGGCCTTGGATCTTTACAAGGCAACGGGGGAACGGAGGTATCTGGATACGGCGCTGGCGTTGTATGGCTGGGTGAATAAAGTGTTGCAGTCGCCGTCGGGAGTCTATTATGACAATATCAGAACAAAGGACGGCAGGATCGCGAAGCAGTTCTATACCTATAATACCGGGACGATGCTGCAGGCCAATGTGATCCTGTATACGTTGACGAAGAAGGCTGCTTATCTGGATGAGGCGCACCGGCTGGCTGCTGCCAGTTTCAAGACCTTTTTTAAAAATGGACGATGGCCGGGTAACTATTGGTTCAATGCGGTGTTGTTGCGGGGCTACCAGGACTTGTATATGATCGATAAGGACAAGACCTATATACAGGCGTTCATGACGGATGCGGAGGGGATACGTGCTACGGAGACGGATGGGCATGGATTGGCGGGGCCGGGCAAGGCAAAGAAGCTGCTCGATCAGGCGGGGTTGCTGGAGATACTGGCGCGGTTGGCGGAATTAATGCCGTCCGTCAAAGATTAGTCATACAAATTTAAGGTCAGGATCACTCCGTCCGCATGGAGTCCACCGGGTTACGGTAAGCCGCCCTGAGCGCCTGCACGCATACTGTCAGCATGGAAATGGCGACGGCGGCCAGCCCGCAAAACCCGAAGATCCACCAGGGCACCGTTGCCCGGTATACAAACCCTTGCAGCCACCCATGGAGGAAATACCAGGCCACCGGCACGGCGATGAAAAAGGCCAGGGTCACGGGCCACAGGAAGGACACGGTCAGCATCCGGAATATCCGCAAGACGCTGGCCCCCATCACTTTCCGGATACTGATCTCCTTTTGACGCTGCTCCGCCGCAAAGGTCGCAAGGCCGAGCAATCCCATACAAGAAATGGAGATCGCGATGATCATCGCGAGCTGCGTCAGGCTGGAGATGCGCTGTTCCTGCTGATAGAGGCTGGCGATGTCGTCATCGAAGAAGGAGTAGGAGAATTCGTCGTGCGGATAGGCCGCCCGCCAAAACTTTTGAACTTCGGCGAGCACCAATGCCACCCTTTCCGGTTGCCGTGCTTTTTGCGCGAGCCGGATGCTGATCTGAGATACCTGGCTGTTGTACTTGAGGAATATTGGAGCGATGGGTTCGTGCATCGAGGCCGCATGGAAATCCCGGACGACACCGACGATGGTCCCTTTTCCATTGGCGTTACCAATGCCGCCGCCCCCGCGATCGCTCGTGGTGACGCTCATACCTGGCTGGACGGGTTGCCCGATCGCATCCTGGGGCCGTCGGAATCCAAACTGAATAGCCATTGTCTCATTGATGACATATTCGTTGACGGAGTCGTTTGCCATGAAATTTCGTCCCGCAACCAATCTGAGCCCGAACGTGCGGAGGTAGTTGACATCGGCGAATATGCGATTGGTCTTCACCGTTCGATCCTGCGGACCAAGATAAGTAAAGTCCATCTTATCATGGAAACCGGCCTGTGGTGTCGCCTGGTTGCTGCTGACCACAGCGATGCCGGGAATGGTGCGGAGTTCCTGCGCCAGAACTTCCCGATCCCTGACCGTGCCATCCGCACTCAATGTAATAATGGCATCCTTGTCGAAGCCGAGGTCCGTATTCAGGACATAGTGCAGTTGCCGGGCCACGATGACCGTGCCGATGATGAATACCAGCGAAATGGTGAATTGGAAAACGATAAGCCCGCGGTGAAGATACCGGCGGGGTTGCAAATGGCGGGTGGCCTGGCCTTTGAGACTCAGCACGGGCAGCAATGCGGAGATTACCTTTGCCGGATACCAACCGGCGAGCAGGGCGGTGACGATCGTGATGCCCAGCAGGAAGAGCGAGGTATCGATCGAGGATTGGAAGCTAAGACCAGGCGGCAAATAATCATGCAGCAGGCCCATCACCGAAGGCGTGATCAATAATGACAGGATCACTGCGAGCACCGTGAGCACGAAGGTCTCGCCGAGGAATTGGAAGACGATGTCCTTGCGCCGGCTGCCAAGTACTTTTCGGATGCCAACCTCCTTTGTGCGTTGCAATGATTGGGCGGTGGAGAGATTGACGAAATTGATCACCGCAAGCAGCAGAATAAAGATGGCGATCCCCATGAGTCCATATAGGGTGGGCAGGTGTGCCTTGCGGGAGTAACTGTCGCGATAAGCCTCATTGAAATGGATATCGGCAAGCGGCTGCAGGTAAAAGCTGTCCACCGCACCGGGCCTTATTGGGATGTATTTTTTGACAAAGGCGGGGAATTGCCGCTCCACCTGCGTTGCCTTTACGCCCTTGTTGAGCAGGACAAGTCCTTGAGAAAACGTGCCTACCCCCTCCCAATTATCCAGAAGAAAACGCTTCCCAACGAAAGTATTCCGTGCCGTGCTGTAGGAAATAAAGTCGCGGAACGGAAAGTCCGTGTTGCCGTCCCAGTCTGCCACGACGCCCGAGACGTAGGTCCGGATGGTATCCCTGCCCAGGTAGATCACCTCCCGCCCGATGGACTCCGCCGGTGGAATATTGCCGAAATATTGTCGGACCTCCTTCGCGGAGAGTACCACGCGATAGGGATCGTTGAGACTGGCGGCGGGACTGCCGGCCAGCCATTGGTATTGGAAGATCTGGAAATATTGCGGATCGGCGATGATGACGGGGGAGGCTGTGCCGGGGGGCGGCGGATCGAATGTTTTAGCCGGCTGCCCCGCGTTTTTGCCCGGGATGATCACCGTCCATTCAAAGGTCAGGAATGCGGACATGGCCTGGCACCCTGTGACCTCGCCCCGAAGTGTGGGTACCACCGGGCCCTGCACGGCGGCATCGTCGCCTTGCCTGTTCCCCTCCTTCCTGTGCTGGACGATACGGTAGATGCGGTCATCGTTGGGATGGAAACGGTCGCAGCTCAGTTCGAAATGGGTGATCAGGAAGATGATCAGACAGGCGGTAAGACCGACGGCGAGGCCGAGGACGTTGATCACCGCATGGACCTTGTGTTTCCACAGCTTGCGGATTGCGATAAGCCAATAGTTTTTAAGCATGTGTGTAGTTTTGATGCGAGGATGTCAATGTGCCACAAAGAACCTGCCATCCCATAAGTGGTTGTTTGCCAATTTGGGACCCGGCAGCGGACGAAGGGGGTGTCCGATTTTGATGCAGCCGGTGTTCGAATAAGTGGTAAATTTCTACTAAATTGAGGTATGTCCAGACGGTGGCTTATCATCTCCGCGGGTGCGGTCCTTCTCATTGCTATTCTTTCCTGGATGCTTTTCTTTCATGAGCATCCTGTGGACTTCAATACGCAGGTCAAACCCATACTCAATAAAAAATGTATTGTATGTCACGGTGGTGTGAAAAGACAGGGCGATTTCAGTCTTCTTTTCCGGACCGATGCGCTGTCAAAGGCAAAATCCGGCAAGCTGCCTATTATTCCGGGTGATCCTGAGCACAGCGAAATGATCCGGCGTATCACGCTGGATGATCCGGAGGACCGTATGCCGTACAAGCAGCCGCCGCTGACAAAAGAAGAGATAACCATTCTGCGTGACTGGATAAAACAGGGCGCCAAATGGGGCGATCACTGGGCTTATGTCGCCGTACAGCCTCCGCAGGAGAAAGACCGGGGTATCGACGACTATATACACGAGAAGCTTTTGCAAGAACATTTAAGTTCTTCGCCGGAGGCGCCTAAGGCTACGCTATTGCGAAGAGTGTGTTTAGACCTTACGGGGCTGCCGCCTACAGCTGCGGAGGCGGAGGAGTTTTTGAAAGATACCCGGTCCGATGCTTATCAGCGGCTGGTGGATGCGTTGCTGGCGTCGCCGCGTTATGGCGAGAAATGGGCGGCGATCTGGCTGGACCTGGCGCGTTATGCCGATACGAAAGGGTATGAGCGGGATGGCAACCGCGCCATCTGGCGTTACAGGGACTGGCTGATCAATGCATTTAATGCGGACATGCCCTATGACCAATTCCTTACCGAACAGCTGGCGGGGGACCTGTTGCCAAACCCCACCGATGCGCAGCTTATCGCCACGGCATTCCATCGCAATACCATGACCAATGATGAAGGCGGCACCGACAACGAAGAGTTCCGGACCGCTGCCATAGTGGACAGGGTAAATACTACGTGGCAGGCCCTGATGGGTACTACATTCGCCTGTGTGCAATGTCATAGCCATCCTTATGACCCCTTCCGGCATGATGAATATTACCAGTTCATGGCGTTCTTCAATGACACCCGTGATGAAGATACTTATGACGACTACCCGTTGCTGCGGCAGTTTTCGCTTGCCGATAGTCTCAATATTGCAAAGCTCTCCGCCTGGGTCAGCAGTAAGAGCGGTGTGGATCGGGGGAAGGAAATAGCGTGGTTCCTCCGGACCTGGCAGCCTTCCATCAATTCCATCCGGGCCGACCAGTTTGTCAACAGCGAGCTTGCCGATACCAAATGGCTGATCTTCCGTAACCATGCCGTGGCCCGGCTGCAGGATGTGGACCTGGATCAGCGTGATCAGCTCATCTACCGCTACATTGGATTTACTGCCGGGGGCGCCTGGACCATCCATCTCGACAGACCCGATGGTCCTGTCTTACAGAAGATAGTTGTTCCCGTCACGAAGGATTGGACCATCGATGTGGTCAATTTCCCTGCTCAGCATGGCAGGCACGACCTTTTTTTGACTTATGAGAATCCCCGTCTGAAGGGACCGAATGCCAGCGGCATGCAATTCGACTTGTTTCATTTTACGCATGCGCTGCCAGGTGTTGCAGATCCCGAGTATGCCGGCATGAAAAAATTATACGATACGCTGATGCGTAAGCAGCCGCCGACTACGCCCATCATGGTGGATAATCCCGGCGGTATGCATCGGGTGACCCATGTATTTGAGAAAGGGAACTGGCTTGTAAAAGGTAAAGAGGTGGACCCTGCCACTCCAAGAAGTTTGAATCCTTTCCCTGCCGCCGCGCCCCATAACAGGCTGGGGCTTGCCATGTGGCTTACCAGCCGTCAAAATCCATTGACCGCGCGGACGATGGTCAACCGGGTGTGGGAGCAGCTGTTCGGGACCGGACTGGTGGAGACCCTGGAGGACCTGGGCACACAGGGCGCGGAACCTACTCACCGGG
>Ga0105237_10004979_pt1 | contig 15150 bp, 11 predicted proteins | sample KBSC24metaG_FD_81520 | JGI IMG/M metagenome (GOLD analysis project Ga0105237, IMG submission 81520) | Corn rhizosphere microbial communities from Kellogg Biological Station, Michigan, USA - KBS C2-4 metaG | ecosystem: Host-associated > Plants > Roots > Rhizosphere > Soil | place: Michigan, USA... | reverse complement strand
GCGCGAGCCAAAAGCAGCATGGACCCACGATCGCATTCCGATACTGGCACAGTGCAACTTAATCGCGGCTGCCATCGAGTTGCTTCCAGCAGATCTCCCGACGGAGACGCTCGCCAACGGCCTAGTTCAATTTGCCGAGCTGGTCGACGCGCTGTCTGTCGACGAGGTCATCCGAGACATTAACGAGGATCGACTGGCATCAGGATTTCCCAATATTGGTCAGCCAGACCTTATCGAGAATGCGCTCAACGAGCGCAAGCGTTACTACCGCAATGCGATCCGCGACGGACTGCTACAGCGATTATCCGCGCTTAATCTCGTCGACACGGTAACCCTGGCTGTCGATGAGTCAACCGAGCATGGACAAGTCCTGGGTCCTCAGCTTATTCACGACCTTGTCGATGCCTTCGAATTGGAGGCACAAACGTTTCTGCAGGCTGAAGCGACGAACATCGAGCAGCTCGTGGCAGCCATTCGCGATCGTGCCTCAGCTGGCGAATCGCAGATCGTACCCATCGTCGACGAGCTAGAACGCGTCGCACGAAACTGGGATCGCATGGCCCAAGCGATTCAATTGAGCAGCATGGCACGTGGTGTTGAGCACGCACCCAGCGAACAACTTGCTCGACAACTCCGTAGCCTTTCTCTCTACCTTCACAACGAACGCGATTTCACCACACTCGCATCCAGATTGACCAAGCTGCTGCAAGACCTATTCGCTGAGCTGCCTCAAGTGGCCGAGCAGCTGAAAGTGGACCTCGACACATTGAATGAAATAGATACTCGCGCTCAGGTCTATGTTGCGATAACTGTTGTGCGGAATGATGCTAAGCAAAGTGCCTCCGTCGATTTTGGTCGCTTGTTCAACGCGATCGACACGTGGGACAGCACGGCCCAGCCATTGCGAGAACGCGCGCGACTGCAGGGCGAAGAGCACCAGGCAAGTGTGCGACTCGGCAACGACCTTCGTGGACTCTCCGTCGACCTGTTCAACGATCACAATCTCATGGACGCGGCGTCGAAGCTCAACGAACGCCTAGCATCGAAGTTCAAAGAGTTCCCAGACGTCAAGGCGCTTCTCACGAAAGATAAAAAAGATTTGGCCGACATCGTCGAGAAGCGTCGCCAATCCGAAAGTGAAAACGACAAATGGGCTGTCGACATCGCGTTCAATGCCGAGTGGGGGATCATCAGCAAGTACCGTTTGCGGATATCCGAGAAGGGTATCGATTGGAATTCGCAGCATTTCGACCTCGATGACGTCTCGCGGATTCAGTGGGGAAGCATTCGGCACTCCATCAATGGTATCCCCACCGGAACCACGTACCACGTGACGATCGGCAGCGAGCGGCAGATCGCCGTAATCGAGATGCGCAACGAACAGCGGTTCTCCGAGTTTGTCGACAAATTATGGCGAGCCGTGGGAGTCCGGATCCTGGTTCGTTTACTCGGTTACCTGAAGAAGGGGCAGGAATTCAATTTTGATTCGGCCACAGTGCGGGACGATGGCATCGTCCTGCAGCGAACGCACCTGTTCAAATCGTCCGAGCGCATCGCTCACACGTGGGGTCAAGTGCAAATCTATTCGCAAAATGGTGCCCTTGTTATCGAATCGAAAGTCGAGAAGAAGGCGCGTGTGACACTCTCGTATATCAATGCGCCGAACGTTCACGTGCTGGAGCATGCGATCAGGACGGGATTCAAGAAAGGCGTGAACCGTTTGAGCGAACTCTTGAATTAGAGCGACGAGGGCAATATGGCGCTTTTTGGACTGTTCAAAAGCAAAAGCGAACGTGATCTCGAAAAGACCCTCCGGGACGTCAACGCGATGGTCTTCCCAAATGGCGATCGGGACATCGCGCGAGACACGGCGCGAGTGAATGAGATCACGAAAGGAAAGCTTCCACCCGAGCGGGTCCAGGGTTTCACCATCGGTTGCAAGACCTACTATCACATCACGGACGAGAAAGATGATGTCGATCAGTTCGTCGCAAGCAATCTTCGCCGTTCTGATGGAAGGATTTCCAAGGAGGAAGCCTACGAGGTGTATGCCTATTTCGCTGGTGAAGGGAGTTACCTGGACAACGTAACGCGGTTTGCACAGACCAACAAACTATTTGATTCGGATGCCGCGTTCGCGAAGGCAATTGAAGATGCGCGTAACCAGTTTTCACAAGGAGTGTACACAGACGATTTGCCCACCGGCTATGGCGAATTTGGTCTGACACTCAGCAATCCGGTCCCTACCCTTTCCGCGCTCCAGAGCCACCTCTATTTGAAACGATTGAGGTATGCGGGAAAGCCCGTTGAAGCAACGAGGGTCGGCTCTTTCAAGTCAGAAGTCACGACAGGGTCTGTCGACGGATACAAAATCAGTGTCGACGGAAAATCGGTGGCTACTCTCTACTTGTGCCCCTATCACAAGCGGAATTCACGTAAGGCTCCCCGCGGTTTTTCGTTGAACCCACCGGCGAGCGGAGTTGGATGACGGTGACGGCGAAACCACCGACGACATCGGATGACGAAAAGGAGCGCGGCTTTTCCTCGCTCTCCGGGATGGTGTCGAAGGTCGTTATACCCACCCCAGCGTCTTCAAAGTCCGGGCAACCTCCCTCCCCAACTGGAGCATCGACTCCTAAAACTGCGCCGAAACCAACGACTCCAGCTGTGTCTGTCCCCTCGCCTCGACCACAGTCGCAGCCAGCTGCTCCACACAACCCACCCTTAGCTCCCCGAAGCAAGGGCACCGCGTGGACCGCTGTTTGGGTAATCGGCGGACTCTTTGTGCTGCTCTGGCTCGCTTCCCTCAATCAATCAAATGCTCCGACGACGTCCACGTCAGCGCGAACAACATCATCCGGAGTCAGTCAAGCGACGACTACGGCGCGCCCGATCGAAAGCAAGCCGGCGCCCGGATATGACCAATCATTGTCTGAAAGCGAACTCCGGTATTGCCTTGCCGAGGACATTCGATTGAACGGCGAGAAATAAAGAGTGGATGTCGTTGAGCGGTCCACGAATCACTATCGACAATCCGATGTTGATCACTTCAATGGCGTTGTCGAGGCCTACAACCAACGCGCCGCTGACTTCAATTCTCGATGCGGTCACTATCGTTACTATCAGTCGGTCATGGCACGGGTCCGGACAGATGTAGAAGGCCGGCGGTCACAGCTCCTACAGGAAGGGGGTTTACGCGTACCCCAAGTTAGTTCGACGTCCATCGCGACAAATCCTGTTGATAAGCGCAAAGCGGTCAAGTCGTCCGCATCGAAAGCGCCGAAAGGCCATGTCTACAAGTGCAAGACAGACAATGGCCAGGTGCAATACACAATCCATCCTAAGGCAGGCGTCAATTGTGAGGAGATCATCAGCTACCCGGAGACACCAGGATGAAATCTCTGTCTACTAAGGCGGGCATCACAATTGCAATACTTGTTATAGGGTCCATGAATGCTGCTGCGACCGATAACCCACATTCGGACGACCCGGCTGCCCAATTGTCAGTCGCAATCAATCGCGACGAGGCACTTTCGATCTCCTTCCGAAAGTTTGCAGACTCCATTGATGACGAACGTTCGATCGGCACGGCCTTCAACGAAATTGGAGCACAGGAGTCCTCCTGCTTTTCCCTTGGTCTCCTGTTAGAGCACCGCTCTGACGTTGCCACGTTGCGCCCAAGCGAAAATGCAGATCTGCAATCCAGAACACCTGAGAACGCGAGGGCGTTGCGTGAATCGGCCCAAGAACTGGACAACTTTGTACTGGCAGCGAAGGCGGCGCTCAGGATGTCCCATGATGAGCGCGCACAGACATGGAACGCTGATTGCGTTGGCCAACTCAAGATTCCTTTGACGTCGCGGGAGAGCGTGAACTCGATCTCGTACACCTTACAAAGCGACGGAACGGTGTTGCGCGTTTTGGGGGACATCGAAGCTGGCTTCGCAGATCATTTGATCGAAGCAATTCAAACGAATCCGAGAGTCAAAACCATTGCGCTGGGTGGCAGTGGGAACGCTGTCGACGAGGCAATGAGGGCGGGCCGATATATCCGACAACGTCGACTGGATACAACACTGTGGAACGGTTGCTTTGCTGCCTGCCCATTTGTTTTCATGGGAGGCATTTCGCGAATGATCTGGTCGCCATACCCTGAGATTGGTTTCCACCAGTTCATCGATTCGAGCGGTGCAACGTTGCGATCGGGCTCGCCTACATATTCCAGTATCGTGGATTACGTCGATTCGATGGGTATCGATCGCCGCCTGATTATGCACGCCATCCAAGATGCCGCACCTACAAGTATGACGATTATCGATGGTCACGAGGATTTCTTGTGCCAGGCGCGACTGGCGACTTGGGTTCAGCGAGGCTGTAGCGGTCAGTAACAGCTGCCCTTTGCAGATAATTCGGTGGATGGTTTAGACAAGTTGTCCATCGTCATTGCGCTCCCAGTAGCGATCTGTACCGGTGCACTCGCAGCCTGCCAGTCACTCATTGTCCGAGAACTTGGTTGAACCAAAGTATCGCCGCTTCTCCTTCCTTGCGCGTGACTTCGTCGACGGAGCGGCTGTGTCGAATGCCGTTGCGAAGTTCGGCGAGCTGATCAAATCGCTTTGTAAGTGTCTCTTTATTAGGAAAGCGACCTTGAAACAGAGCCCCAAGGGCTTTGCTCGCGACGGTATCCTGAAGCTCCCGAAGATCTGCGTATTCCAGTTTGCCATCCAGTGTGGCGTAATGTTTTGTGTCGAGCGCCGCGTTTTTCTTAGATGCAGACTGAAGGCGCTCGTTGATTTTCTGTGAGACGTGCGGTGGCAATTTCTTATCATCGCCACCGAGTGCCTCGCCAATCATTCGCCGGAGGGCCAGTTCGATGGTTTCGATATTTGCATCGAGATCGCGCAATTGCGGCGGGAGATCGAGGCGCTCCTTAACCAACAGATCTTCGATCGCCTCCTGAAGAGTGCGCTGACGCTCGACTAGAAAATCTTCGAAATCACGAGCACCAAAGGGATTTCGCAAAAGGATGTCAAAGGCAGCAGGCGAGATGAAGTGTGATTCTAGCGTTGCGCGAACTGTAGCCTCACCATTGGCGGCAATAAGTTCCGGTAAATACTCGTTCGGCAGGCGATCGCTTATCACATTCCGGTTAGTGTCCGCATTAAGCGGCGTGCGGTTCAATATCGTGTCGACGGAAGTTTCGAGCTTCAATTCCTTCGATTTGCTTTTTGGCACGATATGGTGATCGTCAAGATCGCCGTACTGCGGCACGGTTCCAGCCATCCAGTCGCGCGCACCGCGCAACACCAGCAGATTGAAGATTCCGTTGTAAACCGACGTGCCACGCTTGGTTTCACGACGCAAATCAAGCGCACGAAAACGTGTCTTGAACTCGGCGATCAGCGCCGGCTCGGCGGCGTCATCATCGAACCAGAACTTCAGATCCAGAAAGTCACGTGCGGTCGTGGACTCCACTGACCCAGAATAGCGGTTCGTAAATACGCTGGCCCAGTACCAATGGCGAAGCTTGCGCTGCGCATCAAGCTGCCGATTTGGTGGCAACGCACGAGCAGCCGCCAATGTCGCCGCAAACGCCGGCAAGATAGAAACGTACGGAAGGTATTGAGACGAGATCGCGCCGAACTCCTGTGGGTGGCGCAGAAGATTGATCGCGCGTTCAAGCGCGTCCACCGAATCGCGCCACCGCTTCTCGAAATCCTGCACGGTAGGCACGAGCACTTCTTTGCGAAGCGAACCATCGGCTTCGCGCACCTTCCGCTCCTGCCCCGGGAGAAGGAAGTACAAGTACTTCGGCGAACAGTAGGCCTGCCGCAGAATCGACATCACCTGCAGGATGTAAACGTTCAGGCGCTCGCTGTCGACGAACTCCAATCGCGGTGCGGCCTCGCGCCACAGATGCTTGAGCTGTAACCCTTTAGGCCTGAGAAGTGCGTTGACCAGGTCAAAGACGTCGAGACGAATGCCGCGGCTATTTATCTGGGTGAAGATGTCACAGACCTTGTCAAGATCGAGATCGCGATCGAGTTCGATGTATGCAATCTGGTATTGCTCCGTGATGCCTTTGAGGTGCTCGCCGAAAGATCTGGCATTATAAGAATGTCGCGCCGCTGACTTAGCCGCGTCGTCGTCCGCTTCATGTATGGCCTCCCTTTCCTTGGCCTGCCAGTGTTTCTCATAGTCCTGCACCCAATTGGGTAACGCCCAACCGCCTTGTCCGACCACGGCTAAAGGGAATAGGTGGCTCTCGAATTGCGCCGCGCGGTCCTCGAGCAGCTTTTCACCGCGCTGCGTCCAGTCGTACTCGAACGCCTGGTCGTATGCCTCTGCCATGAACTGATCGACGCGGATGAAATAGAGAAAGCGATTCGACCGGCTCGGCGCCGGAACTGATGGCGCAAGGAAGGCGTAGTACATCGCAGTCAGGCGTTGCTGGCCATCCAGCACAATATGCGATGGATCCGCCTTGCCCTGAAACCCATAAATCGCTTGACACGCCAGCGCGGTGAAGTTCTCAGGCTTACCCTTCCACAGCAGCAGGCTTCCAATGTAATAGTCTAGAAAGATTGAACGCAGCAGTTCGCGGATGTCCCAGGGCTTCCATTCGAATTCCCGCTGGAAATCTGGGATGACGTAACGCCCTTCACGCAAGCGGCCGATCAGCGTGGTGAGGCTGACATGGTCAGGCTTCTGCGCGTCCTTCATCACTCGCTCCCCAATGAATTCGCCATGCAACCCTTGGTGGCCAGCACCCCGGGGCAGGCATAGTCTATCCCCTATGGATTTGTCACGACACGCCTTGCGCCGCTACCAGGATGCTCAAGTGTCGTCGCCTTCGAAAATTCGCAACGGACAGGTGCCGACAGATCGATTTCAATCCCGGGCGGCATAAGCGGTTGCCAGTACCGCGTCGAATAGATTTTCGTAGTGATGGTCAGTATGAAGCTACGAAGATCGTTTTCGGCTCACCCGCTCAGTGACCGCAAATATCCAAATGTCGGGACGCCGGGTATCCGATGATGCGATCGCCGCCGCTGAAAAACGCCTTGCGATTCAGGCACAAAAATAAGTCGTCCATTGGGCGCGCACCGGCCGCTGCAGTGGGCGTTAATTGAATGCCATTAAACGGTTGATTACACCAGGCGGAAAGCTGTTAAAATAGAGTTGCATCCAAAGACGCCGACCTTCACCAGTGAACCGGCGTTTCTTATACGGGGAATCCCTTTGTAGTTATTCCGTTGTTGCCGTGCGTCGGTTCATTGGCGTGCGTCAGTACAATCTTGTGGAGTTTGAAATATGAACGCTCGCATTTGGTTGAACTGCTTTTTTGCTCTCCTTGCCGCATTCGCCATTTCTACCGGCGCCAATGCTCAAAATACGTCGTCCGCACTGACAGGACGCATCACCGATTCGACGGGGGCGCCGATCGCGGGAGCCGTCGTCGAAATCGTGCACCTGCCCAGTAACACGGTACGCACGGAAACCACGAACGCCGATGGCCGCTTCCTTGCGCAGGGACTACGCGTCGGCGGTCCGTTCAAAGTCACCGCGTCCAAACAGGGGCTGCAGAGCTCCGAGAAAAATGACGTCTACCTGCAACTCGCGCAGGAAACAACGCTGAACCTGAGCCTTGGCCAGACCACTGAACTTGGCGCGATTACAGTCACATCCAGCGCGGTGGCGCAGACGTTCCAGCCCGACAACAAGGGCGTGAGCGTCAACATCAGCAGCCGCGAGTTGCGCGTATTGCCTAACCCGGACCGCTCGATCCAGCAAATCGCGCGCATGGATCCGTTCATCACACTGACCAACAACAACGCCGCCGGCGGGTTCACCCAGATCAGCGCGCTTGGCCAGAACAATCGCTACAACAACATCACCATCGATGCCGTGCCCACGAACGATTCGTTCGGACTCGAAGCGAATGGGCTGCCGTCGCAGAACCAGCCGCTCTCCTATGACGCGATCGACGAATACAACATCTCCACCGCAAACTACGATGTGGCGAACAAACGCGCCGTAGGCGCCGCGATCAACATCGTCACGAAGAGCGGCACGAATGACTTCCACGGTTCGGCCTACTACGCCTACACCAATGCGAACGATCTCACCGGCGACGGCCGCAATGGCACACAGTTCGAGGGATACAAGCAAAAATGGACGGGCGGTTTCTCGCTGGGTGGCCCGATCATTAAAGACACGTTGTTCTTCTTCATCGACCTTGAAGAATCCAAGCAGATTTGTCCGTGCGGCGCAGGCTTCGGTCCGGCAGGTTCCGGCAAGGAGAACTCCCTGGCCGGCATCACGCAAGATCAGCTTGACCAGATCATTTCGATCGCCAAGGGTTATGGCATGCAGCCCGGAGATCTCAACGGCTCCGGAAGCAGCAACCAGGACGAGAAGCGCGCGCTGGCCAAGATCGACTGGAACATCGCCGACGGCCATCGCATGAGTTTCCGTTACGATCAGACCAAGGGTACGCAGCCGATCGTGCAAGGCAACTTCACGGGCTTCAATCCGCAGTTGGGTTTGTCCAGCTACTGGTATGCTCAGGATCGCAAGTTGCAGCAGGGCGTGCTCAACTTCTATGACGACTGGTCGGCCAACTTCTCGACCGAAGCGTCGATCTCCTACGCAAAATACCGTTCGGCGCCGACGGTGCCCGCGCAGCAGCCGCAGGTGGTTGTATTCGTCGACAAGTCCAACAACGCCACGCAGAACACCTCCGTCGAGTTCGGTGAGGATCAGTTCCGCGACTACAACCTGCTCAAGGTGGCCACGACGAATGCATTTCTCGCCGGCACGTATTCGGTGGGAGACCACGCCATCAAGGGCGGATTCGACTTCCAGCGCGACGAGTTCTACAACCTGTTCGGCCGCACAGAGTTCGGCGCATACCAGTTCAACAGCATCGCCGACTTCCAGGCCGGCAAGTACGCAGCCTATCAGCTCTACTACCCCGCTCCGGGCTATTCGTTGTCCGATATCGCCGCCGATTGGGCGCTCAACCAGGTCGGCGTGTTCCTGCAGGATACCTGGCAGGCGACACCGAATCTGTCGCTGCAGTACGGCATCCGCTATGACATGCCGCAAGCCGACGGCAAGCCGATCTACAACGCGGCATTCACCACGGCGTTCGGTATACGCAACAACGCGACACCGGGCACCGGCGTCATCGAGCCGCGGTTCTCCTTCAACTACACCTTCGACACGGATCTGAAGACTCAGCTGCGCGGCGGCCTCGGCATCAGTGAAGGCGTCACGCCGGGCGTATGGCTGTCGAATTCCTACACTAACAACGGCATCACTTTGTCGAGCACCACAGCCATCGGCGGCACGCCGGGATCATTCAATCCGAACCCGTACACGCAGGTTCCGCCGGCGGGCACTCCCCCGGCGCCGGAAGTCGATCTGATCAACCCGAGCTTCCAACTGCCGACCGTGTTCAAGGCGAATCTGGGCTTCGATCGCGAACTTCCGTGGTGGGGGCTCGTCTTCACGGCCGACTACCAGTACCTGCAGAACGAAAACGCCATCCTGTATCAGGACCTCAACATTGGCCACGGCGCCACCGGCATTCTTCCGGACGGTCGTCTGAGCTACTGGAAGAACCCGTACTACGATTTCAGCACCAGCAAGGGCGCGAGCGGAGTCCGCAACGGCGCCAATCCGCACTATGGAGACGTGGTATATCTCGCAAATAGCAGCCATGGCGATGCAAACTATCTGTCGCTGCAGCTGACGAAGGCGCTCACCGAAGAACTCTCCGGCCGATTTGGCGTAGTCGTCGGCAAAGCCACGGACATCAACTCCGGCACGTCGTCTCAGGCATTCTCGAACTACCGCTCCCAAGCTGTGTTCAATCCGAACGAGAACGTTGCGAGCCCGAGCAACTACGATGTTCGCGATCGCATCATCTCATCACTGACCTGGCAACATCACTTCTGGAGCGACTACGCCTCGACGATTTCGGCGTTTTACGACGGTCACACGGGTCAGCCGTATTCATGGGTGTTCGGCAGCGACGTCAGCGGCGTGTGCACGAACGGTACGCCGGGAAGCACTTGCCAGCCTGGGCTGGTGTACATCCCGACCGGACCTAGCGACGTTGAATTTGCGAACGGCACCACTGATGCAACCAAGCAGCAGTTCTTCGACTTCATCGCCCACAATGACTACCTGAAGGGACACCTAGGACAGATCGCGCAGCGCAACGGCGCGCACGCGCCATGGGTCAACCAGTTGAATCTGAGCTTCGCTCAAGAAGTTCCTGGGATCTTTGCGGGCAACAAGGGTGTGATCAAGTTCGACATTTTCAATTTCACGAACATGCTCAACAAAAAGTGGGGGGATGTGTACGACGTCGACTTCCCGTACGCGCGCACACTGGCGAGCTTCGCCGGAGTCGACCAAGCCACTGGAAAATACGTCTACAAGCTGCCTACCGACAAAAACGGCAACTACGCGCCAGGTGCTTTGAAGTTCGAAGACCAGTTCGCTCAGTCGCGTTGGTCGGTGCAAGTAACACTACGTTACGAATTCTGAACTCGATGCGCATTTCTCTGAAGAAGCCGGCCTAATGCCGGCTTTTTCATTTGAGCCACAGGCGGAAAATACAGAAAGCAGCCGAATTTTGACTTCGCCGCATTCTGCGAGAGACTACACATCCCTCGCCTTGCTCATTCAAAAAGTCCAGGTGACTTCGTGATCTCGCTCAACTACTGGGCTCCGCCCAACAATGCCTCCCTCGCGCGCATTTACATCAACGGAATTCATGGGGCGGCAGGAAAAATCTTCCTCTCATTCTCTCGCGGTTCGATCAAGGTCAACGCAGACAGCGACGAGCGAGACGATATAGCGGATCTCATCGAAGTAGAAATGCAACAGCTCGGCATCAACGGCTCGTTAAGCGATGCTGGTAGCGCAACGGATCTCTGGAAGCAACTCGTCGATGCATGCTCCCAACCAAGGAAGGCGGCACCCGCCAGACCTCCTAGCAATGGTCAGATGCAGGGACGCCCATCCAGTGTCGGACCGATCTCCACGCTGCACGATCTGGACATCTCGACTATCAAGGTGAAAAAGCCAGTCAAGATTCAAGTCGATCATCGCGAGCCAGAGCAACTCATCCAACTACTGCGGCAGGCGCAAAACACGACGGTTGAAGTGGTCTCACTGCCGCTCGGAGACATCCTTATCGATGATGCGATTATCATCGAACGCAAACGCTGCCGAGAGGATTTCGAGTCCAGCGTCGTCGACGGGCTACGTCTGCATGGCCAATCCGAGCGCATCAAACACCGCACGGATCTGATTGGAGTCGTACTGCTAGAGGGCGACCTGTTCGGTGCGCGGCAGCGCATGTCGATTCAACAGATAACGGGAATGCTCACCTTCTTGGGCGTGATCCAGAGTGTCAACGTGTTCCCCACCGTCGACGTCGTCCACACGGCGTATATGATCGTCAAGCTTGCGGCGCACCAGCATGGTCTTGATAGCCCAATCTCGCTCCGTAAGGACAAGCCCAAGGCGCTCTTCAGCGCACGCAAATTCGTACTCGAGGGAATCCCTGGAGTATCTGCCGGCATCGCTGAACTTTTGCTCGAACACTTTGAGTCGATCGCTCGCATCGCCAATGCGACAGTCGACGAGCTGATTGCTGTGCCGGGAATAGGTCTGCAGCGGGCCAATCAGATTCGGGAATGCCTGGCAGGTACAACATGATCACTACCACCTTTCGAAACGGCACGACTCTCACGACGCAAATCGGTTTCGTCAACGCGAATCGACAGGAGTGTCGCGGAACGCGCGGCGTCTCTGGAAATGATCACGGCCAAGTCTCTTACCAGTTGGCTTGCGGCGACTGCGGACACGTTTATGGTGCCAACGGAACCGATGTATTTCAGCGCCGTTGCCCCAACTGCCAGGGTGGTCAACCCGGTATCGAATTTTGAGACATCTCCATCGGACTCTTCCACCTATGATCACTCCCCCTTCTCGTGAGCAAATGGCAAAAACATTGTCCATTATTGACTCGGCAATTCCACGACTAAAATCCGAATTTCCCGAAGAAGAACAGTTCTGGCCCGCCTTTGCCGGAATGGCCGACCAGGTTATCGAGAACCTGACGGAAACCGACGGCGAGTGGGCGTATGCGGAACTCGACGCGATCATGCACAAGCACGGTCTGTCTGAGAAAAGCCCGCGGGCGTCTACCTCATTACTCTGAATGCGATGTTGACCTAACGACTAACTTAACCATGTGCTACTCCGCGCAAGTCTGGTCAGACTACAAAAAGTACGTACGTCACTTCGGCGCCGACGTCAGCCTGCGAGAGTTCTATCGCCTCTACATTGAACGCAGTGAGGGTGCCAGCCTGCGACTTCCCAAAGGGGTGGACGCGTCGTTCGCGAACAGCACAACGGAAGAAGAGCGCCGAATTCAGACACTGATCGAGGCGTACGACCTGCAGCAGGTAGCCAAGTACGAGCAGGAGGTGTTCAAGCAGCGCAAGCGCTTGGCCGAGGCCGATCGCGCGCTTCAGTCTAAGATCACGAAGGCCGCCACCGAAAATAAGCGGATCGCTACCGACAAGATCGACAGGGCACTCGCCAAACTCGGCGATTTGCGGCGTACAGAAATCAAGGAGCGCGACAATCGGATTTTCCCTCTCACCTATTGTCCCGTTATGGTCTGGGAGAACGGCCGTCGTGTCGTCAAGCCGATGCGCTACCAGTGTCGTCTCGCAGGAAAACCCAAGTCCTACGACTTTGATTACAACGGCACGTATAACGCCCGTCGCGACAACCTCTCTGGGTTCTGGAAGAAGCAGTTCGGATACACGCACGCGATCGTCGTCGTGAACGCCTTCTACGAAAACGTGTCGTTGCACCGAATGGAAGGTCGCGAACTCGCTCCCGACGAATCCGAGCAAAACGTGGTGCTCAAGTTCAAACCTCGGCCGACGCAGGACATGCTGGTCGCATGCCTTTGGTCACGCTGGCAGAAGGAAGGCGAACCAGATCTACTCTCATTCGCCGCGATCACCGATGATCCGACACCGGAAATCGTCGCCGCCGGGCATGATCGCCTGATCGTTCAGATCAAGCCGGAAAATGTCGACGCCTGGCTCAATCCGGACGCCAACGACCTGGCTTCACAGCAGCGGATTCTGGACGATCGTCCGCGGCCGTACTACGAACATCGGATGGCGGCGTAGAATCGCTTCCTGAGTCGATTGGGGAGCAGCCGGGATGACCTCCAGTACAACGCTCGGCGCCGCCGGCGAGCACTTCGTCATGTGTCAGCTCCTGCGTCGGGGACTTATCGCGGCTCTTGCGCCGGCCGGTGTCCCCAACGCCGACATCGTGGTGACCGATGACGTCGGCGAACGGCTATGCGCCGTCCAGGTAAAGTCGCGAGTCGACAAGGGCCACGACCGCGGCTGGCATATGGGCCGGAAGCACGAAAGCATTCGTTCGCCATCTCTCTTCTACGCATTCGTCGACTTCGGTCCGGAACTCACGTCGAGTCCGGTGACGTATGTAGTGCCGAGCGAGATCGTTGCGACGGTGCTAGCTCTCTCCCACCAAAATTGGTTGCAAAGCCCGGGCAAGAAGGGCCAGGCGCATAACGAAACGGATCTTCGGCGATTCCTTCCGGACTACGATCGCGTCAACCTTGCGATCGGTTACGGTGCCGGCTGGCTCGACAAATATTGCGAGAGCTGGGAACTGCTTTCAGCGGCCGCGGCAAAACGACGTTGAAGTGATTGGGTGAGTGCCGGCTGCTCTAACAATTCGATGAGATAGTCCGTTGACGACAGCGCTCTTTCAACTGAAACGAATTGCGCGTCGTTGCTCACCCGGCTCACTATCCGTAGGCGCGTCATTAGACCCGCCTTCAATCGTTTAGTGCGAATCATTGCGATCGTACTTTGGGACAACCCGAGGTACTCCGCTAGCTGATTGTCGGAAGGAACGTCAAAGGCTTCGCGACAAAGATCCAAGAGTACGTTTTCTTGATGGTCGCAAACTGGCAACAACGCCGACGGCCGCTTGCTCAAACACACCGCATGTACAACGTCGATGACGTTGTGAATTTGCAGCGCCTCTTCGAGATTGAGATTCGGAATGAATGGCAGCCAGTCCAACAGCTTGATCCGCTGCCGAGGACCCAACCCCCAGGCTCCTGAGCGGACCTGCGAAATCAGGTTGCGACTGACACCCAGCTTCAGCGCCAGAGCGTTGTCCGATTTCAGTCCAAACCGGCGCCGTGCCGCGTCAAGTAGAAGACGATCTTCGTGCTTCCCTATCGTCTCCTGCTCGAGATCTCCGGCGCCGTCCATGGCGATCAATGCACGCCGAGATTGCAGTTATGCCACTCGATTTTGTACGTGGCCCACGGCGTGATCGTTGCTCCGCCGCTCGGGCTAGACAGATCGAAGTCGATGTACATGACATCGTTCACGTTGTTCGGCATGAACTGAACGGGGAATTTCTTGGTCGACGTATCGCCGCTACCCCAAGTCACTACGATTGGCTGGAACGTCTGGATCCACGCACCGTTCAACCACGACGAACCGGGGTCCAACGACAACGTCGCAGACACGGTGCCCGCGCCGCCGTTGCGTTGAACGTTGATGTACTGCGTATTGCCGTGCGCGCAGTACCAAGTGTCCACACCCTGGGTGAACGATATCTGCCCTGCCCCGGATGGCGTCAGATTCGTGTTCGTTGACGGCAAGGTGACGGATTCGTTGGCGGTTATCGCCGCCTGGCTGCCACTGACATTGACGTGGTTCACGCGATCGAAGCTACGTTGCGTGGCTGTCTCGCGACCTTGATTACCGATCGTGCTTCCGCCGCCGGTCATCTCGCTTTCCATGTCGTGGCCGTCGACGAGCGGCGGGAAATCGCCGGCCCCCATGCGCGCCACAGTCTCGTTCAGGTCAACTTTGTTCAAGTCCATGCTTTGGAACTGCGCTGCACTGATGCCGTCGCATTGCGGATTGCTCGGCGTGCCGAAATTTTGGCCCGGCGCCAACATCGATTCGCGGATCATGCGGCTGATGGGCGAGTTGAAGCAGCAGAATACTTCCTTCTCAATGACGCAAAACCCGAGTACGCGCG
>Ga0105237_10004972_pt1 | contig 15162 bp, 15 predicted proteins | sample KBSC24metaG_FD_81520 | JGI IMG/M metagenome (GOLD analysis project Ga0105237, IMG submission 81520) | Corn rhizosphere microbial communities from Kellogg Biological Station, Michigan, USA - KBS C2-4 metaG | ecosystem: Host-associated > Plants > Roots > Rhizosphere > Soil | place: Michigan, USA... | reverse complement strand
GATTCGTTTCAGGTCGGGCTTCTTCATGTCCGCGCTTTATAGAGTGTCATTTTGACACTGTAAAGATTTTGCTTGACAGAAACCTGCCGGCGCTCTAGGTACATCTTTACGATGTAAAGATAAACGACGAGAGAGGAAATCCCATGCAGCAGGACGTCCGGGCCCGCACCGAGCGGAGCAACCTCGCCCCGATCCCGTTCGAATGCGACGCCCCCTTCCTGAAGATCTCGGGCGAATTGCCGCGCGAGCTCAACGGCACGCTCTATCGCAACGGCCCCAACCCGCAGTTCGACGCGCCGGGCGCGCACTGGTTCGTCGGCGACGGCATGCTGCACGCATTCCATCTCGAGAACGGCAGCGCCAGCTACCGCAACCGCTGGGTTCGCACCGCGAAATGGCAGGCCGAGCACGACGCCGGCCGCGCGCTGTTCGGCGGCTTCGGCCGCAAGCTGCCGGACGCGCCCGCCTCGACGCCCACCGACGGCGGCGTCGCCAATACCAACATCGTCTTCCACGGCGGCCGCCTGCTGGCGCTGGAGGAAGCGCATCTGCCGACCGAGATCGAGCCGGGCACGCTGGCGACGCGGGGCACCTGCAACTACGGCAACCGCATCGCCGGTCCCTTCACCGCGCATCCGAAGATCGATCCGGTCACCGGCGAGTTGGTGTTCTTCGGCTACAACGCCGCAGGTCCGCTGACGCCGACATTGTCGTTCGGATCCATCGACGTCGCCGGCCAGGTGACGCGCTTCGAGCGCTTCGAGGCCCCCTATGCCAGCATGGTCCACGACTTCATCGTCACCGAGAACCACCTGCTGTTTCCGATCCTGCCGCTGACCGGCAGCATGGATCGCGCGATGAAGGGCCAGCCGCCCTACGCCTGGGAGCCCGACAAGGGCGCCTATGTCGGCGTCATGAAGCGCACGGGTTCGGCCAAGGACATCGTCTGGTTCCGCGCCGAGAGCTGCTACGTCTTCCATGTCATGAACGCCTGGGAGGAGGACAATCGCATCGTCGCCGACGTTATGCAGTTCGAGGAGGCGCCGCTGTTCCCGCATCCCGACGGCCGCCCCACCGACCCCGACAAGTCGCGGGCGCGACTGACCCGCTGGAGCTTCGATCTCTCAGGGTCGACCGACCGCTTCAGCCAGGACCGTCTCGACGATCTGACCGGAGAATTCCCGCGCATCGACGACCGCCGCGCCGGATTGAGGAGCAATCACGGCTGGTATGCCTGCGCCAACCCGGATCTGCCGATGTTCGGCGCGCTGTCGGGACTGGTCCATGTCGACGGCCGGGGCAAACGTCGTGGCAGCTATATCCTGCCCGCGGGCGACACCATCTCCGAGCCGGTCTTCGTCGCGCGCGGTAACGATGCCGCGGAAGCCGATGGCTGGCTGCTGGCGGCGGTCTGGCGGGCGCGGGAGAACCGCAGCGACCTCGCGGTGTTCAACGCCACCGACGTCGCCGCCGGTCCCGTGGCACTGGTGCATCTCGGCCATCGCGTCCCCGACGGCTTTCATGGCAACTGGGTGACGGCTGCGTAAGAACGACTGACGTCATTCCCCCGCGCAAGCGCGGCGCGCTTGTCGCTGAGGGCATCGCGTAGCGATGAACCCGGAATCCCCCGATGATTCGATCGAGAGTCCCCGATGCGCAATTGCGCATCTGGGGTTCGCGCTGACACGGCCGCGAAATGAAGGCATGACGATATCAGTCATTGACGGAGACCCCCATGCATCTGCCCTCGATCACCGCCGGCTATCTCGCCGTGCTGGCATTACTCTATGCTGCGTTGTCGATGCAGGTGGTCCGGCTGCGGCAAAGGCATCGGGCGGCTTTCAGCGACGGCGGTAGCGCCGAGCTTCGCAGCGCCATCCGGGCCCACGCGCATTTCGCCGAATACGTGCCGATCACTGCGCTGATGGTCGGCTTTCTGGAAATGGCAGGCGCGTCGGCGCTCCGCATCCACCTGCTGATGGCCGCGCTGCTGCTGGCGCGGCTGCTCCACCCGCTCGGCATGTATGCCAAGACGAACACGCTGTTATTTCGCATCGGCCGGGTTGGCGGCATGACCATCACGATCGCGCTGTTGACGGTATGCGCCGTGCAAATCTTGTCGCGGGCCTTGATGCCGGCGAACTAGCTGCCAGCCGAGCAGCGCGAGACATTCCACGCCGACCAGCGCGGTGACGAGCAGCAGTCCGGAAAAGGCGGCATCGGCGCTGCGCTCGCGCAAGACATATCCGAGCGCAAGCAGCGGCCCGGTCCAGATCAGGCTGCCGAGCAGGGTCGCCCCGAGAAAGTTCAAGATCGCAAGCTGCAGCACGCCGGCGGGAATCGAGAGATAGACGCGCACCGCCGGAATGGTCTGGCCCACCAGCGTGACCCAGAAATGATTGCGCGTGTAGGCGTCCGCCATGCGGTGGTAAAGCACGGGCTTGAGGCACACGAATGGCCCGAACCTTGTGATCAGCCGCTCGATCCGCGTCGCGCCCAGGGCCAGACCGAGGCCGTACCAGCCGCATGCGCCGAGCGTCGAACCGGTTGCGCTGGCCGCGACGGTGACGGCCAGGTCGCCCGGTCCCGATGCCGCGATCATGCCGAGCAGCACGAACACGACATAGGATGGCAGCACGGGAACCAGCTTTTCGGCCAGTGCAACGCCTGCGATTCCGACCGGCCCGGTTTCGGCCAAGAGCGTGATGAAGGCCGGCCAATCCACGCCGTTCGCCATCAGCGTCGATCCATCGCGCATGAATTGCTGCGCGTGATGCGGTACACCGAGGCCGGCGGAACGTTGAGCAGCACGCGCCCCATGCAGTTCGCCTGCAGTCCCAATCGGTCGAGCAGCGGACGCGGGATCGGACACTGCATGCCGTAGGTGAATTGGTAGAAGGCACCGCCGTCGCGAAGATTGGCGAACGCGGCCGCGAGAATGGCGCTGACCTTCTTCTCGGGAAAATTGAGCAGCGGCAGTCCGCTCACCACAGCGCCAAGCGGCGTCTCGAACAGCTCGTAGGACGCGATCCAGGCCGCATCCATCCAGAGCACGCGCGCCCTGGGAAAGCGCGTCTGCAGCCGCCTGACGAAATCCGAGCCATATTCGACCAAAGTGAGATCGTGCTCCTTGACGCCCCGCTCCAGCAAGGCCTGGGTAAAGACGCCGGTGCCGGGACCCAGTTCGAGAACGGGGCCGGAGTCGCGGGTGATGTCGCGCGTGATCAGGCTTGCAAGATTCGCCCCCGATGGAGCGATCGCGCCCACGCGGCGGGGATTGAACGCAAGCGCGCGAAGGAAGAACAAGACATCGTATGTCGCCATGAAAGTCACCCATCCACCTCAATCGCCGACGATCGTCGGGACCGCTGCGATATGAGGGACGGATGTTGTGCGAACATTGCGGGCCGGCGCAGGGGCGGAGAAATCCGATCACGTCGGCTGACGAGCTGCCAATCGTCTTGCGCAGCGGAACTTAAGACGCGTCCGTTGATCCACGTCCACGCCTCAGTGCTTTCACGTGCTCGATGAAGGCACGAAGCTTTGGCATGACCTGATGCCGGCCTGGATGATAGAGAAACACGCCCGGCGTCAGCGGCGCAAAGGGCTCGAGCACGCGCTGCAACTTGCTTTCGGCCACGAATGTCGCCGCGACCGGCGCAGGAACCTGGGCCAGCCCCATTCCGGCAACCGCGGCGCTGATCAGCGTTGGAAAGTCGTTCCCAATATAGGGCCCGTCGACGGCGACGTCGATCGCCCGGCCGTTATCGTTGAACGTCCAGGGCGCAATCCCGCCGTCCGAACGGCGCCACCTGAGACAGGCGTGATCGCATAGTTGCGCCGGCAATTCGGGAGCCGCACGGTTCGCGAGATAGGCGGGGCTGCAGACGACATCCAGCCGGAACGGTGGGGACAGCCGCACGGTCACCATGTCGGGCGCAATGAATTGCCCCATTCGCACGCCGGCATCGAAACCGTTCGCTGCGAGGTCGACGAGTTCCTCGCTCGCGACGATCTCGACCTGGACTTCGGGGTAGGCGTTGCAGAATGACGCGACCACTGGTTCGAGCACGATGGGAACGACGCTGCGGGGCACGGTGAGCCGCAGCAGGCCGCGCGGTTTGTCGGCAAGCTGGCGCGCCGCGTCGCTCGCCGACACAAGCTCCTCGAAAGCCGGCCTCGCGCGCGCGTGAAAGCGCTCTCCGGCCTCGGTCAGCCCGACGCTGCGCGTGGTTCGGATGAAGAGCGCCACGCCAACGCGAGCTTCCAGCGCGCGCACGGCCTGGCTGACCGCGGAGGTGGTGACGCCGAGTTCGTCGGCGGCTTTGCGGAAGCTGCGGTGCCGCGCAACGCCAAGAAAGGCCTCGACGCCGTCGAGCGCACCCTGCCTGACTGTGAAGTTCTGCTTCATGGCCCGTCAATATTATCGCGGATAGTTGGCCGCGGACAGCCGCCTTATGTCTAGCCCACAGATCGGGGACCAACGCCGACGGCAAGGCACCGCGCCGACCCCGGTCCCGATCATCACGGCGGAACCAAGCAATCTGCCGTGACAGGAGGACGACACTGATGAAGGCCATACGAAACGTCGCCATCGCACTCACTTTCACCCTCGCAGGAGTTGCCGCAATGACCCAACCATCCCTTGCACAGACACAAGGCGCCGCACTGACGACCACGGGGGTGATGGTCATCCTGACAGTCAAGGCCGGCGTCACGCGCGAACAGGTCATGACCGTCATGCCCATGGAAGTGCGGCAGACCGTACAGCTCTACCTCGGTGGGAAAATTCGCGAGTGGTTCACGCGCGCCGATGGCAGAGGGGCGGTGTTCCTGCTCGATGCCAAGGACGTCGGCGAGGCGCACACCATCATGGACGGCCTTCCCCTGGCCAAGCAAGACCTCGTCGACCACGACTACATCGCTGTCGGTCCGCTCGTGCCGCTTGGGTTGCTTCTGGCCAATCCCCAGCGTCCGCAATAGCGACACCGCTCGCCTGGAGGTCTTGCCATGACCACCGATACCGTTCGACCAGGGGTCGTCGCGGCGCGTCCCGCGTGGCTCAGCCTGCTGTGGACCATTCCTTCGACCCTGCTGTGGGGAGGGCTGATCTACAGGATGCCCGTACTCGTGGAGAGCGGCTTTCCAGCGATGGCCGCCCGTCTCTTGTCTTATGGGCTCATTGCACTGGGGTTGTGGTTCGGTCTCCAGGCCGCCGACCTGACGCCGGGACAGCGTCGCGCGACCTGGCTCGCCGTCATGCTGTCCTTCACGCTGTGGGCCGCCCTCGCCTGGACGGCGGCCATCGATGGCGTATTCCGCAACGGATACTCGGCTTTGCCGTTGCTGCCTGCGGCGATATTCCTGCCGGTCATCGTCGGCGCACCGCTGCTGCTGTTGTCGACGCGCGTCGGACAGCTGCTCGACGCGATGCCGGCGAGCTGGCTCATCGCGCTGCAGATCTACCGCATATTGGGCGTGCAATGGCTGGTGTTCTGGATGCGGGGATTGCTGCCGGCCGTGTTTGCGTTGCCGGCCGGAACAGGCGATGTGCTGACCGGCCTGTTCGCCGTGCCGGCTGCGATCGCCGTGGCCACGAGCACGGCAAAGGGCCGGCGGGCAGGAATGCTCTGGAACATCTTCGGCATTGCCGATTTCGTGGTCGCGATCACGATGGGAATGATCACCGCGCCGGGTCCGTTTCAGTTGATCGTTCCGGATGTTTCGAGCATCGGCGTGGATGCATTCCCGAACGTGCTGACCCCCGCGTTCGTGGTGCCCAGTTCGATCCTGCTGCACCTTCTGTCGATGCGGCAATTGCTGCGGCGCGGGCGGACGGAAACGCCGCGGTTGTAACCGACCGCTGCGCGACGCGCAGCCCAACAAATCCGATCTCAGCGAACAAGAAAGGAATGCACCCATGCCGGTCATCAATTTGCCATTCGTGCTCAGCGTCGTCGGTGCCTTCCTGGCCAGTACAGTGGTGGCTTGCACCTATGTCTGGCCGGCGCTTCGCGCCTTGCCGCGCTTTGACGCCCTGAGATTGCTCGCGGCATTTCACGCGTTTCGATTCTTCGGGATGAACTTTCTCGTCGCCGGCTTCGTGTCGCCGGAACTTGGTTCGGAGTTTGCCAGCAGGGTCGGTTGGGGCGACTTCATTGCCGCCACCCTGGCGCTTCTCGCGATGGCCGCCCTCTCCTGGCGCTGGGCGATCGCCATCCCGATGGTCTGGCTATTCAACATCTGGGGCACGATGGATCTTTTGAACGCCTACTATATGGGAGCGACGCAGCTCAAGGATCCAGGTCTCATGGGCGCGGGGATCTACGTGCCGGCGCTCTATGTCCCGCTGCTGCTCGTCAGCCACGTGCTGATCTTCATGCTTCTCTTGAATGTGAAGTCCGTCGAGCAAGCACGATGACGCCCGCGCGCCGAGACTGGGTGCCTTCAGGCCGAAGGCTCGACCGGCTTCAACACCATGTCGATGCGGGCGCCGCCGGAGCGGCCTTCGCGGATCACGACCTCGCCGCCATGCCGCCGGACAATCTCCTGCACCAGATTAAGCCCTAATCCGGCGCCGCGGTTACGTCCATTCAGCCGGTAGAACGGTTCGAACACCCGCTCGCGCTGCGGCGGCGGGATACCGGGGCCGTCATCCGTCACCGATAGCGTGGCCGGCCGATCGACGCGGACGGCAATGAGACCCTTGCGCCCGCCATATTGAATGGCATTCTGAACCAGATTGGTCAGCGCCCGTTCCAGCGATCCCTGATCACCGCGCACGCAGATCTTGTCCGCCGCGGATTCGAACGACAGATCGTAATCGGCGGCGATCGCCAGGGGCGCGAGATCGGCAACCACCTTTCTGCCGATGGCGACGATATCGACATCGGACAGCCGGTCGACCTGCTGGTCGACGCGCTGCAGGTCCAGAAGCTGGTCGGCCAGCGTGGCGAGGCGGGCGACATCCTCGAGCACACGCGCGGCGTCCGGCCCGAGCGAAACCGATTCGAGCCGCGTCTGCAGGATGGCGATCGGCGTGCGCAACTCGTGCGCCGCGTCGACGAGAAAGCGCTGATGTCTCTCGTAGCCTTCATCGAGCCGGCGCAGGGCATCGTTGATGGCGGATACCAGCGGAACGATTTCCGAGGGCACCGCCTGCAGCGACAGCTGGACGCCGCGCCTGTCGATCGCGATCTCCTCGGCCTGCGCCGCCGCGCGACCAAGGCCGGCGAGGGTTCGACGCACCACGATGGGAGTGACGACCAGGGTGGCCAGGGTCATCAGCGCGACGATCGGCAAGACGACACTGAGAAAGATGTTCGAGGTCGCCATCGCAACGCGCCGCCAGGACACCACGCCGCCCGCCCCGGTCAGCATCTGGACGTTGCCGGCTGGTGTATCGGTCCACTTCATCCGCGCCGTCGGGCGCGGCCCGTCGTCCAGGTTCCAGCCGAGCCGCGCCTGGCCGACGCCATCGAGGGCGGCACCGATGTCGGCATATTCGCGGGGCACCCGGCCCTGCGACACCGAATGGCCGTCGCGGTCGCGGATCACGAACCAGGAATTGGGATATTGCGCGCGCCATTTGGCGATGGCGGGCGTCTCCGCGACCGCGATTTCACCTGTGGCATCGCGGGCGATGGCCTCACGCAACACGTCGAAGGTGTCGTCTTCCGGCTCGAGCGAGACCAGGAAGCCGGTGCTCCACAGCGCCGCGACGATGAACAGAACCAGCAGCATCAACATCGTGGCCTGCAGCACCACGAGCCGGCGCACCAGGTGCCATCGGAGCGAAACCGGCTGGGCCTGCGTCATGACGCGCCCTTCAGCAGATAGCCGACGCCGCGAATGGCATGGATTTCGATCTCCGCCTGCGCCTCCGACAGCTTGCGACGGAGACGGGACACATGGGTATCCAGGGCGTTCGACTGGATTTCGTCGTCGATACTGTAGACCGCCTCCTCCAGCGACGACCGCGCGACGGTGCGGCCCATGCGCCGCAGCAGCGTCTCCAGCACCAGCAGTTCGCGGCGCGGCAGATCTAGCGGCCGGCCGGCGACGCTGGCTTCGCGATTGCCGAGATCGAACGAGAGCCGGCCCAGCCTCACCGTTTCGGATGTCAGATCCGCCGGGCGGCGCAGTACCGCACGCAATCGCGCCAGCAGTTCCTCGACGGCAAACGGCTTGCCGAGATAGTCGTCGGCGCCGCCGTCCAGCCCCGCCACCCGATCGGCCAGTTCGCCACGGGCCGTGAGCACGATCACGGGAACACTGACGCCTGTCCTGCGCAATTTGGGGATCAGGCTCAGACCATCGCCATCGGGCAACTGGCGATCGAGCAGGATGGCGTCATAGGCATTGCAGGCCACCGCCGCTTCGGCGTCGGCCAGCGTCGCGATCAGGTCGACCACCATGTCGTATCGCTTCAGGGCGGCCGCGAGCGCGGAGGCCATCTCCGGCTCATCTTCCACCAGCAAAACGCGCAAGATATCGTCCTCGGGCCAATGATCGCTGCGTCGGTACAGCATGAACATTGCGGCAAGGTTGCGGGCGAGACTGCCGACCTGAGTTTCTGCCAGCGTCAGCTCCGGCAACACAATCAATCTCGAAGACTTGACCTCAAGCTAATGAAATTACATGAGTTTTTCTTCATTCACTTAATTTTGACAACGTAAAGATTGAGCTTGACCCAAGCCGGCTTTATCCATACAAATCTTGACACCGTAAAGATTGGCCGGAAAGGCTGTCCCATGACGATGTTCCTGATCCTGGCGCCTTATGGCGCGTTCAGTCTGCTGCTGTTCGTGACCACCGCGACGATCAGCCTGTTTGCCGCAGTCGGGATCTGCCTTGTCGCGATTGTGACGGATGCTGTCCGCGGCCGCTCGATCAAGCTCCTCGCCGCAGGCTCGGCGATGCTGTTCGCCGGTCTCGGCCTCTATCTGCTGTGGCATCCGGCATGGGACAATTCCGCGGTCAGGCTCGCGGTCGATACCGGCGTGCTCACGATCTCGCTCGGCTCGATGCTGCTTCGCCGCCCCTTCACGCTGCAATATGCGATCGAGGCGGTTCCCGCCGAGACCGCGGCGATGCCGGGCTTCCTGCGCGCCAACTACTTCATTACCGGCGCATGGACGGCTGCGACACTGCTGATGCTGGCGTCCAACGTGGCCATGCTCTATCTGCCGGGGCTGCCGTTCTGGAGCGGTCTCGCAATTGCCTTTGCGGCCCGCAACGGTGCGCTGTACTTCACCAAATGGTATCCGGAGTATCGGCGTATCAAGTACGGAGCGGCGCCGGCTGCGGCCCGATCCTGACGCCCGAGCGTCGTCGATGCCGTGAACTCGTGAGGACGCCGACTAACCTGAGGACCCCGCGTGCAACTGGACCTGCAGACCATCGAGAGCAACGGGGTCCATCTCCGTGTGGCGCTGGCCGGGCAAGGCCCCCTCGTCGTATTGATCCACGGCTTTCCCGAGGGCTGGTATTCATGGCGTCATCAGATTCCAGCGCTGGCGGACGCCGGCTACCGCGTTGCCGCGCCAGATGTGCGCGGCTATGGCGGCAGCGATAAGCCTCACTCCATCGATGCCTACGCGATCGAGGCGATCTGCGCCGATATCGACGGGCTGATTGCAGCGCTCGGCGCCGACCAGGCCGTCGTCGTCGGCCACGACTGGGGCGCCGCGATTGCCTACGGCACCGCCTTGTTCCACCCTGAGCGCGTGCGCGCGGTGGCCGGGCTCAGTGTGCCGCATCTCGGCCGCGGACCGATGCCGGGCGTCGAACTGTTCCGCAAGATCTACAAGGATCGCTTCTTCTACGTGCTCTATTTTCAGGAGCCCGGCGTGGCCGAGGCTGAACTGGAAGCCGATGTCCGCACCAGCTTGCGCAAGATCTACTACGCGAGTTCCGGCGAAGCGCAACAGGCGAAAGCAAGGATCGAACACCCAACGGGTCCAGGCCTCCTCGACCGTTTCATCGACCCGAATCCATTTCCGCCCTGGCTGACCGAGGCCGATCTCGACTACGTTGCCGGTCAATTTCGTGACAGCGGCTTCCGCGGGCCGCTCAACCGTTATCGCAACTCCGAACGCGATTTCGAGCAGCTGGCCGGGTTCGACGGCAAGCTCATTGCGCAGCCGGCTGCCTTCCTGGCCGGTAGCCTCGATACCGTCCTGCGCGCGATGCCGGGCGTCGATATGATCGACTTGATGCGCAAGCAGTTCACTGATCTTCGCTACGTCAAGCTGTTCGAGGACGCCGGGCACTGGCTGCAGCAGGAGCGGCCGGCCGAAGTCAACGCGGCGCTCCTCGCGTTTCTGCGCGGACTTCCGGCCTGTTCACCCGCGACGGCGGAACTGCCCGCTCGCCCCTAACTCTTTCCATCAAGCCGCTCGGCACGAGATCACGGACAAGGATCAAACAAGCATGAAGAACGTCTTTGCAAGGCTCGCGACCGATTTCCTCTCGGCCATCGTCTTCCTCGTGGTCTATTTCGCGACCGACAGCGTGGTGCTGGCGACGTCGGTGGCGATCGCGGGCGCGGTCGGCCAGGTCATCCATGCGCGGATCAAGGGCACGCCGCTCAGCTTCATGACCTGGGCGAGCCTTGGGCTGGTGATCCTGCTCGGCAGCATCACGCTGCTGACGAACGATCCGCGCTTCGTGCTGGCGAAGCCTGCCATCGCCCATTTTGCGATCGGCGTCATCATGCTCAAGCGCGGCTGGATGCTGCGCTACGTGCCACCCATCGTCGCGGACAACGTGCCGGACTATGTCACGATCGCCGGCTATGCATGGTCGGCTCTGATGTTCGCCCTCGGCGCCGGCACCATCGCGGTTGCGATGACCGGCGACATCAAGCTATGGGCGCTTTACGTGTCGGCCGTCGCCGGCGGCACCAAGATCGCGGCCTTCGCCCTGCAATATCTGGTGTTTCGCATCGTCATCGCCAGCCGGATCCGCGCCGCCCGCGCTTGACCTGGGTGTTTTCAAGGCCGGGGATTTTCAACCCGGGGACATTTTCAAGTCGTGGCGCCGTGGGGTCGTTGTTCTGCGCGCGACAGATGCGCTATATCCCGCCGCAGCATGATGGATTCCAGAACCATTCCGGTTTTGCGAAGATCGACCGAGGAGACGACTATGGCCGTGGACGGAAACTGGAACATCACCATGAGCACCCCGATGGGCGAGCGCAGCGCGACGCTCAGCGTCGCAAGCTCCGGTTCGACGCTGACGGGCACCCAGGCCGCCGACGGCAATTCCGGCGAAATCTTCGACGGCACGGTGAATGGCGACGACGTCTCCTGGAAGATCTCGATTACCAACCCGATGCCGCTGACCCTGGAATTCACCGGCAAGGTGGCGGGCGACAGCATCTCGGGCGAAATGGGGATCGGCCCGATGGGCAGCTTTCCCTTCACCGGCACCCGGGCATAACGGACGCTTTTGGACCTTGTCGTCCCGGCCGAGTGCGCACTCGGCCGGGACGATATTTCTAAGACTTCCTTCACCCAGATTCAGTTTCCTGAAGGATTGCCGCGGCGGGACATCGCCAGAACCCCCGGGGCCGACCGATTTCGAGGGGCCGACAGCACCCGATTAACCTAGCGTTGCGCAGATCCCGCTACTCTCCCACCAGGAAATACCATCCGGTGAAGGGAAGTCATGCGCATGGCCCACAGTCGCGCCGTCTCCGTGTCCGAGCACGGCCTCAATCTGTTTCTGGTCGGATTTCTGGTCCTGTTCCTCGAACTCGCGAGCATTCGCTGGTTCTCGGCCAATGTCGTATTCCTGCAATTCTTCACCAACGTGGTGCTGCTCGCCTGCTTCCTGGGCATGTCCTGCGGGTGCCTGGCGGCGCGCCAGCGCTTCAACTGGTTCGGGTGGTTGCCGATGATCGCGGCCGGAAGCTTTGCGGCCGCGCGTCTGACCTACTTGCTCTACAGTTTCTGGAAGGGATTTTCGGTCGACGTCGGCAACCAGAATTCGCCGCAGGAGGTGTTTTTCGGCACCGAATATCGTGATCCGGACCTGGCCCAGTTCGTGATCCCGATCGAATGGATTGCAGGCCTGTTCTTCGTCCTGATCGCGCTGATGTTCGTCGGCCTCGGCCAGCGGCTCGGCCGGTCCTTCGACGCCTATCCCGATCGCATCAAGGGCTATTCGCTCAATATCGGCGGCAGCCTCGCCGGGATCGTCGGCTTCTCTGCGCTGTCCTTCCTGCAGGCGCCTCCCGCGGTCTGGCTCCTGATCGTCACGGCTGGCATCGCCTATCTGCTGTATCGGGACGGCGCGCTGACGCTCGCTCGTGGCGCCGCGCTTGTGCTGGTTATCGCGTTGGCCGCCATTCCAGGTCAGGTGTCCAAGCCGCACGACATCCGCTGGTCGCCCTATTATGAGGTCGACCACAACAGTGAAAACAGGGAGATCCATGTCAACAACATGGGCCATCAAGTGATGCTCCCCTTCGAGGACAGCGGCTCGATGTATTCGCTGATCCACCTGCTGCAGAAGCGCAGCGGCGGCGCGCCGTTCGACGACGTCATGGTGATCGGCGCCGGCTCCGGCAACGATCTGACGCACGCACTGCGCCACGGCGTGAAGCGCATCGACGCGGTGGAGATCGATCCCGTGATCCAGGACATCGGCATCCACTATCATCCGAACCAGCCCTATTCGGACCCGCGCGTGGTCCGCCACCTGGATGACGGGCGGCACTTCCTGCGCACCACCGAGCAGAAATACGACCTCGTCGTCTATGCGCTGGTCGACTCGCTGATGCTGCACTCCGGCTACGCCAATATTCGTCTCGAAAGCTATCTGTTCACCGAGCAGGCCTTCCAGGATGTCCGCCGGGTGCTGAAACCGGACGGCGTCTTCGTGATGTACAACTACTATCGCCAGGGCTGGATCGTGCAGCGCGTCGCCGCGATGGCCGCGGAGGTGTTCGGCTGCGAACCACTGGTGCTGCCGGTGCCGTTCCAGGAAACGCTGCGAGCGTCCGAGCCGGCGGAGTTTGCGACCGTCATTGCCGGCTGCAATCAGCGCATCCCGCTCGCCTTCAAGCAGCATGGCACGTTCTGGCTGAACTCGCTGCCACCGGAAAACCTCGGCGTTGACGGGTTCGACGGGCCGCCCCAATCCTCGACGCGCGGCAAATGGGAGCCGGTCGCGCCGACCACGCTGATCGTCGACCAGGCGTCGCCCACCCAGCCGACCACCGACGACTGGCCGTTCCTCTACGTCAAGGACAGGCTGGTGCCCGACCTGACCGTCCGCTCGATGGGGCTGCTGGGCGGGCTCGGCATCGTCATGGTGCTGCTGTTCATGCCCAAGGAGGGGGGCAGGAGCAGTGGCACGGGGAGCGGCGGCCCGCGCATCAACATCAGGATGTTCTTCCTCGGCGCTGCCTTCATGCTGCTCGAGACCAAGGCGGTGGTGCAGATGGCGCTCCTGTTCGGCAGCACATGGCTGGTCAATTCGGCCGTCTTCTTCAGCGCACTGGTGCTGATCCTGTGCGCCAACATCTATGTGCTCAAGGTGCCCTCGGCACGGCTCACGCTACCCTATGCGGCGCTGCTCGCCTCGCTCGCGGTCTCGGTGCTGGTGCCGCTCGACATCTTCCTGAGCGGCGGCATTGTCTGGCGCTACGTCCTGCCGTGCCTGCTCGCACTGGGGCCGATGTTCTTCGCGGGCATCATCTTCGCGCGGTCGTTCCGCGACGAGGCGCATCCTGAGCATGCGCTCGGCTCGAACATCGCGGGATCGATGATCGGCGGCCTCGCCGAACAGTTCTCGACGCTGCTCGGATTCCAGCACCTCCTGATCCTGGCGATCTGCTTCTACCTGCTGTCGACCTGGACGCCGACGCTGCGGGCGCGACTGAGCCCGGCGGAGTGAGCGCGCCGGGCGGTCACGATATGTCGTCCCGGCGAAGGCCGGGACCCATAGCCCGCAGCATCGGTTGTTAGGGGCAGCGTCTGCCGTCGGCGTAACATCGAGAGGGCACGGCGTATGGGTCCCGGCCTCCGCCGGGACGACGTCGTTATGCGTCCCTCACCCCAGGTTCAATTCCTTGAAGAAGTCATTGCCCTTGTCATCGATGATGATGAAGGCCGGGAAGTCCACGACCTCGATGCGCCAGATCGCCTCCATACCGAGTTCGGGATATTCCACCACCTCGACCTTCTTGATGCAGTGCTCGGCGAGGTTCGCCGCCGCGCCGCCGATCGAGCCGAGATAGAAGCCGCCATGTTTCTTGCAAGCGTCGCGCACCGCCGGCGCCCGGTTGCCCTTGGCTACCATCACCATCGAGCCGCCGGCCGCCTGGAACTGGTCGACGAAGGAATCCATCCGCCCGGCCGTGGTCGGGCCGAACGCGCCGGAGGCATAGCCGTCCGGCGTCTTGGCGGGACCAGCGTAATAGACCGGATGGTTCTTGAAGTAGTCCGGCAGCGGCTCGCCGCGCTCCAGCCGCTCGCGCAGCTTGGCATGGGCGGAATCGCGCGCCACGATCATGGTGCCCGTCATAGAGACCCGGGTCTTGATCGGGTGCTTCGAGAACTCGGCCAGAATATCCGGCATCGGCTGGTTGAGGTCGATCTTGACGACCTCGCCGCCCAGCGCCTGCTCGACCGCTGGGAGATATTGCGCCGGATTATGCTCAAGCTCTTCCAGATAGACGCCGTCTTTGGTGATCTTGCCCAGCACCTGGCGGTCCGCCGAGCAGGACACACCGAGCCCGATCGGCAAGCTCGCGCCATGGCGCGGCATCCGGATCACGCGGACGTCGTGGCAGAAATACTTGCCGCCGAACTGCGCGCCGACGCCGAGCGACTGCGTCATCTTCTGGATCTCCTGCTCCATCTCGAGATCGCGGAACGCGTTGCCGTCGGGCGAGCCATGGGTCGGCAGCGCATCGAGATAGCGGGCCGACGCCAGCTTCACCGTCTTCATGCAGAGCTCGGCCGAGGTGCCGCCGATCACGATCGCCAGATGGTAGGGCGGGCAGGCCGCGGTGCCCAAGGTCAGCACCTTCTCCTTCAGGAACGCCAGCAGGCGGTCCCTGGTCAACACCGACGGCGTCGCCTGGAACAGGAAGCTCTTGTTGGCGGAGCCGCCGCCCTTGGCCATGAACATGAACTTGTAGGCGTC
>Ga0105237_10004971_pt1 | contig 15162 bp, 10 predicted proteins | sample KBSC24metaG_FD_81520 | JGI IMG/M metagenome (GOLD analysis project Ga0105237, IMG submission 81520) | Corn rhizosphere microbial communities from Kellogg Biological Station, Michigan, USA - KBS C2-4 metaG | ecosystem: Host-associated > Plants > Roots > Rhizosphere > Soil | place: Michigan, USA... | reverse complement strand
CTCCTGCCGATTGATGCCGAGCGAGAGCGCCTGCCGGACCGATTTGTCGGCAAACATCTTGCGCATGGCCGGATCTTTGTGGGTGATGTTGAAGTAGATCTGGCACTGCTGCGAGGTCGAAGGGATCAAGGTTAGAAGGCGATAGTCGCCCTTCTTCATGTTTTGCGACAGCGTCGGCTTGTTCGCGAGCACACTGATATGACGCTCCTGAATATCGATCTTGCCGGAGATGACGTTCAACATCAGCGATTCCACATCCTGTGAGATGCCGAAGTTGATCTCATCGACATAGGGAAGCTGGTTGCCTGATGTATCGACCTGCCAGAAGTACGGGTTGCGGGTCATGACGACGCGTGTGGCGCCGCCGGCATAAGGTTCCTTGACGACCCAGGGATCGAGCGTCGGCTTGTCCGGATTGCCCCAGCGCGACGGGATCTCGATATCGCCGCAGCGGGCGCGGAAAAGTTCGGGCCAGCTGTTGGAACCTGCCTTCTTGGCGTCGTCAGCGACATTCGGATTGTATTTCGGCAGGAACTGGCTGCAATAGTGCTTGGGAAACAGTGTCGGATGCTGGCCAAGCGGGGTCGCCAGGTTTTCCAGATAGAGCGCATTTGGCGCCGCAAAGGTGAATTTCACCGTATAATCATCGATCTTCGTGACATCAACGGCCTTGCCGGCGACGGAGAGTTGTGCCGGCGTCGCGCTGTAAAGATCTGTGTTCTTGACGCAATCCTCGATCGCGAACACGACGTCGTCGGCGGTAAACGGATGGCCGTCCGACCAGCGGACACCCTGGATCAGGTGGAAGGTGAACTGCGAGGCGTCGGCATTGACGTCCCAGCGTTCGGCAAGATTGGGCAGGACTTCGGTGAAATCGAGGTTCCAGCGCACCAGGCTCTGGTTGCCCACCATGCGCAGAATGCCGTTATGATCAGACGAGCCCCTGAGGCCGCGCCGCAGCGTGCCACCATAGGTTCCGACCTTTTCGTAAGGGGTGACGACCATGGGCTTTTTCGGCAGCCGGTCGGCGAGTGGCGGCAGTTTGCCTGCCTTGACCAGATCAGCCAGTGCCGGAGCTTCACCGCCATCGGCGGCGCTGACGCGGCCAGCTAAAGACAAGGCTGCCATACCCGCCATGCCTCCAAGAACAGCACGCCTGCTCACACCGCGAGACAATATCTTATCGCGCATCGAATCCCTCCCGTTGAACGCCGGCCCGACTTTGTCTGAACCGGCGCGACAAGCTCCCAACCCGTCGCAATGCACCGTCCTGGCGCAGCGGCACGACCATAAGTTCGTTCTCAGATAATTACAAGAGTTGACAGATATTTACAGATTATATAGCCCTAACGCGCAGGAAGTGCGCTATTGCTTGCCATCCGGCAACATCAAGAAGGACGATAATGACACTCTCGGTCGCCAACGATTCCAGCGCGGGCCCGACCCGTTTTGGCGACATCATCTACGAGAGGATCGTCGCCATGATCGCCGATGGCAAATTTCCGGTGAACGAGCGCTTGCCGTCCGAGGCCAAGCTTGCCGAAACCTTCGGCGCGTCAAGGCCCGTGGTGCGCGATGCGCTGGAGCGTCTGCGTGCCGACGGCCTGATCGTCTCTCGTAAGGGATCAGGTTCCTACGTTCGACAACGACCGGATTCGTCGGTGTTGAACATGGTGCCTGTGGGGTCGCTCGCGGATGTCCAGCGCTTCTTCGAATTCCGGGCAGGGCTTGAAGCGGAGGCAGCCGAGCTTGCCGCGCGCAATTGGCAGCCTGCCGATAAAGAGCGCATCACAGCGGCGCTCCAGAAGCTTGAGCAATGTCTTGGTGAAGGCAGGCTTGGTGCCGAGGAGGATCAGGGGCTGCACGATGCCATTGCGATCGCGACCGGCAATCAGTTTCACATTACCGTTCGCGAATGGTTCAAGCCGCATTTCGCCATCGGGCACTCTGTGACGCGCAGTCTGAGCCTCAAGCGCACGCCGGAGCAGATCCGCAGCGTGCAGGACGAGCATGCGGTGATCGTGGAGGCGATTTTCGCACGGCAGGAGGCCGAGGCCCATGACGCCATGAAGAGGCATATTTTGAATGCACGCGCCCGTATGTTCCAGGGCGTTTGATGGGATGTTCGAAGCGAGGAAGGTGAGGCGGTTGACGCCCCCTTAGAGCTTCGATTGACGATGAAGAGGTAAAGGGTAGGACCATGAGTATTGCAATCATGCGCCAGGCGCTGACCGGTGTGTCTGGAGTCCCCGTGACGGCCTATGATGGAAACGGCGAGGTGGAGCCACGCGTGACCGCCAAGGTCTATGAGCGGGTTGCCGTCGCCGGCATTCACAATATCGTCGCGGCTGGAAATACCGGCGAGTTCTATGCGCTGACGCCGGAAGAGATCCGCCGCGTCCACGAAGCTGCCATATCGGGCGTCGACAGCAAGGCGCCGGTGACGGCGGCGATCGGCCGCTCCCTGCACGAGGCGATCCGCATGGCCAAGGACGCGGCCGCGATCGGCGCCACCGCCGTCATGTCTCATCAGCCGGTGGACCCTTTCGCCGCCCCTGCTTCGCAGATCGACTATTTTCGCAACCTGGCGGAAGCCTCGCCGCTGCCGCTGGTCGCCTATGTCCGTGCCGACGGCTTCAGCGTCGACGACATGGTTCGCCTGGCCGGTCACGGCAACATCGTCGGCATCAAATTCGCCACGACGGATCTCATGCTGCTTTCAAGGGCGATTGCAGCTTCCGATCCGAACGGCGCGCTCTTCGTTTGCGGCCTCGCCGAAAGCTGGGCGCCGAGCTTTACGGCGGCGGGAGCGCGCGGCTTCACCTCCGGCCTCGTCAACGTCGCGCCGCGACTGTCGCTCGCAGTTCATGCGGCTTTGGCCAAAGGCGATTTCGCCGGTGCGCGCGCGATCGTCAACAAGCTCGAGCCCTTCGAGCGCATGCGCACGAAGTTCCGCAACGGCGCCAACGTCACGGTCGTCAAGGAGGCGGTCACCTATTCCGGCCTTGATGTCGGCCCAGTCCGCGTTCCGGGATTGCCGCGCCTCGACCAAAAGGATCGCGAGGAGTTGTTCGCGCTGCTTTGCGGTTGGCAGGAGACGGGCGATGCATTTACCCTCTAGTGCTTCGGGTTCCGCCGTTCATATGTTTGCGGCGTGCTGCATCAAAATCTGATTGCTCGTTCGATGATGCGCCGATCCCTCGGATAAGTGCAAACGCGTCAAGGGATTGGCCCTGCGCTGACTACGCGTCTTTTGACCGGGACTACAAGCGAGTGGAGCTGCTCCGCACCTCGATGTGGCGGGATATGGCAAAGCTTTTCGAAAGCTACGACGCGCTGCTGTGTCCGACCTGCTCGATCACCGCTCCACCATTGAACGAATGCGACGACGACTATGTCGCGACATTGCCGGACGGCAGCTTCGCGGGCCTTGATATGACCTGTCTATTCAACCTGCTGCCCCAGCTTCCCGCTCTATCGCTGCCTGCCGGACGCGCGTCCAACGGCTTGCCGGTCGGGCTTCAAATCGTCGGCCGACGCTTTGCGGACGAACAAGTCTTGTCTTTGGGCGCAGCAATGGAATCCTCTCTGTCACCGCCATGATCATTGGCGTCGTGTCCAGCCGCGATAGCTGATGCCGTGGACCTTGCCGGCGATCCGCACCGGGAGAGCACATTGCGCGGCGGTCATGGGAACCCCTGTCTGGTACTCAGACGATGATGTAGCCTCCGACGATGAGTGCAAGGACTCATACGGAGGAACTGTGCATGGCTATCGAGGAGACAATCATCATCGGTGCAGGCCCGGCGGGGCTGGCATGTGCCTCGGCACTTCGCGCAAAGAGCTGTCCTTCGGTCGTCCTTGAAGCCGCTGACAAGCTCGCAGCTTCGTGGCGAAGGCACTACGATCGGCTCCATCTACATACGGAAAAAAGGCACTCGGCACTTCCGGGAAGGCCGATGCCGACGGGTTTTCCAAAGTATCCGTCACGACTGCAGATCATCGACTACCTCGAGGACTACGCGCGTGCGAATGACCTTCACGTAATTGCTGGAAAGATGGTCACATGCGTTCGCAAGAAAGCGAATTGGATCGTCGAGACCGCGGACGGCGATGTACTCGAAGCGAGAACCGTCATAATCGCTACCGGACTGTCAAACTCGCCAGTCCGACCACACTGGACTGGCCAGGACACGTTCAAGGGGAATATCATCCACTCTTGTGAATACCGGAATGCGTTTGACCTCAACGCAGGTCGAATACTGGTGGTCGGCTTTGGAAACTCGGCGGGAGAGATCGCGCTCGAATGCGCCGAAGCGGGTCTTGAGGTCGCCATGTCGGTTCGCGGTCCGGTCAATATCGTTCCGAGGGAAATGTTCGGCGTGTCGACCGCGACAATCGCCATTGCTCAACAACACCTGCCGTACAGATTGGTCGATGCAGTCAATGCGCCTCTTCTGCATTTGCGCTACCGCGATATCGAGGGAATGGGGCTCACGCGCTCCAAGCAGGGACCTCTGACCACGATGATAGAGCGAGGCCGAACGCCCTTGATCGACATCGGTACGATTGCAAAGATGAGAGATGGCCGGATAAAGGTGTTCCCCAGCATCGAAATATCGGACGGTTCGAGCGTGCTCTTCACGAACGGCCAATCCGCGGAATTCGATGCGATTGTGCAGGCGACGGGCTACACGCCGTCTCTCGACACGCTATTGCCCGACCTGGCTGAACGACTTCCAGATGGGGGCAAGCCGGCAAGGAGCGAGCTACACCCGGCAAAGGATGGCTTGTATTTCTGTGGCTTCAATGCCGCCACAACGGGCCTCCTACGCCAGATAGGTATCGAGGCGCGGTTAATCGCGAACTCGATCGTCGAGACAAAGTCCGCGAGCATTTGATTGCGACATACGGCGTCGCCTCGACCCGTGCACGGCCTTTCTCTAGTCGACAGACGGCGCGGCAGTATGGTCAAGATCGGCATAAACCAGATAGCGCAGCGGACCCGATGTCATGGCATCGAAGGGAAAGCACGTCGTGAGAACGAGATGAACGCCGCGCGCGTTCGGGTCGATCTCAGCTTCATCCCAACGCGCGACGGCCATGCGGGTGACGCGGAACGTGAAAACCTGACCGTCACTGCGCGTGATGCGGATGCGATCGTTCTCCTTTATGTTTTTCAGGAAGGCGAAATGCGTGTCACGATGTGCGGCGTAGACCGCCGTGCCCTCCTCGCCCGCCTCCGGCGTATTGTCGAGATGGCCGGGACCGAAGGCCAGCGCCTGGCCGCTTGCACCCTTGAGCGCTATCGCGGAAGCTCCAAGCCGTGGAACCTTGATGCGAGCCACGGGCCAGGTGTCGGCCCAGCTCCAGGGTTTGACCGGCGAACCTGACGTGAGGGTTTGCGCAAAGGCGCGCTCCAGCAGGATCTGCGCAATACCCGCCTTGGCATATATCCATCCTCCCTGGGCCGCGAGGAACAGACCTGTCGCGATGAGGATGCATGCTGCGAAGGCGGAAAGGGAGCGCGCTGGCGCGCTCCCCAAGGCTTGGCGAGTACCGGTGTTCATGCTTTGCTCCTTCGTGACGCGCAGGCCAGAAGCGAAGCGCCGAGCAACAGAGTAAACAACCCTTGAAGAATGAGAAGCGTCGCGGGCGTTGCGGTCTGTGGCAGCGGAACATTCGCCGAAGCCGGTGCCGAGATCGCCTCGATGTCCGCATCGCCGTCGAGGCTGCGTGGCTTGTCGGCGGCCTGATGGCGCTTGGTGTCCACGTTCGCATCGCGGGTAGTCCCGATGCCGAGAAGCGTCTTGTAATCCCAGCCGGCGGGAAGCTGCAATGGAATGTTGGCCTCAGCCAGCGGTGCGTTTGTCGGGCGCAGACGCTTGGTATCGACCGCAACAAGGCTGGTCAGGCGCGTGACCAGGTGATGCTCCAGGGCCAGTTGAAGGATGCGCTTGTCGGCGTCTGCCTGCGTGATCTTGCCAAGGGTCTGATTGACCTCCGCATCATCGATCTGGCGACGCGCCCAGATCTTGGAAATGCCCTTGGCACTGCTTGCCTGGTCAAGCGGCAGCGAAAGTGTCCACGGACGATCGCCAACCATCCCGCTGACGGTCAAAGTGCCCTCTGCCTTCCCCACACGGGCAGCCAAGACAAGCGGTTCACCGTGATAGATATCGGGAAGGAGGCTCGGCGACAGGCTGACATTCTTTTCCGGAAAGACCGCCGCTATATCGGTGACGGCAGGGTTCTCCAGCTTGTCAAAGAGTGCGCGCATGCGTTCGTTCACCTCGGCCACTGATCCGATGTGGGTGAAGCTGCCGCGACCAAGTTCAGCGGCACGGCTCATCAGATAGGTGTTGGGCGCGGAGCCGATGCCGACCATGAAAATGCGCGAGCGTCCGCGCGATGCAGCGATCGCATCGAGAAGCTGCTGCTCATTGTTGACCTCGCCATCGGTGAGGAAAACGACCTGACGCAATCCGCCCGCCTGATGGCTGTCATCGAGCGCGGCATGGAGCGGCGGCAACATTTCCGTTCCGCCGGCAGCCTCCAGGCCGGTAACGAAGCGGCGTGCCGCGGCGACATTGTCAGCCGTCGCCATGACCGAATCCGGGAAGAACTTGGTCATCGTATTGTCGAAACGAATGACGTTGAAACGATCATTCGTTTCGAGCCGGGACAGAGCGTAGTCGAGGCTCGCCCTTGCCTGCTCGATGGAGGTACCGCCCATGGAGCCGGAATTGTCGATGACGAAGACCACTTCTCGGCCGGCCTTTTGCGGTGTCGTCACTGCCGGCGGCGTCACGTAGGCGAGCACGTAATCATCCTTGCCGACATGCTCGCGAAACAGGCCGACGCTCGGCACATTACTCGCGATGGCGTTCCATTCGAGCACGAAGTCGCGGTCGGCCGTCGCGTCACCGTCAAGAACGATCCGCCGCGCAGTATCGTTCAGCCTATCGATCTTGACCGTGTGGTAGAGGCTTTTGACATCGTCAACCGGAAAACCGGCATTGAGATTGATCTTCAGCGTGACAGAATTGGTGCGGTTGCTGCCCGGTGCCATCAACGGCGCAGAGACGGGCGTATCGGCGGAGTTGCGCGATGGGCTGTTCTCCGTCCGTCCCCAGCCGGCTTTCAGGTCAGCATGCTGTGTGATGGCAGAGGCATCCTGCGGGGAGTAACGCGGCGCAACGACCAGCGGAACCCGCAGGGAAAAGCGGCCATCCGTCAGGCGCACCGCCTGTTGATATTCGATCTGGACGACGACCTTTTCATGGGGACCTATGTTTGCGACCGTGTTGGTGAACACGTTCGGTCGCTGCTGCTCCACGAGAGCCGCCTTCTTGCCCTGCCTGCGGGCTTGCTCGTAGACGGCGCGCGCCGCCTGCTTTTCCTTGATGTCGGCGACAACAACCCGATTGCCGACGATCATCTTGAGGGAATAAACGGCACTATCTTCCGGAAGCGGGAAGACATAGAGGGCTTCGACCCACTTGTCGCTCGGGTTTTCGAAAGCCTGCGTCAGAACCGCCCGCGCCGTCGGACCATTGACGTCGATGTCGACATCGGTCGCAAGCCGCGGCGCCTCGACATACTGCCCGGCTTGCGTCGCCTGAAGGAGCAGGCTGCCTGCACCCACCTCGTTCGGCGTGACGAATGCTGCCGGCTGAGCATGTGACTCTAAGGGGTGCAGCAGCGCGAAGATGACCGCAAGCACCGGCAGCAGGATCGCATGGCTGAACCATAATAGCTGGCCGAATCTTGTGAGGACAGTCTCCCGGTGTCGGCGAGATGAAATGCTTAGCGAGGCTGACATGACAGGCTCCTTATTCGCTGTGGAATGACAGAAGCCATTGTGAATAAAGGCTATTTTCTTGCCAGCGTAAGCTTTGCCCTGTTTCGTCCGCATCTTGCCGTAAACGGTATTGTCGGTGGCGGGTATGTGTGGAATTGTGAAGAAAATTACGCAATCAGGAAATGAACGAATGGTCCAGGGCGACCCGTATTTGTCGGACAGTCAAAATAGTGCCGTGGCGGCGCGGGTTCGCGAAGAAATTGCCCGACGGCGCATTTCCAGGCAGCGCCTGGCCAACGATGCACGCATCAGTCTTTCGACATTGGAGAAGGCTCTTTCCGGACATCGCCCTTTCACGCTTGCGACCATCATTCGCCTGGAGCAAGCGATGGGCGTTGTTTTGCGCGAGTCGGCAGGAGCGCAGCCGGCATCGGGCAACGAGAAGTCCGGGCATGCCCCGGAAGAGCTTGGTGCCTATTCGCGTGCTTCGGTTTCATGGCTCGAGGGGGTCTATCTCACGCTTCGGCCATCCTTCGGGGATCAGAATGCGATTTTTGCCTATTGCACCGAGATCGCCTGGGATAGCGAAAGCACGCGCCTGAGTTTCAGGGAGCGCGAGCGCAGCGACGCCTCATTTTCACAGCAGGGCTCGGTATCGGTTCCGCATCTATCGGGGCATATCTATCTCGTCACGAATTCGTCCGGGCAGTATCGTATGGCGATATTGTCCCGCCCCAGCATCACCGGCGAGATGTTCGGTCTCCTGACGACGTTGCGCGCCGGGCAGGGCTCCCACCTCACTCCTGTCTCAACGCCACTGGCCCTGTTGCCGATATCGACCTTTGAGAAACCGTCCTATGGTCGCGTTTCGACCAGCGACCAAAATCACGCGGTCTATTCTTCCATTCTAAGCAAGGCTATCGCAGAGAAGTATGCGGGATTTGTTGCGCTAGCCTGAATCGCCGTATTTCGCGCATCAAAATAGAGAACCGCGGAGCCGGCAAGCGTTCGATGGGCGTCGCACGCGCCGCAGTCGTGATGTGTTCCGATGGCAGGATGCCAGCGGTTGTTTTCTGTTGCCGCTCGAATGTCTGTTTCGGAAAAATCATTGCCCTTGAACGGCAAGGGCTCGCTGGTCAGCTTGGCTAGGGCTATGGTCGGCAGAGACCGCCACGATCTCGGCGTTGAGCCGATGGAGCCAAAGATCCAGCTCACTTCCCCCTGCTCTCCGAGTCGGCTTTCAAGCACCATTGACGCTTCAAAGACGGTCGCCGCCGAGATCAGTTCTCGCGCACGGGTGCAGCGTTGCCGGGTAGGGCAGGGAGGCATCCAATAAAAAGCAAAAGCGGTCCAGTTTAGGGAAATAACTGGGCCGCCTTCTGCTGGACTGGAGGTTAATCAAATTCAGCACGCTAATAGTAAGCTTAGCTTAGCAAATGTCAACGGAGATAAAACAGCGGGATGTATCCGCGCATCGAGCATTGGACTCTATCGATCGTCGAGGGTCCTGCCCGGCAGTGCCGGATCCGTTGCTGCTGCTTGCATTGCCGAACATTTGGGCGTCTAGATCTCTCCTGTACCTTGTCGCACGAACGCTGAGAAACGAACGGATAGGTAGAATACTAACCTCTCGATCTACAGCGGCTTAAGGCTTTGGCTGTATTGGATTGTGTGGAGGAACGCCCCCGATGCTCGTCAAGCTGCAGAACCAAATACTTGAGATGATTGCTTCCGGTCGGCGACTGGATACCACGCTTGACCGTCTGTGCCGCCTGATCGAAGAGCAGGTTCCTGGTATCGCTTGTTCGGTCTTGCTCGTGGAGGACGGTGTGGTTCGTCCGCTCGCCGGTCCGAAGCTTCCGGCGGCCTATACGCGCGCCCTCGACGGTGTCGAAATCGGCCCAAATGTAGGCTCCTGTGGAACAGCCGCATATCTTGGGCGACCAGTGGCGGTCCATGACGTTTTCCTGGATGAAAAGTGGGAGGCGTTCAGGGATTTGATCGAACCGCTCGGCTATAGAGCGTGCTGGTCGAGCCCGATAAAGAAGAGTGATGGAGCCGTTGTTGGCACCTTTGCCTTTTATTATGAGGAGGCACGCGGCCCATCCAAGATGGAAGAGAAGCTCGTTGAAGCCTCGGTTCATCTCTGTGCCATTGCCATAGAGCGTCATACTCGAGCGATGGAGCGGCATCGGCTTGCCTACCACGATGTTTTGACCGGCCTGCCGAACAGAGCGGCCTTCGATCGCCATGCGAGCCAGACCACCCGAGACGGGCTGGGCCTCATACTGCTTGATCTCGATAATCTGAAATTTACGAACGACACCTTTGGCCATCGCGCCGGCGACGATTTGATCAAGGAAGTGGCAGTAAGATTGCGAGGCGTTGCCCACCGTCTGTTCCGCGTCGGAGGCGATGAGTTCGCAATTATATGCCGGGCCCGTAACGCCAACGACCTCAGGCAGGTAGCTGAAGCATGCCTCCAGGTTCTCAAGGCGCCGGCATGCTGCGGCGGGCACACCGTGCTGCCGCTCGCGACCGCCGGCGGAGCCTTGTGCCAGGCAGGCATGAGAATGGATGTTACGCGACATCAAGCGGACATTGCACTTTATCATGCCAAGGACGTCGCGAAGGGACTGTTTCAGATCTTCGACGATACGGTTGCAACGGCAATCACCGCCCGCTTTGACGCGATCCGTGATGTTACGCTCGCTCTCGCAGAGAACAGAATCGTACCGTTTTATCAGCCTGTCGTGGACCTGGAGACCGGGACGTTTGTCGGCGCAGAGGCGCTCTGTCGCATCAGACGGCCTGACGGAAGCCACGCATCAGCCGCCGAATTCTTTGAGGCGATGCATGATGCTCATATCGCCTCGGAAATCACGAGTCGCATGCTTGATCAGATGGTGTCCGATCTCGTCGGCTGGCGCAGGGGAGGCATTGACATCGGCCACATTGCCATCAACGTAACCGCGGCCGATTTTCAGGCAGGCGTTCTCAAGGAACGACTATTGCGTTTCGCTGATCGGGCCGGGCTTGAGCCGCAAAAAGTAATCGTCGAAGTGACGGAGACCGTCTATCTCGAACAAAGGGCGGAATCTATTCGCAACGCCATCATCGATCTGAGGGCGATAGGCTTCAAGATTGCTCTCGACGACTTCGGGACGGGATATGCGGCGCTTTCACACCTGTTGAAGGTCAAGGTTGACATCATCAAGATCGACCGATCATTCACCAAGCTAATGCAGAGTGACAACGGTGCTGCTGCAATCGTCGAAGGAATGGTCGGCATCGCACGACGTATGGATATCGATGTGATCGCAGAAGGTGTCGAGACATCTGTGGACGCTGCGCTGTTGAAAGAGATGGGATGCAAGCTGGCGCAAGGATATCTTTATTCGAAAGCCGTTGATGCCAAAACTTATGCAACGCTCTCCTTACCGGCAAACTCGGGCAATTGGCACCAGCCAACAAGACATAAAGCGAGCCGCTCCTCAAGACGCTAGCGATTGCCGAGAAGAGACCCGCGCCATGCGGCGATCCAGATCGGAATGACGGACAATATGGTGACCAAGAAGAAACAGATCCTGCTCAACGCCTTCAACATGAACTGCGTTGGTCACATCAATCACGGATTATGGGCTCACCCACGGGATCACTCCGATCACTATAAGACATTGAATTACTGGACCTCGCTCGCCACGACCTTGGAGCGCGGCCTCTTCGACGGCATATTCCTCGCCGACATACTCGGCGTATATGACGTCTACCAGAGCTCGGTCGATCTGACATTGCGCGAGTCCATCCAGCTGCCGGTCAACGATCCATTGTTGCTCGTTTCGGCGATGGCGGCGGTGACGCAACATCTCGGTTTCGGCGTTACCGTCAATGCCAGCGCCGATGCGCCCTATATCTTTGCCAGACGCATGTCGACGCTCGATCACCTGACGAATGGGCGCATAGGCTGGAATATCGTTACCGGCTATCTCGATAGTGCAGCGCGAGGACTGGGCCTGGACGCCCAAGTCGAGCATGACAGCCGCTATGATCGCGCCGATGACTATCTCACCGTCCTCTACAAGCTCTGGGAGGGTAGCTGGGAGGACGATGCGGTTCTGGCGGATAAGCAGAAGCGTGTCTATGCCGACCCGACAAAGGTCCATCCGATAGACCATCAAGGGCAATTCTATCGCTCACAAGGCTATCACCTCGCCGAGCCGTCGGTGCAGCGCACCCCGATTCTCTATCAGGCCGGTACCTCCGGTCGCGGTCGGCAGTTTGCCGCCCGTCATGCCGAATGCATCTTCATCACCGCGACCGACAAGAATGCGGCGCGCGCAACCACCCGCACATTGCGCGAAGCGGTCGCAGCTGCCGGACGAAAGCCTGACGACGTGAAGATATTTCTCGGCATGACCGTCATAACCGACCATTCTGCCGCCGCGGCGCAGGAAAAACATGCCGAGTATGTGCGCTACGCCAATCCGGAGGCGGGTCTTGCACATTTTTCGGCGAGCACGGGCATCGATTTCTCGCGCTACGATCTTGATGAGACCATCGCCTACGGAGCGTCCAACGCCAGCCAGTCGGCTACGCAAATCGCGCAGCAGCGCGGCTGGACGAAGCGGCAGCTGCTGCAAGAGCTCGCCATCGGTGGTCGCTATCCGGTTGTTGTCGGCGATGCCGCAACGGTCGCCGACGAGCTCTCGGCATGGATCGACGAGGGCGAAATCGATGGCTTCAATCTTACCCGCACCGTAGTGCCGGAAAGCTTCGAGGATTTCATCGATATCGTCGTGCCGGCCCTGCAGGATCGCGGTATCTACAAGACAGCCTATGCGGAAGGCGCGCTTCGGCGAAAACTCTTTAGCGAAGGCGACCGGTTGCCGGATCGGCATATAGGCGCGTCCTATCGCCGCCCCAGAGGGTAACACGCCAAGTTGGATCTGCCCGAAGCCAGACCCTTCGTGTTTGACAGAGCTCCCGATTGATGGTGCCTGGCGCTAGCCAAGCTCATCTCCGCTCAAGTCGCGGATATCAGAGCCCACCGCTCGGCCGCCTGCGCGTCGGTAGTTGCCGAGGCGGCCTCACGCCGCCTCTTGCACGCGGTGGAAAATGTCGAGGTGCGAAAGACGGATGGTGTCGTCGACGGCCGAAATGCTTCCGATATATTCGTCAACCACAAACGCAACATATCCTTCCTTCATTTTCACGATGACGATCTGACAACTGTTCGAGGGCTCCCGGCCCAGCATGACCGCCAAGTCATAGACCGGTACCAATTCGCCGCGATATGAGGAGTGACCGAAGGCACGGCGCTTATCGTGGGTTTTGCCGAGCGGTCGCCAATTGTCCGCGCGAGCGACAATGGTTCCGTCAACGAACATATACAGAGTGTCGTGCACGCGCACGGCTGTGGCTGCGCGAAAATAGCCTGATAGAGGCATGGAAAACACCTGGACCTCTTTTGAGATTATCCGGTCAAAAGTGCAGCCGACTGAGGCAACCCTGCTTAAGGGCGCCTAGGCACAATCATGATGCCGCCGAACTTGTATCGGCCAGACACGCTCAAAATAGAATGCCCGCATTGATTAGTGTTTTATAATTTACATAAAAGTTTAACGACTGATTGCCTTTTCGGAAACGACCCGGCACATCGTCCCGGATAGTGGCCAAATCCTTCGGATCGACGATGCGTCCACCTCGTTCTCACCGATAGATCAGAGCTGTCGGCGGGTCGCGAGTTCGGCGTCATGTCGTCAGCGACATGGCGCCTCGCCGACCTTTTCGCCAAGAACGCTTTTCTTCTCAATGGGCTGGGTTGGGGCGGCATGCCGCTGCATACCGTTCAGCGCGATATCGCGAAGGCCGTTTGGTGGAGCTGTCGATCGAGGACGTGCCGCAGGGCAGTCTCAACTTGCCGATGTCTGCCGTCTATCCGACATCCGCACCGCCAGGGCCTGCCGGCCGCTGGCTCGTCGAGCGGCTCAAGCAGTGCCCGAGTAAAATGGCGAGCCTGCCCTAAAAGGACCGAGCCCGGTTCGTTGTGAAAAAGCATCCAAAAGTGCCACGATCCCGGCGGTTGGAAGCTATTTCGAGCCGTATTGCGGGTGAAGATTAGCCAGCCTTAGATTCAGGCGATGCCGCCGAGGCAGACATATTTGATTTCGATGAATTCCTCGATGCCGTAGCGGGAGCCCTCGCGGCCCAGGCCGGAGAGCTTGACGCCGCCGAAGGGGGCCTCGGCAGTCGAGATCAGCCCGGTATTGACGCCGACCATGCCGTATTCCAGTGCCTCGGCGACCCGGAAGACACGGGCAAGGTCCTTGGCGTAGAAATAGGAGGCGAGACCGAACTCGGTATCGTTGGCCTGGGTGATCACATCGGCCTCGTCCTTGAAGCGGAAGAGGGGAGCGACCGGCCCGAAGGTTTCTTCCTTCGCGACGGCCATGGCCGGCGTGACGTCGGCAAGTACGGTCGCCTCATAGAAGCGTCCGCCGAGCTGGTGCCGATGGCCGCCGGCAACGATGCGGCCGCCCTTGGCGAGCGCATCGGCGACATGCTCCTCGACCTTGGTGAGAGCCGCCTCGTCGATCAGCGGGCCGAGATTGATGCCTTCGTCGAAACCGTTGCCGGTCTTCAGCGTGGCGACGGCCTTCGAGAGCTTGTCGGCAAAGGCGTCGTAGACGCCGTCCTGAACATAGAGGCGGTTGGCGCAAACGCAGGTCTGGCCATTGTTGCGGAACTTGGCAATCAGCGCGCCTTCGACGGCGGCATCGAGATCGGCGTCGTCAAAGACAATGAAAGGCGCGTTGCCGCCCAACTCCAGCCCGAGTTTCTTGATGGTCGGCGCGCCCTGCTTGTAGAGCTCGGCACCGACTTCGGTCGAGCCGGTGAAGGTCAGCTTGCGCACAACGGGGCTTGAAGTCATCTCCGCGCCGATGGCACGCGCCGAACCCGTGAGCACGCTGAAGAGGCCCTTCGGCAGGCCGGCACGCTCAGCAAGGATGGCGATGGCGATCGCCGAGAACGGCGTCTGCGAGGCCGGCTTCAGCACCATGGCGCAGCCGGCGGCAAAGGCCGGACCGGCCTTGCGGGTGATCATGGCGTTCGGGAAGTTCCAGGGGGTGATGGCGGCAACGACGCCGATCGGCTGCTTCATGACAAGAATGCGCTTGTCCTTCTGGTGGCCGGGAATGATATCGCCATAGACGCGGCGCGCCTCTTCGGCAAACCATTCGATGAAGCTCGCCCCATAGGCGATCTCGCCCTTGGCCTCTGCGAGCGGCTTGCCTTGTTCGGCTGTCAGGATGCGTCCGAGATCATCCTGGTTTTCCATCATCAGCTCGAACCAGCGG
>Ga0105237_10004969_pt1 | contig 15167 bp, 16 predicted proteins | sample KBSC24metaG_FD_81520 | JGI IMG/M metagenome (GOLD analysis project Ga0105237, IMG submission 81520) | Corn rhizosphere microbial communities from Kellogg Biological Station, Michigan, USA - KBS C2-4 metaG | ecosystem: Host-associated > Plants > Roots > Rhizosphere > Soil | place: Michigan, USA... | reverse complement strand
CATCTGGTGCATGTAGTCCGAGAGGTCCCGGGTGCGCCACACAGCGACGACGGTCAGCGGCGACAGCGGGCATTTGATTTCGATCGCGCCGTCTTCGCCGGCGTAGCCGTCGCTCGAATAGCCAAAGCGCCGGTCGTCCGTGAGCACGACCCCCGCCTCCTGGATCAGGGTGCCGGTGCGCTCTTCGTAGGCCAGCCGGGCCAGCGGCTCCAGTTCGCTGCCGCGACGCATCGCGAAGTTCACGAACGTGTCTTCGCAGGCCACGCCCGCCACGCGCTCGAACGCGACCTGCGCCGCATAGGCGATGGCCCGCTGCGAAGGAGCGCCGCTCTTGAGCCGGTCGCAGGCATCCTTGCAGCGGCTGGCCGTGATGACACCCAGGCGCAGACCAAACCACAGCTCGGAGCCTTGTTCACAGGGCTCGAGGATCATGACTCGCTCCAGTCGATCGCCTCGCTCTCGCGGACGCCCTCGGTCGTCTCGGGCTGGGCTTCAACAACACGCGCCTGGTCGGCGCTCGCGGCCTGATGCTTGAGGCCGCTGTGCAGCGCGGCCAGCAGTTTGCGGTTCTCTGTTCCCGCGTCGCGCCAGAATGCCCGGTACGCCTCGACGCCGTCGGTCGCTGCCGCGCGGGCCTCGCCGAGCAGATCAGCCGGCGGCTGCGGCGGCATGTCGATCACGCCATCGGAGTCGGGTTGCAGTGCCTTGCCCTCCATCTCCTCGGCCGTGGCCTGTGAGGCGATCTCCGGGAAGGCGATGCGCAGCGCCTGTGCAGACGCGCACTTCGCGAGTTGGCCACGCGGGCGCCTTTGCCACATCGCGTTCGGCGCAGACGACCTCTCCTTGCCGCCCTTCACGGCGTAGTTCTCCAGCCAGTATTCGCGCGCCGTGAATTCGGCGACGCCGCCGCCGGCGATCGCTCGCTTGACGGTGATGCGACACCATTGCGGGTAGGTGATTGCCACGCCGCCGATGCACTCATTGACATCGGGTCCGAACTCAGGCTCGCTCATACCGGCGTACTGCCCCGAGCGGGCGGCCTGGGTGCGATAGAGGTTGATGCCCGGCATGACGACATCGCGCGTGCGACCCACCTTACTGTCCCAGAGCGGCACGATGTGCACGGGCTTTTGCATCGGATCCAGCCCCGCAGCGCGACAATAGCCGATCACGAGCTTGATCGAGTCCAGCGCGGCGCCGGGATACAGCGACGAAGCGAGGACGTTCAGCAGGTCTGGCTCGGACAGCGTGAGGGCGCCGCCTTCGTGTCTGGTCAGTGCGTTCATGCTTGCGCCCTCCTCCATAGGCCCCGGTCCTGGCAGTCCTGCCCGTCCTGGCACCAGGCCGAGATGCGGGTGGCCGAGCAAGCCCGCGGAGATGGCATCGCCCGCGGGAGGCCGCCGGAAGTTTCAACGAAACAGGTCATCGATGCGCTCCTTCATGAAGTGCGAGAGATTTCGCGTCTTCATGTTCTCGCGCTCCCGCCCCGCATCAACCCCTCGGCAAAGCGACCGCGGCGCGATGCGCTACGCAAGAAGAAGGAAGTTGGCGTCGGCAAGTCCCGGCATGTCCCGATCCGTTCGGCTGACCCAGACACCCTCGCCTTCGGCCTGCACGGCCCGTTCCTTGGTCGCACGCGCCTTTGAGCCGGAGAACGCACTCACCGTGCAGGGCCCCGGGTACCTCTTCGGCATCGAGCAGCAGCACGTTGGGACCATCGCGCTGGGAAGTGGGCATCTGCGCCCACATGGCGCCGGTCGAGTTCCAGCTCGATCACTTCCAGGAAGTTGCGGACTCGGCACGCCGCTCGTTCAAAGGAATCATGGTGCGCATCTCTTGTCCTCTCACGAGAAGTAGGTTGAACTCGCCAGCGAACGACAGCAACTGCAGTCACGCCTCGGCGAAGCCGACAGGGATCTCTCGTCGGCCTGACGTGCGCACGGCCGGCCGACGCCTGCGCCGATTGCGCGCACCCTGAGCCCGGTCTCTGGCTCGCCAGTCAGTGTCAGGTCAGTGCCGCAACGAGGATCGCCGCACCTGGGTCACGGTTTCATTTTCGACCCTGAACCTGACCACTTCGTCCAGTCGCAGCAGGCACGATTCTTCGAGCCTCAGGGCCTGGCCAAAGACGAAACTATGGCGATGGCCGTCTTCACCGGCAACGCACCCCAGTCCGGCTTGGCGGTCGATCTTCAAGATCACGCCCAGCTTCAGACCATTTGCAGCACTCATTTTCAATCTCCGCAAGGAGATCAAAGCCTACGCCTGCGCACGACTCGCCGCTGTGCGAATAGCACCGAAGCAACACCCTAGATCACGGGGAAGGGTAGTGATTTCCGCACGGTGTTGGCGCCATGAGACGCCGCTGCAGTGGCGCAGGCGCCGACTGCCCCCAAGTAGGCGCAGGGCCGCGGCGGGCAGCCGGCCGTGTCACGTCGCCATACGATGCTCGTAGAACGGTCGCGCCGGATCGTCCAGGATCGCGGACTTCGCGGCCAGATTCGCCCGGCTGGGGAGTTGAGCCATCCATCGAGATGTTCGGGCCGTATCGCGATGACGCAGCGGTCATGCCCGGCGGAGGCGACCTCTGTAGGTGGCTCATCCGTGATGACGCGCAATCTCGGCGGCTCGACGATGGCCCGCACGGTCGCGTCAGTCTTCATCGCCCGGGCCTGCGGCGTGCACCTGACGCTCCGGCAGTTGCTCGTCCAGCGTCAACTGGATGCCGGAACGACCCGCGCATCCGGCATGATGGTGCAAACGCGCGTCATGCAAGTCGGTTCGCCCTAACGAGGGGTCCAGGCTCCACGGACATCCCAATCCATGTCTCGAGATATCCCGCTGGATCGCCATCACCGCAGCTTGAACTGACGCGCGCGATCCAGCGTCTCGAACACGCCTGGATTCTCGGTCGGCTTGAGCCGCTCGCCGGTTCCAAGGCGATAGACAGGCAGGCCTCGATCGGCCTGATCGCTGCAATTCGGCGATTGGAGCGGGGTCCAGGTCCTGACGATGATGCAGGCTTCGCCGCGGGGACCCTTCGCTTCCAGCCGTTCGGTGTAGGACATGAAGCACCATCCTTTGTCGTGGCCACCCGTGACGCTACCATCCGTTGAACGAAGCCTTGACGGTGATCTCCTCGCAACGGGCGTTGTTGGTCGAGTACGTCGACTTCGGTGTCCTGGCGACCACGGCACGAGACCCCATTGACCGACCACCCGCTAGCGGCCGCGTCCACTCACGCGGGCGGCACGCAGAAGCGGGTCTGGCGCTCTGGCGAACACTTCGACGGCCCGCCAGGGCTGAAGGGCACCAACATGCCAGTAGCGCTCCATGCCGCCGGCCACGGGCGATACGTACCGATTACACATGTCGTCATGGTAGCGGCCGACGTCGCCCGCCCCGGCCCCGTTGCACCCAAACCCCCTGGTTCGCCAGCTGCAAACGGACGAGCCCGTTGCGAACAACGGCATCAACCTCGGCGAGTTCGAGGAGAACACGACGCGGGGTCGCGATGTCCTGGCAGCGCACGATAGCCTCCAGCGTCTCGGCGGATGACTCGAGCGGCACGGACCGGGATTGTCCACCGAGCCACGCCGGCAGACGCAGTTCGATCGCAGCCCGCGACAAAGCGGTACGCTACGCGTGACCCAATAGGGCGAAGTGTCTTGATCGACATGGCGCGCAGACGTTCCCGTGGCGTGCAAGACAACAGACCGGCACCCCATGTACGTCATCGATCCCCCTGATTTCCTCGTCGACCGCGACGCGATCGGCCCGGCGGAGGACCTCGTGAGGGCCGCGGCGCAATGCGAGGCAGGCCGGGCGGCAACTGTCTCCGGGTGGACAGGCCAGTCTCCTCCCGCGGCGAGAGGCCCGGGTCGCTGACCGAGGTCTCGACTCATGCGCATGTCGTCAAAGGTGTTTCTGCTCTTGGGCAACGGAACACTGCACGCGTTGGCCGGACAGCCTTCATGCGCATGCTCCGGCAGGAAGACATCGCTCGACTGCCCGACTTCGCCGGCCAGCGCATCCGCCAGGCCAGTCTCCTCGTCGAACTGGCGAATCGAATACCGGTGCGCGTGCTGCACCGCACCTTCTCGATCCTGGACATCGGCGCTGATGGGCTGCTCGATGTCGCGCGCTTGAACGCCCAGCAGATGGCGCGCGTAGGCGATCTGTGGGCACCCGCACTGCAAGCGCCGGCACCCGGAGCCCCGGTCGTCGACGCCGCCAGCCGCTTCATTGCTCGAGGTGGCTCCTGGGAGCCCGACGAGCGACTCTTGCGCCAGATCGATGCTGCCGCCCTGGGGCATCTGCCATGTCCGCGGTGCCGGGTGGGCCGTTGAGCTCCGCACTGCGGCGCCGGGCCGAGTCTGCCGGCGCGTTTCGATGCTCCTGCAGAATGCCGGACCCCTGGCGCGGCTTGCGCGCGTGGGGCCTGCGCAAGCCAACAATTCGCCCCGCGCCGGGTCCGCGCGTGTGCGGCCAGGCCAGGCGATGCAGCACTGGATGCGTTCCTTCAGCGCGCCGGGATAGACTCGGCTCTCATTCTTGGCGCGCATTGTCGAGGCCGGCAGGTCCCCCGCCGGAGTGGCCATAGACTCCGCCGGGCCATGACCGCCACCGCCGCACTTCCCGACCTCGACCAATTGTCCGGTCTTGTCGAGCGGGTGACTTTCCACAACGCCGACAGCGGGTTCTGCGTACTTCGGCTGAAAGTCCGGGGCGAACGCGACCTCGTCACGCTGATCGGCCACGCCCCGATCGTCAGCCCCGGCGAGTACGCGTCGGCGTCCGGCAACTGGGTCACCGACCGCGAGCACGGGCGGCAGTTCCGGGCGGTGTTCGTCAAGATCGCGCCGCCGAACACCCTCGGCGGCATCGAGCGCTACCTCGGCTCCGGCATGGTCAAGGGCATCGGGCCGGTCTATGCCAGCCGGCTCGTCGGCGCCTTCGGCACGGCCGTCTTCGAGGTCATCGAGCAGTCTCCGGCGCGCTTGCTGGAGATCGATGGCATCGGCAAGAAGCGGGCGCAGAAGATCACCTCCGGCTGGTCCGACCAGAAGATCATCCGCGAGATCATGGTGTTCCTCCATGGTCACGGGGTGTCCACCTCGCGCGCGGTACGCATCTTCAAGACCTACGGGCCGGACGCCATCACCGTCGTTCGGGCTAATCCCTATCGATTGGCACGCGACATCCGCGGCATCGGCTTTCTGTGCGCCGACACCATCGCGAAGAAGGTCGGCATCGCGCTGGACTCGCCCCTGCGCGCCCAGGCCGGGGTTTCGTACGCGCTGGCGGAAGCTTCCGCCCAAGGACATTGCGGCTTGCCGCACGCGGAGTTGGTGCCCATGGCGGTCAAGCTCCTGCAGATTCCCACCGAGATCATCGAACGTGCGATCGAACAGGAGATTGCCGACGAGGTGTTGGTGGCGGACCCGGTGGACGGCAGGCCCTGCATCTTCCTGGCGCCGTTGTACCAGGCAGAGCGCTCGATCGCCGAGCACATCGAGCGGCTCAAAGTTGGCGAGCCCGCATGGCCCGCCGCCGACGCCGACAAGGCCATCCCTTGGGTCGAGCGAAAGCTGGACATCGTCCTGGCCCCGAGCCAGCAGGCTGCGGTTCGCCTCGCGCTGACATCCAAACTGCTCGTCATCACCGGTGGGCCGGGTGTCGGCAAGACGACGCTCGTCAATGCCATCCTGACCATCCTGCGCGCAAAGCAGGTCAAGGCCTTGCTTTGTGCCCCCACGGGACGCGCAGCAAAGCGCCTGGCGGAGTCGACCGGCCTGGAGGCCAAGACCATCCACCGCCTGCTGGAGGTCGATCCGGCGAGCGGACAGTTCAAGCGCAACAGGGATTCGCCGCTGGACTGCGACCTGCTGGTGGCCGACGAATGTTCGATGATCGACGTGCCGCTGGCAAACCACCTGCTCAAGGCGGTCGCCACGCGCTCCGCGCTGATCTTCGTCGGCGACGTGGACCAACTGCCCTCGGTCGGGCCGGGCCAGTTCCTGACCGATCTGATCGATTCCGGGGCCGTGCCGGTCATTCGCCTGACCGAGGTGTTTCGTCAGGCGGCCACCTCGCGCATCGTGCGCAGCGCACACCAGATCAACCAGGGATTGTTCCCGACGCTGCCCGCATCGGGCGAAGCCTCCGACTTCTATATGGTCCCGGTCGAGGAGCCCGAAGCGATTGCGCAGACGGTCGTGGACCTCGTCAAAACGCGGTTGCCTCGAAAATTCCGCGTCGATCCGCTGCGCGACATCCAGGTACTGTGCCCGATGAATCGCGGCACGACGGGCGCCCGTGGCATCAACCAGGCGCTGCAAGCCGCGTTGAATCCACCGGGCGAACACAGCGTGGAGAAGTTCGGCTACACCTTCAGCATCGGCGACAAGGTCATGCAGATCGAGAACAACTACGACCGCGACGTCTACAACGGCGACATCGGCTTCGTCGCCGACATCGATCGCGAGGAGGATGAACTCGTCGCGGAATTCGACGGCCGCACCGTGCATTACCCTTTCGGCGAACTCGATGAGCTGGTGCTGTGCTACGCCACGACCATCCACAAGTCGCAGGGGTCGGAGTACCCCGTGGTGGTAATCCCGGTGTCGATGCAGCATTTCATGATGCTCAAGCGCAACCTGATCTACACCGGCATCACCCGCGGCAAGCGGCTGGTCGTGCTGGTCGGCCAGAAGCGAGCCCTCGCGATGGCGGTCAAGGGCAAACAGGACGAACGCCGCTGGTCCAAGCTGAAGGACCGACTGAGGGGCTGAGTGACACGCCGGCACGGCAGGGGGGTGCTCCTGTCCAATCCGGGGGCAGAACGTGAACGCAGTGACATCAAAGAGTCTCGGCGCTGCCTTGTTGCGTATCGTGCACATTGGCCCGCCCACAGACAGATGAGCATGCGACAGCGAGTCACCGGCGTACCCGAAACCTCCAGATGGTGGCAGACTTTGGAGGCTTCTTGTCAGTGTTCGTACTGACACAGCCTTCATCACGAACCGTCGTCGGTTTCTCTGCTGAAGTTCCTCGGTGCACCTGCGCCTTGGCGTTAGCGGTCGTGACCCGCACTTGAATCGGCCACTCGTTGGTCCAGGTCGCGCAGGCGACGAATCGCTCCGCTCGCGCGGACATCCCCGGCGACTGACTATTGTCAGCCGTTGCAAACCATTGGGAGCTCGTCCCAACGGCAGGCATTCCCGTCAGCTGAATGGGAGTGCCGCATGCTTTATACGAAGCCCTCGCTCGTCAGAGCGACAAGCACCGGGTCGTGCCTGCGCAGCCTGCCCGCCATTCAGGTGGACGGACTGCTGACGGTCGCCTACATCGGGTGCCCCGCCACCGTCGACCAGACGGTGCAAATGAACAGAGCGACGTCGACGCCCCGCCCAAAGGCTCGAGATCGCTCGAAGTGCAGGCTATCGACGCAAGTCGACCGCCCTACTGGGACGTCGTCCCGAATGTGCGAAAGACCCATGGCCTCGGCCTGGGTCTTCTCGCCAACCCAAGGCCCGCCGCCCGGCGAAGCTTCAACCCGAATGGGGAACAACTGTCCCCATCGCGGGGACCGTGGCGTTCCCCTTTTGCTCACGCAAAGGAGAACGACCATGTCATCCCACACGCATCGTGAAATCGTCTGCCGCCTGCTCGGTGGATCCGGGCGGCCCCAGTTTTTCGTGGTGCCCACCAAGAAGCCCGCCGCCCTGTTGATGCCGTTCAGCCGCACTCCGGCCGAATCGGCCGTTCACCCCCTCCCGTTGGCTCCGGCCGCGTGAGGCCGGCATGGACAAGGCGTGGTGGAAATCGTTCTTCCGTTGGCTGGATCAAGCCGGCACGGAAGAACTGGCCCGCCGCAAAGCCGAGGTCGCTGCGTTCGCCAACGGCAAGCTCAACGACCCCGCCGTCAAGGCTGATGCGAAGCGGATCCTTCGTCTGATCGATCAAGAGCTGCTGGCCCACGCAAGCTCGGCTCGACGAGCGACAGGCAAGCGTTAGACGCGCGACCCAGCCGGCGCGAAAGGGAATCCGCCGAGGGCAGGCCGAGTGCCACCGCCCCCAGGGCCTCCCTTTCGAGCTCGGCCCTTCCGCCGTCGATCACGCGAACAGAAAAGCTGGAACGAGTCATCGTGAAGGCTTTCATGTGGGGGCCGCGAAAGCGGTGCTCCATGCTAACCCCCAGGAGACTGGCTGTCTCCCTGACGGGAGCGGTCCGTCTTCCGAATTGACCGAGGAGCGTACCGTGTCCAACCCCGTCATCCTTTCCCAGCAATCCCAGCCCGTCCAATTCGCCCAGCCAGGTCGGCAGACGTACCGCCTACAGGGCCGCCAGTCGAACGAAGAAGACCGCGCCTGGTCGCGGCTCTACCGCACCGTGGGCAATGCCTCCACCGCCGAGGAAGTGGTCAAGGCGCTTGATGCCGATCCGCAAGCGAAGCAGAGCCACCTGGCGCTCTATCTGCAAGCCAGGACGACGATGCGCCATCAAAAGGCCATCGTTGCCCGCAACGAACGCGTCGGCGCCTCGATTCGAGGCGCGCTCACGTTCCTGTTCGTGTCTCCTGTCCGGCTGCTTCGCTCGACGCTGTCCGCGAGCGCGGAGCTCGCCGTGGAGGTTCTGCCTCCCGTCGCGCAAGCGGAGCCCGCCCAGTCGCGCGCGACGACACTGAAGACGGACCCGGCCTTTGCGAATGCGAAGAAGCGGTTCGCCGCAGGTGGCGACGCGACCTCGTCGCCGGCGGCCGAATCCGGGGATTCACGCCGCGCCAACGCAGCTTGAGCGCTCCTCGTCCAGCAGGAAGTGCAAGAACCTGGTGCTCTCGGATACGCCCGAGAAATGGGCCTTGCACCGCTGAATGTAGTCGTCGACGTCGTCGAGTGTCTTCACGTCAACCGGCTCCATGCCGGTGATCTTCGTGAAGCGCTCGATCTCCCGCCGAGTCAATCTGATGCGGTTTCCGAGGCGAAGCATTTCGATGTCCCACGATGCCATCTGCGAATCCGCATTGGATGTGCGGTGCCTTCGATAGTTTCGCGCGTCGAGGTCACCGAATCTCCGAAGATTCGAAATACACGTCATTTGCGGAGCGAAGGCTGCTTTGAGCTTCACCGGGATCGGTGACTCGGACCGAGCCTCAGCCATTTCCCGAACCCGCGCATCCCGCGCCGCCACCGCGGCACGACTTATCCCGTCGGGGACTTCGCCTCCCCGCAGAGCCGCGACGTTCTCCGACATCACCCCGGAAGAACGACGATGAACAGGTACGCACTCAATGCACGCTGCGCTCTGGCGATGGCCCGGGTCGTGGCGCCTTTCAACCCCGCCGACGCGGACGCCTTCGAGCGGCAGGCGATCGAACTGGCCGGTGATGCCGCCTGGCTTCACGAAGCCGGCGAGCCACCCCCCAAGCTCATCGAGAACGAAGGGCTGTTGCTCGCCGCATTTGCCGCCGGGCAACGGCAGGGAGACGAGCACGCCGCCTTCATGGAAGCCAACCCGCCGCTGGCCTGGTTGGGCTCCTGGACGTCGTCGCTGGACGGGCGGTGGGAGACCCGCCCCTGCGTCGCCGAGGTACAGGGCCAGTACCAACCGGGCTTGCTGACCTCCTTCAGAGGCGGTGACAGCGCGTCGCGCTATGGGACGCCGACCGCAACCTTGGCCGAGGCGATCAAAAGCGCCCGCGCCCTCGCGCTCGACTGGCATCGCGGATATTGCTGATACCTGCCGAACGGCTCGCGCACGCCCGGCTTCACGAGCCACCGCAACAGCGGCCCCGACGGTGGCAATCCGCCAAAAGCGGGCCCGCACAACGCGCTGCCCGATCACCCGCCGTACCCGCCGTGCCGCGACCCATCCAGTCCTGTCCCATCGCATCCGTCAGGTGCCTTGGGATGTCCACCAACCATAGGAGTCAGTCACATGTCTTCTACCTCCACCGTGCCCACCATCGGGATCGATCAAAGTGTCGCCGACGAAGACTTCGAGCTTCGGTTCTGTTCGCTCTACTCATCGGGAAAGGCGATGACCTTTCCGTGCGACCGATGCGGCAGGGTCGACATGGACTCGATGAGCGAGCCGTGCCGCAACAACTACCTCGCCGCTCGCGCCCTCATCGGCCGCGAATTCGCGTGGCCCGTCGTGCTGCCGGTGCTGCATTGAGACCCGGGTTGCTTCGGCCTCGCCGGGGCTTCTCGATAATTCCCGCACCCGAGGATTGTCGAGGGACCCATGCAGCAATCAGGAGCCCCTTCGCAACTCGTGCCTGAGACTTCGGCATTTCCGTTCGCCATTCGTCGAAGACCTCCGCAGACTGAGCGAGGCTTCACCTCTTCAGACCGTCATGAGACTCATTGATCGCTTCCTGGCTCGCTGGCAATACAGAGACCCGACGCACCGGGGCCGGCCGCGCCGGAACGTACTGCCGGAGCGAACCCCGACACCAGCCGCCATCAGCGCCGCCGACGGTCGATCCGGATCTGAGCGCGCTGCTCCTGGAGGGCCCCCGCAAGGGATCCCGCCGTCCGCTCGGCCCGGCGATTTTGCGCCTGCAGCCGCCAAGATCCCTGCGATCAAGAAGCCTCCTCCTCGCGGGGTCGAGACGCCGGGCTGGCGGTTGATCTTCCCCGATTCGCACGATACCGCCGCCGTCCAGCCTGCATCGAACGTTTGGCTCGATCGACCATCCGCGTCGGCGCCTGTCTGGCCCTTCGTGGCATCGCCACCCGCTGAAGATGTCCACCTCGCGTCTCGCGGGTCCCTGCCATGGACCCAGTTCCACGAGTCGCCTGCCGCTGCCGCGAACCCAAGCGTTCTCTTCCCGATCGAGCCCGCTCCCAGGCAAGCGGTAAGCGGTGCAGCGGATTTCACCGTTACCCGCGACGTCCTGGGACCGGGAGACTGAGCATGCTGCGATCGCTCTTGGCGACGGCCGACATACACAGCTTCCGCGCGTCGACGAACCGAAAGGCGGCCTACCCCCGATCACCTGGTGCTGCCCTGACCCATCGCAGGCGCGCAGCAAGGTCGTGTGAGCGCGTCGACCTTGTTTCGACCTCCGGGTTGACCGCGACCAGCCGCTGTCGTCCAGATGACGCTCGAGGTCTCTTGCGCGGTCGTCGGCGACCAACCGTCGATAGCCCATGCGCGACGGCGGCGGAGATGGCCAATACAAGCGAGTCGTCGTCGCCTCGCAACCATTGGCGACGACGAGGCTGCGCAACTACGACGTGAGCCCCTCGTCGAGTGACCGAGCGGTCGGCCATAGAAGATCGTCGCGACGATCAACTCGGTGCCCATCTACGCCGCAGGGCAACGGCAAATCGATGTCCGTGCAGGCACCCCTTCCTCTGCTGCGGCTTGATGGCCAATTGGTTCACTCGGCGGCCGACCGGAACAGCCACACGTCGTCTTGGCGCACAGGCCGCTTCTTGAAGTCCCTGTGTCGTCAGCTGGGAGCACGACGCGACAGCCCTCCCTTTCAACCCGTCGGGGACCAATGCCCTTGCTGGCCGGTGCCCACCCACGTCATCCACCGGAGCCACCATGCTTGAAGAATCCGAGTACGAAGTCGACCGGCTTGGCCTGCCCCGGGGTTGTGGTCGCAACGCCTGGAATGCGGGCGTCGCTCTCGCACTGACTGTCCTGTCCTGCAGGCTGGTATATCGGCACCTGACACGAACGCGGCTACCCGTGCTCACGCGAATCCACCAAAACCTTCGCCAGCTACTAAGAAGCCGTCATAGCAAGGCTGAGCGGACAGTGGACGCAACGGCGAGAGCGCCGCATTCCCTTCTGAGCGTCTGAAGGGCCACCGCTCGTGCTGTCGTCAAAATTGATGATGCACAAAAGCGACATTCGAGAACGACGCGACCGGTCATGAGCGGTCCGTCCTATCCAGCCGACTCAGCGACCGCTTCAGAGTGAGCAGAGACATTCGTGGTCGGCGCCCGAATGACTCTGATCTGCCAGACCGGTCAACCGACCAGCCGCGCCTCGAGTGACCGCACCGCCTCCTATTGCGGACGCTGAACAGCACAAGCCTGGGTAGCTGCTTGGACTGACCCGAATGCGCTCGCATGGCTTAGCCGTCGCTTCCGTAGCGGAAGGCGCAAAGTCCGCGCGCGCTCAGCCCTTTCCCAGGCATGGGCCTACGGGCCACCGGCATGGTGGGGCGGCTATCGCTTCACGCTCTGCCCGAGCGGCGACTATGCGGTCGACGATCCGAAGATGGCCTGGCTCGCGCCGATGTCCGTATGCAGCCGCTCGATGGGTCGACGGAGCCCTCGCTGGCCAGCACCCCCAGTCGGGTGCCCCCTTCGGACCGATGGCTCGCGGCGCGACCGGCTCCGATCATCACCTCAGGCAGCCGCGTTGCGCTGGCCTTGGAGCAAACGATGCATTTCCAAGAGCGAGATGAAGGGGACTTCCGGATCTACGCTGGCGCGTTCGAAGCCCCACGCGGCAATGGCTTCGTGGCCTCGGTAGTCGTCTACCGGATGGCGCCGGCACACGAGCGGCGGGAAGTCTTCCGCGATGTCGGCATGTTCGGCGGGCATCGCTGGCTCACGTCTGACGACGCGCTGCGGCGGGCCGTCAAGAAAGGTTGCGAAGTTGTGCGCGGCGAGCCTTGTCGCCTCGGGCGTCACCCGTCATGACGCCGGTCTTCATGCTCATCATGACGGCAGTTGCGCGAGCGGCGAGGCTGACGGTCATCAGAAGTTGCCCGCGCGTGCCGACAGCCTTTCAGCTCGATGCATTCGTTCACTGAACGGAGCCTGTGGGCAGACCTCAACCGTTGGGAGTATTTCGATGGAAGTTGCAGCACTGGTAGTTGTTGTCCTGCTCTGGTTTGGCGTGAAGGCGATCAGGTCGCGCCCCTGATTGGCCTCGTCCGCGGCCGTTGATTTCGACGCGCTCGGCTCGCGCTGCGCCAGTCGTTCGAGCGCGAGGTCGGGAGCGGATGATGAAATGCCGCTCTTGGGCGAATGAACAGACGGCAGTCCCCTTGAACAAGGGCCACGCGCACAACGGCGTGTCCGACAAACTGGGCCGATGCAGCCCACCATCCGCCTCATCGATCCGAAAGGCCGCACCCAGGCCACGCTCAGCGCTCCGGCCACGCCTGAGGCACTCCTGCGGGCGGCCTTCGACCTCCAGGCCGAGGATGGACTCGTGGTCTGCATGGTCGGCGCGCACGAATGGTCCCTCGCGATCTACCGGGCCGGCACGGACATGAAAGTGGAACCTGTGGGGCCGGCTGTCGGCGAAATCTCGCGCAGCCGGTGGGACACCATGCGTACCGCGATGGCTGAAACGGCGTGGTTGGACCTGGTCGACGCAGGTTGGACCGTGGTCATCACCGACGAGCAGCCGCACGCGCGATCGTCCTGAGCCGCCGGAATCTCGGTCCATGGCTTTCTCTCGCAGCCACCTGGTGCAGCTCATCATCGGAGCAGCGTTCCTTGCAATGCTCTCTCGGCCGGCGCCACCGCCGGTGCCAGCCGGCGAGATGCCCTCCAGATCGGCATCTTCGCAGGCGGCGACCGCTGATCTGCGTCGTACCACTGAGATCACGATGAGGACGAAGCGATCGTGCGGTGACTCGGCTGCGGCCGCAGAAAAGAACCGCGGCGCCGACAGTCCCGAAAAAGGTGCAAGGGTGCATTGCGACCGTGCCTCTGCCAGCACTGACCGATGAAGAAGGCCGCGCGGTCATCCGTCAAGGGATCCGCCTGCTTCGACATCGTGCCGGCAGGCCACGACATTTCCTCCCGTCCGTAGCGCCGCGGGCCCGCGAACACGGGGCGAGACTCGCCCAGGCTTTCACTCGGTGCCGGCTACGATTCCTCGCATGCCAAATTTCGCCGCCTTCGCCCGGGAGCTGGCCGCCCTATGTCGAAAGCACGGCGTGACGCTGGCGCCTGCCGCGAACGGCGCGGTCGGCGTCTGGGATGTCGTCAGCGGCAAGGAGGACATAGGCTTGCAGCGACTCGGCGCCGGCCGTGGCGCCGTAGGCCACGGCACGCGCCAGATTGCGCGCCTCCATGACCGCGCCCTGCTCGATCTCCGAGCGCTGCTGGGCGACCACGCAGGCGGTGAAGACGAGAATGGTCAGGCACGTTGCGGCCACCACCGTCAGAATCTTCGGTCCGACGGACGTCGATTTCTTGGATCTGCCAGGGTCGTCAAAAGGGCACGCAACGTCGGATGCTGCCCGGGAGGAGAACTGCGTCATGGGTCGGACCTTGACAATGGATATCGGAACGGGCGTCGGCCATCCCTCTCGTCGGATGGCGTCAACCTGCCTGTATCGGACAGGAATTGCCCATTCTGAAGAGTTCGCACCTCCGCGACTTGTCGGAAACGATGGTGCGCGACGGAGGCTGAAGACGATCGCCAATCTGGCGTTCCGCCGGTCATCCGTGCGCTCTTGAATGGCGAATCTGATGAATCTCCAAGTCTGCCAACGTCACCGATGCCGAACGCAAGGCGGCGTAGCATCACCTATGAGGGAGCCGTCATCCGGCCGCGTTCAACAAGCATCGGGACATCGCCGACATCCATGCGTCGGTGTATTCGTCCAATGCCGCGACGGTCAAGGCTTTGCGCGCATTCGGTGCGGCGTCCGTATGACTGTTGTAGTGGCCCGCGAGCCGGCGCAACCTTGGTCGCGGTTTCTTGAGTCAAATAGTTGTTCGAGATGAGAGCGAGCGTGCGGCCGTGGATTCATATGTGTCCGCAGCCAAAGCTGCGGTCACTGCTGGGCTCACTGTCAACGCGGGCCACGACCTCAATCTCGGAATTGCCCCAACTTCGAGCAGTGGCAGGCAGACCGACGGCAATCGAACCGGTCTGATGCTGCGAAATCACGGCTTGCTGACGCTGCTACCTCCATCGCTGCCGCCCTCCTGCCGAGCCCGGGATGGCAGATCCGCGGTGCACACCCAGATCGACTCAGTTCTGTGCAATAGCCGCCCACTTCTCTCAAGTCGCTTGTCGCGCCGGCAGCGCGAACCGCGGCTGGCCGAGCACGTGAGTCGCCACCCGCGACGCAAACCGCCGCGTCAAGAAGCGCACGCCAAAGCACGACAGCTTGTTGAACAGGCCGGGCACCACCGTGCGCTTGCCGCGCAGCATCGCGCGGATG
>Ga0105237_10004968_pt1 | contig 15175 bp, 7 predicted proteins | sample KBSC24metaG_FD_81520 | JGI IMG/M metagenome (GOLD analysis project Ga0105237, IMG submission 81520) | Corn rhizosphere microbial communities from Kellogg Biological Station, Michigan, USA - KBS C2-4 metaG | ecosystem: Host-associated > Plants > Roots > Rhizosphere > Soil | place: Michigan, USA... | reverse complement strand
GATGCATGGTATCTATAATTATGAGGATAAGAATGTCTGGTCGTTTGTCCGGGTGGAGAATGATACGCTGATAACAGGTTACCGGCAAACAAATGGATGGGGAAGGACCCGTACCGTTTATTTTGCAATGACCTTTTCCAAGCCTTTTTATCAATATGGCAGCCATAGCTATTCCAGGCGGCAGGTGTATCGTGGTTTCTGGGGAAAATTCGATCAGGATCACAATTTCCCGGATCTGGCGGGCCGGCAATTGCGCATGCATTTTGATTTTCGCACCCGGCAGGGGGAAAAGATCAAATGTAAGTTTGCCCTGTCGTCCGTCAGCACCGAAGGCGCATTGCTAAACCTTCGGATGGAATTGCCGGGTTGGGATTTTGAGGAGGCAAGGCGCCAGGGCCAGGAGGCGTGGAATGCCGAGCTGGGTAAGGTCAGGATCGAAGCCGGGCCGGCTGAAAAAGTAAATTTCTATACTTCGTTGTATCATGCCTTCATCAACCCCACAGTTTATATGGATGTCGATGGATCGTACAGGGGGCTTGACCAGCTGAATCACAAGGCGGATGGCTTTGTCAATTATACGACCTTTTCCCTTTGGGATACGCACCGGGCATTACACCCGTTGTTCAATATTGTCCAGCCCCGGCGCAATATGGATATGATAAGATCCATGCTGGTCCATTACCAGCAGAGCGCGGAGCACATGTTGCCCATCTGGTCGCATTATGCCAATGAGAACTGGTGTATGTCAGGGTATCATGCCGTTTCGGTGATCGCAGACGCTATCGTGAAGAGTGATAATTTTTCCGACGGTAACAGGGCGTTGGACGCCTGTATCGCAACGTCCGATCATCGCAGTTTTGAGGGGCTGGGGGCTTATATCGACAAGGGGTATATACCCGCCGGATCCAGCGGCACGTCTGTTTCTACGACGCTGGAGTATGCCTATGACGACTGGTGTATCGCCCAGGCGGCCAAAAAACTGGGCCGGATGGATGTATATGCCACCTACATGAAACGGTCGGAGAATTATAAAAACGTATTTGACCCTTCCATCGGGTATATGCGTCCCCGGCTGGCCGACGGCAGCTTCCGGACGGAATTTGATGTGCTGAGCACGAATGGGCAGGGTTTCATCGAAGGCAATGCCTGGAACTACAGTCTGTATGTGCCGCATGATCCGACGTCCCTGATAACGATGCTTGGCGGCAAGAAACGTTTTGTAGCGCATCTCGATTCCCTGTTCACGATGGAGCTGCCGGATAAATTTTTCGCAGAGACCGAAGACATCACCCGTGACGGCATCATCGGCAACTACGTACACGGCAATGAGCCGTCTCATCACGTCGCTTATCTTTACAACTGGACGGACCAGCCCTGGAAAACGCAGGAAAGGGTGCGTATGATCCTCGAGAAACAATATCATCCGACACCAGACGGGCTGGGGGGCAACGACGACTGCGGGCAGATGAGCGCCTGGTATGTTTTCACGGCGTTGGGGTTTTATCCGGTGGCGCCGGGCTCAGCCGACTATTCTTTGGGCAGTCCGGCTGTAGACAAGGCCGTGATACAATTGGACAACGGGAAGACCTTTACGGTCGTTGCCAAAGACCAGGGGGTGAAAAATGTGTATGTAAAAAAGGTGACGCTTAACGGACAGCCTTTGAACCGGCGGGTGATCACCCATTCCGAGATCATGGGCGGTGGGGAACTGGTCTTTTATATGAGCGCAAAACACTGAACTTCAAAATAAAAGCCAGATAGCGAAAGCTATCTGGCTTTGGTAATAAACAGGGCGTTCTACTGCTGAATTATAAATCGTTTGATCACTATCGGATTACTATTGATCTCCAGGCCCATTAAATAAATACCATTAGCCATATTGTTCAATGGTATTCCCAGGCTGTTGAGGCCTGCGTGGATGGCAAAAGGCTGTCTGGAGAGGATCTTCCCTTGTACATCGTAAACGATGAGACTGGAACCGGGCACGTCATCCGGGCTAAGGAAATTGACGGTAATATAGTTTTTTGCCGGATTGGGGAACAAGGTCAGGCGTGCGGCTACGTCGTCGCCCAGGTGCACGGTATTACTCACCGACAAAGTGCTATCCTTCGACAGGGTATGTACCCTGTAGTAGGATACCCGGTTCACCGGCGGCGTTGCGGGCAGGTAGTAGGCGCATTTGCTCGTGTCATTACACTTCGCCTTTACCGTCGCGATCACATTATAATTAGCCGAATCCGTGCTCTCCATCACCTGGTAGGAATCCACGTTCTGCTCATTGTCGGAGGTCCATTGCAAGGCGGTGGCGGTCTTTACAGTATTGGGGTCCTGGGCGACCGCCAGACTGGTCGTGGTCACCGGGGCCGGGGTAATGGTATATACGACCATATTGGAGACATATTGCCAGAACTGGCCGTCATATCCCCTGAACGTGATATGAAAATCCGGTACGGACGGATCTACACTGGGGTTGCTCAGCTTAAGGGTGTAAGTGACGGAGTCATAGCTGATCACATTTTTAGTGATGGTCATATTCTTCATTTCCGACTGGTATTGAAAGAACTTTACGGAAGAAAACACTTTCGCCGCATTGGGCGCCTTGACACATGCGGTCAGGGTAAGGATCTGGGGGTTCTTATAGTTATTGTTGGTAGTCACATGCAGGTCGATCTTCGGGTCGAGCCCCATCGTTTTGGTGCTCGAAATATCCGTCCGGTAAGCGTCTATGTGCAGTCCGATGCGGTTGATATGCCAATCCGTGCCGCTGGTTTTGGCAAAAGCGGTGGTAGATCGCAGGCTGTCGACACTGAAAGGGATAATGGGCTTGAGCAGAACTCCTTTCATTTTAAAATTATCCTTGAAGACCGTGCCCCAGGTGACAAAGGCGGGGCCTGTCTGCGCATAGGCGGCATTGGTGGTACCATCGTCATTGAACAGGAGGTGATCATTGACATTGGACATGACGCCGGGATTGTTGATAAATACGTTCCCTGCGACCACAGGCCAGATCTTCGATGTATAGGCTTCATTCCGGCCGGAGGGGCCAACCATGTCAGCACACTCCGGGTACGCCTGTTTATACGCCGAACTCCCGTTCCATAGGTTATTCAGGGAGCCGTAGTGCAATGAATAAGTGGGGCTGGTCGTCGCCTCTGTCATCGTGGTTACCGGATAGGTATCGTTGATACAGATGTTGTTATAATACCCGTTAAAATAGCCATAGTGGTCAAATAAAGCCATCGATACGCCGGTAACGATATTATACGTATTGCTGTCGCCGGAAGAGTAGTTGTCGCCATAAAGACCATGTGCCAGCGGAGCATCATGCACATAGTTATGATTGATCGTGTTGCCTCTTCTGTTCCAGACGGCGGTATCCGACCAGGTATAGAAACAACCCATGTCCGAATATTTTTTTACAACATCATATACTTCATTGTATTCCAGCCTATTACTATTTCCTCCGTACATGATGCCAACATGGGGGCAGTCATGTACCTTGTTATAGGCAACATAAGTGCCGACGGCGCTGTACACATTTACGGCTGCGGAATAAAGGTAGGCTTCCCGCGCATAGCTGTAAATATGGTTATTGATCACCTGGTGGCCGGATTTATTAACAGATTGCTGGTCGGCGACAAAATTACTGCTGGAGATGATCACTCCACCGGCGCCGACGGAGTCGATGTCGTTGCTTTGTATAACACAGTTCTTTCCATCTGTGATCGTGACCCCGTTGCGGGAGCAATACGTGATCCGGGAGCCCGCGACAAGAATATTAATGCAATTGGTCAATTCGATGCCGTTGCCGGAGCCGCCGCGGACCGTAATGCCTACAAAATTGGTATTGTTGACATTTGTAGCGCTAATGGCCGGTATCTTCCAGTCCCCGGACATGGTAAGCGTTCCGGAAGAAGGTACCCACATGTACAGGGTCTGGGTGTTGAAATTGATAGCCCATTGTCCTTCTGCCCGGATCTCTTCCACGAGGTTGATCGCGCAGTAAGGTTCGGTGCCCGGCGGGTTCCGCCAGCTGAGGGATCCCAATCCCTGTGAGATACCGATATCCTGGGTGATCGTGCTATCCGTAGTGTTGATGGATTTTGTCAATATTACGTCCATTATCCAGGGAACCTGCCAGTTGCCCATAAGGTATACACCGCCATCGGAAAGAGCGCTCTGCCAGTATTTGGCGCGGGCATCACGATATTTGAATGTTCCGCCGGGGCTGGAGCCTGCAGAACCCTTGGTCACGACGGAAGCCATATGCATCCATGAAGTGTCTGCGGGCCAGCGGGACATCGGAAGAGGATTGCCATTCCTGTAAAATTTCGGCGCCTTTAAATTCGCTTCGGCGAAAGTTCTGCCCCAGGGAGCCATGTCGCGGAAATTGTAGGATGCCAGGCTGATCTGCTTAACCATCGTTTTTGCGGTCGGATCGATGATCCTCGACTGGATCGACGCTGGTATCGCTGAAAAGCTGGAGGGGCTCAGCGAGATCTCCGGCTGGAAGATCGCGCCATTCTTCGTCATCGACTGATACGTCACGGGGGCTGTATAAGCCCGGCTGTCGGAGGCATCAAGCGCAAGCTTGTAATAGACGCCGGAGGCCAGCCAGATAGTACAGGGATGTGTCGGGTTTGCCTGGGCTATCTCCCTGGCCCTGTTAATGGTCACCGGCGAGCTGGCGGTTGCGCCATTTCCCGTCGTACTGCCTACGGTGGAGGCATAGATGTTCACCGTCTGAGCGTCGCAATAGAAAAGAGAGAACAAGAAGGGGATCGCACACAGATAACCCCGGAAAGTGTAAATTTTCTTTCTCATTTTAAAATTGATATTGGATTAAAAACTGGCTTTTAACAGATGCCTTAAAAATGATGACTACTAATGCCTAATCAGCAGCCTAAACAACGCTACTTTTTCCTTCCTGTTCTTATAATACTGTCTAATGTCTATAAATACAGACTATCTTGTAATACCCGATAAAGTTTTAGATAAGGAAGCAATCCTGGGGAAATTTTTCCACACTTTTGGCAGCAGAAACCATATCACCCACAAAATGGATTTTTCCTCAAATACCTTGCCATCACTGAATCGCAGCGATTAAAATTCTGCTGCTAAAGTCGGAGTTTATCCACAAATGTTGACTAACTGGCAAAAGCAAGTGAAAACTGGCACGGTATCATTAGGGGAAAGTATTAGAAGTCCTTTATACCCCTTGCGAATGTTGATTTTTTCATATATATTTAAGTGGTGATTGATTTTTTACGTCAAAATCCCGCCATATGAAAAAAGCAACACACGCTGCTAATGCAGCCTTCACGATCCTGTTAGCGATCGGTTTCCTGGGCCTGGTATTGTTTTTATCCTACCTGTTCATTACAGGAACGATGAAATAAGGCGCAGGCGCTGACTAAAAATACAAAGCCGGATAGCATACGCTGTCCGGCTTTTTTTGGCTTATTTTTGCACGGCATGGTAAAAATTGGCAATATATCCTTACCGGTATTCCCGCTGTTACTGGCTCCCATGGAAGATGTCAGCGATCCTCCTTTCCGGGCTATCTGTAAGGCCAACGGGGCCGACCTCACCTATACCGAGTTTATCTCCAGTGAAAGTCTTGTCAAGGGGGCCATAAAGAGCCGTAGAAAGCTGGACATCTTCGAGACCGAGCGTCCGGTGGGTATCCAGCTGTACGGAGGAGATGAAGAAAGTATGGAACTCGCGGCAGCGATCGTGGACGCGACGGAACCGGATCTGCTGGACATCAATTTTGGCTGTCCGGTGAAGGGTATCGTGCACAGGGGGGCAGGTGCGGGGGTGTTGAAAGATGTCGGCAGGATGGTCCGGTTGACGGAAGCCTGTGTACGTGCGACCCGGCTGCCGGTGACCGTTAAGACAAGGTTAGGCTGGGATGACAGCTCGAAAAATATAGAAGAAGTGGCAATGCGGCTGCAGGATGCGGGTGTCCAGGCCCTGACAATCCATGGCCGGACGCGTTGTCAGTTGTACAAGGGCGAGGCGGACTGGAGCCTGATCGGCAAGGTGAAGAACAACCCGCGGATAAAGATACCCATCTTTGGCAATGGGGACATCGACAGTCCTGTCAAAGCCTTCGAATACAAGAACAGGTATGGGGTAGATGGGATCATGATCGGCAGGGCCGCTATTGGTTATCCATGGATATTCCGGGAGATACGGCATTATTGGGAGACGGGGGAGATCCGGACCGCCCCGACGGTGGAAGAGAGGGTGGAGGTCTGCCGGCAGCATTTATCCGGCGCCTTAGCCTGGAATGGTCCCCGGCAGGGGCTGAACGAAATGCGGGGACGATATGCGCATTATTTAAAAGGGTTGCCGGATATACAGGAGTATCAGCGCCGTCTCGTGCGTTTGGCGGACGCCACGGCGGTAGAGGAGCTTTTGCAGGAGATAGCTGACAATTACCGGGGCTACGTTTCTACTACTTCACCGATACAGCTGGTGAATTATCATACGCATTGTACCTTGTGACGAGTACAAAACCCCCTAACTTTATCGCGCTAAACCGGACGGAGTCTGGTTTACATTAAATAAATCCCGAAAGTGTACAAAAAAGCTAACCTTCTTATCCTGTCCGTTTTTACCGGAATGGCGCTCTTTGGGCAGCAAAAAACCGTTACGGTCTATACGACTGCTGCCCAGACCGGGCTTCGGTTGACTCAAAACGGTAATCTGAGTTTTTCTTCTTTTCGTCAGCCATTGGAGACAGAACCTTTTGTATGGGTGGATGCGGCAAAGACTTTTCAGTCCATCGAGGGGATTGGAGGGGCGCTGACGGATGCATCGGCGGAAACCTTTGCCAGGCTGCCAAAAGACAAACAGCGGGAATTGCTGACCGCCTATTATAGCCCTGAAAAAGGCATTGGTTATACTTTAGCCCGTACGAACATTCAAAGTTGTGATTTTTCCAGCGGGATCTATAGTTATGTGGGAGACAATGACCCTCAGCTGAAAACCTTTAGTGTGGCGCATGATGAGCAATACCGGATACCTCTGATCAGGCAGGCCATAGCGGCGGCAGGCGGCAAGCTGAAACTATTTGTCAGTCCCTGGAGTCCTCCTGCCTGGATGAAGGACAACAATAGTGTTATCGACGGCGGCCATCTGAAAGCAGAATTTGACCAGTCCTGGGCCAATTTTTATATAAAGTTTATCAGGGCCTATGAAGCGAAGGGTATTCCCATCTGGGGGCTGACGGTACAGAACGAGCCAATGGCCAGACAGAAATGGGAGTCCTGTATATATACTGCGGAAGAGCAGCGGGATTTCATCAAAAATTTCTTAGGCCTTACGCTGCAAAAGGCGGGTATGGGCGGCAAAAAGCTGATCTGCTGGGACCATAACCGGGATTTGCTTTATCAACAGGCCAGCACCATCCTGGAAGATCCGGCAGCGGCCAGATACATCTGGGGCATCGGCTTCCATTGGTATGAGACCTGGACGGGAGGCCCCATGTTGTTTGACAACCTGCGACTGGTGCATGAGGCGTTCCCGGGAAAAAACCTGATCTTTACCGAAGGCTGCAAGGAAAAATTTGCTTTTGACAGCCTGTCTACCTGGTCGCTGGGCGAAAAATATGGTTATTCTATGATCAATGATCTCAATGGAGGGGCTTCTGGCTGGACGGACTGGAATATTTTGCTGGATGAGAATGGGGGCCCAAATCACGTAGGTAATTTCTGTTTTGCGCCGGTGCATGCCGATACGCGCAGCGGACAGCTGATCTATACCAGCGCGTACTACTATATCGGTCACTTTTCTAAATTCATCCGTCCCGGAGCGCGCCGCATTGCCGTATCTGCCAACCGGGCGGCTTTACAAACTACGGCTTTTGTGAACAAAGACGGGAGCATCGTTGTCATTGTGATGAATGACACCGACAAAGCCTGGCCTTATCGTTTGATAGTGAAGGGACAAGCCGCGGTCACCGAAAGTTTACCCCATTCTATTGCGACCCTAATTATTAAATAATGCGAGATGTTACCAGGATAGGCCTGCGTGGCGCAGTTGTAGCTTGTTTTTTTTGCGTCATTGGCGATAAAGTATATGCCCAAAAAGATAAACCTGTCGCCGTCTGGCTGACGGACCCGTCCCATACTATTTTTTTTCAGCAACAGCCGGGTGAACTTCGTCTGGAAAAAGGGAATGTCTCACCAGGCGACCCTGTCATTAAGATCGATGATACCAGGTGGTTCCAGGAAATGGATGGATTTGGGTTTGCATTGACAGGCGGGAGTGCGCAGCACATCATCCGGATGAGTTCTGCCGCCCGGACAGCCTTACTTAAGGAGTTGTTCCAAACCGATAGTAACAATATCGGCGCGAGTTATCTGCGCGTCAGCATTGGCGCTTCTGATCTGAGCGATCATGTTTTTTCCTATGACGATCTCCCGGCAGGACAAACGGATACGTCCCTGGTGCATTTTGATCTGGGGCCCGACCTGAAAGATGTTGTGCCCGTATTAAGGGAGATCATCGAAATCAATCCGCAGATAAAGGTATTGGGGTCACCGTGGTCTCCTCCTGTCTGGATGAAGACCAATCATGATTCGCGGGGTGGAAGTTTATTGCCGCAATACTATAGCGCCTATGCGAATTACTTTGTAAAATATATCCTGGCGATGCAGGAGCAGGGTATCCGTATCGATGCCGTCACTGTGCAGAATGAGCCGTTGCATCCGGGCAATGAACCCAGCATGCTGATGCCGGCTGCGGAGGAAGGCGCTTTTATCAAAAAGGCGCTGGGTCCGGCCTTTGAGCAGGCGAGACTGGATACAAAGATCATCATCTACGATCATAATGCGGACCGGCCGGATTACCCCCTTTCGATCCTGAATGATCCGGAAGCGCGGAAATACATTGATGGATCGGCCTTTCATCTCTATGCCGGGAACATCGACACGTTGACCTCCGTGCACAATGCCTGGCCCGATAAAAATCTCTATTTCACGGAGCAATGGGTGGGGGCGCCGGGGAACTTTAAAAAAGATATCCCGGAGCATATTCACAAGCTGATCGTCGGCGCGTCCCGCAATTGGTGTAAGACGGTGGTCGAATGGAATCTGGCGGCTAACTCAAAATGGGAGCCGCATACCGACCGGGGCGGGTGCGACCGTTGTCTGGGGGCTGTGACGATCGACGGGGATTCGGTCTCGCGCAACCCGGCTTATTATATCATCGCGCATGCCGCTAAATTCGTGCGGCCGGGTTCGCGGCGGATAGTGACGAATTCGGATGACGCGCTGCCGAATGTGGCATTCCGGAGTACAATGGATCAGAATGTGCTGATCGTATTGAATAATACGGAGCATCAACAGACCTTTACAATAGAGTACAAAGGCAGGCGAATACGTCCGACGCTGGAGGCGGGGGCGGTGGCCACGTATGTGATAGAACTTAAATAAGAAGGGGCGCAGATGGCGCCCCTTCTTATTTTTATTGAGCATCCCACCAGACGCGATCGACCAGGGTGGCCGACTGTTGCGGCTGGGGGTTGGCGTTGATCTCTGTCTGCGGATAGATAAGCCGGCGGGGAATGGCGGTAGTCTGCGCATTGGGAACGATGTTCAGACGGGGGAAACCGGTTCTGCGCCAGTCGACGAAGTTCTCCGGGGAGAGGAAGTCGGCGATCTTTTTTTCCTGCATGATCAATTCGAGGGCGTTATCGGCGGTGAGGGTGCCGCGGGCGTTGAGATATGTAGTGATATCTCCGCTGGCGACGCCCAGCTTGTTCATGTGTGTGGTGATGCCGGCCGTATAGAAGGGTTGGGCGGCGGCAAAACCGGTCTGGATGAGCGTTGCTTCTGCCTTGATAAACTGCACTTCCGTATAGGGCATGATATATTCTGCCGAGTTGACGCTACAGTAAGCAGCGCCCAGCGGGGAATAGTCATTCAGCGTGCCGATGGTAGGAGTACCGATGGCGCGCCCATTGTAAAGACCGGTGTTCGGGGCCTTGGCGATCAGGAAGGGAAGCCGCGGGTCGTTGCGGGTCTTCAGCGTATCGACGATGGCTGAAGAAGCGATTAAGGTAGACGCCGGCAGCATATTGACATACCATATGTTCTGAGAAGTAGATCCGCCGGGATAGACGAATCCCCATTCGTCGGCCGTTCCGGTCATACCGTTTTGCAGGGCTGTGAGCGCCAGCCCAGCCTGGGTAGCTGCCGTATGACCGGGTGCTTTGGTGAGGTGCATGTAATAACGGGCTTTGAGGCTATAGGCCAGCTTTCTCCATTTGGTCATGTCGCCGGAGTAATAATAGTCGTCAGTCCCTACTGTCAGGCCTGCTTTTTTGTCGATATCGGTGATGGCCTTGTCGAGCAGTGTCTGCACGGTGTCGTAGATGGAGGCCTGGGTATCATAGGCAGGGGTTAGATCAGACGCACCGCCCAGGGATCTTGACCAGGGGATATCGCCCCAGAGATCCGTAGCAGAGGCCAGGGTATAGGCGGTGAGTATTTCGGCGATGGCGGTGTAATTGCTATTGCCACCCGCCGTACTTTGCTGGCGGAGGATCTTTAAATTTTCCAGGCAGGTAGTATACGTTTTTCCCCAACTGGTATTGATATTGGTATTGACAAAATAATAGGTGCCATAATTCAGCGCTACCTGGTTGTAGCAGACCATCTGCATGAAGTGGTTGGTATAGGTAGCGGCTGCGCCTTCATCGCCGGCTGCGATGCCGTTGGCGATATTGACTTCGATGGGCGCCAGCAGGATCTTGTCCAGCACACTCGTCGGGTTGTTCGGGTCCTGGTTGATATCCACAAACTTTTTGCAACCTGTGGCAGCAAAAAGGATGAGGATACCGGTATAAAGCGTTACTTTTTTCATGATTACGTTTTTTATTTGAATACTACATTCAGGGTCACGTTAAAGGATCTTGAGGTGGGAACAGTGTTGCCGTATACACCTTGTGAGCCGTTGCCGGTGCCATAACTGCTCACCTCCGGATCCGACCCCGTGAAATGGGGAGCATGAATGAACAGGTTCTTGCCTGTGACGGTGAGGCTGGCCGCTGTAAGGGGGCTTTTGCCCAGCAGTTTTGCCGGCAGCTTGTAACCGACAGAGGCCGTGCGAAGTTTCAGATAGGTGCCGTCCTGCATGGCTGCTTCGTAAATGGTATTCAGACGCTGGTAATAGTCTTCCGCATGGACGAGTTTGGTATTGGGTTGTTTGGTGCTGGCAACTATGCCTTTTGCGACAAGGTCCTGGCGATTTTCGGTCACTTTTGGCGTGCCGTAGAAAAACCCGTAGCGTTCGTCGGAGTTGAGGATATCACCGCCTTTGCGATAGTCGAAGAAGAAGCTTACCGTGAAATTCTTATAGTAGAACGAGTTGTTCATCCCTGCCAGGAAATCCGGCTGAAGATTGCCGATCACGACGTTGCCGCTGGTGGTTTTTGGCAGCCCGGCGTCATCGATGAGTACCTGGTGGGTTGCGGAATCGCGGGCATAACCGTAGTTGTAAAATACTCCGTAGGGTTGACCAACGAATGCCCATGTCTGGCCTATCTGCAGCTGTTGGGTATTGCCGAATATCTTCGTCACCTTGTTCCGGATGCGGGTATAATTCAGCGTTAGGTCCCAGCCGAATGTTTTGTTCTTGACGGGGCTGATATTCAACAGGGCTTCCACTCCTTTATTCGTCATGTCCGCAGCGTTGAGTGTCGTGGAATTGAATCCTGTGGAGGGTGCAATGGGGACATTCTGGGTGAGCAGGTTCTTGTGATGCCTGTCGAAATAACTTACCTCAAAACCAATACGGTTGTGCAGGAAATTCATTTCAAGACCTACTTCGCTCTCTTTTGTGTTTTCATTGGTCAGGTTTGGATTGCCCAGGGTGGTGCTTTGCAAAAAACCGGAGTTGCCGCCATATGGGAAGTTGGGATTGGTAGCCAGGACAAAAGGCGTGGTAAGGGAATAGGCGCTGACATTGTCATTGCCCACGCTGGAATAGGACACGCGTAATTTGCCAAAGCTGATGACGGGTACTCTCAGCAGTTCGGAGAAGATGAACCCTGCGGAGGCCGAGCCATAAGGGTAGAAGTTCTTTTTAGTCGACAATACCGAGGTGCCGTCATAACGGCCCGTGAAGGAAAAGTTCAGGAATCTTTTATAATCCAGGTTAGCCTGGGCATAGAATCCTATCTTACGGGTACGGGTATAGAATTCCTTACCAGCAATCGTTGATCCATTGGTGACATTATCAAACCCGATGATAGAAGTGCCCGTACCGGAGAGCTGATGTGTCTGGGAATAGACAGTATTGATATTATTTCCCAATATCAGGGTCACATCGAAGTTGCCGAAAGCGTGTTGGGCCTGGCCTATAAGATCATGATTGAACTGCCGGTAATTCGAGCTCAGCTGCGAGATAGTCCCTACCGTTTTCAGGGCGGTACTCGGGGCTTCGTAATAGTCCGACTGCTGCGAATAACTGTCTGCGCCGGCCCTTTCTGTAAAAGTGAGCCAGGTGGTGGGTTTATACGCTATGGTCAGCACGGGAATGAAGCGGCTGATCTTATCGTTGTTGTAGACATTGTACAAATTCCAGTAGGGGTTGTTACGCGAAGACCGGAATACGCGCTGATTGCCGGCAGAATCCAGGTAGGGAAGGGGATTCCAGGTAGAAGGCGCGGTAAATACCGTCCATAAAGGATCGGTCAGGTCATAGCCTTCCGGTATGATATGTGAATTTGACAGCGTGTACGTTAATTGAAGCGTGGTGGTGATCTGGTCGGTGATGCGGTTGCCGAATTTGGCAAACAGGGCGTTGCGTTTGTAATTCGTGGTAGGGACCGTACCCTTCTGATCGAGGTTGGAATAGGAGAAAAAGTAACTGGACTTTTCGTTCCCGCCGCCTACGCTGAGGGTATTGGTAAAACTGCGGCCTGTGGTGAAAAAGGCCTTCATGGGATTCTTGTAATAAGTCAGCAATCCGACGCTTCTCAGGCTATCTACGGAGGGCCCCCAGACAGCACTGGTCTTTTTATCTTCTCCGTTGAAGTAGACGCCCCGGTCGCCCAGTGCATACCTGGTCTGCATCTGGGGAAGGATCGCATTTTCAAAAGAATACTGGCTATTGAAGGTGGCCTTCGGTTTGGAATTGAATGCCCCGCCTTTGGTGGTAATGACCACCACTCCGCGGGCGGCGTTTGAGCCATAGAGGGCAGAAGCGGCCGAGCCTTTTAGAACGTTGATACTTTCGATGGTAGCCGGGTCGATATCGGAGAGACGGCTGGTGCCGCCGACGGCTGTATTGGCGGTTGTGGTAGTACTGGTGGCTACATTTGATGCATTACCCGTCTGGCTGTTGTTGATCGGTACCCCATCCAGGATAATGAGCGCTTCGTTGTTGCCCAGTAAGGAACTGTTGCCACGGATGACGATACGGGTAGAGGCGCCGGGCTGACCGCTGGAAGACGTGATCTGAACTCCCGACACTTTACCGGTGAGGGCATTGAGAATGCCCGTTTCTTTTGTAGCAGCGATGGTCTCTCCTTTTACCTGTTGTGTGCTGTAGGTGAGCTGGGCTTTGTCCCGCCGGATACCGAGGGCTGTAACGACGACTTCGTTGAGGGAGCTGGTCCTGCCCTTCATGTGAATATCCAGTCTGGCCTGGTTGTTTATGGGGATCTCCTGCGTCTCGAGACCCACTCCTGTGATGATCAGGCTACCGCCGGGGGGTACCTGCAGGGAAAAATTCCCTTCTGCATCGGTAGCTGTACCTCTCTTGCCGCCTTTTTCCCGGACAGAAGCCCCGTTCACCGGGGCGCCGGTTTCGTCCAGGACTTTTCCGGTGATCTTTTTTGTCTGTGCGAGGGCAGGCGTAATGGCCAGGCCGAGAAGCACGGCTACCAGCAAAAGCCATCTGGGAAGCACGGGAAGCAGGCAGTGTTGGTGTTTTGGTTGATTCATACCTTTTCTATTTGGTTGTTAGGAATTTCCACCCCGGGGTGTAGTCTTTCGTCAGGGACTGGTTGGTTAATATCGCCCTGATCATTTCAACGGGCATGCAATTCAGTTGCATGACGGCGTCGTTGAATTGTTTGCAGGTCATCTTACCGTTATCTACAAGTTCTTTCTTCAGGGCATAGAACTCGAAACCGCCGGTGAGGTATCCTACCTGGTAGAGGGGGTTGCTATTACCGGATAATGGGCCTCGGATCTCACTCTCTGCGTTTGCCCGTTCGTGTCCCACGCGGTCGACCAGGAAATCGATGCATTGCTGCGGCGTCCACTTGCCCATATGATAATTAAAAGAGAAAATGATGCGTGCGCAGCGGTGCATCCGCCAGAAGAGCATTCCGATCCTGTCTTCCGGAGTCCGGGCAAAATGCATGTCATACAACAGCAATTCCCAGTATAAGGACCAGCCTTCCACCCAGAAAGGAGTATCATAATCCCTATACGTACGATGGCGGGCGTTGGAGAAAAATTCCAGGTTATGCCCGGCGATGAGTTCGTGGTGTACGGTCGCCCGGGAGAAATGGGGATTATTGCCGCGCATGCTCATCAGCCTGTCGTCCTCTTCCATGGTGTTGGTCGGATAGGAGATGGTGATATCCCAGCCCCCTGTGAAAAAGGCGTTGGTCCGTTGTCTTTCCGGCGACATCATATACATGCCCCATACCTCTTCGGCAAGGGGTGGAATGGTTACGAGATCGTGCTGTTTCAGGAAGTCCACCGATTCGTTGTAAAGTTGCAGGATGGCTTCCGGTTGCTCCCCCGCCGGAACATAGGTGTCCTTTACCTTTTCCAGCGCGGCTTTCCAGTCGTTGCCAAAGCCATATTCCTGCGAGGCCTTGACCATTTCCTGATCGCACCAGGCAAATTCCTTATTGGCCATGTCGACGAGCTCTTCGGGGGTATAGTCGATCATTTCATATTTCAGCAGTCGTACGATCTCATCGCGGCCGATGGGTTTACGGGCGGCGATACCGCTGGCGTCGATCTTTTGTTTTTTACGGAAAGTATCCGAATACTCTGTCAGCGCCCGGCTTAATGCCGTATATGTTTTTGGCACCCACCAGCTGAACAGCGGGTCATAGCCGTTATAAAAGGAATAAATACCGGTAAGACATTGTTGGAGATAATTAGCCGTACCCATGGCTGCCCGGATGGAGGGG
>Ga0105237_10004966_pt1 | contig 15179 bp, 8 predicted proteins | sample KBSC24metaG_FD_81520 | JGI IMG/M metagenome (GOLD analysis project Ga0105237, IMG submission 81520) | Corn rhizosphere microbial communities from Kellogg Biological Station, Michigan, USA - KBS C2-4 metaG | ecosystem: Host-associated > Plants > Roots > Rhizosphere > Soil | place: Michigan, USA... | reverse complement strand
CGTCGTGGTGTTGCCGTCGAAATAGCCCATCACCTGACCGTTGGTGCCGAACGCGCCGGCGCCGCCGGCAGTGCCGCGACCGGTGAATTTCGGGAACAGGTCGTCCTTGCCGTTATCGACGGCCTGCTGCTCGGGCGTATAGGCGTGGTTCTGCGACTTCGTGTTGGCCTGCGTGCGGTCAAGGCGGAACGGGTCCGTCGCGCCGGTACCGTTAGCCGAGTTGGTATTCGGGTTGTTCACCAGCAAATTGGCGTTGGCGAGGTTGTTGACCTTCGGCGTGTGCGGCTTCGGCACGAAGGGAATCGAGCCCGACGGATTGCCTGCATTCGGATAGGTCGCAAAATAATGGTCGAACGAGCGGTTCTCGTTGAAGATGACCACGAGATGCTTGATCGGCGTCTCGGTGTGGATGTTGTGCGGATGACGGTGATCGCCGTCGTGATCCCGATCGAAATCGTTGGCGAGCACCGGAATGCTGCACGCAAGCGTCGTCGCGGCCGCGAAAATCGCAGCCGTTGTCAAAAATCTGGATTTCATCTTTGTTTGCCCCGAAGGAGTGACGGCGCGAACCCTAGCGATCACGAGTGACAGAGCTGTGTCAGTTTGACGCAAGAGATACTTTGCGCGTTTTTGAGATAAATCTCACAGGCGGCCCCGCGCAAAACCTTGCCGCTTATTCCCAACCAGCCGCAAAGAAATCATTCGCGATCGAGCGAAGCCAGGGACTGATCCGCAACCGCACGCCGCCGGTCAGGTTAGAGCTCCTCGATGCCGAGATCGACCGGCACGCCGCGCGGTGAAAGGCGGTTTGCCATGACAATTCTGTCAAAAGCCACGCTGCCGGTTTGCAGTGCAAGGGTTGCGATGGCCATGGCTACGGTGTTCCACGCCCGGCGATTTGTTGCTAGCTTGCCGCACCGACTGACAGCTATCGGGGGCCACCGAATGACCTCAGCGAATCCTGCCCATCCCGCTCACAGCTTCGGGCAGCGGAGACACCGTGGTCTGGCGCTGGCCGCGACAGTCGCCGTGATTTCACTCGCCGGCTGCGAGGAGAAGAACACTTTCGTGGCGCCACCGCCGCCAAAGGTGGATGTCGCAACACCGGTGCAGCGCCCGGTCACGCGCTATGTCGAGGCCACCGGCAACACCGCGCCGATCAAGAGCGTCGATCTCGTCGCGCGCGTGCAGGGCTTCCTGCAAACCATCGACTATTCGGACGGCACGTTCGTCAAGCAAGGCACCCAGCTGTTCACGATCGAGCCTGAGACCTACAAGCTGAAGCTGGATCAGGCGCAGGCGGCTGAGACCGGCGCGCAGGCTTCGCTCAAGCAGGCTGAGGCCGACTACAAGCGGCAAGTCGATCTGGTGCAGCGCCAAGCGGTCTCGCAGGCGACGTTGGACACCTCGACATCGACCCGCGACAACGCACAGGCCAACCTCCAGCAGGCCCAGGCCAACACCAAGCTCGCCGAGGTGAACTACGGCTACACCAAGGTGACGGCACCGTTCGACGGCATCGTCAGCGCGCACATGGTGTCGATCGGCGAGCTCGTCGGCGTCTCCTCGCCGACCCAGCTCGCGACCATCGTCGCGATGGACCCGATCTATGTGAACTTCACCGTCAACGAACAGGACGTCCTGCGTATCCGCGCCGAAGCGCAGCGGCGCGGGATGACCGCGGCCGACCTCAAACAGCTCCCGATCGAGATCGGCCTGCAGACCGAGGCGGGTTATCCGCATGAGGGCAAGCTCGACTATGTCGCGCCGACCATCAATACGTCGACCGGCACGCTCGCGGTGCGCGGTCTCGTGCCCAACGACAAGCGGGTGCTGCTCCCAGGCTATTTCGTCCGCGTCCGCGTGCCGTTCGGCGACGCCAAGGACGCCCTCCTCGTCCCCGACACCGCGCTCGGCAGCGACCAGGGCGGCCGCTATCTGCTGGTCGCCAGCAAGGACAATGTGGTCGAACAGCGCAAGGTGCAGATCGGTCCTGTCGACGGCGGCCTGCGCGTGATCGAGAGCGGCCTGAAGCCTGATGACCGCGTGATCACCTCAGGACTTCTGCGCGTCATCCCAGGCCAGAAGATCGATCCGCAACAGAGCAAGATCGAGCAGCCGCAGGCCTCGATCAAGTGAGGGGTCGCAAGCCATGATCTCAAAGTTCTTCATCGAGCGGCCGGTCCTCTCGAACGTCATCGCGCTGGTGATGATCCTGATCGGCGGCGTCGCGCTCTTCAACCTCGCGGTCTCGCAATACCCTGACGTGGTGCCGCCGACGGTGCAGGTGACGACACGCTATCCCGGCGCCAGCGCCAAGACCGTGATCGACACCGTCGCGCTGCCGATCGAGCAGCAGGTCAATGGCGTCGAGGACATGCTCTACATGCAGTCCTACAGCGGCTCCGACGGCACCTACACGCTGACGGTGACCTTCAAGATCGGAACGGATCTGAATTTCGCGCAGGTCCTGGTGCAGAACCGCGTCTCCAGCGCGCTGTCGCAATTGCCGGCCTCGGTGCAGAACCAGGGCGTCACCGTCCAGAAGAAGTCGACCTCGATCCTGCTGTTCGTGACGCTGACCTCGCCGGACAAGACATTCGACAGTCTGTATCTGAGCAACTACGCCACCATCAACATCCGCGACGAGCTCTCCCGCCTGCCCGGCGTCGGCAACGTCACCGTGTTCGGCGCCGGCCAATATTCGATGCGGATCTGGCTTGATCCAAACAAGCTGCAGGTGCGCGGGCTGGTGCCGCAGGATGTCATCCAGGCGATCCAGCAGCAGAGCCAGCAGGTCTCGGCCGGACAGGTCGGCGCGCCGCCGACGCCGCCGGGTCAGGCGTTCCAGTACACGCTCAACGTCAACGGAAGGCTGGACGACACCACGCAGTTCGAGAACATCATCGTCAAATCGGGCACCAGCGGCGACGTCACGCGCGTGCGCGACGTCGGCTGGGTCGAGCTCGGCGCGCAGACCTACAGCCAGCTGTTCTCGCTCAACAAGCAGCCAGCCACCGGCATCGGCGTCTTCCAGTCGCCCGGTGCCAACGCGCTCGAGGTCGAACAGGCCGTCGAGAAGAAGATGGTGGAGCTCGCCAAGCGCTTTCCGGAAGGAATCAAATACGACACGCCATTCGACACCACGAAGTTCGTCAATGCCTCGGTGCACGAGGTCTACATGACCCTGATCGAGGCCGGCCTCCTCGTGCTGGTCGTGATCCTCGTGTTCCTGCAGGACTGGCGCGCGATGCTGGTGCCGGCGACGACCGTGCCTGTCACCATCATCGGCGCCTTCGCCGCAATGGCGGCGCTCGGGTTCACCATCAACATGTCGACGCTGTTTGCGATCGTGCTCGCGATCGGTATCGTTGTCGACGATGCCATCGTCGTGGTTGAGGGTGCGGCCCACAATATCGAGCAGGGCATGAACGGCCACGACGCCGCGATCAAGGCGATGGACCAGCTGTTCGCGCCGATCGTCGGCATCACGCTGGTGCTGATTTCGGTGTTCCTGCCGGCCTCCTTCCTCGCCGGCCTCACCGGGCGCATCTACTCGCAATTCGCGCTGGTGATCGCGGCGACCGCGCTGCTTTCGGCCGTCAACGCCGCAACGCTGAAGCCGACGCAGTGCGCGCTGTGGCTGCGGCCGGCCGTGCCGCCTGAAAAACGCAACTTCTTCTACCGCGGCTTCAACGCGGTCTACAACAAGGTCGAGCGTGGCTACATCAGGCTGATCACCTTCCTCGTCAAGCACGCGACGATCTCCGTCGCGTGCGCACTGATCGTGATCGGGTTCAGCGGCTACGGCCTGTCGCGGGTGCCGACCGGCTTCCTGCCGATCGAGGACCAGGGCTATCTGATCGCTGCCGTGCAGCTCCCCGACGGCGCTTCGCTCGAGCGAACCCAGAAGGTGCTCGACAAGGCCGCCGACATCATCAAGGACACGCCCGGCGTCCAGCAGGTCATCACCATCGCCGGCATCTCCGCGCTCGACAACAGCGCGAGCCTTGCCAATGCCGGCGTCGCCTACATCATCCTCAAGGATTGGGAGGCGCGCGGCAAAGGCGAGGATTTGCGCTCGCTGGTCTACGGCCTCAACGACAAGGTCGCTGATATCATGGAGGCGCGCACGCTGGTGCTGCCGCCGCCGCCGATTCAAGGCATCGGCAACGCGGCCGGCTTCTCGATGCAGGTCGAGCTGCGCGACGGCAACAGCGATTTCGCCAAGCTGCAGGCCATCACCGGCGCGATGGTGTCGAATGCGCAGAGCCAGAGCGCGCTGCAACGCGTCTCGTCCTCGTTCCGCTCGGCGGTCCCGCAGTTCAATGTCGAGATCGACCGCGTCAAGACCCAGACGCTGCACGTGACGACCGACGCGGTATTCTCGGCGCTGTCGACTTATCTCGGCTCGTCCTACGTCAACCAGTTCAACAAGTTCGGCCGCGTGTTCCAGGTCTACACCCAGGCCGACCCGGCGTTCCGCGTCACCGAGCGCGACATCGCCAACATGCAGGTGCGCAACCAGAACGGCGACATGATCCCGATCGGCACTGTCGCCACGATCACGCCCGTCACGGGACCCTCGCTGATCAGCCTCTACAATCTCTATCCGTCCTCGACCATCGTCGGCCTGCCGGCGCAGGGCTATTCGTCCGGACAATCCTTGAAATTGATGGAGGAGATCGGCGACAAGACACTGCCGCCGGGCACCGGCTACGAATGGACGGCGATGTCGTACCAGGAGAAGGCGGTCTCGAACCAGATCTACTGGGTGTTCGGCCTCGCCATGCTGCTGGTCTATCTCGTGCTCGCCGGCCAGTACGAAAGCTGGTACGCGCCGATCTCGGTGATCCTCGCGGTGCCGCTGTCGCTGCTCGGGCCGACGCTGATCCTCTCGGGCCTGAAGATCGACAACAACCTCTACTGCCAGATCGGCCTGATCCTCTTGATCGCGCTGTCGGCCAAGAACGCCATCCTGATCGTCGAGGTCGGGCTCGAGCTGCACGGCCGCGACGGCAAGCCGGTCGCGGAAAGTGCGATCGAGGCGGCGCGCGCCCGCTTCCGCCCGATCCTGATGACGTCGTTCGCCTTCATCCTCGGCGTGGTGCCGCTGGTGATCGCGACCGGCGCCGGCGCCAGCGCGCGCAAGTCGATCGGCATCACCGTCTTCTCCGGCATGTTGGCCTCGACCTGCCTTGCGGTGCTGTTCGTGCCTGCTTTCTTCGTGGTGGTGCAGCGGTTCGAGAACTGGCTGGAGTCGAGGAAGGCACCGAAGGCGCAGCCGGTCGCGGAGATGAAGTCTTGAAACAACCCCATGCACAGTAGCGATGGGGTTGAAAAGGCACGGTAAAATTCGGTATCACCGAACTCGCTTGCTCCGTCGGGCAAAACAGGCACATGATGGCATCGTGGGTGGTGTGCGTGAGGGCTGCGCCCCTGCCTCGCAATGACGGTGGAGAGGGAATGCTCCGTCGTCTAACCCTTCTCGCTTGGCGCTTGCCTTGCCTCGCCGCTCGACACCAGCAGCACCGACACCTTCGACTGCCGCAGCACGGCGTCGGCGACGCCGCCGAAGGACAGATGGTCGGCCTGGATGCGGTCGACGCCCATGACGACGAGATCGACATCGGTGGTGTCGATCTCGCGCAGGATCGCCGCCTCCGGCGCCCGGTTCACGCGCAGCGTCGTGGTGATGTCGACGTCGTAGCGCGCGGCGAGATCGCTGGCATCCTTGAGAATGCCGGCTTCCTGGCCCAGACCGCGCGAGGCACCGCGTTGCGCGCCCTTGTCCCGTGTCGTCGCGACATAGATCACCCGCAGCGAGCCTGATCCGGCTTGCGTCAGCGCGACTGCGACCTCGGCGCCGCGCCTGGAGACGCTGCTGCCGGAGACGGGAACGAGGATGTTGAGGCTATCAGGGATCGGCTGCTTCAGGTGCTTGCCCTTGGCCGCGACAACAGCGAGCGGCCCGTCGAACTTGGCGGCGATGTCCTCGATCTTCCGGTCGAAGCGGTCCTTACCTGTGGCGACCTTGTCGACACCGACGACGAGAAGGTCAAAACCCTTGCGGGCCTCATCGGCGATGGTCTCGCCGAGCTCGGCGCGCCGCGCACGCGTGACGACGTCGACGCTGCCGGTATCGCCGTCGCTGATAGCGGAGACCGTTTCGGCCGCCTTCTTCACGACGGCTTCGTGGCTCTCCTCCTCGTCTCGACTCTTCTCCTGCTCGTTGGCCCGCTTGCCGATATGCAGGACGGTGATGGGCAGGCCACGCATGCCGGCGATCAGGCCGATGATGTGGGAGGCAAAGGTGGCGTTCACGCTCTCGTCCACGGCGAGCAAAGGACGCTCGAGATTGGCGACGAAGCCGCGCTTCTCGAATTCCTCCCGCTCCAGGCGCTCCTTCTCGTCCTTGTTCATCGGAAGCTTGGCGAGCGCCGCGCGCAGCATCGGCGGCATCGCCATCGTGGTCACGATCGCCATGGTTACGATCATCGTGAACAGGTTCTGGCTGAGCACGCCCATGGAGAGGCCGATAGTGGCGATGATGACCTCGGTCGAGCCGCGCGCATTCATCCCGCTCGCGAGCGCCAGCGACTCCCGCGTGCTCAGGCCTCCGACGGTGCCGCCAACAAAGGCGCCACCGAACTTGCCGACGCTGGCGATCACGACCAGTAATCCCGTGAGCATCAGCAGGCTGGGATCGCGCAGCACCGACAGATCGGCGCTGAGGCCGGCGAGGCCGAAGAACACCGGCATGAAGAAGCTCGAGATCAGCCCGCGCAGTCGTTCGTCGATCTGCCGGGTCAGGATCGGCGACTCCCCGACCAGGATGCCGGCGACGAAAGCGCCCAACACGGTGTGGACGCCGATCGCATGCGTGATCAGCGCCATCACGCCCATCAACAACAGGATCACGGTGATGACCGCGGCCGTGCTGACGAGATTGTCGTTGGCCCAACGAATGAGCTGAAACACCAGCTGGCGGCCGATGGTGAAGCTCACTGCGAGGAAAGCGAGCGTCCCCACCACCGCCTTGGCCACCGAGGCGATGTCCAGCGTGCCCTGCGAGGCCAGGCTGAAGATGACGGCGATGATGATCCAGCCGATGGTGTCGTCGATCACGGCGGTCGCGACGATGATCTGGCCGACATTGCGGCGCATGAAGTTCATCTCGCGCACGACCACGGCGACGATCTTCACGGAGGAGATCGACAGCGCGGTACCCATGAACAGTGAGGCGACCAGCCGCTGCTCCGGTTTGGGCAGCAGCGCATCTGGCAGGAAGTCACCGAGCGCGAAGCCGCAGGCGAACGGCACCACAATGCCCGCGATCGAAATCGCGATGGCGGCCTTGCCGACTTTTTTGACCAGCTTGAGATCGGTCTCCATGCCCGTGAGCAACAGCAGCAGCAGGATGCCGAACTGGGCGATGCCGTCGAGCATCGCCTTCTGCTCCGGCGTCTTGGGGAAGATCGCGTGCTGCGCCTCCGGCCAGATCCAGCCGAACAGCGACGGACCGAGGATGATACCGGCGAGCAATTCGCCGATCACCGAGGGCTGGCCGATCCGCTGCATGATCTCGCCAAGCCCACGGCCGACTGCGATCAGCAGCACGATCTGCGTCACCAGCAGGAATTCGGAGGGCCCGGCCGATTTGCCGCCCTCGGCGCTGGCCGCCATGGTGGTGAGGACAAGCGCCGCGGGGACAAGGCCGACCGGTCGGAGCAGGCTCCACTGCATGCAGGTGTCTTCCCCCGTTTGCCGTCTCGGCAAAAGTGCCGGGACCACAGGGGATAGAACCCGCGGGAGGTGGGGCGGGTTCCCCTGCTTCCTGCGGCGGGGCTGATGCAGGGTTATCGCATATGGCATTTTGCGCGAGCACAGCGCGCGCCTCGTCCTTCGAGACGACCGCTTCGCGGTCTCCTCAGGATGAGGCTAAGCAGCATAGGTGCTCGTTGAAGCGACGGCCGCGCACTCGGTCCTCATCCTGAGGGCCCGCCAACGGCGGGCGTCTCGAAGGATGGCCGCAGGGGAATCTCTCCAATATGCGATTGGCTTGGAGACTGAAGGGGCCCGCAGCCGTTGGCGAGAGTCCTACGCCGCCGACTGCAAAGCCTGGAGCCTTCGCACAAATCCCAGCGCCGCTTCGTTCAAATCGCCAAATCTGCTTCGCAGCGCCTCTGCGCGCGTTCCCGCGCCCTGGGCAATCGACTGCCCCGTGACAGCCTTCGAACAGACTTCCTCGACCGACTTCTGGAGATGCTCGGCGCCCTCTGCGGCACTGCGAGCCGCGCGATTGATGTCGCTGGTGGCGCCGCTCTGTTCCTGGACAGCTCTCGCAATCGTCGCGCTCTGCTCCCTGATGTCGCTAATGACGGCGACGATCGCGGCGATTTCGCTCGCCGCCGCCTGCGTCGCCGACTGGATGCCGAGCACCTGGGACGAGATGTCCTCCGTCGCTCGCGCGGTTTGCGTCGCGAGCGTCTTGACCTCCGCGGCCACCACCGCAAAGCCGCGGCCGGCTTCGCCCGCCCGCGCCGCTTCGATGGTGGCGTTGAGCGCCAGCAAGTTGGTCTGGCCGGCGATATCGCTGATCAATTCCACGACGCTGCCAATTTTGGTCGCGGCTTGCACCATGCTCTCCACCATCAATCCGGCCTGGGTCGCGCGGCCGCTGGCGACGTCGGCCACCTGGCTTGCTTCCTGCGCCCGGCCATTGATGTTGCGCGTGGAGGCATCGAGTTGCTCGACCCCCGCGGCCATCGCCTGCACGCTGCCGGAGATGTCGCCGGCGGACGCCGACGCCGTACGGCTGCACAGCAAATTGTCCGCGTTGAACCGCTCCAATTCCTGGATCGCATCGACAATGTGTCCGGCGGCCGCGACGACCTCATCCACGGAACCGACGACCGATTCCTCGAAGGACGAGGTCGCACGCGCCAGAACGTCTTTCAGCTCGCTCTCCGCCTGCATCTTGAGCTTCGCCTGCGACGCCTGCAGCGACAATCGATCGGCCGAATGGTCACGCAAGACGGCGACCGCGGCGGCCATGGCGCCAATCTCGTCCCGCCGGTCCAGCCCCGGAATGTTGCCTTCGATCTCACCCGACACGATCGCGCGCAGGCGCTCCTCGAGACGCCGCAGCGGCCGCGAGATCGTTCCTGCGATCACCACCGCAAATGCCACGCTTAGGAGCACCACAAGCAGAGCGAGACCACCGAGCCGCAGCGCCGCACTCCTGAACGACGCGTCGAGATCGTCGACATACATGCCACTGATGACCATCATCTTGAGGTCGGGAAGCGCCCTGACGAAAGCCCTCTTGCGCAGCGGCTCAGGTTGGCCGCTGCGGGGGAAATAGTAGGTGACGGTGCCGGCGCCGGCGCTATGCGCGAGCTCGACGATCTCGCGCCGAAACAGATGTCCAACGACATCGCCCTTGTCGATCAGGTTCTTCCCGACGTTTTCGGGCGTGCCGCCGTCGGCGAGGTTGAGCCCGTCCCAATCGTAGACAAAGAAGTAGTTGCCACCGTCATACCGTGACTTCGCAACGATCTCCCTGATCTTCGCGACCAGATCGTCGCGGCTCAGACCGCCCGACAGCACGTCCTGCTGATAGGCTGAGATCTGCGATGCGACCACGTCCACGGCGCCGCGCAGCGCCCGCGTCCTCTCGGCCTCCATCTGATCGCGCAGCTGCACCAGGGACACGCCGACGAGAACCATCATCGCGAGAACGCTGCCGAGCGTGAGCATGCCCAGCCGCCATGCGATCTTGATCTTCTTCATGCGAAATCCCCTCAGCTGCAATGAATGCTGAAGCTTGGCGCGCAAAGCTTGACGATGACTTTCATTGATGGCGCCGAACGCGGAGCCATCGGCAGAATGTTATGCGTAATTTGCATCGGACAGTCGCATCTTGCATGGACGCGAGATGGCACGTCGACCGGAACCAAGGATTGCGGCTGCGCCGTCGTTTACCCTCAAGACCATCGCATATGAGCTCTCTGAGCGACCTACGCGCACGCCGCGTCCTTCGAGACGACCGCTCCGCGGTCTCCTCAGGATCAGGCTAAGCGGCATTGGCGTCTGCTAAAACTGCTGCCATGAACTCCGCCCTCATCCTGAGGGCCTGCCAGAGGCGGGCGTCTCGAAGGATGCGCCGCAGAGAGACTGCTCTCAAATGCGATAGCTCTGCCGTCCAACACGAGACGATGAAATAGAATGAGGCCCCGGCTGTCTGCCGGGGCCATTGGGTCACGCGCAAAACGTTCTTGAGTGGGCCGGCAGGCTACCCGCCCGCTGCCCCAGCCACGGCGGCAGCCGACGCTACTGCCCCGGAGGATGCTTCCTCGACCAAGCCTCGCTCGTCTTCCCACTTGGCCACGGCCGCCGTCGCGATGCCGTTGCCGATGACGTTGGTCATGGTCCGCCCCATGTCCAGGAACTGGTCGATCCCCATGATCAAGAGCATGCCGCCCACCGGCAGGTTGAACATGGGCAAGGTCGCGGCAACGACCACGAGCCCGGCGCGCGGCACGCCGGCGATCCCCTTGCTGGTGACCATCATCACCAGCAGCATCACGAGCTGCTGCGTGAAGCTCAGCTCGACGCCGTAGGCCTGGGCGATGAACAGGGCCGCGAAGGCCTGGTACATCATCGAGCCGTCCAGATTGAACGAATAACCCAGCGGCAGCACGAAGCCCGAGATGCGCTCGCTGACGCCGAACTTCGTCAATTGCTCGATCATCTTGGGATAGGCAGCCTCGCTGCTCGCCGTCGAGAAGGCGAGCAACATCGGCTGGCGTAAGAGGCCGATGAGATGAAGAACCGGCCGGCCGAGCGCCAGCAGACCGGCGAGAACGAGGACAGTCCAGAGCACCGCAAGGCTGAAATAGAAGGTCGCGATGAACTTGCCGTAGGTCAGGAGAACGCCGAGTCCCTGCGTGGTGATCACAGCCGCAATCGCCGCGAACACGCCGAGCGGGGCGAACTTCATCACGAAGCCGGTGATTTGCAGCATGATGTGGACCAACTCGTCGATGGACGCCGCAATGGTCCTGGCATGGCTCGTCTTCAGCCTGCTGAGCGCCAGCCCAAAGAACACCGCAAAAACCAGGATCTGCAAGATCTCGTTGGTCGACATCGCCTGGGCAATGCTGGTCGGAAAGACGTGGGTGATGAAGTCCTTCAGATTGAAGCCGGCGGTCTGCAAGGTGTTGGTGGCGTCAGCACTGGGAAGCTGTAGCTGCAAGCCGTGCCCCGGCGCAAACAGGTTCGCGAAGATCATGCCGAGGCCGAGAGAGACGAGAGATGCCGAGATGAACCAGCCCATGGATCTGGCGGCGATACGTCCGACCGCCCCGCCTTCGGACCCGAGACTGGTAATGCCTGATACGATCGTGGCAAAGACCAGCGGTGCGATGATCATCTTGATCATCCGCAGGAACACGTCGGTGATAACAGAGAAATAGCCGGCGACGGTCTTCGCCGCCTCCGGCGTCGGCGCCAACTCATGACAAGCGTAGCCCGCGAGGATGCCGAGCAGAAGGCTGACCACGAGAACATTGGTGAGGCGGTTGGACCGCGCAGGTGAATTGTCGGTGTTTATTGTCATTATCTATTACCTCCCTTAGGCGCGTGGGTTTACGACTGATGGGCCGCCCTCACGGCCCGTTGGGTGCCGGCTATGTCTGGCTGATGGCTTCAGCTGATCGGCTGTGGCTGGCGGCCGTCCTGGCCCGCGGCGGCCAGGCTTTGCGGCCGCGTGAGCATCTCGGGCTTCAGGATCGCCGCAAGCGTGGCTTCCGTGAGCAGCCCCCGCTCGCGCACGAGTTCGGCAACGCCGCGACCGGACGCATGAGCCTCCACGGCAACCGCCGTCGCGGCCGCGTAGCCGATATACGGATTGAGTGCGGTCACGAGGCCTATCGAGTTCTCGACATCAGCCCTGAGACGATCGCGGTTGGCCGTAATGCCCGCGACGCAGCTCCGCTCCAGGGTCAGGCACGCCCGGCTGAGATGGCTGATGCTCTTGAACAGGCTGTGCGCAATGATCGGCTCGAACGCATTGAGTTGGAGTTGGCCGGCTTCGGCAGCCATCGTCACGGTGACATCGTTGCCGATCACTTCGAAGGCAACCTGGTTGACGACTTCAGGGATCACGGGATTGACCTTGCCGGGCATGATCGAGGAGCCGGCCTGGACGGCCGGCAAATTGATCTCGCCGAACCCGGCCCGCGGCCCGCTTGAGAGCAGCCGCAGATCGTTGCAGATCTTGGAGATCTTGACCGCGACACGCTTCAACACGCCGGAGATCTGGACGAATGCGCCGCAATCCTGCGTCGCCTCCACGAGATCAGGCGCAGTCACCAGCGGCAAACCCGTGATCGCATTCAGATAGCGGCAGACGAGGCGCGCGTAATCCGGATGCGCGTTGATGCCGGTGCCGATGGCGGTCGCCCCCATGTTGATCTCGTGAATCAGGAGCCCTGCCTCGCGCAAGCGGGCCTGATCCTCGCCGATCATGACGGCATAGGTGTTGAACTCCTGCCCTAGCGTCATCGGTACCGCGTCCTGCAACTGGGTACGGCCCATCTTCAGGACGTCTTTGAACGCCTCGGCCTTGCCGGCGAAAGCGAGGCGCAGAACGTCCATCGCCTGGATCAGAGCCTGCAAGCCATGAGAGGTCGCGATCTTCAGCGCCGTGGGGTACACGTCGTTGGTGCTCTGGCTCATGTTGACGTGCTCGTTCGGATGGAGCGCGTCGTACTCGCCCTTGGCATGGCCGAGGATTTCCAACGCCCGGTTTGCGATCACCTCGTTGGCGTTCATGTTGGTCGACGTGCCGGCGCCACCCTGGATAACATCCACGACGAACTGGTCGTGAAGCCGGCCGGCGCGCAATTCCTCGCAGGCCGCCACGATGGCCCGCCCACGCCGCTGGTCGAGAAGACCGAGCTCCATGTTGGACAGGGCCGCTGCCTGCTTGATGGCTGCGAGCGCATTGATCAATTCGGGATAGCCCGAGATCGCGATCCCGCTGATCGGAAAGTTCTCGACGGCGCGCATCGTGTGGACGCCGTAATAGGCCTCGAGGGGCACCTCGCGCTCGCCAAGCAGATCATGTTCCGTCCGCATGTCATCTCCCGCTCGTCAGCTCCGTTGTCCGGAGACAGTGGCCGTGGCGGGGATGCATGCGCCTGACGATGGAGGGCCGTCCAATGTTATGCCGGCAAGCTCTATTCCGATTTTGCATAGATTTCCCTGCCATATCGGGGCATCTTCGCACTCGCAGACGAAGACCGGAGCCGGCACGATGGAATTGAAATGGCTGGAAGATTTTCTCAGCCTCGCACGAACCCGCAGCTTCTCTCGCGCGGCGGACGAGCGGCACGTGACGCAATCTGCGTTCAGCCGCAGGATCCAGGCGCTGGAGCTCTGGCTCGGAGTCTCCCTCGTCGACCGCAGCAGCTACCCGACGACGCTGACCGCCGAGGGGCGCGAATTCCTGGAGACCGCGGAAGAAACGGTGCGCATGCTGCATGCGAGCCGTTTCGCACTTCAGGCGAGCAAACGACCGAGCACGCAAGTCGTCTCGATCGCGGCGCTGCACACCTTGTCGCTCCATTTTTTCCCGCGATGGTTTCGGACCATCGAGAAGGACGTCGGACAGATCGGCAGCCGGTTGCTGCCGGACGATTTTCACAGCTGCCTGCAAGCGCTCGTCGAGGGGAGCTACGACTTCCTGCTCACCTTCCATCACACCAACGTGCCGATCCTGCTCGAGCCGGAGCTCTATCCTCACATCGTCGTCGGCATGGACAGTTTCGTCGCCGTGCGCAGCGCGAATTTGGAGGCTGGGGCGGACGATGCAGCTTCGCTGCCCCTGCTCGGTTACGCCTCGAATTCCTTCCTGGGGCGGGTCGCCACCTTCGCCCAGGCCCAGGCCGGCTCGCCGCCTGCACACGTGACCCATACCAACGAGAACGCCATGGCCGAGGGGCTCAAGTTCATGGCGCTGGAGGGGTATGGCCTGGCGTGGCTGCCGCGCAGCCTGGTTGCCCGCGAGCTGGACGAGGGCACCCTCACCATTGTCGGCCCGGAGATTCCCCTGGAAGTGCGGCTCTATCGAAGCGCGCGGCGAACCCGCCCCATCGTGGAGAAGGTCTGGAACGCCGCACGATCGGTCAGCCCCAAAACTATGTAGACGCCGCATATGCCGTTCTGAACAGGCATTGGATTTGCCTGACGGGACCATGCACCATGGCTCCGACAAGGAGACTTCGATGCTTGGCATTCTGGGCGGCATGGGCCCGATGGCGACCGTAGATTTCATGGGCAAGATCGTCCGAAATACCCCCGCATCCTGCGACCAGGAGCACATCCAGATGGTGGTGTGTTCGGCAACCGATGTGCCCGATCGCACCGCTGCCATTCTCGGGCAGGGCTGTGATCCCTTTCCGGCCATGCTGAATGCCCTGCGCCGGCTCGAGCTGTCGGGCGCGACCCGCATCGCCATTCCCTGCAATACTGCGCACCATTGGCACGGCGCGCTCCAGGCCAAGACGTCGGTGCCGATCATTCATATCGTCGACACTGTTGCCGATGCGCTCGCTGGGCTGCGAACCAACCCAACAATCGGCGTGCTTGCGACCGACGGCACGGTGCGCGCCGGAATCTACCAGCAGCGCCTCACTGAGCGCGGCTATGTCTGCGTGATGCCTGATGCGAAGGCGCAAGCCGAGGTCATGCGCGCGATCCGTCTCGTGAAAGCAGGACTTGCGGACGAAGCGGCTGATATCCTCGGCCGGGAAGCGGAGACGCTTGCAGCCAGGGGCTGTTCGCATATCGCGATGGCCTGCACCGAAATTCCCCTGGCGCTGGCCGCCCTCGACAATGATCTGGGCGCGGCCTTGCTGGATCCCACCGACCTGCTGGCGCGGGCCTGCGTCAGATCATGCCTGCCCCTGCCGCAGGATTTGGTGCCGCAGGTCGCCTAGCAAGCCGGTGCTTGCAGCTGTGCCGTCCCTCACGCTGCAGCCGGCGTCCTGATCTCGCGCGGCAGGATGATCGCGGCGACGATCGCAAGCACGCACAGCGCGGCGAAGGCGCGCAGCATCATGCCAAAGCCGCCCTGGTCATACAGCCATGCCACGAGGCCGACGGAGGCG
>Ga0105237_10004963_pt1 | contig 15185 bp, 13 predicted proteins | sample KBSC24metaG_FD_81520 | JGI IMG/M metagenome (GOLD analysis project Ga0105237, IMG submission 81520) | Corn rhizosphere microbial communities from Kellogg Biological Station, Michigan, USA - KBS C2-4 metaG | ecosystem: Host-associated > Plants > Roots > Rhizosphere > Soil | place: Michigan, USA... | reverse complement strand
CGCGCGCCGGATCTGGAGGCCGCCGATTTTTGATCCGCCTGGGCCTGGGTCACCTCGTCCTTGCCTTGTGCCAGCGCCATCTCAATCGCGGGCAGGATGTCCTGCGCCAGCACGTAACGCAGGGGGCGACGATTTGGCGCCATGAAAATGTCGGGTTGGTCAAGCTGGTCGATGAGTTCCCGGAGAAAAGGCATATTCACCGGACGCGTGATGACCAACAGCCGGTTGGAACGCGGATCGGAAAGGATCTGCGCCGTACCGGAAAGAAGATGGGATTCGTTGGACATCGGTTTGTCATTACCCACTGTGGGCGGAACGGCGGCGGCCCCACCAGGAGCGGCCGGGGCACCGGCAGCTGGGGCGGGCGTGAGCATCTTCACCAGCAGCGTGGCAACCGTATCGGCATCGGCGCGGCGAAGCTGGATGAACTCGCTGGTCACCCGCGCCGGGGGCACGTCCATAAGCTCCTTCAGCGCGATCAAACTCCGGATGACGCTGACGTTCTCCGTCACCGCAATCGCCTGCGCCGTCTGCAGCGGCACGTACTGGCCGTAATTGTGAGGCGGGGCATGCGCGGTAAAGATCGAGGCGGCCTCCTGCGGCGTGATGTAATTGAGCGGCATGTAATAGCTGACGATCTGCTCCTCCAGCGGCAGGTCGGCGGTATTGGCATACAGCTTCACGCCCTCGCTGCGTGGATTCTTGTTCGTGGCAACCGTAATGGCCTTCAGCTTGTCGCCATCGACCGGCAGGATGGCCACGCCGTTGAGGAGAAGATTGGCTTCAATCAACCGCATCATCTCCTCTTTACTCACACCTGGGGCGTTGATGCTCAAAGTCAGACCGGGAGCGCCCAGGTTGCTGTCGCGGATGATCTGCTTGCCGGAAAGCTGCTGATAGGCATCAAGGATCGAGTTGATCGGCGCGTTCTGGAAAGTGCCAAAGGGCGATCCACCGGGCGCACCCGGGGCTGCACCTCCCGGATTTGCCCCGGGATCCTGCGCGTCGAGACGCGCGAGCGAGTGAAAAGTGAACAGCAGCGCGAGGAGAAAAAGTCCTCTGCCGAGTGAAGGTGCGGGAGCCATGGTGATGGGAGTGTGGAGGGTTGCGGGGTATACTATTTCCTGGGGGAGGCGAAATTTTGTCCGGGTTGAGGAAAAGACGCGCTTACTTTTGCTGCGCCGGAGCGGGAGTTGCAGGTGGGATGGGAGCCGCGGGAGGAGCTGCCTGGGGAGCCGGGGCGGGAATCGGTGGCGCCACGGGCATACCCGGCTGGTTGACTTGCCCGGGAGGGCCCGGAATGCGGATCATATGCCGCCGCGGATTTCCCCACTGGCCGGGAACGAAGCCGGGCTGCTCAGCCACCTGCGGAGCCTGGCCCGGCATCGGGAGGACATTGGGCTGCACATAAGGAGCGGCGCCCATGGGAGGACCACCCATTCCCGGAATCTGACCGCCGGGTAAATTGCCGGGAATGGGAAGGTTCCCGGGAACGGGGCTGCCGGTAAGCCCAGCCGTTTCCAGCTTCAGGGTGATCGGCTGGCCATCCTTGAGCAAAGTAGCGGTGGTGCTCGCGACATCGTGCCCGCCCGCAACAGAGACCAGCTTCAATCCCTTGACCGGCGTGTCGGAGGGAACCACGAAATGCTCGAACGTCTGCTTGTTAACCAGGCAGGCATAGGAAACCCCGTCGAACTGGTAGACGCCAACCAGGCTGTAATCGGGCGAACCCGGGCCCTGATCTCCCGGTCCATCGGGAGAAGCCACGGAGAAAGGCGATTTGCTCCACAGTGATTCGTAATGGTCCGCATCGAAGCCCGTGCCGGGCAGAACCGAATCCTTGGCAGGAGGCTCTGCAGCAGGAAGGGCCGTCAAAGCCTGCATGCTGCCGGGCAGCGCCGGATTACTGGCTCCATCCGCCGCGGGCAAAGGCGAACCGTCGACCGCCATGGATGGTGCGATGGTGAAGATCCATCCACCGCCGAGGAGAACGAGAAGATAAAAACTCTTATTCATGATCAGGAACCTCCCTTAAAATACCGCACCATTTCGATCTCACAATCCATCGACTTTTCGTCCGCATCCGCATTGAGGGAAAACGCGGAAACTGCATAAAAATTCTCCGGCTTTTGCATGCTGGCGAGCCAGTGGCAAATGCCCTTCATCGGTCCCTTGACCTTGACCGTGATGCTGACGCGTGTGCCGCCGGGAGTCGCCTGCGCACGGCCCAGGTTCTGGTTAATGATTTCGAGATGCTCGCTGATGGCACCCTTGCGGACATATTCCTGAATCTCGGCGGTCTTGGCATTGCCGTCCTCTCCCTTGAGGTCGGGCTCGTTCTTATCGATCCAGTCCTTACGCCTGCTCCAGTCGTCCTGCTGTTTCAAAACCACCGCGTCCTCGGCCTGGTCGGCCCGGAGCTCCTTTTCCGTCAGGACAAGGCTGGCCTTTTTCTGGGACACCCACTTGTAACCGTAGTAATTCCCGCCCGCGAGAACGATCAAGATCAGGGCCAGCAGCAGCCTCTTTTCGCTTTTTGTTCTCATGGCGTTTAGTTCTTATGCGTGCCATCGATCTGGAAGGTTGTCAGATCGTTGGGCAATGAATGCGGCTGGCTCATGTTCCAGGTGTAGTCGTCCAGACTGGCATTGTCCTGGAGTCCCTTGAGAAAAAGGAAGGGCGCGGCAGTGTTCTTCGCCTCAGCCTTGATGAGAATGTGGGCGCGGTTGCTTTGAAATAGTGTCAGGTGCAATTGGTCGGCAGGAATGGCCGCGCTCGTCGCGAGCAGGAGTTCCAACGGATAAGTTTTCTGGTCCACCACCGGCTGTAATTCCTTCCAGGCCGCCTGGGTATTTGCGATCATGTCCAGGGCGGCGGCGTGCTGAGTCTGCCACTGGTGCAGTTGATCGACCCGGCGTGAAGTGAGGAAAAGCTGCGTCAAAATCGAGATGACGGCCACGAGATAAAGAACCAGGACGGCGAGGATCGCCCGATTGCGCCAGCGCTGCACTTCGCGCGCCTTTTTCGCTTCGCCGACGACGGCGGGGGTCAACTTCCACGGCTGCGTCGGAAGACGCGGAGAAGGTCTTTCACCCTGGGTGACCGGTAAACGAAATGCGGCCCGAAGAGCGGCCAGTTCCGTCGAACCCGCCTCGCCCCACACCACTACCTGCTGCAAGGGCGTCAGGACGCCCTGCATCTCGAGCGTGGTGCGGATGCTGTTCAAATCCTGCAGGACACGCTGGCTCACCTGTGTTTCCGGCAGCGCCTGATAGTAGATCAGATCGGGACCGCGCGTGATCGCCATGGCCAGGCGATCTTGTTCCTGCCAGAGCGTCAGTGCATTTTCTGCAAAGGGCAGATAACGCGCCGAGAGATCAAAAGCGGGATAGGCCTCGCTCTGCATTTCTTCCGGCATTACCGCGGGCAATACACCCACAGTCACCAACGTGCGCGCGCCCTCCTGCGCTACCATCGACCAGTCGAAGATAACAGGGCCGCCGCTCCGGGGTTGCAGGCCGCGCAACTCGAGCTGTAACGAGATGATTCCGGCGAATTGTTTCGTATCGGTCTCGCCCAGCCAAAGCGGCAGGCAGAAAACCTGCGAAACGGGCAGCGCCAGCGTGGAGTTCTTGCGCAGGCGATTATCGAGCGGCGTCTTGCAGGTCTGCACACACTCGGCCTGCGCAGGGCCACCGAGAATCCAAAGTTCCCACGGTTCCGCCCCCGTGATGCCGGGCAGTAAAATCGCTTGCTCTCCCTTGTTCAGAGAACGCACTGCTTTTGTTTTTACTGTTCTGACCATAAGAAATATTGCAAAGGCGAATTATTAAATCGCACCACCACCGAAATCATGACCTGTACCCCGTTCGCTTGGCCAACACTTTCGATACGTCGACTGCCATCCCGAAGGGAGACTTCCTTGCCCAAGGTTTGCATGAGAAGGGGACTGAGGCCCAGTTGAACCTGCAGCGCATTCGGGTCCTGAACAGGCACATCATCCTGTGTACCAACGATTTGGTCCTTTCCGTTCCGGGCATTAATGAACATTTTCACCCGGGATGGATCGATGCCGAAGACGGCGGCGATGAGCTCGCCCGGGGCTTCGTTGATATTCAAGGGACCCTCGCTCCATAACGTAAAACTATCCTCCCAATTGGGCTTCGCTTTCTCCAGGAGATCCATCCCCAGGACCTGCTTCACCTCATCCATGGTAGCAAAAGCCTGGTAGGTGGGCCGCTGGGGAAGATTCAATTGCGCATAATCGGCTGCCTTGGCTCCATTGAGACTCCGCAGGTCGCCGGGAGTGACCCAATCATACAAGCAATCGGCCACATGGTCGGCCTCAGCCTGATGGAGGCCCCAATGAGTGAAGAGATTAACCAGAATTTCGCGGTGGCCACTGAGGAGAACATAATTGAGATTCAGTCGCGCGCCCTCGCTCTCTATGTTGACGCTGAACTGGTGCCCCGCCGCGGGACTCTGGGTAAAGATCGGATCTCCCTTTTGCAATTGGGAATTGGTGCCCAACGCCACACCGCTTAGCGCGAGTGCCCGCGCCTCGAGCGCCAGCTGGCTGCGTGATGCATGCTCCACTGACATTTGGACCAGCTCCACCACGCCGAAAACGGCCATGCCAAGAAGGACAAGGGCCCAGAGCACGAGGATGAGAGCCGATCCGCGCCGGGATGGAAAGGAGGAAAGAGGAGGAGCGCGCATGGAATTCTAGCGGTTGAATCCCGGAAGGCCGGGCGCGTTGGGGGGATTGGCTCCGGGCGGACGATTGTTGCGCGGACCGGGGGCCGGGCCTGGTCCTGGTCCTGGTCCTCCACCGCCACCGCCGTTGGGACCACCGACGCCGGTCATGACCACGGTTCCCGGAACCAGCCGGGGTATCCAGAAATCCATCGTGGAAGGCTTCAAGTCGGCTGCCTGCTGCACCATGAATTCGACTAGCGTGGGGACGGACAGCGGATCAGCCCAGGTATCATCCCAGGTCGTATTGTTGAAGCGGAGAAATTTCCAGCTGAGGTGGGCGACATCCTTGACCAATACTTTCCAGACGATGCCGCTGTCGTTAATGACGTTGATCTGGAATAACTGCACCGGCAGGGCGGGGGAATTCTGCGGAAGGGTGGAAGGATCGAGCGTGGCCAGGCGGATTGTGTAGTAGCCGTTGGATTGCGGCTTGGCGTCGAGCACGGTGAGGTCCTTGCCGTGACCAAAGATGATGCCGTCCTGGACGAGTCCGTCTCCGTCTCCGCGACGATAGGAAACGAGCACGCTGTCGGCCGGGAGATTCTTCAGGCGATTGTTGATAAAGCCATAGAGGCGGTCCACTTGGTCGGAACGGTTCTGGTTGTCCTGAAGCCCGGCCGTGGTCTGCAACATGCCGTCGAGCATGGCGAAGACCATGGCGACCAGGAGGCCGAAGACTGTCATGGCCATCACCATCTCCATGAGGGTGAAGCCGGCGACCCGGCGGCGCGCGGCGAAAGGGGAGAATGCGGCCACGGTTTTCATTGCTGTTGATTGACCAAAGCAGTGATGCTGCGATTGAGCGTATCGCGGCCTGATTTCCACTCGGCGGTAATAGTGAGGCGGCAAATTCCGGTGATGGCCTGCCCCTTCTGATCCCGCATCTCTTGCGGCACGATCGAGATGTGATAAGAAATACCGGAGTTGTCGTCGGGCACGTCCTTTTCACCCATGACGATGGGACCCGAATGGAGAAGGGCCAACTGATTGCCAAGCCCCCGGACGGCCATGTCCACTTCATTGCGACTCTTCGCCGCGTCGACGGTCGCATCAAGTGCCGAGACGAGCGAAAAAGCGATCATGGCAAAGATCGTCAGCGCAGCGATGACCTCGATCAGGACCAGGCCGTGGCGGGAGGACCCGTGATGGAAGAGGGGCCGGTTCATGGGAAGTAAGAGCTGTCATTTTCCACGTTCCCGGTCAGCGGATTAAAGTTCATCTCAACCCAGGATGCGCCCCGGGTGATCCTCACCGGAGTGGCAGGGCAAAGCTCGTTCGGTTCGAAAATCCACGTGGTGGCCGGGGCGGAAATCCATGCCTTGCCCGGTTCCTTCTCCGGATCGGGAACGCTCAGGGGATTGGAACTTGTATAGGCCATGATCGTTCCCGCCGGAGCGGCATTGGGCTCGGAGGAATCGGCATCGGAAGGCATCAGGGAATCAGCACCGGCCGAAGTGGCGGAAGTCGTATCGGAAACCACCGCCAGGGGGTGAAGGGAAAAGGTGGTCGAGCTCAGGTCGAGAGCGTAGGGCCGATGTTCGTCGGAGCTGGCCAGCATCCCGGCCTTGATCATGAGCGCGAGCTGGTGGGCGTCGTCGTTCACCGATTTTTCCGTGAAAGCTGAATCGATCGCCGGGAGCGTGGCGGCGACAAAGATGGCGATGATGAGAAGGACCATGCAGAGCTCCAGAAGCGTGAACCCCGCGCGTGGTAAAAAGGAGATCATGCGAGACGACCGAAAGAGGTCCCCAGACCAACCGGGAGCGCCATGTGAGAAAAGGGCGCGGCGTCTCATAAGATCATATCAGGGAGTGGGAGCGGCCGTGTCGCGCCAGTTGCCGATATCGTCGCTGGTATCGGGCTGGCCGTCGGCGCCCATGGAGAAAACGTCGTACTTGTCCGGGTTGTGACGGCCGGGATTGCGGTATTGATAAGTGTGGTTCCACGGGTCCTTCGTCTCCTGCTCCATCTGGGCGTGCCAGTGGGCCGGGATGGGCTCCGAGGTCGGCTTGTTCCAGAGCACGCTCACGCCCTGCTCGGAGGTGGGCAGCGTGCCGTTCTCGAGCTGGTAGGCGGCCAGCATTTCCTTGAAGCCGAGGATGTCGGCTTGCGCCTTTTCCTTGCGCGCACCAACGCCGAAATCGCCGATCTGAAAAATGACCATGCCCATGAGGAGCGCGATGATGGTGAGAACGATCAACATTTCCATCAGCGTGAAGCCGCGGCGGGAAGAGTGACGGGAACGATGGAAACGAGGTGAGTTCATAGGGTGAATGAGGTTTAAGGGTTGGAAATGGTGGGAGGCGTGACGAGTGGGGACGGCAAAGAAGAATCGGCCTCGGTAGACGCAGCGGCATCAACTGTGGTCGGGCCTGATGAATCCGAGGAAGGTTCGGAGGCCGGAGCGGAAGCCGTGGAGGCATCCGGGAGCACGGGCTGCGGCAGATACTTGAGCTGGAGCACCACATCCTTGATGGCCAGCGGGGCGAGTGATCCGGTGGAGACGTCGCTGGCGCTTCCGGCAAGAGGTTGCGTATCGCCTTCGGTGGAGAATTGAATCGCGTTGTCGCCCACCTTCAGCAATCCGGCGGGGACATAGAAAGAACCATCACGCCAGCCGACGTAATTGGCCGATCCATTCGCGGATGGGAGGAAGCCATCGTCGAGCAGGTCAGGCACCGCGGGCGTGATCGTGCCCGCCCGCTTCTGGTTGACCCAGATGACGAGATGCTGGCCCCAGGGCAATCCGGCTTCCTTGAGCTCGAGCCGGACGCGCGCGGGCGCGATATCGATCTGCACGGCGAACTCGACACCCTGCTCGACCCGTTCCGGCAAATCGATCATCGGTACCGCGACTACCCGTTCATGCCAGGCGGCCTCGCCCGCGGGGGCGGGCTGTCCGTTGAGCGTGCTGGCCAATTGCGTCGAGCCCGTCGCGGGGGTGACGAGAAGATCCTTCAGCAGAGGCGAGGCGAGCCCGGCGTGATTTTCGAGCCATTCGAACCGGATGCGCGCAATGCCCAATGACGTGTCGCCGCATTGAAAGTGAAGCGTTCCGTCACCCTGCATCGTCGATGGTGAGATGAGCAGCGAGCGCTGGTTGCTCATGCCAATGCCTTCGTAAAAATTATCCGACAACATCACCGCCCCTTCCTCCTTCTGCCAACCGACGCGGAGGAAGCCGCCCTCTTTTTCCTGGAAATAGACCGTGACCAAAAGGGAGGCATCGGGTGCCGGGGGAGAAATCGGCACATCGAGCGTGGCGAAGGCACGAGGCGGCATCTCCGGGTGACCGAGCCAGACCGGCGTGGCCAGGTTGGCCTCAGTGGGAAGATCAAGCGTGTAGGCCCCGGGCAAATCGGATGCGGCCAGCAAGGGCGTGGCCAGCAACAGCGACGCGCAGGCAATCGGCCCCAGCACCAGGGGACGAAATGTCCGGCGCTTGCGGCGTTGATGCATGGGAAGCTGGTTCAACATGGAGGGAAATTCTGTAGCCTGAATTTAGACGATTTAAATCACGATCTTTTTACAGTTTTGCAATGTAGGTCTCTAGTAGTTGTGGTGGAGGCTGTGCATGGCCTGGAAGATGCCGCTGAGCATCGACCACGCGATGAGCAGCACCATGAGACCGAGGGCCGCGATGATGATCAGCGGGACAAGCGACATGATCCGGTCGATGCGCTCCTGGATTTTCTTTTCGTAGCGCAGGCCCACCTTCTCCATGGTCGAGCCGAGATCGCCGGTCTGCTCGCCGACCTTCATCAAATCGCGCAAGTTGGCCGGGAAGTGCCCGACTGATTTCATGGCGCGGGTCAGCGAGGCGCCCTCGCCGACGAGGTCGGTGATGCGGACAAGGAGAGCGCGAAAAAAGACGTTGCCGGTCGCGCGGCTCATCAGTTTGAGCGCGTTGAGCAGGGGCAGCCCGTTCTGGAGCAGGTTCGACATGGTCTGACAGAACTGGGCGTAGAATGAGACGGCAAGGAGATCACCGACCAGCGGCATCTTCAGCTTCGCTTCGTCCCACCAGCGCTGGCCCTTGGGCTGGCGGATGTAGGTAATGAAGGCGACGACGCCCAGGATCACCAGAACGAGCACGGGCAGGCCGTAGGTCTGCGTAAGATGACTGGCCTGGACGAGGATGTAGGTCGGCAACGGCATGACGCCGCCGTTCTTGGCGAAGAGCTTGATCATCTGCGGGACGAGCACGGTCATGAACACGGCCATCGCCGCGATGCCGCCGAGCATGAGCGCGCCCGGGTAGATGAGAGCGAGCTGGACGCGGCTGCGCAGGTCGGCCATGGCGACGAGATACTCGGCCTGGCGGCGCAAGAGAGGCGCGAGCGCGCCGCTGATTTCACCCGCCGCGACGAGATTGCAGTAGAGTTCGCCGAAGCTCGGCGAGGCCATCTTGAGCGCATCGGAAAAACTGGTGCCATCGCGTACCTTTTCCCGGAGAAAAGCGGAGACTTCCTTGACCGCACCGCGGTCCTCGCGATTTTCCATCAGTTGCAGCGCGGGCTCGAGCTGGAGACCCGAGTTGATGAAGTCGGCCAGTTCGTCGGTGAAGAGAATCATCTGCGCGTTGCTCAGCGTGATGCCGCCCTTCGCAGGTCCGCTCTCGCGGCGGGACTTGTCCCCGGCAGCGGACTTGGCTTTGTCCTTGGCCGGTTTCTTGGCCACCACCTGGTCGGCTTTGGCTGTCAAAGAGAGAGGCTGAATGCGGTCCATCGCCAGGCGGCGCAACGCCTCGGATCGGCTGGCAGCCTCGACTTCACCCGAGCGGCGTTCGCCCCGTTCTCCGGTTCCCTGGTAGGCAAAGACAGCCATAACGCATCCGGTTACTCATCGAGCAAATCAACGTCGGCAGCGGTGACGCGGACGACTTCCTCGACCGTGGTCACGCCCGCAATGACGCGATTCCAGCCATCCTGCCGCAGCGGCACCATGCCTTCCTGCAACGCCTTGGTCCGCAGCACCTCGCCCGATTTACCCTGCGCGACCAAGTCCTGCATGGCATTGGTGATGAGACAAATTTCCAGGATGCAGGCGCGACCCTGGTAGCCGGTGTGGCGACAGCGCTCGCAACCGTTGGCCTGCATGATGCGGTCGGCGTAGGCCATGGGAAAACCGATCTGCTCGAGAAAGGCCTGCTGGTGTTCCGCAGGTTTCTTGCACTCGGGACAAAGAACGCGGACGAGTCGCTGGGCAAGGAAGGCACGCACGGAGGAGGAAACGAGGAACGGTTGCACGCCCATGTCGATCAGACGCGTGATGCCGCCGATGGCGTCGTTGGTGTGGAGCGTGCTGAAGACCAAGTGACCAGTAAGCGCTGCACGAATGGCGATTTCCGCCGTCTCAAAATCGCGCATTTCTCCGATCATGATCACGTTCGGGTCGCCGCGCAAAATACTGCGCAGCGCAGTAGCGAAGGTGAGGTTGATCTCGGGCTTGATCGCGATCTGCATCACACCCGCGAGCTTGTGCTCGACCGGGTCTTCGACCGTGACGATGCGCCGTTCCATGGTGTTAAGCATGGAAAGGAAGGTGTAGAGCGACGTGCTCTTGCCGCAGCCGGTGGGCCCGGTGAGCAGAATGATGCCGTTGGGTAGGGCGATCAGTTCACGAATGCGCTTTTCCGCCTCGGGGGTAAGACCCAAAAGACCGAAATCGAACCGGTGGCTCGACAAGAGTCGAAGGCTGATGCTTTCGCCGCTGACCGTCGGGATGGTGGCAACGCGGACGTCGATGGGGTGCCCCTCCATCTCGAGATTGATACGGCCGTCCTGCGGCATGCGCCGCTCGGCGATGTCGAGGTGGGCCATGATCTTGATACGCGAAAGCACGCTGGCCTGGAGCATCTTGATCTTGGATGGAACCGGCACTTCGTGCAGCACGCCATCGATGCGGTAGCGGATGCGCAGGTCATTTTCCAGCGGCTCGACGTGAATGTCGGTCGCCCGCTCTTCAAGCGCCTCGCGCATGATCTGGTTGACGAAGCTGACCACGGAGGCTTCGGGATCATCCTCGTCGAGCACGTTGACTTCCTGCTTGAGATCGAAAGTGGCGTCGTCGACATCGCGGCCTTCCAGGATCGCGTCGAAAGTCTCCGCACCGACGCCGTAGCCGGTGCGCAGCCCCGCCAGGATGGCGCGCCGCGTGGCGATGCACCAGGTGACCGGCTCCTTCATGGCATGCGAGATGACCTGCCGGGCGGTGAGGTTGAACGGATCGTAGGTCAGCAGGTAAAGGTCGTTTTCGTTCAGCCGCACGGGATAGACTTGGTAACGTAGCGCCAGGCGCGCTGGAAATTGCTGGCGCAATTTCTCGTCCATGGGCGGCAGGGCGGCATCCCACCACGGCAGGCCGAACTGGGCGGCGACGTGCTGGAGAAAGTCGTGTTCATTGACCAGCTGTTTCTCAATCAGCTCCCCGATAGTCGAGGTTTGTTGAGACAAGCTGGTCTCCACCGTTTCGGAAATGAGAGCCTCATCCCCCAAACGTGATTGCACAGCCAAATTTTTAAGCACCAATCCAGACACGTCCCTGAGCCTAATCCATCTTCACCCTTTTTCACAGTTAATTCCCGGTAATGTGGGAGGTCATACCGTGAAGAAGTCGTTTGTCAGGAGAAAGGATGCTAAGCCTTTATCCATGCTCCTTTCTTCTGTTCAGTAAGAAGCGTGAAATGAAACGCCGTCATCCCGAGCTTGTCGAGGGATCAGACGCGTTTCTTTAGCCATCACGCTGGACGGAATACGAAAAGCCAGCTCACGAGAGGTTTTCCATCGATCGCTTATTCGGTTACGCGTCTGATCCCTCGACAAGCTCGGGATGACACGGCGCTTATTACTTACTCCCCCGTCAGCAGCGCGATCTCACGTTCTTCCAGTTGCTGGCGCCAGCGCGAAAGGTAGGAATATTTCCGGTAAACCGCCTCGAGGGCGGCGAGGTCCTTCTCTCCTCCGCGCCAGCGAGTATCGAGGGCGGTCAAATCCTCCTCCAGCGCCGCGCCCCATTTTTCCAGCTTGCCGCGCAGGCTCATCAGCGTTTCCTGCAGCGTGAGCTCCTCGCCCATCAGCGCGGCCCGTTCCAACGCACCACCCGCAGCCCGTTTCCGCTCGAAGAACTGGTCGAAATCGCGGCAGAGTTGCCCCACCTCCACGAAGAGATCCATCGTCCCGGGCGGGATCCGCTGCACGTCGCGCGGCTTCTCCCCCTTGGCATGTTCATAGAGGGCAAGGAGGCGCTGGCGCGGATCGGTCAGCGTTTGGTAGGCGCGATTCAGATCGGCGTAGCGCGTTTCCACGGCGATTCGCTCCGCCTCGGGTGCCTGCTGGAATTTGTCGGGATGAGTCTCCGCCGTCAGACGCGCAAACCGTTCCTTTAACGCGTCGGCATCGAGGGCTGGCGCCGGTTCCAGATCAAAAAGCGCAAAAGGATTAAAGCTCATATGGGACGGATGAATCGGGACGATCCTCGTGACGATAGTCCGGGATGAGCAAGTGTTGAAAGATTATATCCACGCATGCCTTTTTCATCTGAGCATGACCGCCTTGGAAAACTCGGGAGCCATTCTTTAAATGCCGTAGATGAACTTGCTTGCAACGGTGACGTCCAGTGTTATGAACAGTTTTACTTATGTCGCGCTCTCTCTGTCCCGCCCGGTGGTTTTTTCTCCTCTCGGTTCTCACGCTTCTCGCGTCTCAAGCCGAAGCCAAGACGGTCACGGTCGGCAAGGGCAGCGGAGTAATTTTCATGGATTCGATGAAAAACGAAAGCCTCGAGGAAGGCGACACGGTCGTCATCACCAAGGGCTCCTACATGGGCGCCACCTTTACCAACCTGACCGGGATCACCATCGTGCCCCAGGAACCGGGCGTTACTTTCAATGGCCGCGTCGTCATCGGACACGACAAGAAGGTGACCTTCGACGGCACCGCACCGGTGGCTGCTACGGACTCCACCACAACAACTCTGCCGGCAGACAAGCCCGCCGAAGAAACCAAGGCCGAAGAGTCCAAGGCAAAGGAGCCGACCTACGGCTACACCTTCTCGGGATTCAATGGCGAGGCGTTCGCTCCTACCGGCAATTGTCAGGATTGCACCATCAAAGGAGTCCAGTGCCTGAACATCGGCACCTTTCTCAACGGCTCCGGCAATACGATCACCTACAAGGGAACTCCCGATACGGCCCTCTTCTACAATCTGACTGCCGACACGATCAAGGTGACCGGCGGCTGCGGCGTCTATAACGGAACATGGGACGCCACGACCACCTACCACAACGTCAACATCGGGATGACCCTTAAGAATGTTGTTGTACTCAACGATGGAACGGGCTCCGCCACCAAGGTGCTGGGCTGCTCCCTCTACAAGATGGTGGCCGACAATTGGCGGATCACCGGTCCCACGCTGGTGGATATCGGCGACACCGGCATCTTCAACATCATCGGCGGCAACGTCACGCTCAAGAACATCTACCGCAACGGCGGCTGGGCCTACATCATGCGCCTGATCAACGTCGGCCTCGGCGAGGTGGGCGAGAGCTACATGTACAACATCATCGACGTGAACTCGGTCAATTACGGCACCGTCGACAATCGCGTCGAAGCCGGCCTCTGCAAGCTGGAAGGCGAAATTCCCCTCCTCGGCGGCAACCTTCATGTCTACAACGTCACCGCGGGCAACAAGACGACCATGACCCACTATCTCACCTGCATGGTGGTGCTCGGCAATACGAAGGATGGGAAAGGAACCCAATACAATACCGAGATCAAGAACTGCTTCGTCTTCAATACGGTCCAGGGCAAGGACGACAAGGGCATGTCTGGCATCCTGCAAATCAATGCCGAGCCCGGCGTCCACTTCACCAAGGACCACAACTTGGAAGTGGTCGGTCCCGTGCCTGATTCCTATTTCATCGACCAGGACAAGTTTTATCCCCGAAGCGGCAGCCCGCTCATCGGCAAAGGCGAGGCCATCCCGATGGTCACGACCGACATTTACGGAAATCCCCGGACAGATCCACCCTGCGTGGGCGCCGTCGAACACGTCGAAGGCATGCCCGAGCCGGAACCCAATCCCGACGCCCCGAAAATCGCGGATGCCCGCCTGAGCACCAACGACTGGTGCCTCGCGTCGACCAATACGGCGCCGGTTCCCTACCGGGTTAAGAAATAGACTGCTTCTACTGGTAGCCGTCGTGCGCCGCACGACGGTGCTGCGCAGCAGTTTTTAATGACAGGCTTTTAAAAAGACGCTGACCGCGATCGTCATGCAACGCGCGACGGCTACCTTTGGAATCACGCCTCTTTCTTTTTTGACGCGCGCGGTTTGGCAGTTGCCTTGGCTTTCTTGGCTTTCTTGGCTTTGGCCTTTGGCTTGGTCTTCGTTTCGACCGCGGCAGGAGCTTCGCCTTCAGCCGCACCCTTTTCTGCCGGGGTAGCCCCACCCTTGCGGAAAAATGATTTCCGCGGCGGCGCACCGTCCTTGCGCGGCTCGAACTCAAAAGTGGTGCGGCCATCGGCGCCCATGACGAGGTAGGCGGAAAACTTGCGCCGCGTCCGCTGCGAGACGAAACCACGCAACAGGTCGCTCTTCTTCTCGGTCAAAATTTTCTGCACCTGGATCCGGTCGATCTCCTGCAGAAGGATTTTCTTTCCGATCTTCATCTTGCAGGTGGGCGCGTCGCCGAACGTGTTCTCGCAGGCGTAGGACATCATCGTCTCAAAAATCCGGCCGCCGCAAATTGGACAGGTCCCGATCGGCTCCTGCGTGTCGAGGTCGAGCTTGGTCCCGTCGGCGTTGATGGGCGCGTTGTCGAAGACGAACTCGGTTTCGCCCGCATCGTTCAGCTTCAATGCAGCGGCAAAGGGACGACCCAACCGGCTACGGAAACCCTGCAGTGGCCCGATCAAGCGCTTTTCGAGCAGCTCCTTCGCCTCAAACGGCTCAAGCAGACGGCCCGCGACAACCTTGCGCAACTGCGACGTGCCGTCCTCAGCCTGATAATGGCGGAGCGTCTCGACCATCGGCTTGCCGTTCGGCCCGTTGAAGCCAAGCGGCCGCGCCGCGAAATCCGACTCTTCGAAATTCTTCGCCTTCTCGACGATCTTCTGCGTCAGTCCGACGATTTCCTCCATGAAGCGGCTGCGCAGCAGTTCTCCGCGTTCCATCTGCTTGAGTTTGTACTCCCACTCGCCCGTCATTTCGGGCGAGGCGAGCGCCGGAATGTCGACCGCGCGCAGGAGATCGAGCAGCGCCATGGCCTTCGGGGTGGAAGTGATCTCGCGACCCTCGCGACGCATGTATTCCTCGGCGAGCAAACCTTCGATGACCGCCGCACGCGTGGCGGGCGTACCGAGGCCCTTCGCCTCCATCGCCTCGCGCAGTTCCTCGTCCTCGACGAGCTTGCCTGCGCCTTCCAT
>Ga0105237_10004960_pt1 | contig 15195 bp, 12 predicted proteins | sample KBSC24metaG_FD_81520 | JGI IMG/M metagenome (GOLD analysis project Ga0105237, IMG submission 81520) | Corn rhizosphere microbial communities from Kellogg Biological Station, Michigan, USA - KBS C2-4 metaG | ecosystem: Host-associated > Plants > Roots > Rhizosphere > Soil | place: Michigan, USA... | reverse complement strand
TGTGGGCCAAACCAGGTGCTGATTTTTTGTGTATCGAACCCTGGCTGGGATGTGCCGATACCGCTGGCAAACATGTAGATATCACGCAAAAAGAAGCGATACAAAAGCTCAAATACGGGCATGTTTTTGAAGCGGCTTTTTTTATAAGCATTTAGGCTTAGCGGAAGAAAATAAACAAACCAGATCCATGACTCACGATTCAACTTCCCGTTTCAGCAACCGGGTAGATAACTATGTAAAATACAGGCCTGGCTACCCTCCGCAAGTATTGGATTACCTGCAGAAGCAATGCCATTTAACCGCAGACTCAGTTATCGCCGATATCGGTTCGGGGACAGGCATATTTACCGATCTCCTGCTGAAACATGATTATACGGTGTATGCAGTTGAGCCGAATGAAGCCATGCGCCACGCTGCCGAAAAAACCTTAAAACACTACCCTAAATTTCACTCGGTAAACGGCGTCGCAGATGCGACTACCCTCCCCGACAGGAGCGCCGACCTGATCGTTTGCGCGCAGGCATTCCACTGGTTTAACACACCTGAAACAAAAATGGAATTTAAAAGGATACTGGCGCCTTACGGTCATGCTGCGCTGATCTGGAACAATCGCTGCATTGATGCGGACGATTTTGCCATCTCATATGAATTGCTGCTGAAACAACAAAGCAATGATTACGAAAGGGTCAATCATCAAAACCTTACCGAAACTGATTTTGTAAATTTCTTCCGCGACGGTAAATACAAGCTGGTTAAATTTCCAAACTTACAAGTATTTAACCTGGAGCAATTAACCGGCCGGGCATTCTCCTCATCGTACTTGCCGGCACAGGATTCGATCGCAGGACAGGCGTTAAGCATACAACTGAAAGATATATTCGACCAGTACCAAACCAATGGTACCGTGATGTTCCGATACGAAACAGAGATCTATTTGGGAAAGGTTTAAATGCGTTGGAGATATCGCGTGAGGGAAAAAGCAAAGATAGTTTGGCCTCGCGCCTCGCTATCTTTTATAGTATGGGTGTTCAAGCCATACTAATACATACGGTGAAAGTTGAACAAACGATACAGTCAAAATGATTTTTTTTACTAATAGCCAGTTAGTTAGGTTTAAATGCAAACAAACAGGTATTTTTAGTTTTTATAGATTATCTCCCATATATTATTTATTCATTTTCCAAGATTCATCCTTCAAAAATATGGATATACTTCCTGCCCGGCTGTAGTGGTTGGCTTCGATTGCCGGCATACTATCTTCTGTGGGTGTGATAAAAGTGGGCATTTCATTTTTCTTGTTTGTTCGGTTCACCTTCTACTTTTTCTCCGCAATACGGGCAAATTATCCAGAGTTTTTCAAGTTGGCTAAAGCATTTGTTACACGTGATCACTTTTTGAACAACAGACTTTATGGGAATGCTTGTTTTAACGGTGAACGTATCAGGGATCTCTTTCAGGAAACTTGATTCGTTCCCTTTCTCAGTAATCAGAAAAAGTTTGTCTTTGGCCCGGGTGATCGCAACATAAAACAATCGTCTTTCTTCTTCCATCAACAGATCATGATTTGCTTTTTTGATCACCTGAAAAATTCTGTCTTCTAACCAAATGTCAGGGAAGCCCCCGTTACCTTCTGTCAGGCCTATAATAAAGACAACTTTTGCCTCAAGTCCTTTTGCTGCATGAATTGTTTTTGATGAAACCATTATGCTTTCAGTTCTGAAACGGAAGAAATAAGGAGTGAACATTTTACTCCTTCGATAAAGAAATAAAATATCATCATTATTGATCCCATCATCTAACAATTCTTTTACTTTGCCAACACAGAACTGAAGATTTTCTTCTTCGCTGCCGCCCGAAAAGACAACAATCTTATGCTCCGATTTTTTCGATGCCCGAATCTCTTTTTCAACTTTGAATTTGTTGTGCCTGATTACTTCATTACTTGCGCCAACAATGTTTTGTGTGCTGCGATAGTTAAGATCAAGTTTTACAACCCCGGCATTGATAAAATGCTTTTCAAAATCAACGATGTAGCTCACATTAGAACCGCGGAAACCGTAAATGCTTTGCCAGTCGTCGCCTACGCAAAAGAGCTGTGTGTTATCAGTAAGCAGTAATTTGATTAACTCAACCTGTAGATTGTTTACGTCCTGAAATTCGTCTACCAGAATATATTGATATTTATTTTGGTATTTGCTGGCTATGTCTGCATGATTTTGAAACAGGGAAGCGCTTCGCGAAATCAGGTCATTAAAATCAAGATAAGATTTATCAATGCAATAATGAATATATTTATTTACGATTGGAATTGCGAGTTCATAAAAACATCTGACTCTTTCGTGCTGATCTTTCCTTGCGTTTTCTAAAACAGTATTAATGTCAATATTCTCCACTTTAATCATGTCCGTAATACGGATGATTTGCTGAACGAAATCTTTAATATCCTCGTAATAGCCATTAAACTCCTCCCTAAAGGTTAGAGAAACTGTTTTGTGATATTCAGCTGGCAAACGATTCTTTACGATTTTATCAAGCGTGTGGTTAAATAAAGCTGAGTCTTTTGTCATGCTTTCAAAAGTCTTCACTAAAAGTAGGCCGCCTTTTTCAAACTGCTCCTCTTTGTCTTTTGTCGAAAAACTTTTGTCGCTGATATGCTCAATATAAAGATTGGCTGCGGGAATGTAAAAGTCTGGATGAAACGAAAAGTCCTTTACATTTAATAAGGGCTCATATTCATATTTGATGCTGTGACGGTAAAACCAGTCGGCAATGAATTGTTCAGATTTGGACCGAACTTTTGCCCCATCGAGTGTTGTAAAATATTTGCCGTCCTTCGGTATGAAATTTGCGTCGATCTTCTTTAAATGAATTTTATCGACAATGTAATCAAGAATATATCGTTTGAGCCGGAGCAAGTACTCTATATCATCACATTGCTCAATCAAAAGCTTATGAAAGACTTCAAAAACTGTTTCGGGGGCTACATGCTTTGAAAGTTCATCCTCTTCATCTCGTTTTTCATCTCCGATAATTTTAAATTTGTTGTCAAACTCATTCACTCCATAATTACGAAGTATGGCGTAACAAAAACTATGAAATGTCTTGATAGTTAACCCGTCAATCCATTTATATTTTTTTTGCTGTAAAAATCTTTCCTTGTCTTTTTCGACCTTGGTTAATCTTTCATTAGAAAGCTTTTTCTCATAAAGCCCTGTATCATCTGCTGAAATGATTAAACGATCAATCATTTCGTTGGTTGCATTCTTTGTAAATGTTATTGCCAGAATATTTAACGGGCTTACTCCTTTTTCTTCAATGAGGTAGATGATTTTCTGTAAAAGTGTTTTTGTCTTACCCGAACCCGCACCGGCCAAAACCAACAGTCGCTTCTTTTCGCTCACAACCGCTTCACGCTGTCTTTCGTTAAGTGAACTTAAATCCGTCTGGGTCGCCGATGTCAAATTCATTTGAATTTATTTATCAAGGTAAGATTTTTTTCGGTTTGCTTTTTGAGTAGGGATATCTTATTTGCATGCTTATACTAATTATTAAAATAACCCTAACTGTCCTTTATCGTCAATATCTATATCATCCGGGTTGGTGATCTCGAAATCTATTTTTTTAGGGGGTGATTCCACTGATTTTTCTTTTTGGGATTCCACCGATTGATCTTTTGGTTCTTCTGGTTTATCTGTTGACTCCACCGATTCTGTTGGAGATGATTCTACAGATTCTTCGGGTGATTCCTGAATCTCGTCCTGTGGTTCTTCCGGTAAAACTTCCGGCTCTGGTTCTTCCACAACAGGATTATTTTCCGCTATCAATTCCACTGATCTCACCGGGTTTTGTGAAAGCCGGTTACCCATCGCTTTCATTCCTTTAACGTCGATCAGTGTGGATAGGTCAAGTTCAGCGGCTTCGGGCGTTTCTATCTTACCTTTCAATTGCTCAACTTTTACAACCGGCTGCGCGGCTCCTGATATGATGATCAGTTTTGAACCGCTCTCCTCGCTGATGATACTCGTTTGCCTGCCTATCGTCGTATTTTCGAATAGGAAGCGCTTCACCATGTAATTCTTTGATTTCCCATCCAGGTGAATCACCGAATAAACCTTCTCAGGCTTATACTTTTCGATCAGGATCATCTTATCATCAAAATGATTATTGAGGTCGAAACTGGTGAGTTCATAGGTGCCATTAGCCATTACAGTAAGTACGCGATCGTCACCATCAAACTCGCCCAGGTATTGGCCTCGACTGTCGGCATTCAATCGTTTCAGAATATTATCATACCATATCTTACGGCCTGATAATGTAGATACTCCCTTGCTTTTCAGCAGGATCTTTTTAACCGGGTATTTGGTAATGATATTACCCATCGAGTTGCGGCCTTTGATGGCGAGGTCGGCAAAGTTCTCATCGAATTGCAGCTTTTTAAGCTTACTGTGGGGTTTCAATTGAACAGTAACTACTTCTGCCTCGCCGTTTGGATTAGCCGAGAAGTAAAGCACCCTTGAACCTTTTGAACCCTTAGTCAGGTCGTATTCCTTGTCGCGGGTAACCCCAACTACCGAGAAACGTTTGATATAACTGATACCGCTTTGGCCATCTTTGTAGATCAGGTTATAAACGGTGCGTTCATCATTCTTTTTAAATACCGCAGCATGGATAATCTCTTTCCCCACGAACACCTTATCCTGTACCTTAGTGATGATGCACTTGCCATCAGCACGGAAAACAATGATCTCATCGATATCCGAGCAATCGCACACAAATTCGTCCTTCTTCAACCCGCTGCCTATAAAGCCGTCTTCGCGGTTTACATATAGTTTAACATTGGCCAATGCCACCTGGGCAGCTTCCACTTTATCAAAAGTGCGTAGTTCGGTTTTGCGCTCACGGCCCTTACCATATTTGTCTTTCAACTTCTGGAACCAGGCTATGGCGTAATCGTTCAGGTGCTTTAAATGATGCTTTACTTCCTTGATCTCAGCCTCCAAAGACTTGATCTGCTCATCCGTCTTTTTCAGGTCGAAACGGGTAATGCTGCTCATCGGCTTATCGATCAGCTTTTTATAATCCTCTTCAACGATCGGCCTGTAAAACTGCGGGAAGAAAGGAGTGAACAAACGGTTCAACACTTCAACCACCGCCTCAAAATTTCCCGAACTTTCATAGTCTGGATTTTTATACATCCCCTCGCTGATAAATATTTTCAGTAATGAGCTGAAGAATATTTTCTCCATCAACTCCTTCAGCCTGATCTCCAGCTCCTGCTTAAGCAGGTTTTTAGTGTAATGCGTGCTCTCGGTAAGCATATCATTCACACTCATAAACCGGGGCTTGTCGTGCTGTATAACGCAGGTATTGGGCGATATCGAAACCTCGCAATCCGTAAAGGCATATAACGCATCAATGGTTACATCCGGGGATATGCCGGGCGCCAGGTGGATGATGATCTCCACGTCCTGGGCCGTATTGTCTTCGATCTTTTTGATCTTGATCTTACCCTTATCATTGGCTGATATCACACTATCGATGAGGCTGCCTGTAGTAGTTCCGAATGGAATTTCGGTTATCGCCAAAGTCTTCTTGTCACGCTCTACGATTTTCGCACGAATACGCACCCTGCCTCCCCGCTGGCCATCATTATAAGCCGAGCAATCGGCCATGCCCCCGGTCGGGAAATCCGGTAGTAAATTAGGCGTAATATTATTCAGCACCGCGATGGACGCATCCAGCAGTTCAATAAAATTATGGGGTAGTATTTTAGTAGCCAAACCTACGGCGATACCTTCGGCCCCCTGAGCGAGAAGTAAAGGGAATTTAACCGGCAAGGTAATGGGTTCCTTATTACGGCCGTCATAACTGGCCTGCCATTCGGTGGTGTCCGGATTAAAAACAACTTCGTTTGCAAATTTCGACAGCCGCGCCTCGATATAACGTGGGGCGGCAGCGGAATCACCGGTGATGGGATCACCCCAGTTACCCTGGCAGTCGATCAGCAGGTTCTTCTGCCCTATCTGCACCATGGCATCACCAATGGAAGCATCACCATGCGGGTGGTACTTCATCGTATTACCGATCACGTTGGCCGCCTTGTTAAAGCGCCCGTCGTCCATCTCTTTCAGCGAATGCAATATGCGGCGCTGAACCGGCTTTAAGCCATCATGCAAGTGCGGCACGGCACGGTCGAGGATCACATAAGAGGCATAATCCAGGAACCAGTTTTCGTACAGCCCGTTAAGGGAGGTTACATTATGTAATTTATTGTCTTCTTTATTTACAGGAGTATCGTTATTGCTCTGATCTTCACTCATTCTTAGCTAAAAAAATTAGATGGGTAAATATAAATATTATGTGCAGATGTGCGGATTTCAATTGTGTAGTTTTTGCACATCTTTTGTTTATTTTATTATTTAATATCGATCACAGAAATATATTTTTCTTTATTGTAGCGAAGGCGCATCCAAAAACGTAATATGTTTAAACATGCAATTATTATAACCCCTTTGCCATAATAATTTCTAAACCTGGTTATTCGCACTATTAATAAGGCCACCTATTTTTACCAAAGTATCTGTAATAATTTTGTGACATTCAATTATTATTCCTATATTCCGATGCCAATTATAATCCTGATTAAACCCTAAACAATGCAAACCAATAAGATCTCCTGTTTGCTGGCGATTCTTATATGCCTCATCACTTCGGCATGTAACTGTCCTCATTCAAAGGATGCATCCTTATCTAAATCTGATACCACCACTTACGCTTATCCCATTAAATATCCCGGCCGCTGGCTAATTGATACCGGCCATATCAATACCGCTATCGCTTTAAAGGCTTTAAAAGCATTTGAGAAGAATGACACGACTGAAATGAAGGCCTATTTCGCCGATACTTTAATAGCGGGATTTGATGGCAGTTCTTTTAAAGGCCCGCGATGCCAATTCCTGACTATGCTTAAAAATGAAAGGGATGGCTTAAAAAAAGTCACCAACCAATTGTACGATTGCCAGGCCGTTACCAGTAAAGACAAAACCGAAGGCTGGATAACCACCTGGCTGCTACAGGTAACTACAGACAAGCGGGACAAAACAGATTCCATTGAATATGTTTATGACAGCCAATTCAAAAATGGCAAGATCATTATGTGGAACAAATATGCGCGGCATCTGAAGAAGATTTGATTACTCCCCCACTTTAATCCTTCCTCATCTCCCTGATCATCCTTCCATAATCCCATTTCCGCAACATCGCATTTACAGTATTGATAATACGCTTTGCACGTGTTTCATTGGTCTTAGCATCATTTATCCATTTGATAAAATAGTTGCGGTGCGACATTGCCAGGCTATTAAAAAAGTCAAAGGCACCAGGTTCAAAATCAAAACATTCCTGCAAGTCTTCTGGCATTGTTACTTTATAATCTATATCCTCTTCCAGTTTTACCTGCAGCATTGCTCCTGCATTTTTATGGATACCCTTTCTCACTTCAGCCTTTAGCGCCATGATAAATCTGCCTTCGCCCATTGGCATCAGCGCCATCCCCTGGACTGCAAAACCATCCAGCATGCCCCTCACCCTGAATGATTTCTTATTGCCGGGTTTCATTTGCTGCGCGATATCGGCCGGTATTTCAATATAGCTCCAGCCGGTCTTTTCGCCCTGTTCTGCAAATTGTAAAATAATGGTATTAAACTCCACCATGGCTGCGGCAAATTGATGTATGGATGTAAATATCCTAATCTTAACCGGAAAATGTTAAATGTTTGTTAAATCTGTCAAAATTGGACTTTTTGCTGTAACGAATCGTCACAATCAGGCATCGTATAGATATAAAACCAATAAATAATTTTAATATCTAATAACATGAAAACGTTAAAATCAATTATGCTCGGCATGGCTTTATTATTAGTCTCTGTAGCAGTGAACGCAAATCCAAAATCACACGATAAAAAACCAACCAAGCAAGAGGTGATAGACACTTATTTAAACGCAGTAGTACACGGAAAGCTTGATGGCATTAACAACGCGATTGATGACGAAGCGCAATTTAATATGCAGCGCGGCAACAATGTAAATACGCTGAACAAGCAGCAAATACTCAACTCACTGAAATCGAGCGAAAACATTGACCAGGATTGCACCTGCACAAAATCAGTAGTACAGGATAGCGACGATGCGAGCGTATTAAAAGTGGAAATGAAATATGCTGATTTTACCCGTACTGATGTAGTTACAACTCAGCGCGGCGCAGGAGGATGGAAAATTACGAAGGTTGACACCTCATTTAAATAAAGATGGTTTATAGTTTGTTTTTGTTTTGAGAAGGCTCCGTAAGGGGCCTTCTCTATTTATTCTACAAAAGGTTTTAACACCGCCTGCCATCGATCATAGCCCTTACTATTGAGGTGAAGCAGGTCGCCCTCGTAAAGTGTTTGATCAGATTCCGTGGTTCCATTTTTATAGATCGAGGGGTTCATATCTATATACAGGCTATTAGGTTTTCCTGCAAGGTAATCTTTTATCAACTGGTTCCCTTTAGTAAACTCGCTTAAAAATTTGATCCGGCTCGGACTGTATTTCATGGATAAGTAATAAATTTTCACATCCGGCAGGTTTTTCCTGATCATCGCATACATATCCTTAAAATTTGTAAAAACCGAGTCGCCTTTTTCGCCGGCTGCTACGTCATTTTCGCCGGCATAGATAAATATCTTAGCAGGATGATAAGGGAATAAAATGTAGGGTGTATAATATTTTACCAGTTGTGATAATTCGCAACCGCCAACCCCGCGCCTGATAATGGGCGAATTAGAAAACCGTTTTTCCAGGTCTGTCCATTTCCGGATAGATGAACTGCCGATAAACAATATGCCGTTAGGTTTTGGAAAGCTGAGACTATCCTGGTGATTAAAATCACGTATCTCGTTATCAAACGGGAATCCGCTTTGGGCAAAAACTTTGGCAGCGAATGTAAATGCGATCAGCAACAGGGTCAGTTTCAATTTCATGGGTTAGCTGGTTAGTCGGTCCTCAAAAAACAAAAATGGCAAAAAACTTTCAATACCGGTGGCCACCCACACCGGCCCGTGCTGGCAATAGAGTAACATCTTTATTGCACTTTGCTGTTTTTTCTCATATTCGGCCAATACCTGCAAACAGGCGCCGCAGGATGTTACGGGTTTTGCCAATTTGAATTCATCGGTATGTGCAGTTACCGCCATGCTTTCGATCGGGTCGTCAGGGTGATTGGCGCCCCAGTAAAACAGTGCTACACGCTCGGCGCATAATCCCGATGGATAAGCCACATTTTCCTGGTTGCTGGCGTGGATAACCTTCCCGCTCTGTAATCGCATAGCTACTCCTACGCGGAACTTGGAATAAGGGGAATGTGAATTTTTGAGGGCCTTTACAGATTCAAGGCAAAGGTCTTTATCTGCTTCGCGCAACTCATCTATTGAGTCGTATTCGTGAAAGTTTATTTTTATTTCGTGGTTGGTCATTGCATACCCATCAATTAAAAAGGGGATACAAGATAAGCTTAGTTTTTAAACTTCCAAAACTTTGCTACGCCAAAGTCTTTAGAATTCATAACCAAAGTATCCTTAATAAAATGAACTTCGCCTGTGTACGCGTAATCCGGATAGTGAATGGTAATTGTATTATCATCCAATTCGTATTTGTAAGTCTCAGATCTATCTACATAATAAATAGAATCCTTCCTGATATCAAAAACAGCATTATCCGAAGTGCTATCGGTCCAGATTCCCAAAATTTGAGTTTTGTCAATCCCGGATGATGCTGCCCTTTTAACACTCACACTTTTTTTATTTACTATCGCAGTATCTATTTTAGCATCTACTTTTTTTGATGGATTACCACATCCAACGCAAATTAGCAAAACAATAAAAAGGCTTGTCCCTTTCATATCACGCTACCCTGCCAATGGCAACTCTTCCTCCACTATCGTTGGGTTAATACTTTCATCGTCCTTCTCCACCCTTAAATTACCAACAATATGTTGCTGTCGCGACGGCGTATTTTTGCCCATGTAGTATTCCAGCAGGCTCTTAATATTAGAGTCTTTGAGGATAACCGGGTCGAGCCTGATATCCTTCCCGATAAACAAACCGAACTCATCCGGTGATATTTCACCCAATCCTTTAAAACGGGTGATCTCGGGTTTTGTGCCAAGCTTTGCAATCGCATTCCGCCTTTCCTCGTCGCTATAGCAATAAATGGTTTCCTTTTTATTACGCACCCTAAACAGCGGCGTTTGCAATATCGAAACATGCCCGGCCTTCACCAGGTCGGGGAAGAACTGGAGAAAGAATGTCATCATCAACAAGCGGATGTGCATGCCGTCCACATCGGCATCAGTAGCAATCACAATGTTGTTATAGCGCAACCCATCAAGCCCGTCCTCAATATTCAGTGCGTGCTGCAACAGGTTAAATTCCTCATTCTCATAAACCACCTTTTTAGTAAGCCCATAGCAATTAAGCGGCTTACCTTTCAGGCTGAATACTGCCTGAGTTTGCACATCGCGCGATTTGGTGATCGATCCACTGGCTGAATCACCTTCGGTGATGAATAGTGTGGTATCCTGTTTGCGTTCGTGGTTATCTTCAAAATGCAGCTTGCAATCGCGCAGCTTACGGTTATGTAAGGAAGCTTTTTTAGCACGTTCGTTAGCCAATTTTTTAATACCGGCAATATCCTTACGCTCCCGCTCCGACTGCAATATCCTGGTCTTTAAAGCTTCTGCCGTTGCAGGGTTTTTATGGAGGTAATTATCTAATTCCTTTTTAACAAAATCATTAATAAACGTCCGCACCGAAGGCCCTTCAGGCCCGATATTTTGCGAACCGAGCTTGGTTTTGGTTTGTGACTCAAACACCGGCTCCTGTACTTTAATAGCGATAGCTGCTACAATAGAAGCGCGGATATCAGCAGCATCATAATCTTTATCATAAAACTCACGAATGGTTTTTACTACTGCCTCGCGAAATGCAGCCTGGTGCGTGCCACCCTGCGTGGTATTCTGGCCGTTTACAAAAGAATAATACTCCTCACCATACTGCTGACCGTGAGTCATGGCAATCTCAATGTCTTCTCCCTTTAAGTGTATAATCGGATAGCGCAGATTTTCTGCATCGGCATTGCGAACAAGCAGGTCATATAAGCCCCGTTCCGATAGATATTTTTGCCCGTTAAAATTCAGGGTCAAGCCTGAGTTAAGGAACACATAGTTCCAGATCATATTCTCAACAAACTCGGGTATAAAGTGGTAGTGCCTGAAAATGGTATCGTCCGGTGTGAAGTTAATCGAGGTTCCATTGCGCTGCGAGGTTTCCTTTTCCGGCTCGTCGCGCACCAACTCACCTTTAGCAAATTCCGCGATCTTGGTTTTGCCATCACGATAGGATTGCACAGTGAAAGCATTTGAAAGCGCATTAACTGCCTTGGTACCAACCCCGTTCAGTCCCACCGATTTCTGGAAGGCTTTGCTGTCATATTTGCCACCGGTGTTTATTTTGGAAACGCAGTCGATCACCTTACCCAGTGGTATCCCGCGCCCGTAATCACGCACCGTCACTTTATGATCGCTCATATTCACCTCAATGGTTTTGCCGGCACCCATCACAAACTCATCTATCGAGTTATCGATGATCTCTTTCATTAGTACATAAATGCCATCGTCATACGCCGAGCCATCGCCCAGCTTGCCGATGTACATCCCCGGCCTCAGGCGTATATGTTCCTTCCAGTCGAGCGACCGTATACTATCTTCACTATAATCTATTGGTTCTGCCATTGTTTTATCGTTGTAATGTTGAAAGGTTGTAATGTTGGAAAGTCATTCATTTACGATTGTAAATCCGGTCAACTTTCATGAGAATTAATAGCCTTTCGTATTTTTTGAATATCAGCAAAAATAAAATTTCCTGCTGATCCTGCCAGAGTAAATGTGCTAACTTATCAACATTGAATTTGAGGTGATTTTAAGAGGGCTATAAGTAGAACCTTACAACATTACAACCTTGCAACATTCCAACTTCTCAAGGTTTAAACTTCAAACACTTGCTTACCTTGCTAATGTTTTTGAAAAACTCGGGGCCCTTATCATTAGTAAAGCACACGGCTATGATGGTTCCGGTATGGTCTTTTTCAAGGGTGATCAAAAGGGCGTATTTGTAGTGCTTGGTCTCCGGTGTATCCTGGAGGTTTAAAAGGTAGGTTTTCCCCGCACTGGCATTATAACGCGCTAAAATATTCGGAGGGATGTTGCGGGAAACGAAGTTCTGATCACCGGTAAATGTGATCGCTTGCGCACGCCCGTTTTTATTGTAAAGTGAATCGGGGTTTTCTGTTTGCTTATTGGCGTCACTGTGATAAAGCTCATAATTAACCCAGTCTGTTTTTAGTGACCTTACCTGGAACCATACCTCAAACTCACGACCCGGAAGTTCCATTGCATAGTCGAATGAGAAATCTTCGTTGTCAGGGACAGCTATTTCTTTTAATCCCTTTGGAAAGGTAAACACAATATTGGCCTCTGCGGCCAGTTGGTTGAAATCTTTAAGTTGACCGCTTGAATGTCTTTTCCCGCTCTTCCTGGCCGGAGGCTTGTGCTTTACCTGCGAGAATCCCGTTACAACACATGCCATAAACATCGTTGTTAGTAATACTTGCTTAAATTGCTTTATAATAATTGTCATAAGCCGCCCTGGCCGTTAATATTTTGCAAATAAGACGGGGTCTAATCAAGAACAAAAATATAATATAAATTATAAAAATTAGCATTTGAATTAAACGGGCATAATACCATGGTTAAACCGCCTTGGTTTGAACGCTGCGACTACCCCCCTGTACAAACCTGTTGATCATCATTGCCGCCACGGTATCGCCCGTTGCATTCAGCAACGTAGCAACGGGATCAATTAATGTTCCTATAATGATTGCGGGTGGCAAAGCCTCCGGCGGAAAACCGTAAGCCGATATAAAAAGCAACTCCCCAACATAACCACCGTTGGGTATGCCCCCCTCAACTATGCTTACCAGCACCGTCATGCCAAGCGCCAGTAAGATCACTTCCGGACTATTAAAGCTCCTGCCAAACATGGCAAATACTACAGCGAATTTTAATATGGATGACACGCTTGAACCTTCCTTGTGCAATGTCCCTCCAAGTGGTATAGTGATCCCTGCAATTACATCTGAAATCCCCATTTTCTTTGCGGCATCCAAATTTGCAGGAATGGTAGCAATGCTGCTGCAGGTACCTACCGCCGTGGCCGATGGAATAATATTATTTCGCCAATAGGTTTTAATGCCTTTTACCCCACCTGCAATAAAAGCATACAAACTAAAAAATACGGCGTAATAAAAAATGCTGACACCATAGCCGATACCCAATGTATGTGCATAAGTGCCAAACAAAGATGGGCCGAATAATGCGACCTGGTAAGCAAAATAAGCGCCCAATCCAATAGGTGCAGGCTTCATGATGATTATAAATACCTGTTTGAATACCTCGTTCCCGGAACTCAGGAATTGGCCAAAACCCTTTCCTTTTTCACCTGCCTGTAAAGTCCCGAATCCCACCAAAATGGCAAAAACGATCATCGCCAGCATGTTTTTGCGGGATAATAACTCGAAGAATTCACTTGTAGTAAAAAGCTGGGTGATCTGATCGCCGGATAATTGTTTATTAGCAGCTTGGGCTATCGACTCTGATGCCGTGCCGATATGCTGATGTAATGGAAATAACCATACGGCCACAATGGTCACTATGGCCGCCATGAGTACCGTTCCCAAAAATGTAGCGGCCATGACACCCATTATCTTGCCCAATTTTTTCGCGCCTCCCAGGTTTGCGATAGCTGATGATATAGCGAAGAAAACTAACGGGATTACGGCTACAAAAAGCAGGTTCAAAAATATATCGCCGATGGGTTTTACGATCTCGGCCGATTTACCAAATACCATACCGGCTATACTGCCGACTATGATTCCGGTTAGCAGCCAAATCATCCCGCTATAGTTTTTGATCCAATTATTCACAATGCCTTTATAAACTAGTTTGACAAATTCAGCATGTAATATAGGGTAAAAATAATTTAATTACCCCTTGATAAGCGGCATGGTATTTTATCGGCCTCGATAAAAATGTAGCTTTACTAATTACTAAAAAGCTACCTATGTTCAAAAAAATCATATCAGCGCTCCTTATTCTAACTGCATTAACATCTTACAAAGCAGTGAATAATAGCGTCATCAAACCGGATAATTTTACAAAACCTCTATATACTGATCTTCCTTTAGGCGCTATCCACCCCACAGGCTGGCTGCATGATCAGTTAGAAATTATGCGCGATGGCACCACCGGGCATTTAGATGAAGTGTATGCCAAACTCAAAAATGACAATGGCTGGCTGGGCGGCAAAGGTGATGGTTGGGAAGAAACTCCTTACTGGCTGGACGGGGCCGTGCCATTGGCTTATTTGTTAGATGACGTGACGCTGAAAACAAAAGTTTTAAAGTACATTAACTGGACGATAGATCACCAGCGTCCTTCAGGATATTTCGGACCGATCACCAAAGCTGAACGGGATAGCGCGGCCGTGATCACTTTGGCTAATCCCGAAAAAGGTGAAGACTGGTGGCCAAAGATGGTAATGCTGAAAGCATTGCAGCAATATTATACTGCTACCAATGATGACCGCGTGATCAAATTCATGACGAGCTATTTCCATTATGAGTTGCAGGCTTTGAAAATATGCCGTATCAATAAGTGGAGCGAATGGGCCGAATCGCGCGGTACCGAAAATATCATGGTGGCACAATGGCTCTATGAAAAAACAAAAGACAAGCAATTATTAGAACTGGCCGATCTGCTGAACCAGCAGTGCTATGCGTGGAGCAGTTGGCTGGGTGGGCGTAACTGGGTGATCGACGCGGCGGCTAATCAAAATGACAAGGACTGGATGCACCGCCATGGCGTAAATGTGGGCATGGCGCTAAAGGCCCCGGCTCTTGAATTTCAAAGGACACATGACAGTACTTATTTGACCTCGCTCAAAACCGGGTTTAATGATATCATGAATTTGCATGGCTTGCCGATGGGCGTTTTTTCTGCGGATGAAGACCTGCACGGGAACATGCCTACACAGGGAACAGAAT
>Ga0105237_10004959_pt1 | contig 15197 bp, 13 predicted proteins | sample KBSC24metaG_FD_81520 | JGI IMG/M metagenome (GOLD analysis project Ga0105237, IMG submission 81520) | Corn rhizosphere microbial communities from Kellogg Biological Station, Michigan, USA - KBS C2-4 metaG | ecosystem: Host-associated > Plants > Roots > Rhizosphere > Soil | place: Michigan, USA... | reverse complement strand
GAACCGAGGGCACGTACTCACCGTTCAGCTACCACGACCCGGCGACCGGCCAACTCGCCGGATACGACGTCGACGTGGCGAAGGCCATCGCAGACAACCTGGGCGTGAAGGTCGAATTCGTCGAAACCCCATGGGATTCCATCTTCGCCGCACTGGAGGCCAATCGCTTCGACATCGTCGCAAACGAAGTCACCATCACCCCGGAGCGCCAGGCCAAGTACGACCTGTCCGAGCCGTACTCGGTCGGTGAGGGCGTGATCGTCACCAAGGCGGACAACGACTCGATCAAGTCGCTTGCGGATCTGAAGGGCAAGACGACGGCCCAGTCGATCACCAGCAACTGGGCGCAGGTCGCCCGCGACGCCGGTGCCAACGTGGAGTCGGTGGAGGGCTTCAGCCAGGCCATCACGCTGCTGAACCAGGGCCGCATCGATGCGACCGTCAACGACAGCATCGCGGTGTACGCCTACCTCGCCGAGACCGGCGACAAGTCGATCAAGATCGCGGCGAAGACCGAGGAGAAGAGCGAACAGGCGCTCGCCGCCCGCAAGGACAGCGGCTATCTGCCCGAACTCAACGGCGCCATCGACGCTCTACGCGCTTCGGGCAAGCTCGCCGAGATCTCGCAGAAGTACCTCAAGGCGGATGCCACCGGTGCTCCGCAGGCGGGACAGGCACCGCAGGCTCCCGGTGCCGGGCAGACGCCGCCGCCGGTCCGCTCGGCCTGGCAGCTGATCCTGGACAACCTGTGGCCGTTGGCCAAGGCAGCACTCACCGCGACGATCCCGCTGACCATCATCAGCTTCGTCATCGGTTTGGTCATTGCCTTGGCCGTGGCGCTGGCGCGACTCTCGCCGAACGTCATCCTGACCAACGTCGCCCGGTTCTACATCTCGATCATCCGCGGTACACCACTGCTGGTGCAGTTGTTCATCGTGTTCTACGCGCTACCGCAGCTCGGGGTGAAGATCGACCCGTTCCCCGCGGCGGTGATCGCGTTCAGCCTCAACGTCGGCGGTTACGCAGCGGAGATCATCCGCTCGGCGATTCAGAGCATCCCGAAGGGACAGTGGGAGGCCGCCGAGACGATCGGCTTCAATTACGTTGGCGCACTTCGGCGAATCATCCTGCCGCAGGCGGCCCGGGTGGCGGTGCCGCCGCTGTCGAACACCCTGATCTCGTTGGTCAAGGACACTTCGCTCGCCTCGACGATCCTGGTGACGGAGCTGCTGAGGCAGGCCCAGATCGTGGCGGCGCCGACGTTCGAGTTCTTCGCCCTGTACGGCACGGCGGCGGCGTACTACTGGGTGATCTGCCTGGTGCTGTCGTTCGGCCAGGGCCGCCTTGAACGCCGACTGGAAAGGTACGTGGCGCGATGACTGTAACCAAGGACGAGGTCGAGTACCGCGTTGTCGCCGAGGGCGTCGAGAAGGCGTTCGGCGACAACAAGGTGCTCAAGGGCGTCTCGTTCACCGTCCAGCGCGGCACGGCGACCGCCATCATCGGCCCGTCGGGATCCGGCAAGACGACGCTGCTGCGCACCCTGAACGCGCTCGACAGGGCCGATGCCGGCGTGATTCGGGTTGACGACGTCGAGATCGACTTCGGCACGCCCACACCGAAACCCGAGGTGCGCAAGTTTCAGTCGCGCAGCGGATTCGTGTTCCAGGGGCACAACCTGTTCCCGCACAAGACGGTGCTGCAGAACATCATCGAGGGTCCGGTCATCGTGCAGAAGCGGCCGAAGGACGAGGCCGTCGCCGAGGCCATCGAGTTGCTCGAGCAGGTCGGGCTGGCCGCCAAGCAGGACCAGTACCCGTTCCAGCTCTCCGGCGGTCAGCAGCAGCGCGTCGGCATCGCAAGGGCACTGGCGCTCAAGCCGAAGCTGGTCCTGTTCGATGAGCCGACCTCGGCGCTCGATCCCGAGCTCGTCGGCGAGGTGCTCTCGGTGATCAAGGATCTGGCGATCGAGGGCTGGACGCTGGTGATCGTCACGCACGAAATCCAGTTCGCCCGACAGGTTTCCAACCAGGTCCTGTTCACCGACAAGGGCATCATCCTGGAGAAGGGCCCACCCGCCGAGGTGATCGGCGACCCGAAGGAGGAGCGGACGCGCCAGTTCCTGCAGCGCATCCTCAACCCGCTGTAGGTCCCGCCGACTGTGCAACCCGATACGCGCTCCGCGGCGTGTCGCGTATGAAACCGCACACTCGGCGGCGAGATGAGGGAGGTTGATGCGATGTCGCGAATCGTGGAAGCGGACGTCGTCATCGTCGGGGCGGGGCTCTCGGGGATGATCGCCGCCCTCAGGGTGCTCGAAGCAGGCCTGACCCCACTGGTCCTGGAGGCCGACGAGCGCGTCGGCGGGCGCATCCTCACCGAAGAGGTGCTGCCGGGAGTGCCCGTCGAGCTCGGAGCGCAGTGGATCGGCGACACGCACGACCGGATGTTCCGGCTCGCCGCCGAGCTTGGGGTCGAGACGTTCTCGCAGTACGACGAGGGCGAGACCTCCTACGAGCTCGACGGCTCCGGTGTCCTGCGCGAGAACGCATTTCACCAGCGCTACGCGACGGAGCTGGCCGAGCTGGAGCGCGTGCTGCGCCGCCTCGACGAGCTGGCCGCCGAGGTTCCCGTCGAAGCACCATGGCTGGCACCGCGTGCCGACGAGTGGGACGTCATCACCGCAGGCACTTGGTATGACGCGCAAGGACTTTCACCCGTCGCGCGAACCCTGCTCGAGATCTGCACCGTCGGGATCCTCGCGGTGCCGACCGTCGAGGTGTCGTTCCTCCATCTGCTGTTCACCATCCAAACTTGCGGTGTGACGTCAGAGCTGTTCGTCGAATCCGAGGGCGGCGCCCAGACCACGCGCTTCATCGGCGGCACCGGCGAGATACCGCGCAGGCTCGCCGCCCTCATCACCGATCACATCGTCCTCGACGTGCCCGTTCAGACCATCGAGCACACCGCCGACAGCGTGACCGTGCACTGCCGTGGTGGCCTGGTGGCCCGCGGACGCCGGGTCATCGTCGCCATCTCCCCGACCCTGGCCGGCCGGATTCTGTACGACCCTCCGCTGCCCGGAGTGCGCGATCAGCTCACGCAGCGGCTTCCCAACGGCTCGGCCATGAAGGCGTTCTTCGTCTACGACGAACCCTTCTGGCGCGCCGACGGTTTCAACGGTCAAGTCATCTCCGACGTCGGGCCTGCCGGCATGTCCAACGACACGTGCATCCCCGGCGACGATCACGGCGTCATCCTGATGTTCCTGGAGGGCGACGCGGCCCGCACCTTCGGTCGACTCCCCGAGGACGAGCGGCGGACCGCCCTCACCGCGGAGTTGGTACGCCACTTCGGCAGCAAGGCGGCCAAGCCCGAGCTCTACGTCGATGGGGAATGGTCCGACCGGCAGTGGACGCGCGGGTGCTACAACGCCAACCATGGCCCGCACGTGTGGACCACCTACGGACCCGCGCTCGCCGCTCCAATCGGCGTGATCCATTGGGCGTCAACGGATACGGCCACCTACTGGAGTGCATACATGGAGGGTGCCGTCGACGCGGGTGAACGTGCGGCGAAGGCCGTCGTCGACTCCCTCACGTAATCGCGGCCGCCAGTATCTCGTCGCGGAACTGCGGGTGCGCGATCGCTGCCAGCGCCTCACCGCGCTCGCGGACGGTGAGGCCCTCCAACTCGGCGACGCCGTACTCGGTGACGATGACGTCGACCTGATGCCGCGGCGTCGTGATCACCGCACCGGGACCGAACCGCGGCACGATCCGCGATTGCAGCACACCGTCTTTCGAGAACGTCGACGGCAGGCAGATCAGCGAGCGGTCGGACAGCTCGAGCCCGGCGCCTGCGACGAAGTCCTCGGCGCCACCGATCCCGCTGAATTGGTCACCCGCAATGGTGTCGGCGACGACTTGGCCGTGGACGTCGATTGCGAGCGCACCGTTGATCGAGACCATGTCGTCGTTGGTGGCGATCACCTCCGGCGAGTTGACGATCTCGACGGGCAGGAAGGCGACGTCGGTGTTGTCGTCGAGCCACGCGTAGAGGTCGGCCGAGCCGAACGCGAACGTCGTGACGCTGACGCCGTCGTACTGGCCCTTGCGGGCGTTGCTGATCTTGCCTGCGCGGTGCAGCTTCATGCAGCCGTCGGTGAACATTTCGCTGTGCAGCCCGTAGTCGCCGCCGTCGCCGTCGGCGAGCAGCGTGGCGATCTGGTTGGGGATCGAGCCGATCCCGGTCTGCAGCGTGGCACCGGATGGGACGAAGGCGACGGCGTGCCGCGCGATGGCCCTGTCCACGTCGGTGGGCGCCGCGTCTCCACCCGGCAGGGCGAGCGGTGCGTCGGTCGATGCCACCAGCACGTCGATCTCGTCGACGTGCACTGCGTGCCGATGTTCGCCGAGGCCGAAAGTCCTTGGGTAGGAATCCGATACCTCGACGACGAGTATGCGGTCGGGGTCGGCTCCCGCCCGGCGCAACTCGCCGATGGTGCCACCTGCGTGCAGCGAAAGCGAGCACCAGCCGTCGGCATCGGGCGGTGTCGCAACGGTCGCCATCACCCGCGGCGCCTGCCGCTCGAGCAGCGGCCCGAAGCGCCGGAAGTCCGCCGGTGTGAATGCGATGTCGGCACCTGCGCCTCGCAGCGCCCGCTCCAGCGGACCGAAGAAACCCGACAGATAGTGCACGCCGGGGCGCGAGAACAGCTCGGTGAGCACCGCGAGCAGCGCGCCGTAGACCCGCAGATCGGTCCAGTCGTCGCGCTCGCCAAGCGCCCGCAGGAACGCAGGCGGCTGGCCGGGGCCCAGCGGAATCCCCAAGGTGTCGGTGGACTTGAGCAGGGCGGCGGCCTGCTCGGCGGTGAGCTCCTGCGGCATGGCGCTCACGCTACAACCCAGCGGCTTGTGCACGCCGGGCCGCGCTCACCGCGGGTGCGGGTGCACAAATCGCTTAGGCGAGGGCTATCTGGCAGCGTTCCATTCCGCGCAGCGTGACGTTCGGCTTGTAGACCGGCTCATCGATCAGGCGGGCCTTGGGGAAGCGTGCGGTCACCGCCGACAGCGCGACGGATGCCTCGAGCCGAGCCAGCGGTGCGCCGATGCAGAAGTGCGGCCCCTTGCCAAAGCCCAAGTGCCGGATGGTTTCCCGGTCGGGGTCGAAGTCGCCTGGCCGCTCGACCGACTCGGGATCGCGGTGTGCCCCGGCCAGCAGCAGCAACATCGTGTCGCCCTTGTGGACGTCCGTGTCAGCGATGGTCATGTCGTCGCCCGCGATGCGCCCCATCAGCTGCACGGGCGGGTCGTAGCGCATGGTCTCCTCGATGACCGCCGACACCCTGCTCGGGTCGGCGGCGAGCGCGGTCCACTGCGTCGGGTGCCTCAGCATCGCCAGCGACGCGTTGGCGATCAGGTTCACCGTCGTCTCGTGCCCTGCGATGAGCAGCAGGTTGCACGTCGCGACGATCTCGTCCTCGGTGAGCTGGTCGCCGTCCTCCTCCGCGGCGATCAGCCCGGAGATCAGGTCGTCGCGTGGCGTTGCGCGCCGCAGCTCGATGAGACCGTGCACGTATTCGCGCAGCCACTTGCCCGCAGCCAGGCGCTTGTCGGCGGCGTCGGGCGCCTCGCCGGGAGTGGCGCTGAACGGGTCCAGCGCCTGCGCCAACAATGCCGACGCCCAACTGAATTGGGGCTCGTCTTCGAGCGGTACGCCCAACAGACGGCAGATCACCGTGACGGGAACGGGGTAGGCCAGATCGGCGACCACCTCGAAGGTGCCCCGCTCCTCGACGGCGTCGAGCAGCTCGGTGACCGTCGCCGTGATGTCCGGCTCGAGCGCCTTCACGACCTTCGGCACGAACGCCTTGCTGACCAGCCGGCGTAGCCGAGTGTGGTCGGGCGGATCCAGAAACAGGAAGCCCGGCGGGCCTTCTGGCTCAAACTCGACGCCCTCGGCGATCTGGCGCTGCACGACCGTCGACTTGAGATCGTCGCTGGCCGACGAGGGGTGGCGCAGCACCTCGTCACAGTCTGCGAACGACGAGAACACCACGAGGTTGGTTTCCGGCATCACCAGCGGGCCGCACTCACGGATCCGGTCGTAGACCGGATAGGGGTCGGCCCGGTTCGACGGATCGAGCACCCGCTCCAACAACGCCTGGGAATCCGCTGCGGTCGTCACCCCTCTTGTTATACACGCGTTGAGTAGTACCGGCCCAGCACGTGCTCACGGAGGTCGTCGAACTCGCCTGCGACGATCGACGCCCGGATCTGGTCGACCAGCCGAATCACGAAGCGCTCGTTGTGAATCGTGCACAGCGTCGAGGCCAGCATCTCCTTCGACTTGATCAGGTGATGGATGTAGGCGCGCGTGTAGTTGGCGCAGGTGTAGCAGTCGCACTCGGCGTCGATGGGCGTGAAGTCCCTGCGGTACTTGGCGCCGGTGATGTTGTAGCGTCCGTCCGCCGAGTACACCGCGGCGTTGCGGGCCACCCGGGACGGCGAGACGCAGTCGAAGGTATCGGCACCGGCCTCCACGGCGGCGAACAGATCGTCGGGCTCGCTGATGCCGAGCAGGTGGCGCGGTTTGTCATCGGGCAGTTCGTCGGTGACCCACCCGACGATCGTCGCGAGGTTCTGCTTCTCCAGTGCCCCGCCGATGCCGTAGCCGTCGAAGCCGTGCCCGTCGTCATCGACGATCTCGGTCAGCCCGCGTGCGGCCTTGCGGCGCAGGTCCTCGTACTGCGCGCCCTGCACCACGCCGAACAGCGCCTGATAGGGCTTGGCGTGGCGTTCCTCGGTGAGGCGGCGGTGTTCGTCAAGGCACCGCACTGCCCAGTCATGGGTGCGCTGAACCGACTGTTCCTGGTAGCCGCGAGTGTTCACCAGCGTGGTCAGCTCGTCGAACGCGAAGATGATGTCGGCTCCGAGTTGGTGCTGGATGCCGATGGAGACCTCCGGGGTGAACCGGTGCGACGAGCCATCCAGGTGCGACCGGAACGTCACGCCGTCGTCGTCGACGCGAGCGAGACGCTCCTTGCCCTCGGCGATCACGTCGTCGGCCTGTACCCGGTCGACGTCCATGGCGAGGACCTTGCGGAAGCCAGCGCCCAGAGACAGCACCTGAAAGCCCCCGCTGTCGGTGAAGGTGGGCCCTGGCCAGTTCATGAAGGCGCCCAACCCGCCTGCCTCGTCGACGATGTCGGGTCCGGGCTGCAGATACAGGTGGTAGGCGTTGGCCAGAACTGCTTGGGCCCCAAGGTCCTTCATGTTTTCGGGCAGCACCGCCTTGACCGTGGCCTTGGTGCCGACGGCGATGAAGGCAGGGGTGTGGATGTCGCCGTGTGGCGTGTGGATCACGCCGACCCGTCCTGACCGTCCTGGCAATTCGGCCTCAACCTCGAAGAACTCCGAGGACGGTGCGTTCAACTCTCAATCTCCCGTCGCTTCGCTCCCCCCATCGGTAGATTCTCACACCATGCGCATCGTCCTGGCCGTCGCCGGGTTGGCCGCCCTCGCTGCGGTAGCTGGCTGCTCCTCACCGCCGCCGGCCAAGCCGGAGCCGGGAACCCTGGTGATCGGCACCGCTGCGGTCACCGTCAACGACGTGGACGCGGGCACCACCGATGCGGTCACCTGTACTGCTGCGGGAGCGTTGACCACCATTACCACCGGCGACGCCGAGTCGGGTGTGACGGCGCTGGTGTCCAACAAGGGCGAGCTCACCGCCGAATCGGTCAGCATCCGCAATCTGGGTGGTTTCACCGGTAGCTACAACGCCGGACTCGGCGGCGAGGCCGCGGTCACCATGACCGGCCGTACCTACGCAATCACCGGTAACGCGCAAGGTTTCGCCACCGACAAGCCCAGTTTCCGGGCCAACGGCACCTTCGACATCAAGGTCGCCTGCTGACCCGTTTAGCTGGTTCGCTGGTTGTCCGGGAGTCGTCCGCTAGCCGATCCTCAGGCAAATTTTTCGCGCAAACCCAGGACCAGGGCTGACGGGCAGGCCATAGTACTCAGGACGATCGGCTGATCTTGGCTGGTCGCACCGACAAAAGGAGTGCAGGCGTGAAGCGTGGATTGCTGGTTGCAGTGGGGGGTGCGGCGATCGTCATCGCCGGCCTGTCTGGCTGTTCATCGGGCGACAAGTCGTCGTCATCTTCGAGCGCGTCCAGCTCGGAGAAAAGCTCTAGCTCCGAGTCCTCGTCGGCGAGCGCCTCGGCAGCCCCGAGCGGCGGCGGTACCAAGGTCACCATCGACGGACAGGATCAGAACGTCGCCGGCACCGTGGTCTGCGCCGCCGTCGGCGGAAACCAGAGCATCGCAATCGGCGACGCGGGCACCGGCATCGCCGTCCTGATGAGCGAAGGCGATTCGCCGACGGTCACGTCGGTCGGCCTTGGCAACGTCAACGGCGTCACGCTCGCCGTCGGCCCCGGCGCGGGCGACGCGACGGCCACCAAGGACGGCAAGAACTACACCATCAAGGGCAACGCCACGGGCATCGACATGGCCAACCCCATGACCCCGGTGAACAAGCCGTTCGAAATCCAGGTCACCTGCCCCTAGTCAAGGGCTTCGAAACACACTCGGCGGCGGCGTCCATCTCGGGCGCCGCCGCTTCTGTCAGCTAACGCATGCGGGCACGGACAACCGTCCCCATTCCGCCGTGAACGTGCCAGCTCTGCGGTACCGTCCAGGCAAACGCGCGACGAAGCGCCACTGGTGAGCGGGGGGCTCATGGCAAAGCACCGAATGCCCAAGCAGCGCAAGGCGCGCGCGGCCGTTCTCACCGTGGCTGCCGCAGCAGGCATCTCCACCGCATTGGTGCTCGGACAAGCCACCAACAACAACGTGATGGTGCAGCTCACGAACACCGTCCTCGGCGTTGGTGGCCTCGGCGACTTCACGGGCGTACGGGTGCCGAACAAACTCCACGGCACGGTCGTGCCCGCGTCCTACGGCTACGAGGGCATCAGCTATCCGGCGGACCTCACGCTGTCGGAGAGCGCCAAGGCCGGTCAGCCGAACCTGCACATCGCGATCACCTCGAGATCGGCCGAACAGTTCCTGACCGTCGCCTCCTATTCTGAGGGGACCCTGGTCGCGGAGCTGGAACGACGAAAGCTGCAGTCGCTGGATCCGTCCGTCGCGCCATCGAACACTCAATTGCAGTTCGTGATGATCGCGTCACCGTTCGCACCCAACGGCGGCATCTTCGGGCGGTTCCCAGGGATCTCGATTCCCGTGCTCGTCGACGGGATGGGTGCCGGTGTGCCGACGCGTTACGACACCACCTATGTGGCGAACGAGTACGACCCCTACGGAGACTTCCCTGCCTACTTCAACCCGCTGTCGCTGCTGAATTCCGCTCTCGCCGTTCGGTACTCACACCCCGACCAGTACTACGACGCGATCATTCCCGGCGTCACCCCCGCCTCGGTGACGACGGTGCACAACAGTGCGGGCGGCTACGACACCTACGTGCTGGTGCATTCGGCGTACCTGCCACTGCTTGCACCGTTGCGGGAGGCGGCAGCGGCGGTCGGCCTGACGCCGTTCTCCGAACCGGTGATCAGCGCCTTCGAGCCGCTGCTGCGGGTCCTCGTCGACATGGGCTACACCGACCGGCTGAACCTGGATCCCGCGACGCCGACGCCGTTCTCGCTCATCACCCCGCCGCACAAGATCCTCGAGGCGCTCGCAGCGATACCCGGCGCACTCGCGGAAGGTCTGGCGAACTTCATCAACGGCGGCTCCATCGCGATCGCGCCTGCCAACCAGAACGTCAACGCACTGGCGGCGCCTGCGGCCCGGATGGCTGACACCGAGGAGCCGGCGGCGAAGGGCCTGCCCGCCGCACCGGAATCGAAGTCCGAGCCGGAGTCCAAGCCCGAGGCCGAGCCCGAGACGAAGCCCGATCTCAAACCCGAGACCAAGCCCGAGCTCAAGCCCGAACCCAAGGCCGAAGACACGTCGTTGAAGTCGTCCGCGGACTCGACGGCTCCTACGTCGAAGCCCAAGTCACCCGACGACGGCCTGCATCCGACGGTGACGTCCGACGGCAACAAGGTCACCCCCGGCGAAGGCACGCCGTCCACACCGGCGTCGACCGGATCCTCGGGCACGACCCCAACCACCGCCACGACGCCGACCACCGAACCCACGGGCACCACCGCTGGCCCGACGGCCGGGCCTGCCGCGGGCGAGGCCTCCGCGGGCAGCGGATCCGAGGCCGCCGCCTAGGCCCGATTAGGCTCGCCCGAATGGACGAGCCAGTGCTGCGGCGTGCGACCGGCGATGACATCGGCGCCATCAAGGGACTGGTCGACGAGTCGTTCGGCAAGTACGTCGAACGCATCGGGAAACCGCCTGCGCCCATGCTCGCCGACTACGCCGGCATGCTCGACACGTCCAGGATCTGGGTCCTCGAGCGAGGCGACGACGTCATCGCCGTCCTCGTCACCCAGGACCAGGGCGACCATCTACTGCTCGACACCGTCGCGGTGGCGCCGTCGGCGCAGGGCGGCGGGTACGGCCGCAGGCTGCTGGAGCTGGCCGAGCGCGACGCCGCCGAACAGGGGCTGCACGAGGTGCGGCTGGTGACGAACGAGGCGATGACCGAGAACCTGGTGTTCTATCCGCGCCACGGCTACCGCGAGACGCATCGCGCCGTCCAGGACGGCTACCACCGGGTCTTCTTCAGCAAGCGCCTCGCCGAGTAGGCCTACTTCTCCAGCGTGAACTGATTGACGTCGATGTAGCCGACGCGGAACATGTCGGCGCATCCGGTGAGGTAACGCATGTACCGGTCGTACATCTCCTGCGACTGGATCGCGACGGCCTCGTCGTGGCGAGACTCCAACGCCGCCGCCCACTTGTCGAGAGTCTTGGCGTAGTGCGGCTGCAGCGACTGCGTTCTGGTGACTTCGAACCCGCCGGCCGTCGCACGCTCCTGCACCATGGGAATCGACGGCAGTCGTCCGCCTGGGAAGATCTCGGTCAGCATGAACTTGAGGAACCGCGCGAACTCGAACGTGAGCGGCAATCCCTTCTCGCGCATCTCGTCGGGGTGCAGCCCGGTAATGCTGTGCAGCAACATGATTCCGTCATCGGGCAATGCCTGGTGAGCTGCCGCGAAGAACGCGTCGTAGCGCTCGTGGCCGAAGTGCTCGAACGCCCCGATGCTGACGATGCGATCGACGGGTTCGTCGAACTTCTCCCACCCCTCCAGCAGGATCCGCTTGGAACGCGGGCTGTCCGACGCGGCGAACAGCTGCTCGACGTGCTCGGCCTGGTTCTTGCTCAGCGTGAGGCCGATGACGTTGACGTCGTAGCGCTCGATCGCCCGCAGCATCGTGGCGCCCCAGCCGCATCCGACGTCGAGCAGTGTCATGCCCGGCTCGAGGCCGAGCTTGCCGAGCGCCAGATCAATCTTGGCGATCTGCGCCTCTTCAAGGGTCATGTCGTCGCGCTCGAAGTACGCGCAGCTGTAGGTCTGCGTCGGGTCGAGGAACAACCGGTAGAAGTCGTCGAAGATGTCGTAGTGGGCCTGAATGTCGTCGAAGTGCGGTGCGAGGTCGTCCTTGCCCGTGGGCGGTTTGGCCATCAGCACAGGATGCCAGGTCTAGGTGCGGACCTGACGAGACTCCTGCGACTCAGGAGCCGGGCAGGCCTGGAATCTTCGGCACTCCCATGAAGTTCCCGATGCCTGCGAGGTTTCCGATGCTCGAGAAGTCGCCGTTGGCCATCTGATTGATCATGGTCGGGCAGTACATCTGGATGGCAAGGGTGGTGAACAGTCCAGCCATGCCCGGCGGGATCCCGCTGCCCGTGACGGTCGACGCGGCCTGGGCGAAGTTGCCACCCGGCTGGGCGAGAATCGGGCAGATCGCCTGACCCAGCGCCGCCGTGGCGTTCGGATCGTTGTACCCGATTCCTGCGCCGCTGAGCGACTTGAGGAAGGCATCGTTGCTGCCCTCGTCGGCGCTCGCGGGTGCGACGGCCGCTGCCGCCGCGACGAGGACACCGAAGGCTATGGACGTGATGCGGAGAGTTGATCGTTGATAGCTCATTTGCGATTACTTCTTCCGTCGTGTGCTCGACAGTGCACTTTTGGCACTTGAGTCACGTTGGAACCCTCATTCACTCCAGACACGTTTACAACAAGATCCGGTAACGATTCGCAACCTATGCGTTTCTCAAACGGCGCTCCGCACGCTCGATGCGAAAATCCGCGGCCGTAGTCAGCTCGCCGGGTAGTCGCGACGCAGCAGGTCGTAGAAGGCGAACGCGGGAATGCCAAGGGCCGCCGAGAGATCCGCGGCGTACGCGCGGGCGATGGCCAGACCCTCGGTGCGCTCGTCGAACGTCCCGGTCAGATCCACTGCGATGCGGCACCCGAAGGTGTCGGTGATCGCGTCGCAATCGACCTTGACCTCGGCGACGCCGCGGGGCTTGGGCAGGTGAGTAACGGCGGCGTGGACGTCGTTCGCCCGCGCCGCCATATCGACGTAGACCGACACGAACGCATTCATACCGCTTCCCATTGTCCCGGCTGTCAGGCCAACCCGACAACCGCACAACCTCTTGGTTGCAGCGTGTTCACCCGTTGGACACGTGGGTGGGTCGGCCGAAGCGTGCGCGCACCCCTGGTGAGAACAGCGCGCGCAGGCGTTCTCCCGTGGGTCGCGCGCCACTGGCCGCCACCAGATCGTCATCCAGGTCGACGACCTCGGCCGCATGTAGCGGGAACGGCCCGTGTTCGTTGGGCACCCACCAGGTGCGGCCGGCCTTGCGGGTGTGGGCGCCCCACCGCGCGGTCAGCCAGATCTCCAGTGGCGTCGGATCGACGGCCGCGCCGACCTCGACGGTCAGCCGGGTCCGCAGCCCCCTCCTCGGCCAGCGCCGCACGCTGGCATAGGTGATTCGGTCGCCCTGCCGCGTCATCCGCATCTTCGCCCACGTGTACGGCACGCCGAGCCCGATCCTGGTGGCAGGCACCATCGCAAGCCGCTGCGTCTCCAGCGACCGGAACAACACGCCGTGGCGGCCCGCGTCGTCGGTGGAGTACAGCCGGACGTTGGTCTCCAGGAAGCGGCCGAAGTACGGGATGGGCCGCGAAATCCCCAGCGCGACATCGTTCATCGCGAACGGCACCAGCCCGACGTAGGTCCTGCCGTCAGCGAAGACGTCGGGCCGGGTCCCCGGCGGGTAGAACTGCGCGACCGCATCGGGGTCGACGGGCCAGTGCACGAACGTCAGATCGGTCCAGTGCTGATGGGTGAAGACGGGCCACGGCACCGGCGGTGCGGTCACCGGGAAACCTGCCAGCTCGGACACTCGGCGATCGTGCCATGTTCGCCGCGCGAATTGACAAAACTGACGTATCCGGGCATTTTTGCCCGGCCTGATTTAGCATTTCGACGTCAATGCAGTTCGGAGGCGTCAAGGAGCAGCACTTGGATGCGACGCCGTTCGGGCACTATCAGTTGCTAGAACTGCTCGGTCGGGGCGGAATGGGCAACGTCTACCGGGCGCATGACACCCTCACCGACCGCATCGTCGCACTCAAGGTCCTGCCCGCTCACCTCGCGGGCGATCCGGTGTTCCAGCAGCGCTTCCGCCGTGAGGCCCATGCCGCGGCGGCCCTGAGCGAGCCGCACGTCGTTCCCATTCACGGCTACGGCGAGATCGACGGCCAGCTCTACCTCGACATGCGGTTGATCGACGGCGAGGATCTCGGAACCGCACTGTCCGACGCCGTCGGACCGATGCCTCCTGAACGGGCGGTCTCGATCGTCGAGCAGGTGGCAGCGGCGCTGGACGCGGCCCACGCGGTCGGGCTGGTGCACCGCGACGTCAAACCGTCGAACATCTTCATCGCCGCCAAGGACTTCGTCTACCTCATCGACTTCGGCATCGCCCGCACCACCACCGAGACCGGATTGACCACTGTCGGAAGCACTCTCGGCACCATGGCGTACATGGCGCCGGAGCGATTCAAGAGCGGGCAGAGCGATCCCCGCTCGGACGTCTACGCGCTGACCTGCGTGCTGCACGAATGCCTCACGGGCAGCCGACCCTATTCCGGCGACAGCCTCGAACAACAGCTCGCCGGCCACCTGGTCGAGCCTCCCCCACGCCCATCTGCGCTCAATCCCAAGCTGCCCAAGGGTTTCGACGACGTGGTCGCCAAGGGAATGGCGAAGGACCCCGACAACCGCTACCAGACCGCGGGGGAACTCGCCGACGCCGTACGGGCCGTCCAACCCGGGCGGCGTCTCACCCGGTCCAAGCCGCCACCGCCGGCCGGCACCCCGCGGCCGCGACGGCTGAGCACGCTCGCGCTGTCGGGAGCCGCGGTCGTCGGGATTCTCATCGCCGCGGTGGTCACCTGGCAGATGCGCAGTACCCCAGGCGATTCGGATTCGCGGCAGACCGCCACCGCGACGACGACCGGATCGTCGACGACCAGCCTGGCCCCGATGATCGGCGACCCTGCGGCCATCGCGGCCACCGTGCCCGAGGCGATCAGGTCGACGGGCAAGTTGGTGGTGGGGATCAACGAGCCGTACGCGCCTGCCGAGTTCCGGGGTGCCGATGGCAAGCTGACCGGCTTCGACGTCGACCTGATGAACGCCGTCGCCAAGGTGCTCGGGCTCAACGTCGAGTATCGGGAGACGGCCTTCGAGAGCATCATTCCGTCGGTGCAGGGCAAGGCCTTCGACGTCGGGCTGTCGTCGTTCACCGACACCAAGGAGCGCGAAGCATCTGCCGACTTCGTCACCTACTTCCAGGCGGGGACGCAGTGGGCTCAGCGGCCCGGCTCGCCGATCAACCCGAACAACGCCTGCGGTCTGCGCGTGGGCGTGCAGTCCCGCACGATCCAGGACACCGAAGAGCTTCCGGTGAAGAGCAAGGCCTGCGTTGCGGTCGGCTCGCCACCGATCGTGGCGATCGACTACGACAGCCAGGACGACGTCACGGCCGCGTTGACCGCGGGCGAACTCGACGCGATGTCTGCCGACTCGCCGGTGACGGGGTACGCCGTGAACCGCAGCAACGGCGCGCTGGAGGCGGCGGGCGAGGTCTTCAACGCAGCGCCGTACGGCTGGCCGGTGGTCAAGGGTTCGCCACTGGCCGAGTCCATCCGGCAGGCGCTGATGTACCTGATCGCGAGCGGCG
>Ga0105237_10004957_pt1 | contig 15199 bp, 13 predicted proteins | sample KBSC24metaG_FD_81520 | JGI IMG/M metagenome (GOLD analysis project Ga0105237, IMG submission 81520) | Corn rhizosphere microbial communities from Kellogg Biological Station, Michigan, USA - KBS C2-4 metaG | ecosystem: Host-associated > Plants > Roots > Rhizosphere > Soil | place: Michigan, USA... | reverse complement strand
GTTTAAGGTTTAAAGTTTAAGGTTGGCGTTTGTATGCCAGCTTATACTTATTCGTTGTTCTTGTAACTCCTCTGCATTTTACTTAAAACTTATTACGTATCACGTACAACTCCGCTCCTTTACTTTTTCGTTTCTATTTTAATTACTCTTTGTCGTTTCAAATATCCTGCTTACTTTCCTCTCTAAAACCATTGCATATGAAAACAAGATCACTTCGTGTATTACTATGGGCGTTTATGCTTCTGTTATCAACAAACCTTATTACTTCCTGCAAAGGCAAACCAAAAGATGCAGACATTACAGCCGCTATTCAACAAAAAATAACCACCCCAGGGGTTAGCGTGTCTGTTAAGGATGGTGTAGCCACACTTACAGGAGAAGTAAAAAGTGAATCAGACAAAGCCAGCGCCGAAACTGAAGCCAAGGCTGTAGAAGGTGTTAAATCTGTAGTAAATAATATTACGATTGCTGCACCACCCCCTCCACCTGCACCGGTTATAATCTCTGCTGATGATGCACTTACAAAAGGCATTAATGATTTACTGAAAGATTACTCCACTGTAAAGGCTGATGTTAAAGACGGTGTTGTTACGCTTACGGGCGACATTAAAAAAACAGCGTTGCCTAAACTTATGATGGCATTGCATGCATTGAAACCTAAAAAAGTGGAAAACAAACTAACCATAAAATAAAAGGGAGGAACCAACTTATGGCATTACAGGATAAATACAAAGAACTGATAGATACCGCCAATGCATCTGGTGCTACCAACCTGCAGGTTAGGGAGCAGGATAATGTTTTATATATTGATGGTGAGGTACCCAGCGGGGCTGTGAAAGATAATTTATGGAACATCTACAATAAAATTGATCCTGACTTTCGCGCCGGGGACCTTGTGCTTGATGTAAAAGTTGCCGGTATTGGTGAAGGTTCTAAACTTAAAGTGGTTACCGACACTTCTAACCTTAATATAAGAAAAGGGCCCGGCACAGATCAGCCAATTGTTGGCAAAGCTGCACATGGCGAAATAGTTACACTCATCAGCAAAAGCAGCGACCAATGGTGGCTCATAAGAACAGATGCCGGTGAAGAAGGCTATTCTTATGTGCAATACCTGGCACCTGCCGAATAACATTATTTTTCTTTTAAGGGTTGTTGCATGTTACAATGCACAACCCTATTTTATTACAATACACTATATGCACCATGCATATTACGCTAACCCATTTATTGCTTTCTCTGCTTGCAGGTATAGGAGTAATTATTCTGCTAACCGCCAGGTTTAAGATTCATGCATTCTTTGCACTTTTCATCGCCTGCTTTATAACGGGATTAAGTGTTCAAATGCCCGTTGAACAAATACTTAATACGATGAAGGATGGCTTTGGGCACATCATGTCTTCACTTGCACTTATCATTGTATTGGGCACAACATTAGGCGTTTTACTTGAACATACAGGCAGCACCAAAGTGATGGCAGGTTTTATTATGAAAAAAACTGGTGAACGTAGGGCGCCTGTTGCCATGAGCATTACAGGCTTTATTGTGGGTCTTCCCATCTTTTGTGATTCAGGGTATATTGTCTTAAGCGGACTTGCAAAATCGCTGGCAAAACGGAGTGGTGTTTCCATTGCTGTTATTGCCGTATCGCTTGCTACCGGCTTATACTCTGTGCACTGCTTAATTCCGCCCCACCCGGGAATGAGCGCCGCAGCGGCCAATCTTCATATAGAATTTGGGAAGCTTATTTTAACAGGCATACTCATTGCCATACCCGCTGCCATCGCAGGATATCTTTGGGCCAGTTATGCTGGCAAAAAGATACCGTATATAGCAATAAAAGAAGAGGTTGATGAGGGCAGCAATACAAAACTTCCTACAGTAGCAAAAGCATTTCTGCCTGTTATTGTCCGGATATTATTGATTGCATTAAAATCATTCCTTTCGATGAATGATGGCAGCAATAATGTGCTGCATCAAATACTAAACATAAGCGGAGAACCTGTTATCGCTCTTACTATAGGTGTGTTGCTGGCGTTGACAAATACAAGTCGCGGCACTTCATTCACACACGTGCTCCAGGAAGCAGCAGAAAAAGCCGGCGGCATTCTTGTGATCATTGGTGCAGGCGGTGCATTTGGCGCTATCCTTGCAGCTACCAACCCGGCAGCTCATTTCAATGGCTTAGAAGCCTCCGGAAGAATAGCCATCCTGTTCCCTTTTCTTATTGCATTTATTTTAAAAACAGCACAAGGTTCTTCTACTGTGGCTATCATCACCACATCGTCCTTAATACAACCATTGCTGCCTGCATTTGGCATGGACAGCGAACCAGGAAGAATACTTGCCGCCCTCTCTATGGGCGCTGGCTCTATGATGATATCACATGCCAACGACGCTTACTTTTGGGTGATTGCAAAATTCTCAGGGCTTGACATGAAAACAATGCTAAGAGTATATTCAATCGCTACGCTGCTGATGGGGCTTGTTACTTTGCTGATGGTTTATCTTGCCTCCTTCATTTTATAGTATTTAATGTGGTATTTATTCAGACGGACTTTTAAATATCCAGGCCAATATAACTATTACCACCGCCGCAATTAGTGCAATCCATGTTCCCGGCCCTGAATTATTTATCGATAGCATAAGCTCTCCTATTTCTCCAAAAGAATTGGCAATTGAAATTAATGTAGCTAATAAAGCAATCATGCCAAGGCTTATAACAACAAGCTTCATTGTACTATCTGGTGGCATTGCTTTATTACCTGCAAAAAGTGTCATCAAAACCACACCGGCAAAAGCCAGGAAGCCAATAATGCCAAAACCATTAAATCCGTTTAAACTATTTCTCATGCCGGTCGCGGTGCCATCAAAAGAAGTAGCGACAGTCCAGGGAAGAAAAGCAGCCATCATTCCAGCAATTGCTGTAATCAATATAATGGTTCGCTGCATATTCATTGGTTACTTTTTTTGAAGGTTACATGGATATTATGAAGGGTTTAGGAAAATTGTTTTTCAATTGTTATCCAGTCATAAGAAACGGCATCCTGGATTTTCATTAATACTGATTGTTACAGCATTGCAGCCTTATTAAAATTACATTGTACAAACGCCATATTACCTGGTATTTATTCTTTGATAGTTTAAGATTTATTTTTTGCCGAAAACAAAAATTTAATTGCTGAATAATGATTAATTTTTACATAGTTTCTTTCAAGAAACATCATAAACACCACGATCCCTCAAAAATATACTCATGAGAAGAATAGTAATCTTTACTATGCTTGCCATAGCCGCCTTACCAGGCCTTACACAGCAAAAGCTGCTCGACTCCCTTTTAACCGCGCTGCATAATCATCCCCAGGATGACACCGTTAAACTTGATATACTGCACGAACTGGCTTATTACTATATGTCGAACGATGCAGAGGAAGGGTTGAAAATATCGGACCAATCCATTGCGCTTGCGCAAAAGATAAATGATACCAAAAGGCTTGCTGTCTCTTATAGTGATAAGGCCACTAACTTTTCGATGATTGGAGAGCATTTCAAGGCCATGGAAATGTACCAGAAAGCGATTGTGATACATAGTAAGTCAGGCAATTTAAAAGGCGTGGCAAAATGCTTTTTTAACCAGGGGATTATTTACTTCAATCTGTCAGATTATAAAAATGCTACGCAATATTATGCAAGGTCACTCAAAATTTTTGAACAGCTAAAAGACACACAGCGCATGGCTGTTGTTTATAACAGCCTGGGGCTTGCATCCATGTATTCATCCAACTATCCTGATGCATTGGATCATTACCTTAAAGCATTGAACATACAGGAAAAAAGCGGCAGTAAAAAAGATTTGGCCAATGTACTGGATAACCTTGGGTTACTGTACAGGCGATTGTTTAATTTCAACAAGGCGCTAGAATATCATCAGCAGGCTTTAAAGATTAACAGTGAATACGGCTCTAAGTTAAGTATCGCCAATTCATACGGAAACATCGGCATTATTTACGACACACTTCACAACACAGCGGAAGCCATTAAATGTTACACACAGGCACTTGCCATTAATGAATCTATCAGCAATAAAAAAGGCATTGCCAGTAACCTTGCAAACCTGGGAATTATTTATAAAGAATTGCCTGATTACACCAAAGCTTATCATCATATAAACAAAGCGCTTACGCTTTTTAAAGAAATGGGTGATATCGGCAATACTTCCGCAATGCTTGCGGAAATCGCAGACATGTATGCAAGCGTACCTGCAGACACACTATCCTCTCTTTTACATACATCTCCGCAGGAACGTTATGCCAGGACTGTGACATTGTATGAACAGGCATTGCAGCTTGCTGAAAGCTCCGGAACACCAGAACGGCAAATGATTATCTGGTCAGGCCTGTATGATGCATATAAAGCGCAGAAAAATTATAAAGACGCATTGAATGCTTATACGCAGTACAACAGGTTTCACGACAGTATTTATAACAGCGTAAGCCGGGATGAAATTGCACGAAGGGAAATACAATATGAATTTGATAAAAGAGAAGCACAAGCCAGGGCTGAACATGAAAAAAAACAATTGCTTGCCGGTGCGGAAATAAGGCAGCAAAAGATTGTTCGCAACACAAGCATAGGCGTAACCTTAATGCTGTTTGTACTTGCCATTACAGGCTCTATATTATACAAACATAAAAGAGATGCTGATGCACAAAAGAAAGATGCAGAGTTTAAAGTACAGGTAGCCGATACCGAAATGAAGGCACTGAGGGCGCAAATGAACCCGCATTTTATTTTTAATTCTTTAAATTCCATCAACGATTATATTTCAAGGAATGATACAAAATCTGCCAATGAATACCTGGTAAAGTTTTCCAAAGTGATGCGCATGATACTTGAAAACTCAGACCAAAAAGAAATAGCTCTTGCAGATGACTTAAAGGCCCTTGAATTATACATACAACTTGAAGCGCTAAGGCTAAAGCAGCAGTTTAGTTATGAAATAACCGTGGCAGATGATATTGACAAGGAAACCACTTTAATACCGCCACTGATTTTACAACCTTTTGTTGAAAACAGCATCTGGCATGGATTGGCAAAAAAACAGGGAGAGGGCAAAATACGCATCATTATCACACGCGAAAATGATATGCTTAACTGTATAGTGGAAGACAATGGTGTTGGCAGGTCTCAAAATAATGCTCAGGCAAATACATCAAAAAAATCACTGGGCATGAAGATTACAAAGGCACGGATTGATATCATTAATAAATTAAAAAAATCACGGGCGGCCATCATTTTATCAGACCTGGCAGAAGGCACCAGGATTGAAGTTAAATTACCGCTTGAATTAAATTATTAGCTACGATGATTAGAACAATAATTATAGATGACGAACCGCATTGCATTGACAGGCTAACCCACCTGCTTACTGAAGATCACAAAGACAGTATCAACTTGCTTGGTGGCTATCAATCAACGGAAGATGGCATGCATGCTATTCACGCGTTGCATCCTGAACTTGTTTTTCTTGACGTTGAAATACAGGATAAAACGGGCTTTGACTTATTAAAGTCTTTACCTGAAATAAGCTTCAGCGTAATTTTTACAACCGCCTTTTCACAATACGCAGTACAGGCTTTTAAGTTTAGTGCCATTGATTATCTTTTAAAACCTATTGACGGCACAGATTTATACCTGGCAATTGATAAACTAAAAAACAAAATTTCAAAAGATGAAATTTCTCAAAAGTTTGATGTGCTCTTTCACAACCTGAAAAACATACAGGGGGTTTCAAAAAAGATAAGCGTACCAACAGTAAACGGATATGTCTTTTTACAGGTGGCGGATATCATCCGCTGTCATGCAGAAATAAATTATACAACTTTGTTTTTAAAAGATAAACAAAAGATAACAGTAGCAAAAACATTGAAAGAATTTGAAGAACTTTTGAAAGAATATAATTTTTACAGGGTGCATAATTCTCATCTCATTAACCTTAGTTATCTTAAGAGTTATCACAAAGGAAAGGGCGGTTATGCTGTTATGAGCGATCAGTCAGAGATAGAAGTTTCCACCCGCAGGAAAGATGATTTCCTTAAAAAATTGGGTGAGATATTTTAAAATAATTCTTCAGTAAAGAATTCCACCTCACCCATTCAATTTTTTGTGGCATATTTGAATTACCAAATCAATGTAAAACCTTTTTTGCTTGTTCATATAATAGAATTCCCGGTAAAACGTTTAGAACAAAGCATAACTTATGAAAAAGGTTTTTCTGGCATCCTTATTTAGTGCAATACTGGCTCCTTTCGTAAAGGGGCAGAATTATCACGCTATCAATGGCTCATCTTATGCCGGCAGTCTTGGCGTACATAACAATCCATCGTCTATTGTAAATACAGCATCCAAATGGGATCTTACTTTGTTTGGCGCACAGGTAAAAAACAGTACAAATGCGGTTACGTTGCATAATGTTTCCTATACACATTTTAGAGATACGGCAGAGCTGAGCTTTAATAACGGTAATTACAGCCGCTTTCTTGTTGTAAATGATAATATTAATATTCTCAATGCAAGGATTGCCATTGACAAGAAAAACAGCATTGCATTCGGTGCAAATATCAAAAATTACCTGCGGGTTAATACAAGCGATTATAATTATATAGATACCATTCAGCGTGCATATGATTTTTTCAGTCTTAATGACGCGAGCAAAACTTACAGTGCAGATGTTGCGCATAGCGCCTGGATTGAACTGTACGGAAGTTATGGCCGAACCATTTTTGATAATGAAAGCAGCCGCCTGAATGCAGGTATTACTGTTAAGCTCACCCGCGGTATATCCGGGGCATATGGAAGATTCAGCAGCGGGCACTTTAGCTCAACTTCACAAAATAATCAGCTTGATTATGCTGTTACCGGCGGCAGTCTTCAGTATGGTTATTCAAGCAACTATGATAAGTGGAAAGATGAAAACACTACTTCTCAAAACCTGAATACATTTTTGCGGAACAGCCAGGGTCGCTTTTCTTTTGATCTTGGGTTTGAATACCTCATCAAACCTTTGCAAACTGTAACTATTTATGATGATGATGAATATTATGACTACGACTGGAAGATTGGCGTATCTGTACTTGACATTGGAAGCAACCGTTATTCTTATGGAAGAGAAAGCCGCTTGTTCAGCGGTATAAAAAACAATATCACAAGCAATGTTATTGAAGCCAAGTTTGACTCAACCATTACCTCTGTAAGAAACTTTAATGACAGCATGGCCACTATTGTAAACCAGGCAAGAGCACTTCGCGGACAGTTCTCAGTAATTAACCCTACAAGGCTTGTTATTAATGTGGACAGGTTTATTTACAAAGGTTTTTCAATAAATGCTGAACTATCAGTTAATGCACCAACCTCTATGCTTAAGAATTACCTGTATGTGCAGGATTTGAATTTGTTTACACTAACACCCAGGTGGGAAACAAAGAAATGGGGTGCTTATCTACCCATTCAATACAATAACAAACAGCAATTTTGGGTAGGTGCAGCTTTTAAAGCCGGCCCTTTACTTATTGGCTTTCATAACCTGAGCAATATATTGGGTAAAAGTAAAATTCAAAATGGAGGGGGATACTTTGCACTGATTCTGCATGCGCCCGGCGACACGGATAAAGACAGGATGGATAAGCGCCTTAATTGCCCATGGCTGTAAGAAAAAGAGGCGAGTGGGAAGTAGTGAATGAAAAACAAAAAATGAAAAATAGGGTGAGTATGAACAATGAGCTATTAAAGCATGGTAACGGTAAATAAAGTTCCTGTATCTATTTTGCTGCTGGCTTCTATCGTTCCACCAAGTGCTTCTACCTGGCTTTTGGTGATGAATAAGCCAACGCCTTTTGCATCCGGATGATTATGAAACGTTTTATACATACCAAAAAGTTGATTCCCGTATTTATATAAATCTATTCCCAGCCCGTTATCAGCTACCATTAATATTTTCCTATTCCCTTCCTTTCTGGTTGTTAATGTAATAACAGGTGTACGAAGAGGTGACCGGTATTTCAAAGCATTTGAAACAAGGTTTAGCACAATGCTGTTGAGATAAGCAGGTATATGTTCAACCTGTGGGCATGCGGTGAAATCTGTTTTTATTTCGGCACCGGTTTTGTTTATCAGCGGGGCCAGGATTTCAAGTGTATATTGAACAACGTCATTAAAGTTAATCCATTGCCTTGCTTCCTTTGAATTGGTTTTTATTTTAATTACTTCATTTAAATGATGCAAAGTTTCATGCAGGTTGTTGGCGGTTCTGTTAAGCACACTTATAATTTCTTCCTGCTGCTTTCTATCGCCAATCATATCGAATGCTTCCAGCGACGCAGAAAATGTTGCCGCATGCGAACGAAGGTTATGAGAAACAATATGGGCAAAGCTTTCAAGCCTTTCATTCTGTTCTCTTATCACTTTATTGTTTTGTTCGAGCAACTGTTCCTTTTGTTTATAATCAGTAATGTTTTGAAAAACGCCTCTCAATTCCGTTATGTTTCCCTGCTCATTCACAACCGGTTTTCCAATGGCACGAATCCAGATCTTATTCTTCTTTGCAGTAATTAATTCCAGCTCAAGATCAAATGACTGAAGATATTCTATCGTTCTGCGAATAGCTTCCTTAAGTATAAGCCTTGACTTTGGCGTAAAAAATGACAATGCTTCTTCAAAAGAAGGGCTCTTTCCTGAAGGCAGTTCGTGAATAAGAAATATCTCTTTTGTCCACGAAACTTCATTGGTAACAAGATCCAGTTGCCAGCCACCAACATGTGCCATAGAGCCTGCTTCGTTCAAAATAAAATGATTACGTTCAAGCTGCCGTTGAAAAGAGTTTAGCTCTTCTTCTTTTTGCTTTTCTTCACTTATATCCCGTGCAAATCCCCGGGCTGCTATTATTTCTCCGGCATTATTTCTTACCGGCATTCCCGTGAGCCGTATCCAGCGCTGATTTCCCTTATAACTGGTAATGTATAATTGCACATCATAAGGCACTCCTGAACTAACACAGTTATTAAAATGTTGCAGTAGTATGTTATAATTATCAGTTCCTTCATAGATCTTTTTTAACACAGGTTCGCCGGGAGCGATACCGTAAGGCAGTTCATAAATATCATATATCCCCTTACTCCAAAAAAAGTCTTTCCTGTTTACATCTGCTTCCCATAAACCGAACTTTCCTAACTTGCTCACTTCATTCAGCAAAAAATTTGTTTTCTGTAACTGTCCATAGTATTGCTGTAATTGTTCAGTTTTTTTTCTATCCTCATCAATGTCCTGTAAAATACCAATCATCTTTATCACATTTCCATCCTTATCTAATATTGGTTCGCCTTTGGCATGTAGCCATTTCCTCTTACCTGATTTCAGGTTTATTTCATACTCTACAGACCGGGCCTCTTTATTCTTAATAATATGCCTTATTGCATCTTTTACCAATGGTTTGTATTCGTCGGGAAGCCATGATGTTAAATCTTCACAAGATGGCAGGTGTGTAATTTCAAGTATGTGATACATGCCGCTTGTCCAAATATGTTTCTTTGTTTTAAGATCTATTTCCCACCCGCCTACTTTTGAAATCCTGTATATTTCATTATTCAGTTCTTCTTCGTGCCTGGCCTGTAATTTCTGCATCCGGTTTTCACTTGCTTCATTAATAAGAAAGATGATTTTACCATCAGTGCCAGCACTTTCATTTCCTTGTATACCACGTAATTCCATACGCTTATAAAAGCCGCTTTTTCGCTTAAGCCTTACACTTAGAAGTGGCAATTGCGTAAGATGAGAATTTTGTTCAAGATAATTTAAGAATGATGTATCCCCGGCATGTTGAAGTTGCGCGAATTGTTCAGGATCAGCCGAAAGTTCTTCTGCATTATATTCTATCAAACTTAAAAATTCACGCGACCAGTATAGTTTATGTTGCGCTTTATTATATACCAATACAGCACCATGAACTAAACAAAGTAAATGTGACAGAAATTCCTGGTAAGGAATATCGCCAATATCAGTCATTTGTGTTTCAAGAGGATACATAAAAAAGTTTTAAATAAAAGTAGACAGTCTCTTATTTAGAGAAAGGAAGCACCTATTGATGCAAAACCTGCTTTATGCTTTTGGTTTTCGTTGCCTGATATTGGGTTAGGAATAATAAGAGATGCGGGTACCGGTTATGCCAAAATTGTTACCATATTACCTGGGTTCGTTAATATTCAATGCAATAGAAAGCAGGTTCTCAAGCAATAGTTCACAATAAAGATGCTGTTATTGCAACGGCCTCAACATGAAATTAAGATAAAAAAAGCAGCATTACAATAGTGGATATTATAAAAGTTCATGTTCCGCAACTGCCCTGATTTCTTCTATCGTATTGAGGGATGATTCTGATAACCATGTTTGAATAAAACTGCCCTTGCCGGGTAAAAAATACTTTACCCAGGAAGTTACTTTTCCCGTTTCATCTTTCATTAATGGTACACTTACAAGCGATGCAGGTATACCCACCCTGGAGACTGCATTGGTGGTTAATCCCCAATCTTTGCCTTCAGGCGTTGCAAATGCAGGATACCATCCATTAAAAGCTCTCGTATCATTGGTGGGATAATCAATATCAAGTATTTTTTTAGCAAGTGTGAAATCAAGGGCAGTAACTTCTTTACGCACAGTGTCTATCTTATAAACTGCAGGATTCATACCACAGACTACTACCCTACCGCCTTTCCTCAGATAAGAAAGCAGCAAAGCTTCATGCGTTGAATCGCCACAAATTGATGCAGGAAAAAAATTAGTGGCAAACACAAGTACACTCTTTTTGCCGTCATTTATTCTTGCCTGTAAAAAATCTTTCATAGCATTTTCATCTACAGATTTATATCCGCACGATTGAAAATAATTTTTTATATAATTGTCCACACCATACCTGAAATACTGGAAGATGGGCTCTTTCATCCAAAACACAGATTTATAAATATCTGCTGGAGAAGTAACGGAAACATTCTTTAGGCAATACATGATTCCATCATCATTTCCGTTGTAAACTTTATTGCCGGCAACAACCGGCGATGCAAAGAATTTTTCACCTGCCCTGTAACGCCACAATTCTTTGCCGGTATATAATTCAAGTCCATATAAAACACCATCGTTACTGCCACAAATAACTTTATCATTTGTAATTATGGGTGATGCCCATACAGGCGCCTGTGTTTGAAAGCGCCATAGTTCTTTCCCGGTAAAAAGGTTAAGTGCATTAATGAAACTACCATCTGAAGTGCCTGTAACAACAACACTATCTTTAACAGCAACGGAGGAAAGTATCCATGATACCTGGTAATCGAGCTGCCATATTTTCTCCCCTGTAAGTTCATTCAATCCATATAAAAATCCGTCTCTCCCTCCTGCTACTAAAATATTGTTTGCAATAACCGGGGATGCAATAACAGCCTTTCTATCAAACCCAAAAATTTCATTACGCATAGTATCGCCATTCGATTTAAATGTCCATTTCAATTTACCATCTGTAGCATTTACAGCATACATAAGGCCGGCGCAATCGCCAAAGAAAATATATTCTTTATTGTATGCAGGTGTAGAGCGAACCATGCTGCCGGTGTTATAGTTCCATTTTATTTTTCCTGATGTTATATCAACAGCATAAAGCTTACCATCACCGCTGCCGGTATAAATAGTGTTACCCTCTATTAAAGGAGATGAAACGTAGTAATCAAAGCCCCACTCATAAGCAAGTGTCTTCCCCAATATGGTTGTCCAGGCGGGTTTTCCATTTGAAGCGTTCAAAGCATATAAAGTATTTTTCCTGCTGTTAAAATAAACTATGCCATTTTTATAAGCAGGGGACGAATGTATGGCCGCATCTGCCATGAACTTCCATACTTCTTTTCCTGAAGTATCAACACAGTAAAAATAATGATCTGCATTGCCAAAAAATACATGTCCATTTACCACAACAGGTGTTGAGCGGATGGCAGCACCGGTTTTAAACTTCCACTGTTGTTCAACCGCATCAAAAGAAACGGTACTGCTATAAACACCGGTATGTTGTGCAGCATTCCTGAACTGGTTTATTTGTGCTGTAATATTTGTGGAATGAAGTAACAATAAAAAGCAAGCCAGGTAGTAGATTTTTGCCATAAATGAAGGGATGGTATTTGTAAAGTATAAAGCTGTTAGTTCTGGTTGCGTTTATGCGTTAAAAGTAAGATGCAATTTATCATACTAATCATTTCACTTCTCACGAATTCATATTGTATGAATATAACAAGATAAAGAACACTGTCTGTAAATAGCAAATAAGAAATTACCCAACCTATACGCAGAAAGATAAAACCGGAATTTTATTGACTGAATGCAGTAGCTAACCACCGCGGAAAACTACCAAAGTGAAATATAAAAATTGATTTTATTTAATATCTTTCATGCTAAACATTTTTAAAACAATCCTTATGGAAATTTTAGTAACACTCTTAATCGGAGCTATAGCCGGATGGCTTGGCAGCCAGATCTTTTCAGGTAGCAGTCTTGGACTTATTGGTAATATCATCATCGGTATACTAGGCAGTTTTGTTGGCTATTGGATTTTAGGCAAATTAGGTATTAGCCTGGGTTCAGGATGGATAGGCACCATTTTAACCGGTGCCATTGGCTCTATCGTAATACTGGCAATTTTAAATATTCTGTTTAAGAAAAGATAGGAGATGTTTTTTCGATTGAAAAAAGCCACCCGTTTTTAATGGGTGGCTTTTTGTATAAAAAGCTTTTTAAACACAAGCCGACGTTATTGCCATTTTGCTTTAAAACTTATTTGTAGGACATTGCATCCAATCCTAAATATTTTCTTATAATACTCATCTGCCCCACATGATAACTTTCATGACTTACCAAAAAGCCCAATAGACCCAGCAAGGTTTTATCACCAATAGGCGTACCAAAAGGCAATTCTTTTGCAAGCTGCTCTTCACTTAATTTACTGACACCTTCAACAAAGGCGGCAGAAAAATTATTCCAATAATCTAATGTCTCGCTTAGTGAGGGGTACTGGATAGATTCATCTATGGCCCGGTTATTTGGCGGCGGCTTACTTGCATCTGTATATAATTCCTTGTAAGGAAAAGTTGCTGTAAGTCCCAGCATTGGCGCAAAATTGTATCGTGAATTGGTAAGATGACCGGCAATCCACTGGAGATGATTAACCTGATCTGATAAGCGCTCTTTTCCCTGCCTGTCTTCGACGCCTTCAAGCACGTTATTAAAAAGCCTGTTGTGCAATGCAAATTGCTTTGTAATGATTTGACTAGCTGACATTTTGTTTTGTTTATGAATAGAAAAACGAAGCATTATAAATGTATTCTAAATAACAGGAAGCATATCAAGATCTGTTACCAAGTCTCATTTATACGCAGTTTTACATCGCAGGCATAGGCGCTATTTCCCGCACTTCAATATTGCCTTCATTTGTAATATGCGGACAATCTTTCGCTAATTCAACGGCTTGTTCAAAACTCTCTGCTTTCAAAATAAGATACCCGCCAACAATTCCTTCTTTAGCTGAATTTACAGGTTCCGTAGTAGTGCCTGAAGCAGATACAACCTTTCCACCGGAAACCAATGGCAGTCCTCCTGATAAATTACCATTTTGTGCAAGGCCGCCCATATACACGCCCCACGCCTGCATTTCCGACTTGTTTTCAGCTTCAGTTTTTGTGCTCATTGGCCTTCCGCCTCTTAGTAATAATAAATACTCTTTCATGTTTTTATGTTTTAAAATGAATAGATAATGTGTTGTAACGAATGACATTTTCAAAACCGGACAAGAAAGAAAAATTATTTCTTCTTTCCCCGTTTGAGGATCTCCTGAAACATAAGTTCAATGTTTATTGCTGAATCAGGTTGAAGATATTCTGAGATATAGTGCCGATGCAGGCAAAAATATAAGGACGACAAGAGCCATTAATAAGATAAGAGTTTTAAGATACGGATGCATGTTTTTGTTCTTAAGGTACTTTGTAAAAATACAAACAAGTGACAAATCAAATGTAGCAACAACTGTATATTTTTTACCAAAACATTCTGCGATAAAGAATGGATTAACGCTCAGCGGGGACACTCTTACAAACCACCAAGTTTACCGCCATCTACCGGCAAATTAATTCCATTAATGTAAGATGCTGCAGGACTACATAAAAAAGCAACAGCCGCAGCAAACTCATCCGCTTCACCTAATCTGCCAACTGGTATTTGTGTAGCAGCTTTATGTGCAATTTCTTCTTTGGATATACCGCTTCTTTCAGCCTGCATACTATATAGGTAATCAAGTCGCGAAGTCCTGGTGCTTCCAGGCAATACGTTATTGAATGTTATACCATATTGTGCAAGTTCGTTGGCCAATGTTTTTGACCAGTTTGCCACTGCGGCCCTTACTGTATTAGATATTCCAAGTCCGTTAATGGGTTGCTTTACAGAAGTAGATACAACATTTATCACGCGACCATAACCTGCATTTTTCATCCCTTCAAACAAGAGCTGAACCAACAGGTGAGCGGTAATAACATGAGAACGAAAAGCACTTTCCAAATCCTTTGCACTTGTATTAAGCAATGGACCGGAAGGCGGGCCGCCAGTGTTGTTTATCAATATATGAATTATATTGCCGGTTGCAAGCCACGCACTTACCTTATCTTTTACTTCATCTGGGTTTGATGTATCTGCGACAATATAGTTGTGTTGTTGATGATATGATACATCAAGGCTTGCAAGTACTTCTTTCAACCTGCTTTCTGTTCTTGCTAACAGGATAACATTTGCACCAAGCAACGCAAGCTCTTTTGCAATTGCAGCACCAAGTCCCTGCGATGCGCCACCTACCAATGCGGTTTTGCCTTTTAAATCGAGATTCATAAATAGCTTTAAAAGATAAGACTGCTACACTTCAGCAACCCTGAAAGGATGTATTTCCACGTGTTCCCATACTTTCCCGGTGATATATGGGTCTTCATCAATCCAGCGTCTTACAGACGCTTCATCTTCCAATTGAACAACCAGCATAGAACCATGCATGTTTCCTTGTTCATTAAGCTTTGCACCGCCAATAATAAAATTGCCCTTTGCTTTTTCTTCACGCATTCTTATCAGGTGTTGAGACCTT